>Ga0233423_10000682_pt1 | contig 17419 bp, 15 predicted proteins | sample Watercolumn_Mata_FD_180713 | JGI IMG/M metagenome (GOLD analysis project Ga0233423, IMG submission 180713) | Freshwater microbial communities from Lake Matano, South Sulawesi, Indonesia - Watercolumn_Matano_2014_112_MG | ecosystem: Environmental > Aquatic > Freshwater > Lake | place: Indonesia...
GGAGCATGATTCTCGGTCCAGGACGTACAGCCGGCCTTGCCAAAAGGTGGCATCCACAGGTTCGCGGAACTGGGAGTACAGGAAACCATCCAGATTCGGCCTGCCGATCAAGGCGCCGCTCCCGGCGTAAAGCAGCAAACCGCCGGCACGGTCAACAGCCAGAACCGACCCGTTCTCCAGAAGCACCATGCCGGCGGGATCCCGCATCATCCCCGAGCCGGAACGCAGAATGAAATTCCCGTATCTGTCGTAAATGACGAGCGCTTGATCATTCCTGTCGCTGATCCACACGCTGTTCTGCGTGACGAGCATGCGGCGCGGGTTGGATAGGCTCCCCTCGCCGGAGTCAAAATCCCCGAAACTCCTCAAGGGGAAGCCGAGAACATCCAGTTTGAGGATGCGTCTGTTTTCACCGTCCAGGCACAGCAATTCGCCCTGATCCGTAAGATCTACATCCAGAGGAAAGCCGAAACGGAAGATTTCAGACCAAGAATCGGAGGAAGACAGGGACGCGAGGAAATGCAGGTCCTTGTCAAAGCGTTCAATCCTGCTGTTCCCGTAATCCGCCACGAACACATCCAGACCGTTGCGCGCGCATACGGCAACAGGTCTGTCGAACTGCTCGCGGTCCCACCCGAATCCTCCGATGGATGCCAGGGGATTTCCGGCCGCATCCAGCTTCTGAATCCGGTTGTTCCCCGTGTCCGCCACATACAGGTTCCCGGACGGATCGACATCGAGGCTTTCCGGCGACTTGAATTGCCCGGGCCCGCTCCCCTCTCCCCCCCATGATGCAAGAAAGGTGAACCTGATCCCGGCCTGAGCTGTTCCGGTTTCTTCTGCAAATCCGGCCGACACAACGAAAAGGATCAGGAAAAACATACGTTTCATGGAAGGATTTCCCGCAGGGACTGAAAACAAGCCGGCAGGGCTAAGCCGGTGCCGGCGGACCGGGCAATGCGGATGCGATGAGCTGTTGCAGGGTTTCCGGAAGAGCGGCCTGCTGCTGGTCCGAGAGACGGCTGGTTGGTATCGCCGGATGGATGTGAAGCGTGATCGCGGATGAATGGATCCGGTGCTTCTCCTCGAAAACACGGTAGGTGCCGTTGATGGTCAGCGGAACGATTGTCACGCCCGCCCTGGCGATCAATTTCAAATTGCCAGTCTTGAAAGGATTCATGCATGGTCCCCGGCTCCGCGTACCCTCCGGAAAAATCGCCAGCGTGCTCCCTTCCCGGATGCGGGAGATGCCGCGATGGATGCCAGTCAGGGATTTTCTCGCATTTTTCCTGTCAATGAAGATGCAGTTCAGCGCGATCATCCATAGATTCAGGACTGGCACTTTCCGGAGTTCTTTCTTGGCAATGAATCCCGTTCGCCGGGGGACATAGCCGAGAACCACAGGGATGTCCATGTAACCCTGGTGATTTCCAATCAGGCAGATTTCATCTGAATCAGGCAGGTTCTCCCTGCCGCTCACCTTGATCCGGCTTCCGGTCATGAAAATGATATTCCGGGCCCAGAACCCTGTCACGCAAGTCACATATTTCCTGACCAGACTCTTTCTGCGGATGAGCAGGAAGAAGAGATAGGGAATCAGGAACACGACGGACATTAAAAATGTCACAAGAATATAGAAGATGTAGAGGATTGTGCCTGTCATGAGCGCTCCGTTCTTGGATGATACCGCGACGGCCTCTCTGATGAAAGGTCCCCGGCTCTTTTTGCCTGGGGATGCGGTTGCCGGCGGATGTTTCACTGCTCCTGGAACATCAATACATCGGACAGATCCGTCCTGACAAATCCTGACGGAATGCGGAACTGCGATGCGGATATTTTTCTGTTTTCAACCCGCGTGACAGTCATGGTTTCTCCCGCAACCTGGGAAATTTTCATGGGAAATCCCTTTTGGAGAAGCCGGATATACGTTTCGCTGGTCTCATAGGACCCGCCGACTTCCCTGCCCGCCATGGCTGCGGAGAATTTCTGCAGCCGGATGTAATCCAGGTCCGCCAATACGGAAATTCCCGATATCCAGAGGGTCTCGGCGAGCCGGCCGTCCACGAGCACTTCGAATACCCGTGTAGCCACGCCGCTGATTTCCTCCTGCCTGCCCGTGTCCCTGGCGTCCACCTTCGGCGGGGCAGCCTGCAAATCGTCCTTTTTCATGTCCTGAAACTGCGCCTGCCTTTCGCGGATATAGGCCTCGGCCACGGAGCGCTGTTCAGGAGTAAGCTGACCCAGATTCTCTTCCATGTTTTTCACCAGGGATCGGTCCGCGGCCGGATGCAGGTCTGCCGGTTTTCCCTCAAAAAAGATCTTCCGCCCCGGGACGAGAATGGCCAGCGTCTCTTTTTCAAGGTTCATCAGCATGACCGTTGGGCCGGCGGTGATGCGCATCTGATTGGACTGGATCGCGATCGTTTCCGATGCGCCTGATTCATAAACCTGGTGAACGATCCAGCCTGCATGGCCGCTGGAAAAAAATCCCATGCTGGCCAGGCAGGCCAGGATAAGTCCCGGCCTTTGAACGCATGCCCGGGATAAACCGCCTTTATATCTGTCCGCAATCATCATGCAATTCCGGTTCAATACCCGTCTCATCCCTTTTTCGAATGATCCTGTGCTTCCGGTTTCCGCCAGGGGGAAGGTATGGGTATCCGCATGCTTTCTGGATCAATCCCTTCACCTCTGCCGGCTGCACGACCACCGCCGTGCCGTCAGGTTATATAATCAATCGGATTGAAAAAGTCAACCACGCAATGGAACTGGTGGAATCGCTTTCCGATAGATGGAAGGTCCCGCGGCAAGCTGCGGGGAATGCACCCGCTGCACGGTTCAACCTCCGGTTGTCTGTTCCGCGGTTATGAAGCATTCCGCATCCGAAGCATGACCGTGGATTCCTCCGTGGCGGATAGCGACTGGAATCCGAACCGCTTGTAAAGCCGCATGGCCGGATTCCTGTTCGATACACTGAGAGATACGGCGGCATGCCTGGAATCTGCAGACGCGAGCAGCTCTTTCAGCAGCAGCGAGCCGATGCCCCGTCCGCGGAATGCCGGCCTCACGGCGATACTCAATTCAGACGTATCAAAATCCACAAATCCGAAGCCTGTATCCCCTGGCTGCCATAAACGGAACCATGCTGCGCCCAGATCGCTGCCGCTTCCCTTCTCAACGGCAAACAGTCCCTCATCCCCTCTCCTGCCCCAGTTGACGCTATACCGGGCAATTGCAGGCTGCCGGATGATATCACGCGGTACCGGAGGGGCGCCCTCAGGCACGAACCATGCCAGATAGGAATATTCCCGCAGCAGGATTTCATCCTCCGGACGGATATGCCTGAAACCGACATCCCAAGGACGCCTCCGGTTTTCATCCGGATCCGCATGAGTCGTGTGCATGCGATCAGTCGCCCCTGCCGGGCAATTGTCATGTGATCCCGTGAAATTTGGCATCGGATCGCCCGGTGTTTCTTTCAGCTTACAAATCCCCTGATGATTTTCTGGGCGCGCCGGCTGTCATCGAGCCTGGGGAATAGATCCAGCATCTCGATGTCCGCATGCCTTTTGAGTCTGCGGATCAGGGCCTGGACGCGGCGGATCAGTGCATCGGAAGGCCGTTTTTTCATTTGCGCGGGATTCGCAAGAACCTGAAGGAGAGCTTCTATTTCCGTCTCAAAAACACCATGTTCCTTTTGAAGAACCAGGACCCTGTCAATGTTTTCCAGTTCCGGGATGCAGATCATGGCAGTGGGGAACAGCACCATCTCCTCGAGCTCGAAATGTTTGCGCATGTCTTTGGTAAAAAGGGCCGCCTCCTTTGCCAGCTGTTTTCCCATACCGGTCTTTTTGCCGTTCAGAATCGCCTGCAACTGTTGCAGATGATCGAGGACCTGGGTATGCTCCATGGAGAGCTTCAGGAATGCTTCGGTGACTTTCTTTCTCTTGAACATGTTCAGTTTCCCCTCGTTTTCAGTACCAACCGATGATGCAGGGTCCGTTTAGGGCCGGAAGAGATTATACAGTTATATCTAATGTTTTCATCTTCTTATATAAATAGGTCCGCGGTATGCCCAGAAGTTCTGCGGCACGGCTGATGTTCGAGTCCACAGCGGCAAGTTTATCTCGTATAAATTCCCTCTCAAAGCAGGCGCGTGCCTGTTTGAGGGTTCGGTTTCCCGCCGGGCGCCCTCCCGCATGCACCTCCATGATCATCCGGATGTCTTCCGCCCTGATCTCCTCCGGATCAACCAGGACCAGCGCTTTTTCAATCACGTTCCGGAGCTCACGCACATTTCCCGGCCAGTGATAGCACGCCAGCTCGGTCACCGCTTCCTCGGAAATGCGCTTCCGTGGAGAATGGTTATCTGCGGAAAAAAATTCGATGAAATGACCGGCAAGGCTTGAAATGTCTTCGAGTCTTTCCCTGAGCGGTGGAATCTGGATATTCAGCACATTGAGCCTGAAATAGAGATCCTCACGGAATCTCTGTTCGAACATGGCTTTCTGGAGATTCTGGTTGGTCGCAGTGATCAATCGCACGTCCACCGGTACCGGTTCGCGTCCTCCAACCGCCTCTACAACCCCTTCTTCGATGACCCGGAGTACCTTCGCCTGTGTCAGCAGACTCATGTCTCCGATTTCATCCAGGAACAGGGTCCCTCCATGGGCGAGCTGGAATCTGCCGGGCTTGTCAGAAAGGGCGCCGGTGAAGGCCCCCTTTTTGTATCCGAAAAGCTCGCTTTCCACGAGGTTTTCAGGAATGGCCGCACAGTTGACTGCAATGAACGGTCTGTTTGCCCGCTTGCTCCCCCTGTGAATGGCCCTGGCGACGAGTTCCTTGCCGGTGCCGTTCTCTCCTTCGATGAGTACCTTGATGTTCGTTCCCGCAGCTTTTGCGATGAGCCTTTCGATTTCTTTGATGGCCTCGCTTTTACCGATCATCCGGTCCTGAATCCTGGCGTTGCGTACCGGCTGATGGTTTCTTCCGCTGTGCATCCTCTCATCGAGGATCCCCCGTATCGAGGCCAGGAAACGGCTTTCCCTGGCGGACTTTTCAATATAATCGCTGGCTCCCATTTTGACCGCATTCACGGCGGACTGGATGTCCGCCTCCCGGGAGATCAGGACGACAGGCAGGTCCGGCCGTATCCCCCGGACCTGGTCGAGCAGGCTCATTCCGCCCAGTTCTTGAAGTTTTGAATCGAGGAGCAGGAGATCAAAACCGGCGATCTGTATTTCGCGGATCAGATCGATCCCTTGATAAACGGTCTGACTTTCATATCCGGCCTTTTCCAGGATCTTGACAAGAACACTTCGGAAAGAAGTGTCCTGATCCGCGATCAGGATTTTCTGCCGGGATTTAAGCATGAACCGTATTCTTTTCCTATTTCAACTTTCCTTCCCCGGATTCCGTGTCCCCTGCTTCAACCCTTCCTTCACCGCTGCGGCGAGCAGGGGGATCATGATTTCGTGATGGCCGACGAAGGTGTAGCCTTTTCCGTCTTCCTGCGTGGGCCTTTCCACCACGTTGACGCGGGGTCTGTAATGGCGTAACATGTCGAAACTGGCGGTCGTGAAGCTGCGCACCGGGCCCTTCACGTTCCGGGCCAAAGTCAAAGCCTTGAGGAACACCTCCGGGAGGATCACGGCTGATCCGAACAGCAGAACCACCCCCCCGTCGTGTATCCCCGAAACGAGTTCCGCCCAGATCCGGAAATCCCTCAGGCTGAGTTCTCCGATGGCGGCGCCGTCCGCATTCGCATGCTGATGCACGATGTCCGTGCCCAATGCCACATGGACAGTGACCGGGATGCCGAGCCTGTAGGCATTGCCCAGAATGCTGATCTGTCCGAATGGCGGCTTTTCTTCGTGTATCCGTTTTCCGATGGCTTCGCCGAAACCCAGTTTCTGATCCATGCCCTGCCTGACGGTCAGGTTCAGAAGCTCACCTGTCTCGCGCGCCATGCCGAAACGCCCGGTTTTCAGGGAGGCGGCCACATCCTCGGAAGTCTTCCCGAAATAGGCCAGTTCCGCATCATGCACGGCGCAGGCGCCGTTGAAAGCGATCCCCTGGATGAGGCGGTTTTCCATCATGTCGATGAGCACAGGCCCCAGGCCGGTCTTGATCACATGGGCCCCGGACATGACCAGCACCGGTTTTTTCCGATGAACCGCAGAAACGATTTTCTTCACGAGTTCCCGGAAATCTTTTGCAGCCAGGACATCCGGAAGGCTTTCCAGAAAGGCAACGAACGTGGCTCCTGCCGCAACAGGCTTGGACATCGAACCGGCCTCCACCTTGCTTCTCCGCCTGCCCACTGTCTCTGTGCGAACCCTGGACAACTCGATTTCCCGGTATCTGGACATTGGAATACCCATCAGTCTGGAATGAATATGCAAGGATGATTTTTCTTAATATAAAAATAATTTCAGGAAGGTTCCAGGGATATTTTAATCAGGACATTCTTTTCCGGAACCTGAATACCGCGACGGAAAAAACGGTGATGCCGAAGACGGCCAGCACGACGCCCTGCCTGTAGAGATGCCTGAAACCGGCTCCCTTGATGAAAAGATCCCGGGTGACCCTGACCATGAAGGACATGGGATTCAGGGATGCCAACCATCTCATGTTCTTCGGCATGTTTTCCAGGGGAAAAATGAATCCGGACATGATCATCATGAAGATGAGCAGGAAAATGGTGATGAACATGGCCTGCTGCTGGGTATGGGCGATGGTGGAAACCAAAAGCCCGATACCCAGCGTGGTGAACAGATAGACCGCCACGATCAAAATATAAAGTCCGATATTGCCGCGAATGGGTATCTGGTACCAAAGTTTCGCAAAAACAAGAGAGATTGCCAGTTCAATGAATCCGATGGCGGCAAACGGGATGATCTTTCCGATGAGCAGCTCCTGTTTCTTGACGGGCGCCACGAGCAATTGCTCGAGCGTTCCGATTTCGCGTTCCCGGACAAGTCCCATGGCGCTGATCAGGGCTGTGATCATGGTCAGAAGCATCACGACGATTCCCGGCACCATGAAATCCTTCTGTTTGAGATCCGGGTTGTACCGGATGCGGATGTCCGGGATGAAAAATGCCGGAACTGCGCCCTCCGGAAGGCTTACAGACGGATCGGACATCCTTTCCTGGATGAAAGTCTCCAGGATTCCCGTGATATACCCTGCAGCCAGCGTGGCCGTATTCGAATCCTGCCCGTCCAGGAGAAGTTGTATGCCTGTCCTCGCGCCGGAATGGATATGCGAGGAGAATCCGAGGGGGATCACCACGGCAACGGTTGCCAGTCCCCTGTCGAGATAATGGGATGCGGCTGATTCTCCGGTTTCTACGGCTATGACATTGAAATATCCGGAGCCGGAAAGCCGCCGGGGAATGCTTCGGCTCAGCTCGGAACGGTCCAGATCGCAGACCACAGCAGGGATGTTTTTCATTTCGGATGATATGACTGCGCCCAGCAGGACGAGCTGGACAAGCGGCATGATCAGCATCAGTGCCATCAGGATCCTGTCCCTGGCCAGCAGGATGAATTCTTTCCTGACAATCGCTCCTATTCTGCCCATGGCGCCTTCTCCAGAACGGACTTGAAGCGGTGAATGCTCAAGACGATCAAAAGGGTGCCGAAAAGAACCAGAAGCAGGCAGGGCTGGGCCAGGTCCCTCGGCCCGATCCCCTTGAGCATGATGCCGCGGATGATGACGAGATAGTATCGCGCAGGCACGAGGTAGGTCACGGCTTTCAAAAACAGCGGCATGTAGAGCACCGGGAAAATGAACCCGGAAAGCAGAAAACTCGGCAGCAGGGTCAGGATCTGCGAAGCCAGCAATGCAACCTGCTGCGTCCTCGCCCGGGTGGAGATCAAAACGCCGATGCTGAGGGATGCATAAATGTAAATCAGGGAAAGGATGAGCAGGAGCAGCAGGCTGCCCCTGAACGGGACCTTGAATACCGCGACGGAGAAGGCCAGGGTCACCACCGAGACGGTCAGGGACAACAACAGATAAGGCGCGAGCTTGCCGAGTATGATTTCATGGGGAAGGATCGGGGACACCAGAATCTGTTCGAATGTACCTGTTTCCCATTCGCGGGCCAGCGTGATGGAAGTCAACTGGGCGCATATCATCATGAGAATCACGGCGATCAAGCCGGGTACGATGAAATGGGAGCTTTTCAGGTCCGGATTGTACCACACGCGCGGAAGCAGCGCGACAGGAGCCGAGACCGTCACGCTGTTCTCCAGTTGATGGAGCATGCAGAAGGTCTTCATGTACTGAATCACCACCGTGGCCGTATTGCTGTTGGATGCATCCACGACGAGCTGGATCCGGCCTGCGTTCCGGGCCTTGTCTTTCGCGAATCCGGCGGGCATCACCAGAACCGCCTTGAACCGGTTCTCCAGAAATCCCGCATCGATTTCGCTCCGTTTTCTGAGAATTGCGGTTGTTTTAAAATAATTCGAAGCGGTGAGATCCCGCAACAGTTCACGGGAAGCGCTGGAATGGTCCGAATCCAGGACCCCGATGCGTATCTCCTTGATGTCGAAGGTGATGGCAGTGCCGTACAGGAGCACCATGATCACAGGCCAGAAAAAAATCAGGGACAGGCTGCGCGGATCCCGGATGATATGGATGAACTCCTTGCGCATGACCGCGAAAAGTCTGCCTCTAAGCATTCCCGGCCTTCCTCTCCCGGCCCGCAAGCTCGATAAAGGCTTCCTCCATGGTCTTTTTCTGATACCGGTTTTTCAGATCCCCGGGCGTGCCGACTGCCGCAAGCCTGCCGTTGTGCATGACAGCCAGCCTGTTGCAGTACTCCGCCTCGTCCATGTAATGGGTGGTCACGAATACCGTGGTCCCACCGCCGGCCAGTTCATGGATCAGGGTCCAGAAATCCCGCCTGGATACGGGATCCACGCCTGCGGTCGGTTCATCGAGGAACAGCACATGCGGATCATGCAAAACCGCACATGTCAGGGCCAGCCGCTGTTTCAGGCCGAGGGGTATTTCCCTTGTCCGGCGTCCGGAAAAGGGTTCCAGTCCTGCGGCAGTTGTGCATTCCTTCACTTTCCGCCGCAAGCGGACCGGAGGTAGTCCGTAAATGCCTCCAAAGAATTCCAGGTTTTCCGAAACGGTCAGGTCTTCGTAGAGGGAAAATTTCTGCGACATGTACCCGATGATCTTTTTGATCCGTTCGGAATCCCGGCCGATATCCAGTCCCTCCACTTGCCCGCTGCCCGATGTCGGAAGAAGAAGGCCGCAAAGCATCTTGATGGCGGTTGTCTTTCCAGCACCGTTTGCGCCCAGAAACCCGAATATTTCACCGTCCTTCACCCGGAAGGAGATCCGGTCCACTGCGCAGAAATTCCCGAATTTCTTGGTCAGGTCTTGGACAATGACCGAGTATTTGTCCCTGACGAGCTCCGGAGCAGGCGGCCGGGAACCGGCATCCTCACTGGAGGATGACATCCCATTCTGCCCGGTCATCGCAAGTCTGGCCGGGGGTCCGCGCTTCTTCTTTCCGGCTGGGAATGGTCCCGGTGACAATCTCATGAATCCTGCCTTCGGATCAGGTCCACGAAAACATCTTCAATACCCGCTGAAATCCTGCTCAAGGATTCCACCCGGATTTTTTCGCGTGACAGGATGGACCGGATCCGGGGGATGAGGATGTTTTCACTTCCCCGGCCCGAAATATGGATCCTGTCGCCGAAACCCTGCACGGAATCGAACTCTTCATCCGAAGACAGGGCTTTCACTGCTCTGAACAGCGCTTCGCATTTGAGCTCGAAGAGTTGTCCTGAGAAAAGCCCGGAAAAGCTGCCGGGCTCCCCGATAGCGAGGATGCGGCCCCTATGCAGGAGAGCCACGCGGTCGCAGCGGCCGGCCTCGTCCATATAGGGCGTGCTGACCAGCAGGGTGACGCCCTGCAGGCGCAGGTCGTCGAGAATATCCCATAGTTCCCTGCGCGAAACAGGATCTACACCCGTGGTGGGTTCGTCCAGAAAAAGGAGGCGGGGTGTATGAACGAGCGTGCAGGATAGCGCCAGTTTTTGCTTCATCCCGCCGGAGAGGTTTGCAGCCCTGCGTTTGAGGAAAGGGCCCAGTCCGCTGAATGCAAAAAGCCTTTTAGTCCTCGTTTCCCGATCCAGGGCTGAAACATGAAAAAGATCCGCAAAAAACCGGAGGTTTTCCGCCACGGTCAGATCCGGATACAGCGAAAACCGCTGCGGCATGTAACCGATGACGGATTTCAGGAATTTCCGTTCCTGAAGAATGTCTTTGCCGCCGATGAGGCATTCCCCGCTGTCCGGATGGAGAAGGCCGCTGAGGATACGGAGCAAAGTGGTTTTCCCCGCACCGTCGGGCCCGATCAGGCCCAGCCTTTCGCCCTGCCTGATATCGAGATTCAGCCGGTCCAGGGCCTGTACAGGCCCGAATGCCCGGCTGAGATTCCGGATTTGCACGTCAAAGGACAAGGTTTCTGATCCGCCTTTCAAGGGCTGGATGCCCGGATTGTCACATCTGCAGGCATGCCCATTTTGAGAGAACCATCGGGGTTGGCCACCTCGACCTTCACGGCATAAACAAGATCCGCCCTCGCCTCGCGGGTCTGTACCATTTTGGGCGTGAACTCGGCACGCGGGGATATCCAGGAGACAGTGCCCGGGAAAATCCTGCCTGGAAATGCGTCTGCATTGAGTTCCGCACTGTCCTGCAGGCGTATCCGCCCGATTTCGCGGCTATGGAAATAAACCTGTATCCACATCCGGCTCATATCCGCCACGCTGAAAACCGGCATCCCCGGTCTTGCGGTTTCGCCTTTTTCAAGGAATTTCTGAGTCACAACCCCGCGGATCGGCGACCGGATGCCGGAATCTTCGATCTGGGAGTCAGCCAGGTCCATCTGAAGTTCAACCTGTTCCCGTTTGGCCTTGAGTGCATCCAGGCTGTTGATTGCTGTCACATTCTGGGTTTCGGCCGCCTTCAGGGCCGTCTGCCCGTCCTCAAACTGCTGCTGGGTGACACTGCCGGAATCATGCAGCGCCTTCACACGAGAGAACTTTTTTCTTGCATTTTCCAGATTGACGGACGCCAGTTCAGCCGCCCGGGCGGCATTCTGCAGGAGGAAAGCCAGTTCGCGCAGGCCGGCCCCAGCCTGGCTCTTTTGAAGTTCCAGCTTTTCGGTTTCAATGGAGGCAAGCAGCTGGCCGGATTGCACCGAATCGCCCTCCTCCACCGCTGTTTCGATTACGGTACCCAAGGTTTTGGCTGACAGCAGGATTTCGGTCGCCTCCAGGACTCCGGATCCGACCGGATATTCCTCCCTGCGTCCGCGGCAGGAGACCAGAAGGAGCAGACAGATGACTGCAGCCCGGATTCGCATTGCGGATTTCATGATGTCCCCTATTGAATATACATGGATGGGTTCCCGACCGCCCGTTCCCAATTGGACCTTTCCAGGAATACGTCGATTTCAGCCTGTGACAGGAGCAGCTGCGAACGGATCATGTCGGAATGGGCGTCGAAATATTCAGCGTGCGATGCCTGACCCTGGCGGTAACTGCTTTCGACGATGCGGAAGGTTTCCCGGGCCCTTTCAAGCATCCGGGCCGTCATCCGCAGCCTCTTGCGCGCTTCCCCGAATCGGGAAACCGCCTGTGTGACATCCAGAACAATGCCGTCCCGAATCTGTTCCTGCCTCTCTTCGAGCGCGTCGATCCGGTGCTGGGCCTCCCGCACTGCGGACTTCCTTTTCCCCCAGTCCCACAATTTCCATTCCGCGCCTGCGCCCACGATCCAGTAATCCATCCACCTGTCATGGATCAAGTCGAGACCGGGCCGGCCGTAACCCAGTGATCCGAAAACGGCCACGGACGGAAAATAGGCTCCCTGGGAGGTTTTTTTGCCATGTTCGGCTGCCTGCCTGGACCATTCCAATGCTGCCAGTTCCGGCCTCTGCATCAGTGCCTTCCGGATAGAGGATTCAAGATCCCCGGGAATAAAATCATCCGCTTCGGGTTCGGCAAGCACGGAATCTTGGACGCTCATCCCGGTCAGGTTTTCGAGAGCGGAACAGGCAAGCCTGACGCTGTTCTCTGCCTGCAGGATCCAGAGTTCCGATTCATCCATTTTGACTTCCGTGCGGAGCAAATCATCCCTGCGGCAAAGACCCTGCGTGAAAAAAGCCCTTACATCCTTGAAATGCTCCCCGATCTGTTCATGCGAATTCCTGGCGATGATCACGGCGCTCTTCGCCTTGAGCAGATTGCCGTAAGCGGCTCGGACCTGGAACACCAGGTCCTGGCGGACCTGTTCAGCAGCCATTTTCCCGGCTGCCGCTGCATGGGAAGCGCCTTTCTCCGCGTTGCGCAGCCTGAAACCGGAAAACAGAGGCTGGGTAACAGTCACCTTGAAATCCGTGTTGTCCAGTGCACCAAGCCTGAGACCATTGCCGAAAGGTTGTATTGCAGGACCCTGAGGCGAAAGCTGTATGGGATCGATCATCAATTCGGGCGTCATGCTCTGATGCCGGTACGTTCCAGAAAAATCCAGGCTCGGCAAACGGGAAACGGCAGCCTGCTTCGACGACTCCAGCGAAGCTCCGGCCTCGGACTCCGCAGCCCTGATCCTGGGATTGCAGTCCAGGGCTGCTCGTATGCATTCTTCGACTGTCACTTCCGCAAGGGCTGCGCCATTCAGAACCGCAGCAGCTCCCCAGAAAAGGATCATGATTTTTTTTATCATCAGGATTCCCTCGTTGCTCGAACGGCGCCGGCGTTTCCTCGTTCCCTCGGTAAAAGCCCATGGAGAATCAGGTCGGATACCGCCTTTTCGCGCATTTCCAGGATTTTTTCCTCCGGCATATTCCGGAATTCTTCAGGCCACCCGGCTTCGAGCACGGGTTTGGCGATAAAATAGAATATATTCAACGCCACAATGTTCCAAAGGGTCTGCTCCGGATCCGTATTCCGGATTTTCCCTGCCTTGACAGCGGAATGGAGCCTGCCGATCAGATTCAATCCGCCGGTCTTCCGTATTTTCTGAATCATCTCGCCGAGCACCTGGACTGCGAGCGGATGCCCGGCGTGTATTTCCCGCACCATGAGCCTGGGAAAATGGGGATGCCCGGCCAGGAAACGGAAATGCATGCGCACCAGCCGGGGAACAAGGATCTCCGGGTCGTCCCAAGATTCCGGAGACAGGTTCGACAAAAGCCCGAACAGCTCTTCGAAGGCCTCGCGGATGATGGCTTCAAACAAGGCCTCCTTGGACCTGAAATAATAATAAATCATGGCCTTGTTCGCCCCGGCCCTGTCTGCTATGGCTTGCATGCGCGCGCCGTCAAAACCGCGTTCGATGAATTCATCCGCAGCAGCCTTTTTGATTCTCTCCCGCGCGGGTATATGTTCAACGTTTTTCATCTGGTCTTCCCAAACATGAAGGCAACGCGGCATCCCGCGCCGAGAAATATTGGATTTGTCCGTTAATCCGGGGCCCGGCGCCGGAAAATGCGTTCGCCAAGAATTCAACCATATAGTTTAACCTTTTGGTTAAATATACCTTTGAAAAATTTGAAAGTCAATCGAATTTGTACCGCACTTGACCAAATCCGATCCGCTTCAATTTGATTCGTACGACTTCATGCAGCCGGTCGATTTGAGTACTTCCGTTCCTTATTTTATCCCCGCGGATCAAGGTCCGGACTTTCGGCATCATCGGAAAAGGACTGTCATCCGGAGATGGACATTCATCCTATTCCGGCGGATCGGGCTGGATGATGCAGCCGCAAAATCAAAATCTGCACGGCAAAAGCCGCCATCGCGGCGAACACAACGACACGAACTGGATGGAGGAAACCATGAAAAGATCGATCGCGGCATTTTTGATTCTGACAGGATTGGCCGGCCTTGTGTGCAAGACTTCAGGGAGAAACGGCATTCTGGATCCGTTCGGCGCGCCTTCCGGGAGGGGTATTTATAAAAATGGCCTGTACGAGGGTGCCACAGCGAAAGACATGGAGGGATACCATGCTTCCGCCGCGCTAAAGGTTTGGGGAAATCGAATCCAGAGTGTGGAATGGGGCATTTACGACAACAACCGCCACAGGTTTTTCGATTCCACTTACGAGGAAGTATATGCGGATTATCCGCCCTATATCCAGCAATGCCGCGACAACATGAAAGGCATGGTTGCATATGGCCCTCGCCTGATCGAGACACAATCGGTCGACAGTGTGGAATGCATCACAGGCGCCACCTGGTGCTTCAACAAGTTCAAGCAGGTGATCCGGATCGCGCTGAAGGATGCCACACTAGAAACCAGCGCTTCGAATTGATTTTTTTGGGATACGATGAAGATTCCCCGGCAACAAGCCGCCAGGGAATCTTCGATCTGCAGGGAAAAATCCGGATATAGCCGCATGCTTCCCCGTGGCAAGCCTGGGGAACGGGCTTGATGCCCAATCCAAGTGTTCGCCGAGCAGATGGTGTATGAGATTATTTTTTTAGAGTTAATACGCCCATTGATCCGCTTTTCCGGAATTCCTGCAGCCGCATCCGTCTATTTCTCCCCAGCCTTATCGTGATGACTTTGCGGCCATAATCGTCATGAAGAAACAACGGCCACGCATAACGCCTTCCCCTCCATCCGGATTGACACTTCCCCCGGACCAGCCGAGTTGAAAGGATTATCGTCCCCTCAATCACAATTCGCATTGCCGGGTTCCTCAAATAAATAAAAAAATCCATTGCAATAAAATTAACATTTATGTATCTTGTATACGATAGAAATACGTTTTTGTAATACTGTTAAAGATTCCCCTGCAGTTCGTTTCCGGGGAATCTTCAATCCTGAGAAACAACGACACCGATATTCGCTCGCTTGTCCAGCGGTAAAATGCGGGGAATGCGCCCGCTGTCAGGTTCAATCAGCCGGCGTGAAAGGGAATGCACATGAAATACCATGCGATACTCATGGAAATCCACCAGGCCATCAGCCGGTCGTCGAATCTCGACGAGATTTTCCAGGCATCGCTGCAGATCCTGCAGCATTCATTGAACATCAAGTCCGGCGCGTTCTTCCTGATGGATGACACGGGAAAGATCCTGAATATGGCGGCATCCCTAGGGTACCGGGCGGAAGCCGCCACTGTCAAATACGCAGTCGGAGAAGGGCTGACCGGCCGGATCGCCGAGACGGTCAAGCCGATCGTCGTCCCTCAGGTCAGCAAAGAGCCTCTTTTCCTGAACCGGGCCAGTTCCTGGAATCAAAAGGAAGACCGGGAACAGTCCTTCATCGGAGTGCCCGTTGTTCTGGATTATAAAACGCTGGGGGTGCTGATCATCAACATCCCGTACAGTCCCAAGCGGGATCTCGAGGGTCTTCTTCAGGTGCTTCAACTGGTCGGCTCCGCGCTTCTTCACCCGATTCGCATGAACCAGCTCATCCTGAACGAAAGGCAGCGCCTGCTGAACGAGAACGTCATTCTCAAGCAGAAGCTTCACGAGGAGTTCAGCTTTCACAACATCATCGGCAACAGCCACGAGATGCGGGACGTTTACGAGCAGGTGGCCCAGGTCGCTCGAACCAACACGACCGTTCTTCTGCGCGGGGAATCCGGGACCGGGAAGGAACTCATCGCCGAAGCCATTCATTACAATTCCCTTCGTTCTGAAAAGGCCTTCATCCGCGTCAACTGTGCGGCCATCCCCGAGAACCTGATCGAGTCGGAATTCTTCGGGTATGAAAAAGGGGCTTTCACAGGCGCCCTGGCGCGGAAGAAAGGCCGCTTCGAACTGGCGGACGGAGGCACCATCTTCCTGGATGAGATCGGAGAGCTTTCCCCCATGACGCAGGTCAAGCTCCTGCGCGTTCTTCAGGAACAGGAATTCGAACGCGTGGGCGGCGTCGAAACACTGAAGGTGGATGTGAGGCTGATTGCTGCCACCAATTCCAACCTGGAGGAACTCATCAGCTCGGACAAGTTCCGGGAGGACCTTTACTACAGGCTGAACGTCTTCTCCATTTTTCTTCCCCCCCTGCGTGACAGGAAAACGGACATCCTGCTGCTGGCGGATCATTTCATGCTGAAATACGGACGGCAGAACGGCAAGCCGGTCAAGCGCATCTCGACCCCGGCCATCGACATGCTGATGCGCTATCACTGGCCTGGAAATGTGAGGGAACTCGAAAACTGCATCGAGCGGGCCGTGCTTGTCTGCGACGACCAAGTCATACACAGCTATCACCTGCCCCCGACCCTTCAGACTGCTGAGAGCAGCGATACAGTCACCCGCTTCTCGCTCGAGGAGGCTGTGGCATCCTATGAAAAGGAATTGATCCAGGATGCCTTGAAAACGACGCGGGGCAACAGGGCCAAGGCCGCCCGTCTTCTCGACACCACGGAGCGGATACTCAATTACAAGATCGGCAAATATGGGATCGATGTGAACCGGTTCAAATCCCTGTAGGGATCAGCCTCATTTCAGCAGCAGGATTTTCCTGCTCCGGACGAGCGGTCCGGCCTGCATCCTGCAGATATAGATTCCGGCCGTACTCCCGCCTGCAACCCATTGCAATTCATGACTTCCTGCTGTAAAAATCCCCTTGCCCAGCAGGGCGATCTCCCTCCCGCGCATATCGAAAATCTGAACGGTCACGGGACCCGGATTTGCGAGATCGAACCTGAATGCGGCCGCTGCATTAAAAGGATTGGGATAACCGTCATACAGCTCTGTCCGAACCGGAATCGGCCCGGCGCCGGATTCAAGGCCGACCTTGACATCATCCCTGCCGGGCGACCCGTGTGTCTCCCAAGACCTGCGCCAGAGCAGCGGATTCGCCGGATCATCCGGGGAGTCAGGGTTGACCGGAACCAGGGAATAACCGCCTCCATCCGCTTCCTGAGGCCAAGGCGCCTCATCCCCGTAGCGGAAAGTCATCACGGTGTCCTGCGCCGCGTCCAGCAGGGTCAGCCGTTCGCCGCTGTTGTCCAGCCGGCCGGCGTACATGCCGGAAGCATGGATTCCGTACCGCAGACTGAACCGTTCCGGGTCGGACGCAAGCACCCAGAACCCGCCCGGCGAAAGTACCGATCCCTCCGGGAAGGTGTAGCTGATCCCGTTCGTAAAGGACATGCGCGACAGATCAACCGGTGCGGAGCCCGTGTTTTTGATTTCGAGAAATTCGAAAAGCCCGTCATCCAGGGTATCCAGATCCAGAGGATGGTAATGGATCTCCGTGATCCTGAGTGCATCGGATTCTCCGGCGACTGAGAACAGGATTTCATGCAGAGGACTCCAGTCTGATCCGCTCCTGATCCTCGCCTTGAGCCATGTCGTCCGGGTCACCGTAAACACGGCCTGACCCGCTCCATTCGTCGCGGCCGGTGATATGGCCC
>Ga0233423_10000683_pt1 | contig 17405 bp, 10 predicted proteins | sample Watercolumn_Mata_FD_180713 | JGI IMG/M metagenome (GOLD analysis project Ga0233423, IMG submission 180713) | Freshwater microbial communities from Lake Matano, South Sulawesi, Indonesia - Watercolumn_Matano_2014_112_MG | ecosystem: Environmental > Aquatic > Freshwater > Lake | place: Indonesia...
CAGGCATGCGCCCGATTCCGATCATTGGATCACCAGACAGAATCATTTGGAGTCCCGGATCCGCCTCGCACAGGATGAATATGAAACGGGAATGAAACTTAAGGAGAAACAGGATCTCCTGAACGCCGAAACCCGTTTCGAAGCGGCCCTGCAGATTTTCAAGTCCTGGTCCGAGTGCGCCTACGCCCTGCACTGGACCAGGGGAACGAGGCTCTACCGCGATGGAAAAATCAAATCCCTGAAGGCCTCCGTTGAAAGCTTCCGGAAAGCCTCGATTGCGAAACCCGGCGAATCCGACGCTTATTACTGGATGGGCAAGGCGTATGAACGCCTCGATCCCAACGGCTTCGACTCCATTCTCGAGGCCTATCGGACCTTCGTAAGCCTGGAGTCCGGAGGTCCGCGCTTCATAGAAATCTCTGGACGCATCCGCGAACTTTCCGAAAAGAAAAAGAAATGGGATGCCTTCTGGGGATCCGGCCGGCAACCCTAAACCCCGCCGTCTCATTTTTCTCTTGACATTGCAGGCTCCATTCCTTAAACTTGCTATTAGCAAATATTGCTTCTAGCAATTAAGAAGGACTTCCGGCATGCGCCAGACCCTGTTTACACTCATTCTTTCCATCAAGCGGAAATGCGCAGCCAATGAGATGCGCATCCAGGACGAGCTCCATCTGACCCATGCGGAATTCAACGGCCTGCTGGTGATGACGGATGGCGAGTCGTTTCCTTCCGGGACCTTTTCATCCCGGATGGGCCTTTCCCCTTCACGGGGAAGCCGTGTCCTCTCCCGCCTCAGACAAAGGGGCTGGATTGTCATGGATATCGACAGGAAAGACCGGAGATGTGTGACAGTCAGGCTCAGCCGGTCGGGCCGGGCTCTCCAAAAAAAGATTGAATCCCGAATGCAGGAATGCGAGGACCGGATGACGTCCCACCTCGACATGCCATCGCTTGCCAGCATTCGCCGTTCCTTGGAAATTCTTGAAACTGTCATGTAATCCAATTCCGCAGGAGTCTGTTATGAAACGCCTCAGCGCCCGACAGAAAAAGGAACTTTATTCATTGTCCCCACATGTCTGTTTCGACGAACAGGAGAGGATACTTTACAGCCATGATATCGCAGCCATTCCCAGGATGATTCAGATGATCATCGGCAGCACGGTCCCGGACGCCGTTATCCAGCCCGAAAACGAGGGACAGGTCCGAGAAATACTGAAATGGGCGCACAGGGAAAAACTGCCGATTACGCCGAGGGCCAAGGCTTCGTCCGGATACGGCGGAGCCATCCCGGTGAAGAAGGGTCTTGTCATGGACATGTACCGGATGAACAAGGTTCTGTCCATCAACCGGCAGGAGATGACCGTCACGGTTGAAGCCGGGGTCACCTGGGAAAAACTGGACAAGCATCTCCAGAGGAACCGTTTGACGTTGCGGTGTTATCCGACCAGCTATCCCTCGTCGACAGCGGGAGGATGGCTCGCGCAAGGCGGGGCCGGCATCGGCAGCTTCCAGTTCGGCTATTACAGGGACAACGTGGTTTCCTGCCGCCTCGTAACGCCGGATGGAAGGCTGCTCGAATTGAAAGGGGAAGATCTCGATCTCGTCTCAGATGCGGAGGGGATCACCGGAATCATCACGGAAGTCACTCTGAAAATTATGCCCCTGGAAAAAATGGAGGTGCTGTCGATCGCCTGCCCGGAGGCCTCGGAATTGCAGAAGATACTGGAGAAAATATCCGGATCCGACCTCCCCGTCTGGGCCGTGATGTTCATCAACCCGAGAATGGCGGAAATGAAAAACAGGGCCCCTGTCAGGGAACACGACGGGCATCCGGCCGAAGAGCGCGTGATCCTCCCTGCAGCCTACATCGCCACCCTGGCCTTCCCGAAGCGGCAAGCCGGCAAAGTCCGGGCCGCCGTCGAATCCTTTGTCAGGCCCTGCAGCGGGGAGATCTGTTCGGATCGAATCGCCCAACACGAATGGGAGCACCGGTTCAAACTCATGGTCGTCAAACGGCTGGGTCCGTCGCTGGTACCCTCGGAAGTGATCATCACGCTTGAGCATCTCGGCGAAGTGATGATCGAAATCGAACGCATGGTGGATCAGCCCGTCGTGAAGGAAGGCGTCGTCATCCGGAAAGGCCCCTCCGGGAAATCCGAGGTGGTCATTCTCGGATTCATACCGTCCGATCAGAGAAAATTCGGATACCATTTCGTATTCGCACTGTCCCTGACGATCATGAAAATCGCCATGAAATTCGGCGGCCGCCCCTATGCAACCGGTCTTTACTTCGCTCACAAGGCCGGATCGGTTTTCGGCTCCTCCAGGCTGGAAAAACTCCGTTCCTTCAAGAAACAGGTCGATCCCGGGAAAATCCTCAATCCGGGGAAGGTCCTGTACCGGAACTTTTTCACAACCGTCATGCACCTGGCACAGGCCTGTGAATCCCTTATCCGTCCTCTCGGGAACCTGGTGCTCACCCAGGTCGGCGAACGGCCGCCGGAAAAGCCGGCGCGGGGAATCCCTTCGGATGTGGTCTGGTATGCGTATGCCTGTTCGCAGTGCGGTTATTGTATCGACGAATGCGACCAGTTTTACGGCCGCGGATGGGAAAGCCAGAGCCCGCGGGGAAAATGGTACTGGCTCAGGGAATACATGGAGGGAAGGGCCGCGTGGAATCAGAAAATGGTGGATACCCTGCTGGTCTGCACCACATGCGAACTGTGCAATCTCCGGTGCTCGGCCTCGCTCCCCATCGAAGGATCCTGGATGAAGCTCCGCGGCCAGCTGGTTCAGGAAAAGAAAAAAATGACCTTTCCCCCGTTCGAGATGATGGCAGCCTCCCTTTCCAAGGAAGGCAACATCTGGGCTGGTTTCAGGAAGAACAGAGCCGACTGGTTTCCCAAAGACCTGATAACCAAGCATGGCCCGGGCCGCCGTTCCCAAACCGTCTACTTCGCAGGATGCACGGCCAGCTACGTTGAAAACGACATCGGCATGGCCACGGTGAGGCTGCTGGACCGGGCGGGCGTCGATTTCACCTATCTGGGTGAAAAAGAAAACTGCTGTGCAACGCCCATGCTGGTGGCCGGGAAATGGGACCTGTTTGCAGAAATCATGAAGAGAAACATTCAGTCGGTCAAGGAGGCGGGTGCCGATACGGTTGTGAGCTCCTGTCCGGCATGCGACATGATGTGGCGGCAGGTGTATCCGGCGTGGGCGAAAAAACTGGGCGTTGAATACGGCATTACAGCAAAACACTATTCGGAATTGCTTTCGGAGAAATTAAAATCGGGAGGATTCCGTTTCCCGGGGAAATCAGCAAAACCGTCTACAGTCACCTGGCACGATTCCTGCCATATCGGACGCGTGTCCGGAGTTTACGAGGAACCCAGGGACCTGATCCGGGCCATTCCGAATACCACTTTCGTCGAGATGGAAAACAACCATGAAAACGCGCATTGCTGCGGTTCAGTCCTGACTCTGATCAAGGAGCCGCATGTGGCGGCCGAGATCGGCAAGGACAGGCTCGAAGAGGCCGTGCGTGCGGGTGCTGAAAAAGTACTTGCGCTTTGCCCCTGTTGTGAATTCCAGCTCCGGGTCTCCGCCGAGAAGAAACAGATCCCGGTCGAAATCGTTGATCTCGCCCGCTATTCCTCTCAGGCGCTGGGATACGATTTCCCGGATCCGAATCCGGAGGTTCGGCGTTACTGGGCCGTGTTCGAAGCCATGATTGCCCTGATGACTCCGAAAGGATTTGCCGGCCTCATGAGCACGATGTGGCCGGAACTCATCGATGCCATGCCGCTCGGGATGGGAGGCATGATGCGGTTCATGGGCAAAATTCCCGGAGCACTCCCTCTGATGAAGCCGGTCTTCCCGGTCCTTTTTCCGAAACTGCTCCCCCTGATGATGCCCAAGGTGATGCCCGTGATGCTCGACCGGGTGCGGGACAGGATCCCCATGCCGGACGAAATGGCAGCACAGATGCCGGATCTCATGCCAAAGGTGATGGATAACCTGATGCCGCACATGATCGGAGAAGTGGTTCCCCTTGTCACACAGCCCATGATCGATTACCTGCGCGGAAAAGCGGCCTGAAACGGTCATTCGCGGATAAAGAAAAGCGCCGTGCAAATTCGTCCGCACGGCGTTTTTCTTTGATCTGAAAAAAAAGCTTCAGACGGATTCAGGAACGACGAAGGGATACCGGTAATTCCTGGTCAGATAGGAATCCGCCTCCCCGTCGTTCACAAACCGCTCTGCCCTGCCGTTGAAGACCAGCTCACGTCCCAGCCTGTTCGAAAGATTGGCCAGATGGCACATCGAAGATGAAACATGCCCTTCTTCGATGTCCGCGGTGAGAAGCGTCCAGTCGTCGGCCCGTACTGCATCAATGAAATTGCCGAAATGACCCTCGCTCGCCGCCCCTGCGAGATTGGAAGGATCCGCGGAATCCGCTGCATCCTTTGAACAGGGCCCGGGCTCGTTTTTCCTTCCGTAGAAGGTCTTCCAGTCGGCGCCGTCGATGTGCATCCAGCCGTCCGTGCCGAAAAACAGGTTCCCGATCGTGATGCCGTTTTCCGCGTTTGTGTAAAGGCCCCTGACTTCGAAGGCCAGTATTTTTCCATCCGCGTATTCAAAAAGGGCGGATTGGGTGTTGGGTGTTTCCTGGTCCGAATCGAACGCGAAAAAACCGCCGGCGCATTTGATCCTCCGCGGGTATTCCCGCTTGTTCAACCCCCAGCGGGCGATGTCCATCTGATGGGGACCCTGGTTTCCCAAATCGGTGCAGCCGAAATCCCAGAACCAATGCCAGTTGTAATGGACGTACCGGTCGCTGTAGGGCCGCCATTGCGCGGGACCGAGCCACAGATCCCAGTTCAATCCACTGGGGACGGGCCCGTCCGGATGCCGGCCGATGTTGTCGCGGGGTTTGAAGCACAGGCCTTTGGCCATGTAAATCTCTCCCAGCTTCCCGTCATGGAGAAATTGGATGGCGTCCCGGACCGCCTGAATGCTCCTGTTCTGCATGCCCGAGGCCACGACCCGGCGGTATCGCCTGGCAGCCTCCACCATTTTCCTCCCTTCCCAGATGTTGTGACAGGTCGGCTTTTCGACATAGACGTGTTTTCCGGCCTGGCACGCCCAGACCGTTGCCAGGGCATGCCAATGATCCGCGGTTGCGATGGAAACCGCATCGATATCCTTGTCCTCCAGGACGCGCCTGATATCCACCTCTGTTTGAGGCGCCTTACCCTGGAGATTGGCGACCTCCTTGACCCTTTCCGGAAAAAGCCGCTCGTCCACATCGCACAGGGTTTTGATCCGGACGCCCGGTATCCTGCAGAATTCCTGATAATGAGCCTGCCCCCTGCTCCGGATTCCCATGACCGCCACGTTGACGCGGTCATTCGCTCCCAGGACCTTGTGCGGGAGGATGGATGCAGCGAGAATTGCGGCAGCGCCCGTTCCCGCAGCGGATCGCGCGCTTTGATGGATGAATTCCCTGCGCGAGATAGAATCTTGAATGGACATGCCCACCTCCCGATCGGGTATTAGACCAAGGAAAGATCGTTCATGAACCTGACAGCGGACCCATTTCCCGCAGCGTGCGGCGGGATGCTTCATCCGAGTCATGGTTGAATATATTATCAAACCTTCAGTTTTTCAAGTCATTTCTCGGAGAAGAGGCGAGGCGTAAAGGTTTGCAATCCAGCGCGGAATTTGATATATTGGGGATATCCGAATAAACCCGTCGTGATGGAGGATAAACATGGCTGTTCCAAGTCGCCGGGAATTCATCCGGTTGACAGGCTGCGGTCTTGCCGCAGGAGCACTTCCGGTTGAATCATTCCAAAAAGCGGAAAAAGAAAAAAGAAAACCGCGTTCTTTTTCCTTCCGGCTCGGTGTGGCATCCTATACCTTCCGGAATTTCGATCTGGACCGCACCCTGAGCATGGTTCAGAGTCTGGGAATCGATCAGCTCTGCCTGAAGAGCATGCATCTCCCGCTGGAATATTCGGACGAGCAGATAACCGCTGCAGTTGACAAAATCCGTTCGACCGGTATACGGCCGTACGGCGCAGGCGTGATTTATATGAAAACCGAATCCGAAGTCCTCCAGGCATTCCGCTATGCCAAATCCGCTGGCCTGGAAATCATCATCGGGGTTCCGGATCCCCCCCTGCTGAAAATCGTCGAAGAGCACGTGAGAAAACAGGGAATACGCCTGGCCATTCACAATCACGGACCGGACAACGATCTCTTCCCAACGCCGGAGAGCGTGTACCGGTCCGTCCAGGATCTGGATGCCGGTATCGGCCTCTGCGTGGATATCGGCCACACGGTCAGGGCAGGCGTGGATCCTTGCCGCGCGCTCCGGGAATGTGCGGGCCGCGTGCTGGATGTCCACATCAAGGATGTGAGCGCCCCCTCCAAGGAAGGGAACACGGTGGAGATCGGACGGGGGGTTGTCGATACAGCCGGCGTCTTGGAGACCCTCGCCAAGACCGGATTTTCCGGCGTGGCCGCGTTCGAATTCGAAAAGGACGGGGACAATCCCCTGCCGGGGCTGGCCGAATCCGTCGGATTTGTCAGGGGTGTCTTGTCCATGATGGATGATCGATGGACAGCGGGCAGGAGCGGAAAATGAATCACTCAGCGAGCGCTTCCTCCGCCGGGCGGGGCGCCGGAAAAAACCGGGGGACAGGCGGGGGAATCGGTATGCCTGTATCCCTGCCGGTCATCGATTCCTGTCCGGAGAAATCCCTGGCAGCCCGGCCTCTGGCCGCGCGGGGCCTCCATTTCCGGCTTCCCCTGTTTGCGTGGATGCTCTGCACGCTGCTGCCTTCAGCCTTGTCCTGCAGGAGACCCGGATCCCAGGCATCGGACGCGGGAGCAGTGCGGTTGATGACACTGGATCCCGGCCATTTTCACGCAGCATTGATCCAGAAAATATCCTATCCGGAAGTCGCCCGGGAGGTAAGCGTGTTCGCTCCCCAGGGGCCGGAACTGGAAGACCACCTCCGTCGCATCGAGGCATACAACAACAGGCCCGAAAATCCAACCGCCTGGCAGGAAACGGTTTATGCCGGAGAAGATTTTCTGGAACGGATGCTCTCGGCGAAGCCGGGAAACGTCTGCGTCATTGCCGGAAAAAACAACCGAAAGACCGGATATCTGAAGGCAGCCGTCGATGCCGGTATACATGTGCTCGCGGATAAACCCCTGTGCATGGACCGGGAGGGATTCGGCCTGCTGGCACAGGCCTTTGAATCAGCCTCCAGGAACGGCGTCCTCCTCTGCGACATCATGACGGAACGCTACGAGATCACCCATGTTCTGCAGGCGGAGCTCGTCAACATGCCGGAGATATTCGGCGGGTTGAAACCCGGATCGGCAGGGGATCCTTCCGTGATCATGGAGAGCGTGCATCATTTTTTAAAAACGGTTTCCGGCATCCCCCTGAAGCGTCCCCCCTGGTATTTCGACATCCGCCAGCAGGGCGAGGGAATCGTGGACGTCACCACGCATCTGGTGGACCTGGTCCAATGCGCCTGTTTTCCAGGACAGGCCCTGGACTATGAAAGGGACATTGAAATGCTTGCAGCCAGCCGATGGCCCACGGCGATCACGCCGGAACAATTCCGGCGCGTCACCGGACTGGATGCAGTCCCCGATGCCCTGGTCCCATCGCTCAATTCGAAGGGGGATATCGAGGTATTCTCGAACGGCGAGATGGTCTACCGCTTGAAAGGCATTTGTGTCCGGGTCCGGGTTCAATGGGATTTTGAAGCGCCGCCCGGTGCAGGCGACATGCATGTTTCCATGATGAGAGGAAACCGTTCCTGCATCCGCATCCGGCAGGGAGAAGCGGAAAGATTCCGGCCTGAATTGTACATCGACGCGGATCCCGAATTCGGCGCGGAAAACCTGGCACCGATTCTGCAGGCTGCCATGCAAAAACTGGAAGCAGCCTATCCCGGTGTCGGGCTTGAAAAGACGGGGACGGGTTGGCATGTGCTGATTCCGGAATCCTACCGCATCGGGCATGAAGCCCATTTCGGACAGGTGACTCAGAATTTCCTGAATGGTTTGAAAAAAAAGGAGCTGCCCGGGTGGGAAATTCCGAATATGCTGGCCAAATACCATACCACCACCTCCGCGCTGGCACTTGCTCTGAAAACGAAGGCGGCATACTGACCGCGTGAGCCCTGTTGGCCATGCCCGGAAGGACAGAGGAGGATTTTCATGCGCGTCCGTGTTTTCTATCGAATTCTGTTGTTGGCATTCGTCTTTTCCGGTTGCCATCATTCGCACCAATGGAACCTGGTTGAGAGGAAGGACCGTTTGGATGTGATGCTGGGCTCCCGGACGGTCACATCGTACCGGATCTCCGGAGATCTGACCAAGCCTGTTCTTTTCCCGGTTTATTCTCCATCCGGCATCATGATGACCCGCGGTTTCCCCCTGCTCGAGATGCCGGATGAAAGCCGGGACCATCCTCATCACATCGGCCAGTTTTTCACTTTCGACGAGGTCAACGGACATCATTTCTGGAACAATACGGAGTCGCCGCCTCAGATCCGGCATGTCGAAATCGTTGGAAAACGGACCGAAGGAAACACCGCCACTCTGAAGTCCAGGTCCCGCTGGATCGGCAGCCACGGCATCGCCCTGCTGGACGAGGAGAGGGAAATGATATTCCGCTCGAAGCGGGATGCCTATGCAATCGATTTCACAATCCGCCTGCTCGCCCTTGATTCCACAGTGACATTCAGCGATACCAAGGAAGGCCTGTTCGCCGTCCGGGCGGCGGACTGGTTGACGGAAAACCGGGGCGGTGTGTACCTCAGCGCAGAGGGCAGGGAAACGGAAAAGGAAATCTGGGGACAACGTTCGGCATGGGTGCGTTTGGAAGGAAAATATCGGGACCGGACTGCGGGCCTTGCCATTCTGGCGCATCCGGAAGGAGTCAATTATCCGCCCTACTGGCAGGCGAGGGCCTACGGGCTTTTTTCCTGCAATCCGCTTGGCCAGCAGGTCTATCAGCAGGCGCACGGGCAGGCCGATCCCCACCCGTTCGGCCTGGCACTGAAGCCCGGGAAATACGCCGAATTCAGATACAGGCTCCTGGTGTATGAAGGTCATCGGGGCGCCAGCGAGATGAATCAGGAATTCGAGGATTACGCCGGCCGGAAACCCTGAACATCAGACGAGGAAAGGCAGGGTGTCCCCCCTGCCTTTTCGAAGCAGCACAGGGTTCTCCCCGGAAAGGTCAACCACGGTGGTCGCCTGTTTTTCCCCCTTCCCCCCGTCGATGACGAGATCCACACGGTTTTTCAAGGCGTCCCTGATCTCCTCAGCATCGTTCAATGGATCTGTTTCGCCCGGCAGGATCAGCGTGGTGCTCATGATGGGCTCGTTCAGTTCTTCCAGAAGCGCCTGTACGATTCGATTTGCCGGGATGCGTATCCCGATCGTCTTGCGCTTGGGGTGGAGCAGCCGTCTGGGCACTTCGCGGGTGGCCTTTAAAATGAAGGTGTAGGGGCCCGGCGTATGCGCTTTCAGCAAACGGAAAACGGGTGTATCGAAACTCGCATACAGGGATATTTCCGATAAATCGCGGCAAACCAGCGTAAAATTGTGCTTTTCATCGATTTTACGGATGTCGATAATTCTTTCGAGTGCGGCTTTGTCTCCGATATGGCATCCCAGCGCATAGCCGGAATCGGTCGGGTAGGCGATGACGCCGCCGTCCCTGATGATCTCCACGGACTTCGCAATGAGCCTGTGCGGGGGATGTTCCGAGTGTATCTTGAAGTACTGCAGCATGAAGAATCCGGTTTCGGAATGCGGGCCGAGCGTCCGTCAGCGACGAAAGAAAAACCCAGTCTCCTGAAAGACTGGGTCCTGGTACGCCCGGCGGGAATTGAACCCACAACCTTTGGCTCCGGAGGCCAACGCTCTATCCAATTGAGCTACGGACGCATTCGTGCGGGTTGAATATTAATAAAAGGATCGGAGAATGTCAAGTTCAAAATCAATCAAACATCCGTTGAAAATACGGATGGAATATCGTAAATTGATCGATAATTCGACTCTGTCCCCACGGGATTCTGTTCAAGGATGAGGAGCATGAAAGCTGTTCAACTGTCATTCCCGGATTCGCTTCAGGCCAGGATGGATGCGTGTCTGTCCTACTATTCAGAAAACCGCGTCGTGGACCGCATCTGGAAAAAGGATTATACCGTCTGGAAGGAAAGCCCGGTTGAAATCACGAACCGCCTAGGGTGGCTGCACAGCCCGGACTGGATTTCGGACCGGCTGGATGAAATCAGCGAATTCGTCAGGAATGTTCGAAACGACGGTTTTAACAGGACCGTTCTCCTGGGCATGGGCGGATCGAGCCTTGCCCCGGAAGTGTTCCGGAAAACCCTGGGATTAAAAAAAGGCTTTCTGGATCTCGAAATCCTGGACAGCACGGACCCGGATGCCATTGACCGGGTTGAAAAAGGAACGGATCCGCGTCGGACGCTTTTTCTCATCTCCACAAAATCCGGAGGAACCGTCGAAACATTTTCTCTTTTCCGATATTTTTACAACCGGATGCTGGAAAGCGTTGGAGGCGCTCAGATCGGGAGACATTTCGTGGCCATCACGGATCCCGGCAGCGGCCTGGAAAAACTGGCAAAAAGCCTCGGATTTCGCAAGACATTCCTGAATGATCCGGACATCGGGGGCAGGTTTTCCGCATTGTCCTTCTTCGGCATGGTACCTGCAGGCTTGATCGGGGCCGATTTGTCGGATCTGATCCGGACCGCCAGATCCATGGCCGCATCCTGTCATCCGAAGACACCGGTTCATGACAATCCCGCGGTCCGGACCGGAATTCTGATCGGCGAACTCGCCCGGTCGGATATCAACAAATTAACCTTTCTCCTGCCTCCTTCCCTCTCCTCATTCGGAGACTGGGTGGAGCAGCTTGTGGCCGAGAGCACGGGAAAAGAAGGCCGGGGTGTCGTGCCGGTCGTCCATGAAATCCAACCTGAATCCGGTTCCTACCCTGAAGACCGGATCTTTGTCCATATTCATTTAGAGCCTGAAATCGAGAAGCATGGAGAAATCAACCGCTTGAAAAAAAAGCATCCGGTTGTTCAGATCCCTTTGGATGGAATGACGGATCTGGGCGGATTGTTTTTCCTCTGGGAAATGGCCGTTGCCTTAGCCTGTGAACGGATGAAAATCAATCCTTTTAACCAGCCGGATGTGGAATCCGCCAAGAAGCAGGCACGGCAGGCCGTGGACCAGTACAAGGCTTCGGGTTTTCTGCCGGAGATCGCTTCTTCGCCTGCGACAGGCAAAAGCATTCTGGATTCTCTGGAAAGCCCGGCAAAAGGCTCCTACATCGGATTGCAGGCCTTCTTCGCATGGACCCATGAGAGAGGGAAGACCCTTCAACGGCTCGCGGCCAGACTCAGGGATAGAACCGGGATGGCGGTGACAGCCGGTTTCGGCCCCCGTTTTCTCCATTCGACAGGTCAACTTCACAAGGGCGACGGGGGATGCGGAATTTTTATACAATTCACGTCGGATCCTGAAAAAGACCTGGCGATTCCGGACGAAGCAGGAAAACCGGGCTCCTCGGTTTCCTTCAATGTGCTTTTAAAGGCCCAGGCAGCCGGGGATTATCTGGCGTTGAAACAGGCAGGCCGGAAGGTCATCCGGATCCATCTGAAAGGCGACCCGGTTCAGGCCCTGAACCGGATAAACGCTGAATGCTCAGGGGCGAACATGGAAAATCGGGAATAAAAGCCATGCGACGAAATATCATTTCCGAAGCATCTTCACAGATGACCTATGAAATCAGGGAAATCGTGGAGATTGCATTGCAGCTGCAGAAATTCGGAATCGAAATCACCTGGGAGAACATCGGCGATCCGGTACAGAAAGGCGAACGGCTTCCGGCCTGGATCAAGGAGGTTGTCATCCGGCTGGCATCCGAAGACCGCACCTACGGTTATGTGGCCACCCGCGGTCTGCTGGAGACGAGAATGTTCCTGGCGGAACAAGTGAACAGACGGGACGGCTGCCAAATCACTCCGGAAGACATTCTGTTTTTCAACGGTCTCGGGGATGCAGTGGCCAAGGTGTACGGAGCTTTGGAACGGACAGCCCGTGTGATCGTTCCCTCCCCCGCCTATTCCAGCCATCCCTCTGCAGAAGCCGCCCACTCGGGATGCGATCCTCTCACCTACGACCGGGAACCCAGGCTGAGATGGATGCCGGATCTGGATGACCTGGAGAGGAAGGTGCGCGACAATGAATCCATTGCTGCCATCCTGCTCATCAATCCGGACAATCCCACGGGCGCCGTTTTGACGCGGGAATACCTGGAAAAAATCGTGGCAATCGCCCAAGAATACAACCTGTTCCTCGTCAGCGATGAAATCTACACAAACATCGTCTACAACGAGGCGAAATCCGTGCATCTGAGCGAAGTGATCGGATGCGTTCCGGGCATCGCGATGCGCGGAATTTCGAAAGAATTCCCCTGGCCCGGTTCCCGCTGCGGCTGGATCGAAATTTTCAACCAGGACAAGCATCCCGAATTCAAGAAGTACATCCAGTGCATCGTGAACGCAAAAATGCTGGAAGTCTGTTCGACCAGCCTCCCCCAGCATGCCATCCCGCCGGTCATGGGGGATCCCCGCTACCCCGGGCATCTGAAGAAGCGAGCCGCCATGTTCGAATCCCGGGTCAACGAGGCGTATGATATATTTTCGAAAGAGGACGGAATTTTTGTCACGCGTCCGCAGGGCGCCTTCTACATGTCCATTCTCTTCGACGAGCAGAGACTCAACCGGAATCAAACCCTTCCGATACGCAATCCGCAAGCCAGGACTTTCATCGAAGCCCAGGTGGACAGGCTTCAACCGGACAAGCGGTTTGCCTATTACCTGCTCGGGTCCAGAGGGATATGCGTGGTCCCCCTGACGGGATTCTGCTGCAGCCGGAAAGGATTCCGCATCACCCTTCTGGAATCGGACGACGAGAGGCGCATCCATACCTGGAATACCCTGGCGGACAGCATCCGGAAATACCTATCTTCCGCTTGAACCGATCCCGTCCCCCCCAAAAAAAAGGACCGGCTTGAACAAACGCTCGGTCCATCAGGGTCATCCACCCGCAGCTTGAATGTGACAGCGCGCGCATCCCCCGCGGTCTGCCGCGGGTGAAGCGCGCGTCCTCCCTTGTCTTTTTCCTTACCGGTTGAAGATCCACCGCCGCGTGCAGCGGGGAGCTTCAGTCAGAACCATTCCAGATCCTTCAGCGCCGGGATACGCTTTTTCATTCTGAGGTGCGTCTCCTTCAGACATTCGATTTTGTCATCGATCAGAGCGCCCTTTTGCTCCAGGACCTTCGCCCGGTCTTCCAGTTTGGCGGCTGCTGCATCCATATCCCGTTCAAAATCCTTGGAATCATAATTTGGCAGCAACATGCGCATCACCCCGACAACCGCCTTGGCTCCGATCCCGGCGCCGCGCAAGCCCATCTTGGCCCCTTCAATCCCTATTTTTTTGGTGTCCCGCATGATCTGAATGACCAGTTCATGATAGGTATGCGTCAACCGCTGGCCGGATGAATCGGTCGATACATAAACATCGTCCACGTAGAGGCGGTTGTCGCGTGTGATCCTCACCTGGTTTTCGTCAAAATCGCCGTCCAGGATGTAAACAGAGCCGTTCCGCAGGTAAACCTTGATGTTGTCGTTGTATACCAGCTGGGTCCGGAAAAATCCGCGCATCTCAATGTGATGGCGGTCATGATGATCCCCCGCTGCCAAAATGCCAGCTCCAGCAATGAAGAAAGCCATGGCTGGGATGTATCCTTTTCTGTTCAAGCGTCGTCTCCGGAATCATTCTTCCCATTCAACACTATTTACGGGAAAATCAATGGCTTGTTTCAGAACACAGGAAGAAAATTCTGTTTTTTTTCAGACGGGTTGATTATATTAAAAACGTTGCGCTTTGGCTCCAAGCTTCGCGAAGGATAGGATGATCTTTAAACATCTTCTATGCCTGGCGGTGACGGTTGCATCGATTCGTGCTGTTGCAGCTTCTCTGCTGCAAGGCGACAATAGCATGCGGTCAGCTGTACGCAAGGGCATGTTGACCCTGAAACTGAACGCCGACCTTCCCGATCCTCCTGCGCCCGGCGGATCCAATCTGAACAAAGCATTCCCGTCAGCACGTCTTTTCGGTCTCGGCTCTCTCGATTCAAAGGCAGTCCGTTTCCGCGTTTCATCCGTTGAAAGGCGGTTCCCGGACGGCCTTTTCCCGTCCGGTAAGGCAGGATCCCTGTCGCGGATCCTGATCCTCCGTTTTCCGGAGGATCAGGATGTACGCGAAGCGGCCAGGATCTTTGCCACGGATCCCAGTGTGGAATATGCCGAACCGGTACCCGAATACCGGCTGGAAGCCGTACCCAACGACCCCCTTTTCGGACAGATGCATCATCTTTCTCAGGTCCAGGCCGAGAAGGCCTGGGATATCCATAAAGGAGAGAACGGGACAAGGCCCATCGTCCTCGCGGTGGTCGATGAGGCAGTAGAATGGACGCATCCGGATCTTGCCCCGAATGTGTGGAACAACCCGGGCGAGGATGCGGACGGAAACGGGCATACCCTGATTTTCGACGGTACGGAATGGCAACTGGACCCTGCCGACATCAACGGCAGGGATGATGACGGAAACGGATACATCGACGATTTAATCGGATGGGATTTCATCAGCAAGTCAGGAGGCCAGGATCATGACCCGAGCCCGGATTATCCGGAATGCACGCACGGGACGCATGTGTCCGGACTGGCAGGAGGCGCAACCGGCAATGCCCTGGGTATTGCCAGCATCGGATGGAACCTGAAGCTGATGCCCTTGAAACTCAATTCCTCCCCGGACCTCACCATCGATGCAGATCCGTACCCGGCCATCCTGTATGCAGCCAGAAACGGCGCTGATGTCATCAACCTGAGCTGGGGCAGCTACACATATTCCAGGGCTGACGAGGAGGTCCTCCGCACGGTTTCCGATTCGGGGATCCTGATCGTCGCATCGGCCGGAAATTTGAACACATCAGCCCCCCATTATCCATCCGATTACTACCGCGTGATATCCGTCGCATCCGTTTCCAGCCGCGATGAAAAATCAAGTTTTTCGGATTTCCGCAAATCCGTTGATGTCGCAGCGCCCGGCGGAGAAGACCTGCTTCAGGAAGGGATCTGGAGCACCATCCCCGGGGGGTATGCCAGCCTTCCCTACTGGGGCACGTCCATGGCCACGCCGCAGGTCTCAGGTCTTCTGGGCTTATTGAAATCCTATCATCCAGACTGGACTGCAGACCGACTGGCACAGCAGGTTTTTGCGGCCTGCGATCCGATTGACAATCTCAATCGCGGATATGAAAACGGGCTGGGATACGGGAGGATCAACGCGTACCGCACACTGGCCGAATCCGTCGCCCTCCCCTTTGAAAAACTGCGTCTCGATCTGGAAGTGCGACCGCTTGTCGATGCGAACGGCGATCATGTGCTGGATCCTGGCGAAAATTCCAACGTCACCTTTTCCTACTTCAATTCGGCCCATTATGCCGAATCCGATCTTGCCGTTTTCACCCTGTCCTGCTCCGATCCGGATGTGGAAATCATCAAAGGCCGGTACACGGCATCCATACCCAGCAACGTTTCCAAGACCGCGATCAATGCCTTCCAGATCCGGGCATCCAAGAATGCGACCACGCACATGGCCGAATGCCGGATCTCCGTTTCTGCAGACCGCGAGATCGCCTACGGGGGTGAAATCGGATTCAACGTTCTGATCATTCACGGCGGCATTCTCGTATGGGAACCGGTAATCAACCATGCGAATACGAGCGGATTGTTCATCAAGGAATGCCTGGATCAGCTCGGCCTGACCCATGTGCATACGAGCTTTTTCCCCCGCTCCCTGTCCAGTTTCGACGCCGTATTCTTGTCCTTCGGTTCAACGGGAACCGCAGGCCAGCTCACGGATGATCGAGCCACTTCCGTGATCGATTACGTGAATCAGGGCGGAAAATGTTACCTTGAAGGTCCGATCGATTTCACTCCCGAACTCGACCGCGAGACCTTCCTCCAATCGCTCGGCATGTTCTCCATGCGCAGCGCAACTGCGGAAAACAGGATCGACCTGTTAAACGGGAGGTCCGGTTCCATTGCGGAAGGAATATTCTTCTCGGGATCCCTTCAACCGGATCAAAGGCCCTCCATCGTCAAGGCGACGGGGAAGGGATCGAATCTATTCCTGGAAGGCGACTATGGCGTGGTGGGTGTCCAGTCGTCCAACGAATCGGGAGGAAGAACCGTTTATTCCTCCTATGCGCTGTCCGGATTCGTCGATGGCGATCTTCCTTGCACGCGGAAATACTGGGTCAGGAAAATATTGGAGTTCTTCGGACTGATGCCGCCCGCATTCCTGGTCGCCGATTTCTCATCGGACATCCTGTCCGGTCATGCACCCCTGACCGTGCATTTCAAAAGCCTGTCCTTCGCCTCAGAAGACAATCCCGCAACGGTGCTTTCCTGGGACTTCAACGGAGACGGTTTTTCGGATTCCGGAGGATCCAGCAACGTCTGGACCTACGCGGATACCGGCACCTACGAGGTTCGCCTGACTGCGGATAACGGATTCCGGAGCAGTCTGCTGGCACGGTCTTCTTTCATCCATGCATTCGACGGCCGCAGTTCTCTTGATTTCAACGGCTTGAGCAGCCGCGTCGTGGTTCCTTCCTCGTCACGCCTCATCCTGTCGGAACGGATGACGATTTCCGCATGGATGTATCCGGAGGGCTGGGGCGAAGTCGAAGGAATCGGGTTCGGCCGCATTCTGGACAAGGATGTTCTTTCCGTGTTCATTCACCAGAGCGCCAGCCTCCAATACCCAGATTCATGTCTGGTTGTCACCATCGACAGCGCGGACAGCACCTTCAGCGCATATCACACGCCGTCCCAGTCTGTCAGCATCCGTCAATGGCAGCATGTCGCAGTGACGATCGACATCCCGGCGGGGCAGGTCAGGGCCTATATCGACGGAATTGAACAGCCATTGACCGGGAAATTCGATGATCCGAAAGGCGATTTTTTAAACAATTCGGGCCATGATCTTTTTATCGGAAACCGCCGCCAGCTGGACCGGACTTTCCAGGGGAGGATCGACGATGTCTGGATCTGGGGAGAGGCTCTGAATCCTGAAGAAATCAGGGATGCGATGAACGATCCGACATCCATTCCCCGCGCGGCAAAAGGGTCCTGGTTCTTTTATGAAGGGAGCGGCCAAGCGGTCCGGGATGCCTCAGGCGGGGCT
>Ga0233423_10000684_pt1 | contig 17383 bp, 19 predicted proteins | sample Watercolumn_Mata_FD_180713 | JGI IMG/M metagenome (GOLD analysis project Ga0233423, IMG submission 180713) | Freshwater microbial communities from Lake Matano, South Sulawesi, Indonesia - Watercolumn_Matano_2014_112_MG | ecosystem: Environmental > Aquatic > Freshwater > Lake | place: Indonesia...
TCCCAGATGATTCCGTGAGCCCGCAGCCTGTTCAGGTACCGGTCCCACGCCACTTCGTCTATCGTGACGCCGAGGAAAACGGATATCCGCCTTCCCTTCTCAGCCTTGTCGTACCTGTCCCCGGGCCTCACTTCTCTGGTGGTGTGGGCGTAGACCCTGTCGCCCCTCTTGATGACGTTGTAGAGCACCCAGAAGTCGTCGAGCACCTCAGGCAGCACTGCAACGGTGCCATGTTTGACGTCGCTACGAAGAATTCTCATCCAGCAGCAGTCTCCATTTCAACGGAGTCGTCTTCATTGCCCCCTTGTTATCCATTCGGCATTGTTAAATCTATCGAATAACGGCGTGAACCAGAAAAAAAGACACAAACCTCAGAATTATAACATCGAAAAATTTATAATAGGGAAAATGCAGAGGATAAATCTCCGGGAAGCTCAACCTGTCTAAATATACCCCCTTCTCATCTCCCCGGCAGCTTGGGTTTCCCGGATTCGTTGTTACGATAATTCTTAGACCATGAGAACTGAAAAACCTGCGATTTCCACGAGAATGTTTCCCTTGACCCGTCTACGATGTTCCGTTCACTGGCTTCTTGGCCTGCGGCTTCCTCTTGAGGCGGGTTCCGCAGACTTCGCACTCTTTGTGTTTATAGTCCGACGGGTATTTCCGTCGGCAACCGGGGCAATACAGCTGCCAATGAAGCTGAAGCCGTATGCCGAAGGTTGCCAGCGACGTGAAGTTGACGCCGATTTTCGCCGCCACGTTTTGGATGGAGTAGTCATCGGTGATTATCGTCGGCGAACGACCCTCATCCTTTAACTGCGCCGCTAACGCAATCACCTGCAAGTCGGCTTCGGAAAGGTAGCGCATGTCTCCCATCTCCTTCGAAGCCTCACCGACCGCGTCCGAATATTGAGCTTCCGGCTGAAGAATCCTGAGCTTCCCCGAGTCGACGGCGGCTTGGAATCTATGTTTGAGCAAGTTGTTTTTGGCGAGCTCGCGTTCGACCTCTGGCACCGAGTAAGCGTCGCAGTCGACCGCGGAAGGATTAAAGCCAGCGATAAAAGCCGAGGTGTCCAGGACGAGGGTTCTTCGGCTACCCACTCTCGGAGCCCTCCTCCTTCGAAGACAACAGCCTAGCCTTCAGGCGCTGGTAGAAGTGCCCGTCGAACCGTACGAAGGAGGACTCGTGCTCGGACTTCTTCACGATAATGAAGTGGGCTTTGGGGCTCATGAGCTTCTGGTAGTCACCGTCGACCACGACCCTAGCTGCCTTGGGGTCAAGGAGCTCCACGGTCACCCGCGAACCCGAAGGGAAGACGAAGGGGCGCATGAACGTGATTGGGCAGACGGGCGTCAGCACGAAGGCTTCGAGCTCAGGGTCGAGGATGGGACCGCCCGCCGAGAACGTGTACCCCGTGGACCCGACTTGCGACGACACGATGACCCCGTCAGCTCGGAAGTCCGCAACAGGCGTGTCGCCCTTCCATATTCTGACGTGAAGCAGCTTCGCAAGGTGGCGGGAAGTGACGAAAACCTCGTTCAGGGCGTCTGGGAGCCTAGTTTCGCCGACAAAGGAGGCAAGCTTGCTGTAGCGTTCAACCGTGTAGCTTCCTTTCAGGTACTTATCCAAGGCGTCAAACGCCTTTTCGGGCGGGATTTCGGTGAGGAACCCGCGGACTCCCATGTCGATCGCCAGGATTGGGGGTTCGGGCTTCGGAAGCCTTAGGCACGTCCTCAGAATCGTGCCGTCCCCGCCGATTGTGACTATCAGATGCGCCTTCATCGTCTCGATGGGAACCGAGTTTTCAACCATTCTGAGGCGCTTCGCTAGGTTCGGCTCAAGTAGTACACTAAACCCTTCACTTCCGAATTTGGCTGCGAGCTCGGACGCTAGGTTAATCGCCTTTTTTCGGTCCGTTCGGGCTACTATGCCGACGTTCTTAGCCAACTGCGCGTGTGCCTCGTTGCTTGGGCGGAAAGTTATTATAGTTATTAAGCGTTCGTATGTAAAAGATTATGGTTTCACTTTGACTTGAGGACGAAGGTTATGAGCAGACCCGTGGAAGTTGGAAGCCTGAAAACCGGCAGCTACGTCATAGTCGACGACATCGCGTGCCGCATAGTCGAGGTCACGAAGTCGAAGCCCGGAAAGCACGGCGCAGCGAAAGCACGTGTGGTCGCAATCGGGGTGTTCGACAACCTCAAGCGCAGCTTCGTCAAGCCCGTGGACGCCAAGGTCGACATGCCCATGATCGAGAAGAAAACGGGTCAGCTGATCGCCATCCTCCCCAACGCGATGCAAATCATGGACATGGAGAGCTACGAGATTTTCGAGGCTCCCCTGCCCGACGACGAAACCATCAAGCCCCGCATAGCCGAAGGCGTCGAAGTCGAGTACTGGACCATCCTAGGCCAGACAAGAGTCATGAGAGTAAAGTAGAAAAACTTTAGGGCTTTTTCAAACGCAGTTCTTTAACTGTCTCATCGATTAGTGTTAACGCTTTTTCGATGTCTTCCTGTTCGATGCCTCGGTGCGTGACCATCCTGACCCTCGTTCTGCTCATGTTCCCGGAGAGGACGCCGTGCTCCTTCAGCTTCTTCACGAAGGCGTCGGCTCTGACTCCCAAACCGTCCACGTCGAACATGACCATGTTGGTCTGAACGGTTTTCACGTCCACCTTGACCCCGTCAATTTTTAATAGTCCTTCAGCCAGCAGGCGGGCGTTGCGGTGGTCGTCCTCCAAACGGTCAATCATCGTCTCCAGCGCGACAATTCCTGCAGCTGCTATGACGCCTGCTTGCCGCATTCCTCCGCCGAGGATTTTCCTGTTCCTTCGGGCCCTCTGGACGTGCTCTTCGGTGCCCACGACGAGGGAGCCTACGGGGCAGCTCAGCCCCTTCGAAAGGCAGAACATCATGTTGTCCACGTGCCTCGTGAACTGCTGCACGTCAGCCTTCAGGGCGACCGCGGCGTTGAAGATTCGGGCTCCGTCCATGTAAAGCCTCAGGCCGTGCCTCTTCGTGACCTTGCTTATCGCCTCAATCTGGGAAGGCGTGGCGATTGTGCCCCCAGCCCTGTTGTGCGTGTTTTCTATGCACACGAGCGTCGTTCTGGCTGAGTGCAGCCCCTTCGGTCGAATCGCGGTCTCGATGTCAGCCGGGTTCATGATGCCCATCGTTCCCCTGACCGGTAATGGTAATACTCCCGCGACGGCTGAGATTCCGCCCAGCTCGTACCAGTAGATGTGGGAGTCGGCTTCGAGTATTGCACTGTCCCCCCGCTTCGTGTTACTCAACACGGAAACAAGGTTCGCCATCGTCCCGCTCGGGACAAGCATGGCTGCCTCCTTGCCCACCTTCTTCGCAGCCAACTCCTCGAGCCTGTTGACGGTCGGGTCCTCGCCGTAGACGTCGTCGCCGAGCTCCGCGTGCCTGATGGCCTCAAGCATCTCCTCAGTCGGCAACGTAACAGTGTCGCTTCTCAGGTCAATAGGCTTCATGGTTCACGTTCACCTTAAGCGAATGAATGTTCTGAACATTGATAAATCCTGACTCCCTATATAGTTTTTATAAAGAGTAATTCGTCATAGAATGATGTAACGTGGAAAAATGAGGTAAAGACGCAGAATGATTGAGCTTCCCGAAGCGACGACGATAGCTCGCCAAATAACCGAAGAGTTAAGGGGAAAGAAGGTCGAGTCGGGCAACCGCGGGAATTCGCCGCACAAGTTCGCGTTCTATAATCACACGCCGGAGGAATACGAAGCCATTCTCAAGGGAAAAACAGTGGGAGCCGCGGTTGGGCAAGGTTCCCTAATCTGGTTGACAATGGAGCCCGATTACTTTCTGACGCTTGGGGACGGCGGGGAAAGGATACTGTTCCACAAGGACGAGAGCACGCTTCCGAAGAAGTACCAGCTTCTGCTGCATTTCGTGGACGGCTCGTACCTCACGGTCACGGTTCAGGGGTGGGGGTTCGCTCAGCTCCTCCACAAGTCCGAGATTGAGGGAAAATGGGGGTGCAACCGCGGCAGGAAAGCGGTCTCCCCCGTGAGCGACGAGTTCACCTACGAGTACTTCCGAGGGCTCTTCAACGAGCTCGAAAAAGACGACCCCAGAAGCGCCAAATTCTTCATCATCAGCAAGCCCGGCGTCTGGGGAGTCGGCAACGGCTACCTGCAGGACATCCTGTTCAGGGCGAAGGTGCACCCGAGGAAAAGGTGCGTAGATTTAACGGATAAAGAAAAGAAAGCGCTTTACGAAGCAATCAAGACGACCCTGAAGCAGGCTGTTGAGCTGGGCGGAAGAGACACCGAATACGACCTATACAACCACCCCGGAAGATACGAAAAAATACTCGACAGCAAACAGGTGGGCAAGCCGTGCCCCGAATGCGGGACGCCCATCGAGAAACAGTCGTACCTGGGCGGAGCAATATACTTCTGCCCAAAATGCCAGAAATTCCCTTGAAAAGGCGTCTTTGAAAGGTATATTTATGGGCGTGTTCTTTACTTGTGATTCAGTAGACGAGTTAAAAATCCGATTGTATGCGCCCATTGGCTGGTTGACTGGTATTGGTTCTTGAGGGTCTGGGTTCGTCGCTCTACGATTCGCTGAAGAAGCTCCTCCGAGTGTCCGTCGTCGACGAGGCGGTCGTGAAGGAGCTCGTCCGCGACCTGCAGAGGTCGATGCTTCAGGCGGACGTGAACGTCAAGCTCGTCCTGGACCTTTCGAAGCGCATAGAGGAACGCGCCCTGCAGGAGAAGGTTCCGCCGGGGATTCCCAGAAGAGAGCACGTCATCAAGGTCGTCTACGAGGAGATAACGAGGTTCCTCGGCGAAAAAACTATTCCATTGGCTGTGAAGCTCGGAAAGAGGACCGTCTTCATGCTCGTTGGAATCCAAGGCTCGGGAAAAACAACCACGACCGCCAAGCTCGCAAGGTACCTGCAGAAGCGGGGGCACAAAGTTGCGCTCGTGTGCACTGACACCTTCAGGGCGGGCGCCTTCGCCCAGCTGAGGCAGCTCGCGGAGCAAATCAACGTTCCGATTTACGGGGACGACGGGGAGAAGAACGCGTCCAAGGTCGCGGCTGAGGGTCTCAAGCGGTTCAGGGACTACGACGTCGTCATCGTGGACACGGCGGGCAGGCACAAGGACGAGGAAAGCCTCATCAAAGAGATGAAGGAGCTCGAGAAGACGGTTCAGCCCGACGAGGTCGTCATGGTCATCGACGGAACAATCGGGCAACAAGCAGCGGTCCAAGCCGAAGCCTTCCACAAAGCCACGCCCCTCGGCTCAATCGTCGTCGCCAAGCTCGACGGCTCAGCCCGCGGAGGAGGAGCCCTCTCAGCCGTCGCAGCCACAGGCGTACCAATAAAGTTCATAGGCACAGGCGAAAAGGTCGACGCCATCGAGCCCTTCGACCCGCCAAGGTTCGTCGGCAGGCTCCTAGGCATGGGCGACCTGCAAAGCCTAATCGAGAAGGTCAAGGAAGCCGAAATCAAGGTTCCCGAGAAGAAAGCAAAAGCCATCATTAGCGGCAAGTTCACGCTGGCCGACATGTACGAGCAGTTCGAGGCGATGCGGAGCATGGGCCCGCTGGACAAGATTCTGAAGATGGTGCCGGGCTTCGGCTACGAGATTCCGGCGGACAAGATGGACGTCGCTGAGGACCAGATGAAGAAGTGGCGAGTCATCATCCAGTCCATGACGCCCGACGAGAGGGAGGAGCCCAAGATTCTAAACCCTTCGAGAATTAAACGGGTCGCAAGGGGCTCAGGCACGACCGAGAAAGATGTTAAAACTCTTCTTCAACAGTACACGATGGCGAAGAGGATGATGAAGTCCCTGCGCAGAAAGAGGATGCCCTTCTTCAGCAAAAAAGCCGCCTTCTAGAAAGCGTCTATGTAGCCAGTTTTTGATTTTCGGTTGTCGGTTGCTCTAGTCGGGGGTTACGGGGGAGGACCTTCTTCAGCTCCATCTTGTCGAATCCCCTGCCTGCCGCTCTAAGGAAAAACTTCGTAATCGTGACCGAGTACGCCAGAATCACTCCGATGAAGACTGCCTGAAACAAGACTGACTGGACGGAAACGACGTAGATGAAGGGCGACAACAAGATAATCAGGGAGATGAAGAAGGCGCTTGCAGACTTGAGCGAAATCTGGTTGTTCAAGTCATACGGGGGCATGTAGGCGCCGACTAGGACTCCGAACGAGTTCGCAATCAACAGAATGAAGGGCAGGAGGATGCCCAGCAGCCACTCTGAGAAGGAAATCCTGAACACCCACCCAGCAACCACAGCCATGGGCACGAGCGAAACAGCCGAAATCGTCAACGCGAACAGGAACTTTCCCTCAGCCGACGAACGGCTTCTAAACGGGAACGACTTGAGTATCCAGATTTTTCCCATTTCGCGGCTGAACGACGTGAGGGAGGGGATGAACGGCATGAGGGCGAGGATGAGGACGAACTCCTTGACGAAGACCCTCAGCGGTCCGAGGAGCTCCTCGAAGTCGGGAACGGATTGCACGGGGAGAACGGACTCGAGGAGGAACCACGCAGCGAACGAGACGCAATACGTCAGCACGAAGTTCAACAGCGAGAAATCTATCAGCGCCCCCCGCAGAGTCAGCTTCAGGTCCTTCAAGAAGACAATTCTGGAAGGCTTCTGCCAGCTGAACCTGCCCTCGAAGAGGTTCTCGACACGGAGACCCAGCGGGCTCTGCATCCCCAGTGGCGAAGGAACGGGCAGGAGCTGTTCAGGATGGAGCGGTCCCAGAGAGAAATGCGTGACAACCAAAGAAGCAACGATGCAGACTGCCAAAAAGAGAGCGTCCTGAGCTAGAGTGTCCGTGTTGCCGAACATCAGCCTCACAATCGAAGAAGCAGCAACTGTACTCGGAAGGTAGGACCAGAGTTCCTCAGCGGCTTGCCCCAGAGCCGCCACGTACTGCTGGATGGGGAAATATTGGCTTAATGCCATCACGATAATGACCGCTGATGACGCTGCGAGTATAATGATTTTCAATGCGAGCCTCACTCTGTGGGGGAGCTTCAGCTGCGCAGCGTCCGAGACCGACTGGATTGCCACGCTTACGGACTGAAGAAACAGCACGAAAAAGGTGAGAATCGTCAGAGCCGCCAAGAAAAGTGGCAACGGCGTCTTCATGACCACGGAAATTGGAAACATCACGAAGAACGCAAGGAGGACTATGGAAATCCTCGAGACGAGGGTCCTCGCGTACTTCGCCGTGACAAGCGACCTCGGCGTGACGGGGGTGAAAGCCAGAAAATCGGCGTCCGTTATAGTCACGTAGTTGCGGACTCCCTTGCTGAAAACGCCCCGGAGACCGGTGTATAGTAGCATCAGGGCGAAGAACGCGCTCAAGGCGTCTCGGGCAACGTCTGAACTCGTCAGGTCTACGTAAGTTTGGTCCGGAAACAGGTACTGCGGCGTCAGGGCAAGCGAAACCCCGATTACGAGGCACGTCAGGAACAGGGCGATGTGGCTGGCGACGTAGCTCGGCTTCCTCATGTTGAGCTCGAAGGACGTCTGAAGCATCTGCATCTCCGTCCTTACCATGAGAGACGTGGTGCCCCGCAACCGCTCCTACCTCTCCGTGAGAGCCAGAAAAACGTCCTCGAGCGACGAGTCCCCGCTTGCGCCCGCCTTCTCCCTCAGCTCCTCCAGCGTCCCCTCCGCGACGATGCGGCTCTCGTTCAGAATCGTGACCCTGCCGCCGAATCTTTCGGCAATCTCGAGGATGTGGGTCGAAACGAGGATTGTGGCGCCGTCCGCCGCCTTTTCCCTGAGGAGGTCCCTGAAGAGCCTGCCCGTCGCCGGGTCCAGCCCGTAGAAGGGTTCGTCCAGCAGAATCACTTTAGGGTCATGAACCAGCACTGAGCACACGACGACGCGCTGCTTCATGCCGTGCGAAAGGGCTCCGCAGAAGACCTGCTCAACCTTGTTCAGACCGAAGAGCTTCAGGTACTTGTCAATCCGCCCCTCAAGTCCATCCCTTGGCACTGAGTAGGCGCGGCCAATGAGCCTGAGGAATTCTCTCACCGTCAGAATCTCGTAAATCTGGGGCTCCTCAGGCAAGTAACCCACTAAGCTCTTGGCTTTTTCGGGCTCCTTTACGACATCGATGTTCATTATTTTAACTGAGCCTTCAGTGGGCCTGAGGATGCCTGAGAGCATGTTCAGCACGGTTGTTTTGCCTGCTCCGTTCGGTCCGAGGAGGCTGTGGATGGTTCCCTCTTCGACCCTTAGATTCAAGCGGTCGACTGCCGTGTGCTCGTTGAACCTCTTCGTAATGTCGAATGTCTCGATGGCGTACTGGGGCATACTCTTCAGCCCTAATTTGTCGTGAGCCTTAAAAAATGATCAGCAAAAAAGCGAATTTCATAATGCGACTTGATGGTTGCTTTTTTGGGCAATCCTTAAACGCGCTTTTGGACTACTATCTTGGAGGTTGGCATGGAAAAGTTTCTTCCAGTGCTGCACGTCGTTCAGACTCGGCTGAGGCAAATTCTGACCAGAAACGAAGGATACATGCTGAGCTGGGACGTGATGCGGCTTCGAACCGTGGGCGACGACCTCGTCGAGCTGGCCGTGGACATCCGTCCGCAGCTGATTCAGGTTGAGCACCGCGTCCTCTACGCGTCGCTGAGGGAGGCGGGGATGGGCATCCAAGACCGGGTGGCGATGATTCAGGACAAGGAGCTCACCGACTCGGACAGGGAGTACTTCCGAAGCGTCCACGAAGCCCTGAGCAACATCTGCACCAAAATTGAAACTGGTGAATACTACAAAGCACTTCTCGCGGTGGTCAAAAGAAGGCAAAAAGAGGTCCTCGCCAAGCACCGATAAAAATTAAATCCCAACCCATTTTCTCGTTCACTCGCTCAATCTCACTCTGTCCCTCACAATCAATCAACTAACTAATCAATCAATAAATCAAACAAAACAAACAAAAACGTGTGCTCAAAAAATAGCGAGAACAGACCAGCTATGTAACCTCAAATATTGTTTCTACCGATGAAATACTGCGTTGATGAAGGGATTTGGTTTTCTGAAGATAGTTTTAAGAACTAAAAGAGTAGCAGTGGTGGGAAATTTCATGGATTTTTAAGGATTCACCCACTATCTTAGAAGTTTGGCGTCTAGATTTAGTATTATTGTTTTTTTCTGCAATTTGAACAAAAATCAGCATTAAGCGGTATCATTTCTTTGCAATGAGTACAGATTTTATATTCAATATTCATCTCCTTCAGCTCCGTTATTATTATTCTAGGAGCTACCCATTTGTAATGGCACATCTCACATTGGTAACTGACTTCATCTTTAGAAAAAGACCCCAAATAAATAGAGCGTGAATTGCACTTAGGACAATTGACAGTCACGTTCTGTTTCTCTCTGTAATATATTTCATCTTCGTGTGTTCTCTTTTGATACCAGAATAGCCCCTTCGGTAAACTCACACATTGATGATTTTCTGGAAGCCTATGTTCTTCGCAAAATCTACCTCCACAATATCGGCATGTAAACAAAAAAAGAACTTTAGCTCCGCACCGATTGCATTCAGGCATTACCCAATTCCCTAGATATTCAAGGCAAATACAGAAATATTTGGTTTTTCCTTTTAAAATATTTTAAGATAAGTTAGAAGCTTCTTTATTTAGTATAATTTAAAAGCTCGTAACTTGTCCACAATATTCGCATTTTACAGTGCGACTCAATGTAATTTTTAAAGGTGCATTACATCGAGGACAAAATAGAGCTTTCGGAGTAGACAATTGCCTGTTCTGAAGTTTCTTTGAGGCTTTATCTATATCAGTGAGAGTAATAATACCAACAAGTGCACCTGATTTTGATATAACAGGCATTCTCATTACCCTTAACTCGGACATTTTCTCTAAAGCAGTTGAAGCTTTTTCATCCACAGATATGGTAACAACTTCTTTTGTCATAATGTCTCCCACTTTAGTTTTACTTCTCTTTCCAAGTTGAACTTTACTAATATCCTTATGAGTTACTATGCCAACTAATTTTCCATTTTCAACTACTGGAAGACCACCAAAATGTTTTGACTGCATTAGCTTTTTTGCATACTCAACTGTTTTATCAAGAGAGATAGAATAAATTTTTATAGACATAAGTCCAGATACATCAATTTGTTCTAAAATTTCTGACACTTAATAAACCCACCATCTACATTTATAAATTTTAGCCATGATAAATGATTATTCCACTTCTTCTCATGAATTTGAATATTAGGTAGCTGCCCAATAGCATGAAACCCATTCCTAAGAAATCAAAAAAGATTATGGTTATATTTACCATAATTTGAAGAGATTGGTTAAAAGCGATTGATAAATAAAAAACTTCAAAGATTCCTGTAAAGAACATAAGGAAACCAAATAATGTAATAATGCCAGCTAGAATTCTAAGTCCCCACAGTCTCATGTCAGAATGTAGGGATATCCTGTCCATCATTCTGAACAGGAAATAGAAGAATACAATAATTCCTAAAAGTTCAAATGCATATGTCAGGTATTCTAAGGCTTGTAGTGGGTACAGTCCCCAAAAGGTTAATGATAAAAAGAAGCCAACAACTGCAATAATATATGTCATGGCTAATGGATGTTTTTTTATTTGTTTATTAGTTAATGGTTTAAGATTTTTGTAATCATATTGTAATAATGGGAGATTTCTTCTTTCTCTATCTTCTTCATGCCTTTGTTCTCGTTGATGTTGCCTTTGATACCAAAAACTCTTCTTCTTAGGTAATCTGTTACAATCATGTTCTTCAGGTAACCTATGTTCGGGACAAAATCTTAATCCGCAATAATTACATACAAATGGATACATGACAGCTTTTTGGCAATAATTACACTCAGTCACCTAAAGCCCCATTTACAATCGTATATATAATATAATAAAATTTATGGTTTTTAGGAGTCTATGTGTCAATGTGTCTCTCTTATGCCTCAGAAATTTGGCTAAAAAGAGAGATAAAACTTTAATTTTAACACAATGAAAATACATAACACATTATTAACGTGGAAAACATACCCTATTTTTGGGCTTTCAGGATATCTTCTAGGACTCGTCGTCTGCAATTATCTTCTTAAGGGTCTTTTCTAAGAGCCTCAGGAACGTCCGCCCGGCGTCCGCCTCCTTGGTGGTCTTGACGAAGACCGAGACGAGGACCATCTTCTTCAGGCTGTTAGCGAGCCGCTCCGCCAGCATTCGGGCAAGCATCACGTTACGTTCGCCCAGAAGCGCGGACGAAAGCGGAGGACCAATCATCCCCGGCGTCTGAGGGACGGAGACCGCCAGGGTACCGAGGTTGTCCTGCCCCTCGCTCAAGAGCACGATGTAGCCATTTTTGGTTTCAATGAGCACCGCGGAGAAAGTCGTGTCCCCGATTTTTGTCTCTTCCCGAATAATCTTAGCCTGAGACATTATTGATTCGCCTACGCTTCGAATAAGCTCAACGTGTTTATTATCTGTTTACCAGCTCGCCGTAGCCATTTATGTGCCAGAGAGGAGTTTCTTCAGCTCCGCTCCGTTGTTCTTCCAATACATGTTCAAGATGCCCACGTCTGTGCCCAGGCTGAAGTTGCGTACGCCGAGGTCTAGGTACCTCTTCGCATCTTCGGGTCTGCCAATCTCGGCTCGGGGCGCCACATCCATCTTCAGCGCGGTCTTGATGGTCTTGAGCTCCGCCTCCTTCACCTTCGGGTTCGCGTAGTCGCCGGGCGAGCCGATGCTGACGGAGTAGTCGGACGGGCCGAACTGCACCATGTCCACGCCCTTCACGGAGAGGATTTCCTCCAGGTTCTCGACCGCCTGCTTCTTCTCGACCATCAGCGCGACCACCGCGTCGTCGCACATTTTCACAACGTCAGCCGCGTTCGCCGTCGCACCCACATAGGCGTTTCTCCTGTCCATCCTGTAGCCACTGACGCCCTTCGGCTCCATCCTCACGGCTTTAACTGCCTCCTCAGCGTCTTTGATTGTTCTGATGTCGGCGAAGAGCACGTTCTGGATTCCAGCCGCCAGCGCTCTCCCCGCGAGGAACGTCCTAGGTTCCTGGTCGATTTTTATCATGGACGAGATGCCGACGAGCTCAGCTGCCCGAGCCAGGTTGTCGAGGTCGCCTAGGTCGAAGGGACCGTACTCAGCCAGGAATTCAACGTAATCGTAGGCGCCCGCGTTCCCGACTATCTCTGCTAGACCTGGCCACGCAATCATGATTCGGGTGCCAATCGTCGGTTCGCCCTTCCTCAGCTTTTCCCTGAGCCTGTTCTGTTTCAAGCCTCATCAATCCTTCCTGAAGTAGACGCTTTCATATTGAGCTGTCATGACTTAAGAATATCTACGAATCCGTTCGAAGGCATTCTGCTTTTCGGGATCACCACATTTCCTCGAAGAGCTTCAAAGCATCTTCCTTAGAAGGCTGCCTCGGGCACCTCAGAATCAACCTCTTTAAAGAAAAAAGCTTGTCCGCCAGTTTAGGCAAATCCTCTCTGGTGATACCTACGTCTCTCAGCCTCCTAGGCACCTGCAGTTCGCCCATTAGTTTTAGGATAGCGTCTGAAATTGCGTCGCCCATTTCTCCAGACTTCAGGCTTTCTACATCAAAATTCATGGCTCTGGCGGCCTCTGGAAGCTTCTGGGGAATGGCTGGGGCGCTGAACCTGAAAATGTAGGGCAGGACGAGTCCGCACGACACGCCGTGCGTGACCCTGTGGGACACAGCGAAGCTATAGGCAGCTGCGTGACCAAGGCACACGCCTGCGCTTCCAAACGCCATCCCAGCAATTAGGGAGCCGAGGCTCATGCCGTACCTGCTTTCGGGGTCACCTTTCCTCTGGGCGTTGAGCAAGTTACGATAAATGAGGTTTACAGCCTGATAGGCTAGGGCGTCGGTGATGGGGCTGGAATTGACGGAAATTAAAGCTTCCAAAGCGTGACTTAAGGCGTCCAGTCCCGTAGAGGCGGTCAGGCGCGGGGGAAGGCTGTACGTGAGTGTTGGGTCAACTATAGCCACGTGCCCGAATATGTGAGGGCTTATGATGGACGTCTTCATCTCATCCTCGGCGATCGTCACAACGGCAACATTAGTGACCTCCGAACCCGTGCCCGACGTGGTCGGCAGGAGGACGGTTGGGACTCCGGGTTCCTTCACCAGGTCCACGCCGACGTAGCTCCTCATCGGACCAGGGTTCGTAGGTGCCACGGCTGCGACCTTCGCCATGTCGAGGACGCTTCCGCCGCCGACGCCAACGACCACGTCGTACCGCTTTTTTCTCGCGGCTTTTGCTACGGTCTCAGCCACTTCTATGACGGGTTCGGGGTCAACCGCGTCGAAAACGTCAACCTTCAGCCCCTCCTTGACGAGGGATTCCACGATTTTTCCCGAGACGCCCAGCTTCGCCATGTTCCCATCGGTCACGAGGAGGGCTTCCTTCCCGCCCAAGGCTTTGGCTTCCGCGCCAGCGGTTTCAGAAGCGTTCACGCCGAAAAGGATTTTTCTAGGCAGCTGGAAACTAAAAATCTTTTCCGAAGGTTGACTTTTCTGCATGTCGCTTACTCTCCGAATGCACCATCATCTATATTTTGATGTCGTTAATACTTTAAAGATTAATCAACTCACAATATGAAAATTTTTCAGGACCGCAAATTATGAAGGAAGATTTAACCTCAAGCTGCCGTATGATAAAAATGCAAAGGTGTAATTAATGGCGGATAGCAATGCTGAAAGGGCGCAAAAAATCCTGCTAATCCTCGAAAAAAGCTTCGAGACTCCTGAACCTTGGGACGTCGCGGACGACCCGTTCAAGGTTCTTGTGAGAACAATCATCAGCCAGTCCACAGCGGAAGCGAACACGAGGAGAGCCTACCTGAACCTTTCCCGAAAAATGCCCATCGACCCATCTTCACTGGTCAAGGCTGCGGTGACGGACATCGAAGACTCGCTGAGGGTCGCGGGGCTCTACAGAAACAAATCCAAAGTTCTCAAGAAGGTCGCTGAACTGGTTCTTGAAAGATATAATGGCTCCCTTGGCTTCATCCGCACTTTGCCGATAGAGGAGGCCAGAGATGAGCTCATGAGCCTTCCAGGCGTCGGACCCAAAACCGCTGACATTGTGCTCCTGTTCTCCGCTGGGAAGCCGACGTTGCCAGTGGACACTCACGTCTACCGTGTTTCGAAAAGGTTAAATTTGGCACCCCAGCGCGGCGGCTACGAAGCGGTCAGACAATCATTGCAGGCTCTGTATTCGCCCGATGTGTATTTCGCCGTCCACATGTTACTTATCGCCTTGGGACGGAACCAATGTAAAGCTCAGAAGCCCAGGCACGCCGCTTGTCCCGTCAGGGAGCTGTGCCCCTCGGCTGAAGGTTGAGTTCTGGAAGACGAGGCCGATTTCGCGCCCCTCGGTGTCGAGCTTTATCTGGCCGATGACGATTTTTGAGACGGGCTTCTCGACGCTCGTGTTGAACGAGATGGTTCCCTTGTCGAAGTTCACGGCGCCTATGGTTCCCAGCCCCAGAACCTTGCCGTTCGCGTCCTCCAGCGCAACCAGCAGTCCCTCCTCGTCTCCCCAGCGAAGCCACAACACCTGTTTGCCGAGCTCTGACTCGAGCTTTTTCACGTGCTCCTCGGTTATCGTGGCCGTTTTTCCCAGCATGACGATTACCTGGTTCGTTTCCTCTTGGCAGAAGAGGACTTCCTTCCCCAGAATGTTCTCTATCCGCTTCCTCAACGACGAACCGTTTCTGCCGTTGATTTTCAGGTCCCCGTCAACCGCGACCCAACTAAGCGGGAAGGAGCGGACCTTCGAGTTCTTCAGGTACTTCTTGTACGCTGATTCTCGGAGCAATTTTCTGGTCTCTTGGTCGCGCTTCTTGATGATTTGCGGAGACTGGACGACCATGACTTGAAACTCTTTCAGCTCGCTGAGGATTGGCGACAATTCGTCTTCGCACTGGACAGCGACGATTAGGTCTGGTGCAATCTTTCTGGCCAGACCCGCCTTGTATCCTACAGCTACGTCTCCCTCGATCCATCCGTCAGTGTTGACTATGACGAAGTCCGCTGCGTGTTCCGCCGCCCTTTGCTTCAAATAACCAACAGCGTCCAAGACTCCGTCGATTTTACGGGATGGGCTTGTGACGCCTAGAAACTTCAGTTCCTCCGAATACAGCTTGAAAAGGTCAGTTACAGGTTCCCTGAAATTGGCGAAGCTCACGGTTCCTGGGGGTCCAATGTCCGATTGACCCATGTCCCCGTCGACGATGACGATTTTTCGCTTCTTCCCGAATGCTGAGTTGGCAAGGAACGTGCAGAACCCCGTTTTCCCGCAGTCGACGCTGCCGACAACAAGCACCGTTGAAGGTTTTTCGCTGGTTAGGATTTTTTCAGTCGCTTGAAGCCACGAGGATGGTATTGTGTTTTCGTTGTGTATTGTTTGGGTGGCATTTTCTCCGAGGGTTAAATCCACCTCGCAGTCTACCAGACCAAGTATGGGCATGCATTTTCCTCTGCGGACCACGAGATGTTCTCCGCTGTCGACTTGGGCTCCAAGAACGGACGCCTTCCCCGACTTGAGGTTGACCCGTACGGGACCCTCCACAAGCAGAGTCTTCCCCTTCTCCAGAGCCAGCATCAGTTTTCCGTCCTCCTAGCCTTGACTTGCCCGTTCTTTCTAGCTATTTCGATGGCTGAGTCTGCGTCGGTCGCCTTCCTCTTCGCCCCGTCTGTTTTTACCGTGCTTGTGCCGACTTCACTCACCAGCTCAATCGGCACCTCGTCAGGCAGCGCCGTTTCCAGTCGGGCTGCGATTTCCTTTGCGAGTTCGGGGATTCCGTTCCCGATTCTGACGCGATGCTTCTGAGCTAGGGTCCTCTTGGACTCCGTCAAGACCGTGTCTACAGCCTTTTCTAAGGAAAAGGTCTGGGTCTTCTTCAGGATTCTGCCGTCGCCGAGGACTGCCACGCCGAAGTTTTTACCCGGGTCGACTCCGACGACGACTTCCTTGTAGGCTTCTTTGCTTTGGATCATGCGGACAGCTTTGTCGATGGTTTCCGCGGGCTCATTTTCGGGGTCGTAGACTAGGACATTCGGGTGCTTCACGGTCGGCCTTTCTGCTTCCGTCGTCACCACGACCTGTATGGATGGCGGAACAGGGTCAGTTGGGACGCAGCTCAGGAAAGGCAATTTTCTCTGCCTGAGCTCATTCACCAGCAAGTAGTAGGCTCTGCCCGAGACCGTGGCTAAGGCGATTTTGGAGCTCATGAGACGCCCCTTGGTGATAGTAACAGAACCGCGTAAAGAATTTAAGCTTTGCACAAGCAGTCTGGCACGAGGGGATTCGCTGAAAAAGCCGTCGTTCGGGATAGGATTTAAGTCCTGAGCATCCCTTTTCTGTTGTTGTGAAAGTCTTGAGACGCATGATACCGACCGGAAGCACCTCACTCGACCAGATGCTGGACGGCGGACTGCAGCAGCGGGAAATGTGCCTGCTGTACGGCGGTGCAGAGACGGGCAAGTCGGCTTTGGCGATGCAGTGTGCGGTGAACTGTGCACGGCTAGGCTATAAAACGTTGTACGTGGACTGCGAGGGGACTTTTATGCCTGAGAGGCTTTCCCAGATTGCTGGTCAGGACTTCGGGGTGGTTTCCGACTCGATTATCGTCTCGAAGCCCGCGGCGTTCGAGGAGCAGGTTGCGCTTGTCGACGACCTTGAAAGGTTCGTGGGCAGGAGGTTCGGCTTGATAGTCTTCGACACGGTCACGTCGCTCTACCGTTCGGAGCTCCTGAATAAAAAGGAGACGTTCAGCCTGAACCGCGAGCTGAACCGCCAAGCTGCGACGCTGGCTGAGACTGCTAGAAAGCTTGAGCTGTCCGTTCTTCTCCTTAGCCAAGTTAGGAGCGTGATGCCCAAAGCCGACGTCGTCCCCGTGGCGATGAGGGTCCTGAAGTTCTGGTGCGACTCCATCGTCGGCTTGTCGCGGGTCGGCTCAAAGAGCATGGTCAAGACATCTGTGGAGAAGAGCGGAGGAAAAGAGACAAAAGAGTCCTTTTATTTGGTCATCGGGCAATATGGGTTGCGGGATTACCAACTGAAGGCATGAAAAGACAAGGGAGAAGGATGACGTTGTTTGAGGCTGCAATCTTCGACTGGGACGGGACCCTGGCTGACACCATGCCCGTCGTCGTCTTCGCGTTCCAGAAGGTTCTCCGCGGAATCGACTGTGTCGTCAGCGACGATTTTCTTATTAGGCGAGTCGGGATAGGGGCGCGGAACATGTTCAAGGACGCCCTCAAACTCAACAACATTGCCTTCGACGAGGAGATGGTCGA
>Ga0233423_10000685_pt1 | contig 17347 bp, 18 predicted proteins | sample Watercolumn_Mata_FD_180713 | JGI IMG/M metagenome (GOLD analysis project Ga0233423, IMG submission 180713) | Freshwater microbial communities from Lake Matano, South Sulawesi, Indonesia - Watercolumn_Matano_2014_112_MG | ecosystem: Environmental > Aquatic > Freshwater > Lake | place: Indonesia...
CCTCGTCCGCATCGATGCCAAACTTGTTTTCCTTGAGTCCCGTGGCAATGTAGGGATGGGTCTTGGCGTCCACATCGGGATTGACCCGCAGGGCAATGCGCGCCTTCCGCCCCAGCTCTCCGGCAATCCGGTTCAGGCGACCCAGTTCCCCGGGGACCTCGACATTGAAGCAGCGGATGTCCAGCTCCAGCGCCCGGCGCATTTCGTCCTCGCGCTTGCCCACACCCGAGAAGACGATTTTTCCGGGATCGCCGCCCGCCGCCAGCGCTCGTTCCAACTCTCCCACCGAAACGATGTCGAAACCGGACCCCAGGCGCGCGAGGACATTCAGCACCGCCAGGTTGGAATTGGCCTTGACGGCGTAGCACACCAGATGGCGCTGACCCGCGAAGGCGCGATCGAAGGCGTGCCAATGACGCTCCAGCGTCGCCCGTGAATAGACATAACAGGGCGTTCCGTACCGGGCGGCAATCTCGGCCAGCGGCACATCCTCGGCACACAGGGCATTACCCCGATAGTTGAAATGGTCCATCAGTTCGGCGCGGCGGGTTCCAGTTCGGGAGCGGTTTCGGTCTTGGGCTTGGCGGGTTTGGCGACCTTTTGGCCGGGAGGCTCGTGACCTTCCATGTAAAGAGGACCTTTCTGGCCGCAGGCGGAAAGAAACAGAGCCTGGAGTAAAAGAAAATAGATTGGCTTGGGCATGATCAGGCGATGAAAAAGCAGGCCGTGCATTCTAATCGAAATCGCTCCGACCCACACGGCTCGGCAGTGGGACGCGAGTGGTAGAATCGCCGTGTTCGCGGAGCCGCTCTCAAACCTCCGCCGCGTAGCATCCATTAACCCTCGCCATCCACAACGGACCGACGTGCTGGAAATCATCAAACTTGGCGGCTGGATGATGGCGCCCATCATCATCTGCTCCATCGTCGCCTTGGCCATCATATTCGAACGTCTCTGGGCGCTGCGGTCATCCCGCATCATGCCGGACGATCTCATCGGCCGGGTCTGGAGTCTCCACCGGGACAACCAATTGGACGCCGTCGAGTTGCGCCGCCTCAAGACCGGCTCCCCCTTGGGCGCCATCGTCGTGGCGGCGTTGAACTGCCGTCAGCAGGGGCGCGAGATCATGAAGGAAAACGTCGAGCGGGCCGGTCGCCATGTCGTGCATGAACTGGAACGTTACCTCAATACCCTGGGCACGATCGCATCGATTGCTCCCTACCTGGGACTCTTGGGCAGCGTGCTTGGCATGATGAAAGTGTTCTCGACTTTCTCGACGGGCGGCAACGATATCGCCAACCCGGCGCAACTGGCCGGCGGCATCTCCGAAATCCTGATCGCCACGGCGGCGGGTCTCGCGGTGGCCATTCCCAGCCTGATCTTTCATCGCTACTTTCAGGGCCGGGTCGCGGAATTGACGGTGCGGATGGAGCAGGAAGCCGTGCAGCTGATCGACGCCCTGAACCGCGGCAATCCGGACGTGAGTCGGGATTCCCCATGAATTTCCGCCCCCGCAGGCGCGACGAGCCTGAACTCAACCTGATTCCCATGATCGACGTGCTCATCGTGCTGCTGATCTTCCTGCTGCTGACCACCACGTTCAGCCGCGAGGCGCAACTCCGCGTCACTCTGCCGGACGCGCCCGGCGCCGGCGGAGCGCCCGGCGAAGCCCCGGCGGGCCTGCAAGTCGTGATCGGCCCGCGAGGCCAATACCGAATCCAGCAGCGAGAGCTTCCCGACAGTCGACTGGAGACGGTCAAACAGGCGCTCAAGGAAGCCGCGGGCGGCAATCCTCACCCGCTGGTCGTCATCGACGCCGATCGCAACACGACGCATCAATCGGTCATCACCGTGCTGGACGCCGCGGGTCAACTCGGCTATCAGCAAATCAGCTTCGCGGCCGAGGACCGGCAGGCCCAGTAACGGCATGAACCTGCATGGTATCGCCAGCGTCTGGCTGGAACGGCAATGGTACGCCGCGGAGGAACCCGGCCCCCTTCTGACCGGGTTGGAAGCCTGCTACCGCCGCGCGATCAACCGGCGCCGAGAGGCCTACCGCACGGGCAGGAAACCGGTGCAACGCTTGCCGGTTCCAGTCATCGTGGTCGGCAATCTCACGGTAGGCGGCACCGGCAAGACGCCGCTATCGATCTGGCTGGCCGAATTTCTCAAAGGGCAGGGTTATCGGCCAGGCATCATCAGCCGGGGCTACGGCGGCCAGCCGCTCGAACGGCCGCTGCTGGTGCGGGCGCGCACCTCTCCCCGGGAAGCCGGCGACGAGCCCGTGCTCATGGCCCGGCGCACCGGCTGTCCGATCTGCGTGTTTCCCCGCCGGGCCGAGGCGGGACGCACCCTGCTGGCCGCGACCGATTGCAACCTGTTGATCGCCGATGACGGACTGCAACACTATGCGCTGGGGCGCGACATCGAAATCGCCGTGGTGGATGGACAACGGGGTTTCGGCAATGGCCACTGCCTGCCCGCCGGGCCGTTGCGCGAGCCGCCCGACCGGCTGGGCGAGGTCGACTGGGTGATTTATTCAGGCGCCGGACCGGTCGATGCCGCGGTCATGACCCTCGAGGGCGACACGGCCGTCAATCTGCTGGACTCCAGCGTTCGTCGCCCCCTCGACCTTTTTCGCGGGCAGCCGATCAAGGCGGTTGCCGGCATCGGCCATCCGCAACGATTTTTCGATCAGCTCCGACAGCACGGGCTGACGCTTGATGCCAAGGCTTTCCCCGATCATCATGCCTACCGCCGGGATGACCTGGCCTTTGCCGGTGACCCGCCGGTGCTGATGACCGAAAAGGACGCCGTGAAATGCCGGGATTTCGCCGCCGACAATCTCTGGTGCGTGCCGGTGGCAGCCAGGCTTCCCGAGAACTTCGGCAACCAATTGCTTAACCAACTGAAGACCCTGAACCATGGACAAGAAACTGCTTGAAATCCTCGTCTGCCCGCTGTGCAAGGGCGATCTCATCTACAAGAAGGACGAACAGGAACTCATCTGCAAGGCTGATCGCCTGGCCTACCCCATCCGCGACGGCATTCCGGTCATGCTGGAAGGCGAAACGCGCCGGCTGAGCCTGGAAGAATACGACGCATTACCCAAAAAGACTCCGCTGGTGGAATAAAGCCGTGAGCGGCTACAAGATCGTCATCCCGGCGCGTCATGGCTCCAGCCGGCTGCCGGGCAAACCGCTGCTCGAGATTGCCGGAAAGCCCATGATCGTCCACGTCTGCGAACGGGCGCTGGAAGCCGGTCAGGAAGTTTTCGTCGCCACGGACGACGAGCGCATCGCCGCCGCCGTGGCGGGAGTGGCGGTCACCGCCGTGATGACCCGGGAGGATCACGCCAGCGGCACCGAGCGCATCGCGGAGGTAGTCGACAAACTCGGCTGGTCCGACGACATCCGGGTCGTCAACCTGCAAGGCGACGAACCGCTGATTCGGCCCGAGCTGATTCGGCAATTGGCGGAGACGCTCGCGACTGAGCAAACCGCGCAAATCGCCACTCTCGCCGCGCCCATCGAGGACCCCTCCGATGTGTTCGATCCGCACGCCGTCAAGGTCGTGATCGACCGGCATGGACATGCCCTCTATTTCAGCCGCGCGCCGATTCCCTGGCACCGGGAGAGCTTCGGTCAGACCGACCGTACCGCCGCCGACGACTATCCCTGGCTGCGGCATATCGGCATCTACGCCTATACCGCCGGATTCCTGCGCCGCTATATCACCTGGCCACCCTCCAAACTCGAAGCCGTCGAGGCCTTGGAGCAACTCCGCATCCTATGGCAAGGCGAACGCATACGGGTTATTCGGGTGGATTCACCGCCTCATGCCGGCGTGGATACGGAAGCGGATTTAAGGCGAGTAGCCAGAATCATGGCGGGCGGCGACTCACGGTGAATCCCAGCCGATGGCCAGATAAGGCCGGCGTAACTTGTCGTCGGAAGGCGAGCGATTATATTGGAACGTCGCGCAGTCAAAGCTTCATGGAACGCCATACACCAATCTTCATGCATCCGTTCCGATCAGACCATTGATCCTAGAAAAAGCAGTTGGACAGGAATCTACAGGATCAACAGGATGATGCGATTTATCGTAGGTGCGAATTCATTCGCACACAAGGCCCTGAATAGGCGAATGAGTTCGCCCCGATCATCAAGCCCAACTGCCGGATTTAGGTTGATAGACGATTATCGTGAAATCGGTTTGGGTTTCCGAAGCTTGAGCCGGCCAAAGGCATACCGCCGCGTAATACTACCTTGAACCCGAAACTACCATCGGCAAAACCACACGGCGGCGCACTCATGAAGCCCTCATCATTTACGGCGCATAAACTGCAAACGATCGAATCCTATCAACAGTTCCTGGAACAAAAAACGAGCCCCGCCTACCCGCTCGAAATCTTTCTGGAAGTCAGCAATGTCTGCAATTTGAAGTGCGCGATGTGCGTGGTCTTTTCCGAGTTGAATCCGCATCGCCTGAAAATCCTGAAATCCGAGGATCGCGGCTTTCTCGACAAATCGATTATCGAAGCCTTGGATCCTCTGCTGTCGCGTGCATTGATGGTGCATTGCTTTGGCTATGGTGAACCTACCGTTCATCCCGACTTCGCCAACCTTCTCGAATCGATTGCACACTACGAAGTTCTGGTGGACTTCTTCACCAACGGCATGAACCTGAGCGAGGAACTCTGCGCCTTTTTGGTGGAGCGACAAATCCATAAAATCACCGTGAGTTTCTCAGGCTCCACCAAGGAAGACTATGAAAACATGTATCTGAACGGGAACTTCGAAACCGTGCTGGGGGGGATCGCAAGGCTGAATAGAATCAAAATCGAGAGCGGCAGCCGCTATCCGGAAATCGACATCAACTCCATCGCTTTTCCGCATCACCTGGCACGCATCGTGGAATTCGTGGAATTGATGGCGGACCACGGGGTCGGCACCATCCATTTGAAGCCCCATGTGGCCTACGAGGCTATTCCCATCCTTCACTCGCATGTGGCCGTCATGCGTCCCTGGGTGGAGGGTCAATGGCTTGCAGAGGCCAAACAGCTGGCCTTGAAGAAAGGTGTGACCTTCGTGGACGAGTTCAGCAATGTCGCGGCCGTCGACCGCCCGGAGGAAGAGGAGGGCATGCGGGCCAGATTGATGTGGGGGGACGCCAAGAAAACCGAAACGGCGATTCCCATCGCCGATCTCAAGAAAATGGCCAAAACCGTCGAACCGATCATTCCACCCAAAACGCCCCAGCCGCGGCCGCCCAATCCGTCTACCGCCATGGATAAAACCCCGGATTCCGTCAAGAGTTTCCTGGGCATGGGTGCCCCGGAAACCGCCCCCGACGTGATGTGTTCGGAACCGTTCAAGACGTTTTACGTGACTCAAGCCGGCCAGGTAAAACCCTGCTGTTTTGGCATCAATACCTACCTTGGCGACCTGCGCACCCATGATGGTGATGCCATATGGAAGGGTATCGGCTTTGCCACGGCCCGTGACGGCATTGTGCAGGGGAATTACCCGTTAAATATCTGCAAGGCTTGTTTGCAGCTCAAGACCTATCCCAAGAGCACTAGCCTACAGGGTTTCATTTACATCCTTACGGACTATGCATCGTGGTACCAAAGCTTCTTTGGCCGAACCCTGGCCGCGAATCAGCAGTTCGCGGAGCTCTATATCGATATCGGAGAGGGTTTCACCGAACGACATTCCCTTGTCAAGTGGATAAGACATGAGACGCTTCATCATGCTCTCGAATTCAAACTGCGGGATTACCCGCAGATTCGATCGTTACGTTTCGACCCCTTGAATTTGCCCACCGCCGTCACCCTCCATAAAGCTTTGGCGTATGACCGGGCGGGACAAGAATATTCGCTTCGTTATGTGGCCGCGAATATGCTCATGCAGGAAAAAGACACGATGGTATTCATCCACGATGACCCTCAAATTATCCTTGGGGGCTTTCCCGCCGAAAACTGCGAGAGTCTCGTCATATTCCTGAGCCATCGTCCGGAACTTATCGAAAAAGCACGAAACCGCCTGGAATCAAGTCCATATTTCGCACAACTCTTCGTCGACACAGGACAGGACTTCAATGAAGACGAATCCCTGCTCAGAAGACTGGTTCCGGCCGATGGCCAGCAGGATATCGAATTCGACCTGAACTTTTTCCCGAACATTCAACGCCTGCGCTTCGATCCCATCAATGCCCCCGCCGAAATCCAGGTCCACAACGCCATAGCCGTCGATGAATCAGGCAACTGGCAACGATTGACCATTTCCTATGCCAATCCCCAAGAAGTAAGGGGTAATACCTTTATCTTCCAAACCAATGACCCGCAATTCCTGCTGGCGCCATTGAACAGGGAAAGTTACCGCTGGTTGCGATTTTCCATTACGTATGCTTTGACCTCGCCGCAGACTTGAGGGATTCGGCGAGACCCGAGTATAACGCCCACGATCGCGATCGATGGGCTTCGTAATCCCACCCTCATGGCTTTTCAAGGTCTTGTCCTAAAACAAAGCGGCAAAAGCACATCCTAAGCTTTCCTTAGATAACAAGGACTACGACGTGAATCCTACTGCTATAACTGATTTATATGCATATAATAACCTCTGCCTCATTAATGGCAAGTGGGTCTCAGCGGAAGACCAAAGGACGATACCAGTCACTAATCCATTTAATAACGCCTGGCTTGCCGAAATACCGTGCCTAACATCTCATCAAATCGATGAGGCTATTGAAGCAGCTCAAAAAGCTTATGCCGGCTGGAAAGCAACACCCCCAAGTGCTCGCCGGGAGGTATTGCATGGATGGAAATCTATTATTCTTGACAACATTGAAGATATCTCGAAAATACTCGTTCATGAACAAGGCAAGCCATATGCCGAAGCTGTCGGTGAGCTTCAATATAGCTTGTCTTATATAGACTATTATGCCGACGAAGCGATCCGTACGTATGGGGAAATCATCCCTTCACCCTTTCTCAATGCTGAAATAAGTGTAGTAAAAGAGCCTATTGGCGTTGTCGGAATTATAGCGCCATGGAATTTTCCGACGACCATGTTCGTCCGAAAAATCGCTCCATGCTTGGCCGCTGGATGCACGTGTGTTTTAAAGCCGGACGAAAGAACACCTTTATCCGCATTTGCATTGTTGAAATTAGCCGTTGAGGCCGGCTTTCCTGCTGGCGTAATTAATTGCGTGACAGGCGATGCGGAAGCAATTGGGTCCGCTCTATGCGCGAGTCGTGTCGTAAAAAAGATCAGTTTCACCGGTTCAATTGCGGTCGGAAAACAACTGATGCGTGAATCGTCCCATACTGTGAAAAAGCTCACTCTCGAGCTTGGCGGCAATGCGCCATTTCTAGTATTCGAGGATGCCAACATAGACAACTCGGTTAACGGATTAATGGCTGCCAAATTTCGGAACGCCGGACAAACCTGTGTAGCCGCTAACCGTATTTATATTCACAGTGCCGTCTATCGTCAGTTCATCGAGGTTCTTCTTGAGCGCATGGCTAAACTAAAAATGGGTAACGGCATGGATCCAGATGTTTCAATCGGACCCATCATCGATAGCCGAGCGATGGCAAGGCTTGAATCGTATGTGCAGCGTTCAATAGCGCAAGGAGCCAAGGTGATCTATGGAGGGGCCAAATGGGAAGAGAATTCAAACTTTTATAAACCAACCGTAATCGTGGATGTTTCTGACGATATGCCGGTTATGAGCTGCGAGGTTTTTGGTCCGATTGTTTCTATTTCTAAGTTTAACAGTGATGATGAGGTTCTAGTTCGTGCAAACAACACGATGTATGGACTCGCGTGCTACTTATATACGGAAAACATCAAAAGAATATCACGGTTTAAACAAGAGCTTCAGTACGGAATGATTGGGGTGAATACTGGGGTTATATCGTCCGCCGTAATTCCATTTGGAGGCATAAAGGAGTCCGGGTTTGGTCGGGAGGGGGCAAGGCAAGGAATAGATGAGTATCTGGTATTGAAATACATCTGCCTTCAGAATTAAATGTGTAACTACTCAGCCCAGACCGGTTGTGCCGGGCACCTACAAGACCATAACACGTTGTGATGCCAGGGTATTGCATATACCACTCACATAGTGGTTTCTGGTATATGGTTGCTTGGATGCTGTTTCACAGGCCGTTGATTATGCTTGAATTTTGTCGTTGTCAATAGGGTGAGTAGTTACTTAAATTTGTTAGAATGAAAGTTGGTCGCTAACGGGGGACAAATGCAAATCCCGCCAGAAAAAAAGGGGTCCAGAAAAAAGGGGTCAGTGCGGCTCGGCATTGCCGAGCCGCACTGACCCCTTTTTCCGGTGAAGGCCGAAACCTTCGGCAACGAGAGAGCCGGACGGAACTCAACGCCCGTATCGCACCCGACCGGGTGAAACGGTCTTGGCGGTTCGAACCGTAGCCGGCGTTGGAAGTAACCATTTTGGTGATCCTTTAAACTCCGAAGGAAACGCCCCGTGCGGACCCGCATGCTGGGTGTTGTGGGGGCTGGGGGCTAGAAACCCCCGGCTACCCGATTAGGCTCTATTGGAAATTCTGCGCCGCCAGTAGCCTGGCTCACGATGGCAATGCATAACCGCAATAATGAGTACATAGTCTTTTTCGATAGTATAGAGTACGGCATACGGAAATACCCGCGTAAGACACCGACGAATATCTTCCTCCAAGATACGCCAGCGTTCTGGGGCTTCGATAATCTGCTGGACGGCATGTTCAACCGCCGCAATGAAGCGAAACTCCAACCCTTCCTGACACCCCGAGTAATATTGGGCGGCCTCTTCGTATTCTGCAAGGGCATCGGGATGGAACTCATATCTCATCGAGCAAAGACCCGCCGCACACGTTCCAATGCTTCATCACCGGGGATAGTCTGCACACGACCAGCCCGGACATCGTCACGGCGTCGCCGTGCCTCCGTTGACCAAAGTTGCTGAATATAACCGTCTTCTGCAGGGTCAAGGCTTTCTACCAGACGATCGGCAAGCAAGGCGCGCGCTTCACTAGGCAAAGCGAGAGCTTCTTCGGCAATTTGTTCGACTGTCAAAATCATAGCGATAGCCTCTTTTAGCGATACGAAAAAATATACAACGAGAAATTCAGGGCCGTAGGATATGCTGACCACCGGGAAGCGCATCGTTCGCGATCAATGCGCTTCGTAAGTTCAGCCCATCCTGCACGGCGCTTCATTCCAGCTTACCCAAAAGGAGTCTGGCGGACTTTCGATACCCTCGCCATTCCGGGTATCTCTCATGTTACCTTCGGTGTCCGTAAAAACTTTGCACGTCGCAACAAGTTCATCTCGAAGCTGCGCCGGCACTTCGAATTCCAACTGGTTCCGGTACCGGAACCTCTATAAAAGCTTCCTGCCAATCATCTGCTTAGAAGGTGTTTCTTGAGAGCCCCTGTATTGGGGTGTCCCCAAAAACAACCCCGAGAAACTCTGTGGTACCTTGATGCCGATGCGCAGAGACCGATTAGCCAATGGTGCGGACGCGCCCGATTTGAGATCTTGGTCCGGGGCTGATGGCGACAACATCATTGGTGGAGCCTCGTGCTACCCCGTTCGAAAGAATACTCTTCTTCACGCCAGCCCTGCGCATCATTTTTCAAAGAACCGGAGTTATCGGAGGATTTCGTTTGCCCTTAGAACAATCTATGATCAGTAACTATATGATTTTATTGAAGCCTTGTCAGGTTTGAGTTTCTCGCAAGGCTGGATGAGTGATTGCAAGACCTGACCCCGAATTGCGCGCCGAAATGGTCGGCAATCTCCCGCATGGAGTAGACCCCGGTTTGGTAAGCCCGCGCCATGGCCTCGCGCGCGTCGGGGTAAGCGGTAGGCCAAGTCCGCGAGGGGCTCGGCGAGCGATCGGCCCTGGACGCGGGGGACTTCGCGCAGCCTTTCCCAGACGCTCGGCTGGCCGATCCCCTGGCGCACGAAGGCGGCGAAGCTGGCCTGCGCGCGCGACCGCTCTGGGCCGAATTGGCCGAGTACCCAGTCGGTCTCCAGCCACGCCGGGGCGGACGTCTGGCCAACCATCGCCCGATAGTTGCTCCACGGCCAGTCGCCCGCCTCCGGGACCCTCCCGGCGCGCACGGGATTGAGCAGCACGTAGCGGGCCAACTCCAACAGGTAGGCGTCCCGTTCGACCAGGATGGCTTTGAACCGACCTTGGAAAAGGTGGCCCACCCGCCCATGGCGGCGATGGGTCATCTGGGTATAGACGCCGTTGAGCTGACGCATGCCCCGGGAAAGGTTGGCATCGGGCGTCTCCACGACCAAATGATAAGGGTTGGTCATCTCGCGAGGCGTGGCAGCGCCCGTTGAAACGGCCGCACACCGCGCCGAGCACGGCGAGCCCATCCGTGCGGTCCTGAGCGTCGCGATCGATCGCCTCACGCCGATCGCCGCGCGAGGTCACGTGATACAGCCCCTCGGCGAGTTCAATGCGAAGAGGTCTGGACATGGTCTAGAGCATTACTCATGGATGCTCGATTGCAAGACCTGACCCCATGTTGCTCCCCATGTTGCTCCTATATGCTACTTAGCAATATACTAGGGTTAATCGCCGCTTTCAGCTCGGATTCGTGATACTTAACCCAGGCTTTTATTACTTTGACTTTCGCTAACCACCGGCTTCTAGCAATAATTATTAGAGCTTTTTATCAATAGCAGCTTGTATTTCCATAGGTATCGGCATAGCAATTGAAGGTTTTACCACCATAATAACCATGATAATTTTGACCACTGACAGCACCTAATGTATTTCCGAATCTATCTGTATAAGCATTAATAGAACCCAATCCATAGGAACCCGAAGTGTTGCCGTAACGATCTGTATAAGAGTAATAGCTCTCTCCACCGATCGTTCCAGATGTATTTCCAAAACGATCTGTATACAGATTTCCAGACGTTCCATCATCACAGTTGACGCTTGTATTGCCGTAGCTGTCGCTATAGCTGTTGCACCCTGCCCATACTTTGGCAGACAAAAGAAGATAGATAAATATGATACCTAATTTTTTCGATGGCTTGATCACGGATATTTCCCCCTTATTTCACTCTAACGCCTGCGATCAGGGCCTGAGAAAAATGAAAACAAGTTTCCTTGTAGCGCGGATGATCTGGAACGGCTAGTTGGGCGATTATCGCCAGTCGAGATTAACCACTTCAAATCCAGCCATTTTCGTAAGCCAAGTACGGATACCATAATGACTAGTCAGGTTTCCATCAGCGTTAATGCGCCGGATTTCTGCAAGGTGCCTGACCTCAATGCAGCAGCCAACGAACATAAATGAATCAATTTGTGGTTTTTTTCCATTGTGGCAGAAATGTAATAATGCCTCAGCGATACATGTAGCGATATGCTCATGAAAGTGCCCACTGCCTGACAAGTGAGACATACAAAGTTTTCTCGCGCCAAGAGTATTAACAGCATATGAAATACACTCGTAGGCAACATTATAATAAAAGTCACGATACGGTTTACTATGGAATGCTGGAGCAAATTGCTTATAACACTTGGATGTTTCACTCTCCGCCAAAACAACTCCTAATAGTTTGCTGGGCTTTGTTTGTGCTGGCAGTCCGATCAAAGATACTTGGTCGTTCTCAAATCTATTCCAATTTGCAAGTTTAATAATGACGGATTCTTCAATGCCAAGCGATGCCGATATATATCGTCTTGCCGCACCAAGGGGGGAAAAGCCATCTTCTGTTGAAACAATATAACAATCCGCATCGCCACGCAGAACAATCCCTTCGAGCGAACTGGTGAAGTCATATCCAAGAACAGTCATTGTGCCTTGTTTCGATTGCAGTTCAGCAAGTCTATGCATCGCCTCTACCTCCCAATATCGAGCGAATAGCATTTAGATTTCCCGGGGGACGTTGGCCTATTTACGAAGCGAGCTAATTGCGTTCTTCAACGTCTCTGGCTTTGTTCTTGTAGCCCATCTTCATTGCTTGGATACGGCCCAGAGATCTGTTTACCTTTATCTTCAAGTCTTCAAGCCACGTATTTGCCTGACGATGAATCGTATTTCCTGACTCCTTCAGATAACGGCTACTATCAATCCGGTAGGTAATTTTTGATGTATTGTAGTCCATTCTTGCTCTGAGCATTTCATCGCCATTTTTATAACTAGCATAGATGGTACTGGGCTCAATGGTTTCAAATATCCACTTCTCGTCATCTTGCTCATCAGCTGACTTGTAAACTGGGATCATCTCTAGCACGTTGTCAACCATTGATTGCCAGCTCTCAAGCTGCTTCTCTTGTGGCAGATTTAGTCCAGTGGCTACTAAAATACCCAACTCAACATCTTGTCTAGTCATACCACTTGGTACTTGTGTCTGCAATATTTGCTTTGGTTCCGTAACACATCCTGTTACTTGTAATAACATAAGCAACAGCAACATTATTCTAGGCATGATGGGTTAGTCTCCCTTTGTATTTTAGTCAATGGTTTAGTGTCTGCTAGCTCTTTGGCATTTGAGCACCACAACAAATGAACAGTTTGTAAGGCCGACTCTTTTCTGCAAGGAGTCATTCTTTAATTGGGTATTCAATGATAGAAATGTCTGCTAGTTTCTCGAAAAGTTCATTTGTTAGGTTCGTAAATGCTCCGGCCATGACAAGCGTGTGAACCAATTCAAGCCGCCTTTGAACAAGTATATTTTTGCTATTTGTCCGAAATACACTACCAGTGCTGACCAAGCGTTCACAATATCCTCGATGACTAGCGATTGTTTCATTCCCCCTAAAATGATGAAGATGTGAAAATGCCGTATCTGTCAGACCTAAATGTTCAAGCGTGTCAAGCAGAACAAGCGTATGATTTGGATTAGAGTACTGTTCCATCGTAAATTCTCCTGAAGACTGAAATGCATTTTCGTCATATTTAAAACTCGCATAGTAAAAGTTTTCTGTAGAATAATGTTAAGCCAAGGTGCACGCAGGTTTTTGCAAATACCTTTGATCTGCGTTACAGTTTTTGTTTGTACCATGCCACTTTGCCAAGCATTTTTCTAGGTGCCAACATTACCACAGCCTTTTTTGCTAGTTCTCTTGATGATGCCGTGTTTTCATACTCCAAATATTGATGAATTGTTTCCACTGAGTCATTGGCAGTGTATGCTTTTATTGACCTTATCAATACATCAACTTTCCTACCAGAATAACCTGGAATTAAAGGGTGTCGGCCGAATTTGGGATTTTTATAGTCCCAGTTCCAGTATGTACGGTAAGGAAGGTGTGTTTGATTGAATGGGTAAAAAAACCAAACATCAAAATCCTTTATCCCATTTACTTTGTCATGGAAATGCATTGCTGCCCCCTGACACAGCGCAACAGCAAGTGGCTGCTCAATATCATAAAGATCAGTCCACTTCTTGCCCTGTCCTTCTAGAAAATATTTGTGAAGCCTGTTGACACTGCCCTCATACAAATCTATCAGGTCACTCTCAGTCAGTAGTTCTAGTGATCTTTCAAGTACTTCCATAACGGCTCCACAAAAACATAGCACAACACAAACAATCTAGTGAGGGTCATTTGAGTTCACTCTCGGCGTCGGAAAGTATCCTGATGAGTTCTACCGTCATTTCTTCAATCTTGATCTTATCTCGTCAACCGCAAAAAATTCGGCCTTGCCTTGCTCAAGACGGTTTGTTCTCTCTACCAGAACATCCCGATGCCAATCAGGCGATTCCAGTTCCGTTGCTTCATGAATAAGGGAATCCCAAATGGCTTCCATCGTTTGAAGCTTTTGAGTTTTATCCATTCGTGCTATATCAATGGTGTTCATTGTTGTACCTCGCTAAAGAAGTTGACATCTTGTTATCGATGGATGAGCAGGTAAAGTTTCATTTGAAATCCCCTCACCCCAGCCCTCTCCCGGGGGCGGGAAAGGGAGTTGATGTATCTTTACCTGCCCATTTAACACGAAGGTTTCATTACCACCATTCCTGCCTGGACGCCGGAATCCAGGTCCATGGACGGTAGCCGGACTCTGGCGCAAGCGCCTGTTTCGGGCGCTGTACCGGCGCGACGCCTGCCCTCCCTGGACGCTGGATTCCGGCTTCCCTGCCGGAATGACGCGATCTTTCGTGGTCTACCAGGGTTCATGCGATTGCCCTGCCGGGCAGGATAGCCGTATGTAGGGTGGATCACATCCATTTCCACGGTCAGGGAGTTGTCCCGCCCATCAAGGCTGAGATCAGCTTGGACTGTTCCTTGGGCCAATGGCCTGGCTTGCCTCACCCTGTTCCGTCCTGGTCGCTCGCTTCAAGCAAGGAAACCGGGTAGCGGCGCCAAGGCGCCGGATTGTCCCGGCGCCCCGCGGGCTGGGTGTCAATGCCCGTGCTCATCCTCCCCGGATTCCGACTCCATGGACTCCTCGTCGTGGTCGTCGTCCCTGCCCTCGGCGCCATCCGTAACATCGTCGCCCTTATTGTCAAGGTGCGGTGACTTGCCGGCCTCGCCCTTGGCCGCGTCCGGCTTGGCCGGCGGTGTGGGAGGTGGCGGTGGCGGGGGGCGCTGGTTCAGCAGGTCCATGGAGACGTCGCTGGTCATCTCGTACTGCAAACCCCAGTCCTTGCGCACCAGGACGAGTTCCGGCGTCTTCTTGATGATGATGAACTCGATGGGCTCGCCCTCGGCCAGGCCGATGCGGATGGTTTCCCCGGTGACGGGCTCGGTGTTGCGCTTGACTTCGATGGCCCGCGCGGTGGCCCAGGTCGAGGCCAGTTCGCCGAGATCGCTCTTGCCGTCGCCGGCGGGTTCGGCGGTCCATTTGCCTTCCGCGCCCTTGGTCGCCTTCAGTCCGGGCAACTCGATGGACTTCGGTTTGGCGCCGTCGGGCAGCAGCTTCTTTTCCACATAGTCCGTCGCGGGGGCGGTCAGGTGGTGGAAGAAATTGTCCTCGACCAGGTGCAAGGTGTCACCCAGCTTGACGTAACGGCGCAGGTTGATGGGATCGGTCCCGCCAAACTGCATCACGGTGTCGCCCAGGGTCAGGGTTGCCTCCGGCTGGTTCAGGCCGAACTGGGCCAGATCCTCGGGCTTGACCGGATAGCGCGCTTCGCTGGCCGATTTGGGTATATCCAGCAACTGGCCGACCCGGTACGGGTTGACCGGGGCCGCGAATGGGGCCGTCAGCCGCCAGGCGCCGTCCTGCTTCTCGAAGACGAGGGTGTCCTTGTTCCGCAAGGTGACGCGGTTCACCGACTGGATGTCGACCGTCGCCAGCGGGGTGGTTTCGGCCTCCTTCTTGCCGGGCTTGAGCCAGACTACCAGACCCAGTACGGCGATGACGCCCAGCAGGGCCAGATTCAACAACACACGGGATTTCATGTCAGCGGTTCCTCCGCTTGAACCAGACCCATGCGCCCGTTCCGATCAGCACGATGGGCAGCAGGAACAGAAAGCCGATGGCGATGGCGCCGGAGGCCACGGGCGACAGTTGCAGATTGCGATCCGGGGCGACCCGGGCCGGGATGTTGATCATCGCGTCACCGCGGCCGAGCCACTGGATCATGTTCACGCCCAGTTCCAGGTTGCCGCCGTTCCCCAGGAAGCTGTTCGACAAAAAGTCGCCGTCGCCGACCACGACGATGCGCTGTTCGTCCGGGGTCTTGGCCTCTTCCTTGGGCATCTTCTTGTCCTCGGGTTTCTTGTCCGGCTCGGGCGGGGTGATCCGGCGGGTCAAGGCATAGGCGAGGTCGAGTGGGCCCTGCTTCTCGCCCTGGTCGGCGTCGAAGCCGATCTTGCCCTCGATGGGTCCCGTCTCGGTCCAGGAACGCGCCAGCGTGGACAACAGCGGCTCCTTCTCGAACTCGCTCTTTTCGTTCTGGTTCAGCGCCGCCGCCGTGGGGAACATCGTCATTTGCTGGAAGCCCTGGGTGATGGGATGCGGCGGATAGTCGGCCACCAGCGCGAAGGTCGGATCGTCGATGCCCAGCAACTGGGTCGAGGCGTCCACCACCGTCCCGGGCAGGAAGCGCACGCCGAGCTGTTCGGCCAGCGGCGCCAGGCCGTGCGGATCGCCGGGATCGCCCAGCCACCAGAGATTGCCGCCCTTGGTGACGTAATCCTGGATCAGCCTGACCTCGCCCGGCAGCAGGTTGGTGCGCGGACCGGCAATGACCAGCACGTCGGTGTTGTCGGGAATGATCGGGGTCACGGCCAGGTTGACCATGGAGACGGTAATGCCCTTGCGCTTCAGCTCGTCCGCGAACTGTTGCAGATCATGATTGGCGCGCCCCTGGGGCGAGCGGTCGCCATGGCCTTCGAGGAAGACGACATGCCGCTCCTGGGCCGTGGCCAGCCGCTGCAGGGCGTTGGTCAGGCTGGTTTCGCCCAACTCCTGGATCTTCTCGGTGCGGCCCTGATAGGCGGCGATCACTTCGCCATCCATCTGGATGCCGAGCTGCCGGACCTTTTCCGGCTGGGTGTCCGGGTTGACGAACACCAGGGTCAGGTCCTTCTTGTAGCGCGAATAGCGCTCCACCAGGTCGCGGATGGGCTCGCGCACCTGCTGGTTCTCGCGGGCATAAGCGGTGAGGGCGACAGGCTCCTTCAGCAGATCCAGGACCTTGCGGCTGGCCTCGGACAGGGTATGCCGATGGCTGGCCGTCCAGTCGAACTGGGCGGAATACTGGGTGCTCAGCCAGGCCACGAGGCCCACAGCCACCAGGAACAGCAGGCTGAAGAGCAGGTTTTGCAGGCGGATTTCGAGATGCGTCTTGCGGTTGATCTTCATTTTTGCAGGCGGTCGTTATCCAGACGATGAACGCTCAGCACCAGGAACGTGGTGATGAACAGCACGAAGTACAAAAGATCGGTGGTGGTGATCAGGCCTTTCAACAGCCCCTCGTAGTGGCGTAGCAGCGACAGGTATTCCAGCACGCCGCCGCCTTTGCCGCCGGCGCGTGAAGACCAGTCGATGATCCACAGCAGCAGCAGGGCGCCGAAGGTGCCGATGGCCGCCACGGTCGGCTGCACCGCCAGCGCGGACAGGTACAGTCCCACGGCGGCGAAGCCCGCCAGCAGCAGCGTCAGACCCATCACGCAGGCGGCGAGCTTGCCGCCGTCCAGTCCGCCGCCCAGCAGCAGCGAGAGCGGCATGAAGAGGATCATGCCGACCATGACCAGCAGGAAGGCCATCACGCCCAGGTACTTGCCGAGGACGATTTCGGTCATCGAGACCGGCGCGGTGAACAAGAGGCTGAGCGTGCGGTTGCGGCGCTCCTCGCTGATCAGGCGCATGGTCAAGAGCGGCGTGACCAGCAGCAGGATGATG
>Ga0233423_10000686_pt1 | contig 17344 bp, 16 predicted proteins | sample Watercolumn_Mata_FD_180713 | JGI IMG/M metagenome (GOLD analysis project Ga0233423, IMG submission 180713) | Freshwater microbial communities from Lake Matano, South Sulawesi, Indonesia - Watercolumn_Matano_2014_112_MG | ecosystem: Environmental > Aquatic > Freshwater > Lake | place: Indonesia...
ACCGTATCTGAATGACAAAGCCATCGTGCACAGCGTGGCCCATCCGCTCTGGTCCATCAATAACCGCCTGACGGTGGAGCACTTTGAGCAGCTCCTGCTGCTCTTTAAGAATTTCGAACTCAACGGCGGCCGGGGTGAGCTGCTTAACCAGTGGTTGCAAGCCATCTGTGAAGAACTCGGACCGGACCAGCTAGACGCATTATCAAAAAAACATAAGATCACTCCCCCCTTTTCTTCTCCGTGGGTGAAGAACTTCACCGGGGGCTCAGATGATCACAGCTCCCTGCACATCGCGCGCAAATATACCCAGGTGTATGATGCGTTTGGGTGGGCAGATTTCCTGGAAAGGTTGAATCAGGGAGCGGCTTCGGTCAGAGGGTGCGCCTCCACCCCCTTGACCTTGGGTTACAATATTTACAGCATCGCCTATCAATTCTACAAGGAGAAATACAACCTATCACCACAAGCTGGGAATAATACTTTGGCCGCGTTTTTTGACAAGATTCTACAAAACGAAGTTGAATCCAAGCAATATTTCCCAAAATATCAACTCTATTATAATCGTCTCAGAAATTCTATCCGGTCAGTAAGTAAGAACGAAAGCTTCATAAATTTAATAAAGCAAGAAACCTCTCACTTTTTCGACCAGGGGTCCCTGCCGGCTGATGAAAATGAGTGGTTCTATATGGTTAATCAGCTGGCGCGCAAACTGCTTACCCAGTTTCACCGCAAGTTACGCCAAGCTCTATTGGGAGCCAATTTCATTGACCTGCTTAATTCCACCACCTCCAGCGGGCTGGTGTATCTGGCCCTGGCCCCTTACACTGCCGCTTTTTCCTCTTTTGCTGCCGACCGCCGTCTCGGTTCGGAGCTGGCAAAGAGACTTTTGCCCGCGTCCCACCCCCTGCGTGAGGCCTCTCAGCAATTTCGCATGGGTCATTTCACCGACACCTTTTACGAAATCAATGGGGTGGCGCTGTCACTGCAAAGCCAGAGGGAGTCGGCCCGCCGGGCCGATAAAGACTACACCATCATTACCTGTGACACCAAGAAGCGCCCGGCCCAGCCGGGTATAAAGAATTTTTTCCCCATCGGGGTTTTGCACCTGCCGGAATATCGGGAGCAAAAACTCTTTCATCCGCCGTTTCTGGAAATCCTCGATTATTGCCACCTCCGGGACTTCACGCATATCCTGGCAGCCACGCCCGGCCCCTTGGGGCTCAGCGCCATGGCCATCGCCCGAATTTTAAAGCTGCCCTTATGGGGGACTTATCATACGGCCCTCCCCCAATACACTCAATATCTCACCGAAGATCCAATGATGGTGCAGTTGGTCTGGAAATATATCGTCTGGTTTTACAATCAGATGGACCTCATTTTTGTGCCGTCCCGCAGTACGGCTGAGGAACTCCAGGAGAGAGGAATCAACGGCGAGAAGATGCGCATCTTCCCCCGGGGAGTGGACCTGCAACTGTTTCACCCGGCCAAGCGCAACGGCTTTCTGGAAAGCCGGTTCCAACTGCAAGAGGGGATTAAGCTGCTCTACGTGGGGAGAATATCTCGGGAGAAGAATCTGGAAATTCTCACCCGAGTCTTCAAGAGGCTGGCCCAGGACTATTCTGACATCCACTTGGTGGTGGTGGGTGACGGGCATTACCTGGAAGAAATGCGGGAGGAGTTGGCTGGAACCCCATGCACCTTCACGGGATATTTGCACGGGGAGGAGTTGGCGGCGGCCTATGCCTCCTGTGATCTCTTTTTGTTCCCCAGCACCACCGACACCTTTGGCAATGTAGTGTTGGAGGCCCAGGCCTCGGGTCTCCCGGTCATTGTCACCGATGCCGGCGGCCCGCAGGAGAATCTGATTTCCGGGGAAACGGGGTTGATTGTGCCGGGGGATGACGAAGAGAGCCTGCTGGAAGCAATCCGAAATCTCCTGGCTCGACCGGAGCAGCTGCAAGTGATGGGCTCGATGGCAAGACGTTATATGGAAGAGCGCTCTTTTGACAGCGCCTTTCAGGCCACCTGGCGTCTTTTTGAAGAGCATGCGCGCCGTTAGCGTCAGCCGCCGAATTCCTCGTATCCGCCTATATTCACTGGATTCATTGCCCGAGAGGTACCTATGGAAATCACAGGTTGTGTGGAGGAAGCGGCTGCAGCCTTGTGTCTGCCGAGGGACTTGCGGCAGATAATTAGGACCATCTCTTATGATTCAGGAGACCAGGAGTGGTATTCAACCTGCCATGACTTCCAGGAGCCCATGCCCGGGGAGGTATTTTTATGGGCCCTGAGGCTTATCGGCTGGCTCCAATATAACTATCCACAGGGGCCCCTTTCCCAGGAGGTGTCCTGTTGTTAACCATCGTAACAGAAAGTTACTTGAACCTGCAAAAGGAGAAGAAACAAATGGCGCCTGAACACCGGCGGCTGATGGATGTTTGGCGGGAGTTATGGAGCCAGTATAAAGCCATTATCGACGCCTTCGATGGTTTGATCTATATCAGCTCCCCCTCGTATGAAATTGAATTTGTGAACCAGCATCTGGCGGAGAGGATAGGCTACTCACCCTTTGGAAAGAAGTGTTATCAGGCTTTATATCAACTGGACCATCCTTGCCCTCAATGTCCTGGCGCGACGGTGTTCCGGGGAGAAACCGTGCGGCAGAAATCCGTCAATTCCCAAAGCAGGCGGACTTTTTATCAGGTTGCCACCCCCTTTTATCTGAAGGGGGAGGCTCTGATGATGGTGACCATCCAAAATCTCCGGGAAGCTGGTTCTGGCAAGGAAATAATCATTGATGCCGATGCCTTTCCGGTGGATTCGTCGGAACAGCATGTAGCTTAAATGAGCTTTATTTTTGTAGGGCTCATTAACGAGAGCCTTGCAATCTTTCCATCTGGCGGCCGGCGGCTTTGGCCGCCATTCTTGCCAGGAGGGGACTATGGGTAAGCTTTTAAAGATCAACCCCTTAACCAATAATCTCATCTTGGACCCGGATCAGGCTTCCATTGAGGAGTATGGGGCCGTGGTGGAGGACATCTGGCCCCAAGACCGGGACCGGCCCGTCTGGCTGCTTTGGCTGCACCTGCTTTCCCATGCCACGGAAGTATGCGAAGAGGTCCGTAAAAACCGGTGGCATAGGGTGGCCAAGGAACTGTCGGAAGTAGTAGTCTGGTGGCTGACATTTATCCGGCGGGTCACGCAACGGCCCCCTAAGAACGTCACCGAGTCGGTAAGAATTCTCCCCTACATCAACTTAACTCCTTCAGACATCGTCTGGTACAAGTATCCCGGGGTCTGCCCGGTGTGCTTCGGACGCTGGATTGCAGCCAACTGTCAGCCCAATGACGAAGCAGCAAGGGTAATGTCCCAGAAGGTCAGGGAAATTAAAGCCTATTTCAAAAGAAATCCCAGTTGCACCTGTCTGTCAGCCAAGCAGGATGTGGAAGAACGGGGTGAGAAGTTCAAACATTTCACCAAAAAATGCCTGCGGGCCTATGCGAGAAAGGTGCAGGCCAGCAAACCACGATCCCTGAGAGACACGGCAGAGATGCTGAAGCTTATTTTTGCCAACAATATCGAGGTGCTGTCCGTGGAGGAGATTGCCTTTCACCTTCTGGAAGAAGTGGGGGAGGGGTCAAAGTCCCTGTCCGCCTTCTTTATGCAGGAATTGGAGGACGATAAGGTGGAGGAATTTCTCCAAGGCAGGCAAGAACTGGTATTTGATTTCGCCGAGGAGATCGCCGACGTGCTCTCCTGGGCGGTGTCGCTGTTGGCGAAAATCTATCGGTTCCTCGAGTGTGCTGCGGAGTTTGCCGCGGAATACAAGACCGTGGAAGGCATGCCGGAGCTGGTGCGGGGCAACCTGGCCCGCACCCGCAACATTGTGGACCTGATTTGGACCATACACGGGAAAGGAAGCATGCTGGTCTGCGAGCGCTGTCGGGAATTTCCCTGTGATCCGGATCATCCGGCGCACGCCGGCAAACGGGGACGCCTGGCTTCCAGGAAACTTCCTCCGGCAATAGTGACAGCCATCCGGGGATCGAAAATTTTATGACTCGGCCACCTCTAACCAGCAAGCTCCTTCTCCTTCTGCCTTAATTCTTCTCCGAACTGCTTCTATCGCACTTAAAGCCGCAAGACCCAAATGATATTCCCGGTCCGGCGGATCAGGATTATCTCCCTTAAATCAATGGGTTCCCAGAAAAAACCGCTTTGTGAAAAATTAACCAAATATTAACCCCCCCCTAACAATGCTCTGCTAAGAAGGGAGGCAAATTTTCCGGAAGGGGGTGGACCTGGAATTTCATATCTTAGCGCCTCTCAAGCTTCCGAAATTCTATCTTCCCAAAAAACTGAAGTAAATCCGAAAGGAGAGACAGTTACGAACCTGAAAAATAATCTGAAGCTGTATGTCTTAACCGCTTTGCTGACCTTATCCCTGGGGTTGGCTTCCTTCGGGCCGGCTTGCGCCCAACTGGGGCCGAAGCCAGTAGGCAAATGGCTGGCCGGGGATTTTCACCAGCATACCACCATGACGGACGGCTCGTGGTCCATGCCTGATGACTTCGCCCATGCCAACCAGTTCGGTCTGGACTGGTGGGCCAACTCAGAACATGGCGGGGCTTTCAACCGTGACACTTATAACCATTATCTGGATACTTTGGGAGCCACCTTCCTGGGAGACCCGGCGGGAAGTTCCGGTGGCCACCAAAACATGTGGCGCTGGCAGTCGCTCCTCCAATACTCTTACCCAGTGTTGGACTTGCTGCGCCATCAGTATCCAGGCAAGACCATTATCCAGGGGTTCGAGTGGAATGTGCCGAGCCACGAGCACTGCAGCGTAGCCATCGTTGACGAGTCAACGGCCCCCGGCACCAAGCTTCCCGTCGCCCAGTTTGAATATCTTTTTGACGCCAACGATATAGACAAGACCGGCGGGGAAAACGCGCCTTACAATTTTGAGGACCCGGCCAACCAAGGAGTAACCAAGAACACGACGAACAACCATGCCAAGGCGGTCCAGGCCGTGAGCTGGCTGCAGCAACATTACGCCAAAAAGAGCTGGATGGTTTTCGCCCATCCGGAGCGCAAGAGCAAGTACAAAATTAATGATTTTCGTGACTTCAACAACGCCGGCCCGGATGTCGCCTTCGGCTTTGAAAGCATTCCCGGACATCAGGCAGGCGCTAACCGCGGCGAATACGGCGACGTTGATCCAACTAAAAACATCTGCGACGGCAAGGAGACTTACGGCGAGGCCGGCATCTACAGCGCCCAGGTGGGCGGCCTGTGGGACGCCCTGCTCTCCGAGGGCCGGCACTTCTGGCTGTTCACCAGCTCGGACTTCCATGACCGGGCCCCCAGTGGCGCTGACTTCTGGCCCGGTGAATATTGCAAGACCTGGACCTTCGTGGCGGACCAAGACCTGGACGGGAAATATTCGCCTCAGGAGATCGTGGACGCCCTGCGCAGCGGCAACAGCTTCTGCGTGCTGGGCGACCTGATCAACGCCCTGCAATTTTCGGTGCAGCAGCAGGACGACGCAGCCACCATGGGGCAGACCCTCCAGGCCCGGGCTGACAAGAACGTCAAAGTTACCATCAGGTTCAAAAGCCCTTTGTTCAATAATAACCCTGCCGGCACCAACAACGTTCCCCGGGTGGATCACATCGACCTCATCGCCGGCTCGGTTACCGGGAAGATTTCCCCCACCCTGGCTGACGGCGTCACCCCCAACCCGGCTTATGCCCAGATCAATTCCGACGCCAAAGTCATCGCTCGGTTCACCAGCTCCTCCTGGGAAGTGGATAAAGAAAGCTGGCATGTTATCCAGTTCCACCTGAAGGCTGACAAGGACATGTTCCTGCGGCTGCGCGGCACCAACCAGTCTCTCAACGGCGGCATGGTGGACCAGTTCGGGAACCCATTGCCGGATATCCTGGGAGAGAATACTGAAGCCAAGGTGTGGGCCAATCTCTGGTTCTACTCCAATCCCATCTTCGTTAAGGCACGCGGCGCGAATAAATAAAGCCCGCACCAGTCTCATTAACGGGCTCTCTGATCACGAGGGGCCAGGGGCAAGCAGTCCCCCGGCCCCTCGACATATTGCGGCCAACCATTCGCAAGGGCCGTCGCGAAGTTGCCAAAAGATGCGGGGAGCCGTATCACGATTCGGTCACCCAAAGTTTCGCGCTCTTGTTAAGCTTAATTAAATCGGTTAAAAGAGAAAAACCTTTTATATACTGATGATAGGCGGAGAGACTTATGGCCAAAGAGAGGATCCTGGTGGTAGAGGATGAAGAGGATATCCGGGAACTGCTCAAGTACAACCTGGAAAAAGAGGTGTATCAGGTTTCCGGGGCTGCCACGGGCGAAGAAGCCTTGAAGGCCGTTGGGAACCTCTTGCCCGATCTTATCTTGCTGGATCTCATGCTCCCCGGCATAGATGGCCTGGAAGTTTGCCGCAGGGTCAGGGGCGAAGTCCAGACAAAGCACGTGCCGATAATCATGCTCACCGCCAAAGGGGAAGAGGCGGATATCGTCACCGGCCTGGAGTTGGGGGCGGACGACTATATTACCAAGCCCTTCAGTCCCCGGGTGCTCCTGGCCCGTATCCGCGCCGCCCTGCGACGCCGCGGTCAACCGCTGCCCCCGGCCACCGAACCCTTAAAAACGGCAGAGCTGGTCATTCACCCCGGCCGTCATGAGGTGTTGCTGAAGGGAAAGCCCGTCCAACTCACCGTGACCGAGTTTCGCTTGTTGCACCTTCTGGTGCGTAAGCCGGGATGGGTTTTTACCCGGAGCCAAATTGTCGATGAAATCCATGGAGAGGATTACCCGGTTTCGGACCGCTCCATTGATGTGCAAATTGTCAGCCTCCGGAAGAAACTGGGCACTCTTGGCAGCCATATAGAGACCATTCGGGGGATAGGTTACCGTTATAAGGATTAGACCATGGCTCGCATAAAACTGGTATGGCGACTCTTTCCCGCCTTCATCCTGATTGCCGTGATTTGCCTGCTGGCCGGCACCTGGTATACGGCCAGTTCGTGGCGGAAGTTTTATCTGCGCGAGACTGCCGTGGATCTGGAGAACCGGGCCCGCCTGGTGGAGACCTACCTTCAGGATGTGCGTCCCCCTGATGAAATAAAGGTTAATGAAATCTGCGGGAAACTGGGGAAGCTTACCGCGACGCGCCTTACGGCCATCCTCTCCTCGGGCAAAGTCGTGGGGGACTCCCAAGAAGACCCCAGGCGCATGGATAATCATGCGGACCGCCCGGAATTTCAGGAGGCCCTGCAGGGGAGGGTGGGCGTCTCCACTCGCTTCAGCTTCACTTTGGGCCACAATATGATGTATGTGGCGGTGCCCTGGGGACCATCAGAGCGGCCCAAAGGAGTCATACGGGCTGCTCTGCCCATGAAGACCATTGAAGGAGCCATTCGGGCTCTTTACTTTAAGGTTGCCTGGGGGGGATTGGGGGTGGCTATGGTGGTGGCAGCCCTTGCTTTTTTCATCGCCCGGCGGATTACCGGCCCGTTGAGCGATCTGCAGCGGGGAGCGCTGCGTTTTGCCCGGGGGGATTTGGACCGCAAGCTGCCGGTCCCCCACACGGATGAGCTGGCATCCCTGGCCGAAGCTTTGAACTATATGACAGATCGACTCCAAGACCAAATTCAGACACTCTACCGCCAGGGCAAAGAGCAAGAAGCCATCCTCTCCAGCATGGGTGAAGGGGTGTTGGCCCTGGATGCCGAAGGTCGGCTGATCACCATCAATAATGCCGGGGCCGAAATGTTGGGCCTTGATCCTGCCAAGGCCCAGAACCTGGCTGTCTCAGAGATCATCCAAGACTCCGGCTTAAAATGGTTTATCAACCGCACCTTGTCCAACCGGGAACCGGTTGAGGGAGAAGTGGAACTCAAGACTGATGGCCGCAGGATATTTAAGGCCCATGGCACCTCCTTGCGGGACGCTCAAGGGCTATCCCTGGGAAACTTGGTGGTGTTGCACGACATTACCCAACTGCGGCAACTGGAGAATACCCGGCGGGATTTTGTGGCCAACGTCTCTCATGAGCTGAAAACCCCCATTACCTCCATCAAAGGTTTCGTAGAGACCTTATTGGCGGGAGCCCTTAAAGAACCGGAAAATGCCGAAAATTTCCTGAAAATTATCGCCAAACAGAGTGATCGTCTCACGGAAATCATCGATGACCTGCTTACCCTGTCCCGCATCGAACAGGATGCGGAACGGCGGCAGATATTCTTGAACGGACAGAAAATCAAGGGAGTCCTGGAGAGCGCGATTCAGGAATGCGAGTCCAAGGCCGCGGCCAAAAAAATTGCCCTTGAATTGACCTGTCCTGAAGATCTAAGGGCGCTAATCAACCCACCCCTCTTGGAGCAAGCCCTGGTGAACCTTATTGACAACGCGGTCAAATTTAGCGAACCAGGGAATGTGGTCCAGTTGGAGGCCCTGCGGGAAGGACCCCAGGTAGTTATCCGGGTTCGGGACCAAGGCCCGGGCATCCCCCCGGAACACCTGCCCCGGATCTTTGAACGCTTTTACCGGGTGGATGCTGGCCGCAGCCGCAAGATCGGGGGCTCAGGTCTGGGGTTGGCCATTGTCAAACATATTGCCCTGGCTCATGGGGGGCGGGTGAGCGTCGCTAGCGCTCCCCATAAGGAGACCGTCTTCTCCCTGCATTTGCAAGCTGATTAAGCTCCGTTCTGCCAAGACCTCGCCTGGTATTAAAAATTACCAAAATATTAACTTGAAGCTAATCAAACGCTAACAATTATTTTTTATAATTTTGAAAACTTTATTTCATTGCCAATAGAGGGAGTAATGACATGAGAAAGCTTTGGTTTTTGTCGGTAGCCGCCTTATCCTTGCTCGCCATGGTAAATTTATCCCAGGCCCAGTCTGTTACCATAAATGGTGCCGGGGCCTCCTTTCCCTACCCCGTCTATTCCCAGTGGGCGCATAAATACCACGAACTCAGCGGCGTTAAGATCAATTATCAGTCCATCGGCTCCGGCGGCGGCATCGCCCAGATCAAGGCCAAGACCGTGGATTTCGGGGGCACGGACGAGCCCCTGAAGCCGGAGGATTTGGAAAAATCCGGCCTTATTCAGTTTCCCACGGTTATGGGGGGCGTGGTGACGGTACTCAATGTTCCGGGAATCGAATCAGGCAAACTCAAACTGGACGGCCCCACCCTGGCGGACATCTTCATGGGCAAAATCAGCAAATGGGATGATGCGGCCATCAAAAAGCTCAATCCCGACGTGAAACTGCCTTCCCAGGCCATCACCGTGGCGCACCGCACCGACGGTTCCGGCACCACTTTTATCTTTACCAGCTATCTGGCGGCAGTCTCTCCGGAATTCAAGGAGAAGGTGGGCGCGGGCAAGGCCGTCAAGTGGCCGGCTGCCAACAGCATCGGCGGCAAGGGCAACGAAGGCGTGGCCGGCCAGGTCAAGGCGGTGAGCGGCGCCATCGGCTACGTGGAGTACGCTTATGCCTTCCAAAACAAGATTCCCTATGCCCTCTTGAAAAACCAGGCCGGCAAATATGTGGAGCCCAACATCGAAACTTTCCAGGCGGCCGCGGCCAACGCCGACTGGACCAAGGCGCCCAAAGGCTTTTCCCTGATGCTGAATAACCAGCCCGGGGAAAAGAGCTGGCCCATCGTGGGCGTAACCTGGATCATGGCGTATAAAGATTATCCCGATGCCAACAAAGGCAAAGCCCTCCTGAAATTCGTTGATTGGTCTTATAAGCACGGCTCAGATATGGCCAAAGACCTGCACTACGTCCCCCTGCCGGAAAACGTCGTCAAGCTGGTGCAAGCTGAATGGGCCAAGGAAGTTAAGTCCGCTGGAAAACCCCTCTGGCCCTAACGAATCCTGAATAACCTCAACTAAAAGAGGCGGGATGCGAGCCCGCCTCTTTCGCCCTTTTTTCATTTCATGATGCCTAACGCGGTTCAGAAAAGAGACCTTGAAGACATGACGCCTGCGCTCAGGGTCGTCAACGGTCGCAAAATCAAGCCTTCGGCTAGAGGCGACCGGACCTTCCGCTGGTTGACCTTCTTTTGCTCGCTGCTGGTGCCGCTGGTGATGCTGGCCATCGGCCTGGAACTGATAAGTTCTTCCTGGCCGGCGGTCAAGCAATTCGGGTTAGGCTTTTTCTTTTCCCAGGAGTGGAACCCGGTGCTCCAGGAATTCGGGGCGGCCAGCAGCATTTTCGGCACCCTGGTTTCCACCCTCATCGCCATGGTCATTGCCGTGCCTCTGAGCCTGGCCATCGCCCTTTTCCTGGTGGAGCTGGCGCCGCCCAAGGTCAGCCGCACCGTGGGCACCCTCATCGAACTTTTGGCCGCGGTGCCCAGCATCATTTATGGCATGTGGGGTCTCTTTGTCTTTGCCCCCTTCATGGCCCATTACGTCCAGCCCTTCTTAGGACAGACTTTTGGTTTTCTCCCCCTGTTTCAGGGGCCGCCCATCGGCATCGGCATGCTCACTGCGGGCATCATCCTGGCCTTTATGGTGCTGCCCTTCATCAGCGCCATTTCCCGGGACGTGTTTCAGTTGGTGCCCCCGGTGGTTAAGGAGTCCGCTTTCGGCATGGGGGCCACCACCTGGGAGGTGACTTACAAGGTGACCATCCCCTACGGTTTGGTAGGCATCATCGGCGCGGTCTTCCTGGGACTGGGACGGGCCTTGGGGGAAACCATGGCGGTCACCTTCGTCATCGGCAACGCCCACCGCATCGCGGCCTCTCTGTTTGCTCCCGGCAACACCATTGCCTCCACACTGGCCAATGAATTCAGCGAAGCCACCGAGCCGCTCTACGTCAGTTCCCTGGTAGCCTTGGGGTTGGTGCTCTATCTCATCACTTACCTGGTGCAGGTGGTGTCCCAGATGATGCTGCGCCGCATGTATCGCGCCTGGAGCGTAGGGCTATGAAACTCAGGCCGCCCACCGGACGCCGCCTCACCAACCTAACGGTGAGCATCTGGGCCGGGGCCTCGGCCCTCCTGGGAATTTTTATCCTGTTCTGGATCCTTTATGTGGTATTGGTCCGGGGCCTGGGAGCCCTTAATCTGGAGTTCTTCACCCACCTGCCCACCCCGCCCGGCATGGGCGGCGGCGGGTTGGCCAACGCTATCGTGGGAACCCTGTTCCTCACCGCTGCGGCCACGTTGATCGCGGTGCCCTTGGGGCTGATGGCCGGCATTTACCTGGCGGAATTCAGCGAGGACTCCAGGGCGGGGGATTACAGCCGGTTTTCCGCCAACGTCCTCATGGGCATGCCTTCCATCATTGTGGGAGTCTTTGCCTATGCGCTCGTGGTGGTGCCCCTGGGACACTTCTCGGGTTATGCCGGCGCCCTGGCGCTGTCCATCCTGATGCTGCCGGTGATCACCCGCACCACGGAAGACATGCTGCGGTTGGTGCCCAATACTCTACGGGAATCGGCCCTGGCCCTGGGGGCGCCACGCTGGAAAGTCACCCTGGCCATCGTCTTCCGGGCCGCCAAGGGGGGGCTGATTACCGGCATCCTGCTGGCAGTGGCCCGGGTGAGTGGGGAGACTGCACCCTTGCTGTTCACTGCCCTTAACAGCCCCTACTGGTTCGGTTCCCTGGGTGAACCAACTCCTAACCTTACCGTCACTATTTTCAATTATGCCATGTCTCCTTACCCGGACTGGCAGCAGAAAGCCTGGGGGGCATCGCTCTTGATTACCTTCGGAGTCTTGATCCTAACTGTCTTGGCGCGCTTTCTGTTGCGGGAGAAAAAAGTCTGACCCGATGGAGATCCAGACCATGACCGATTTTTCTCTGTCTAATCCGATAATGCCTGCTTATTACGATGCTTCCTTGCCGCCGGCCAAGATTTCCGTCCGCAATCTGAATTTCTTCTACGGTCCGCAACAGGCCTTGTTCAGGAATAGCCTTGATATCGCTTCCCATCGGGTTACGGCTATCATCGGCCCCTCCGGGTGCGGCAAATCCACCCATATCCGGGTTTACAACCGCATCTATCAACTTTATCCTGACTATCTGGCCGAAGGCGAGGTGCTGCTGGATGGTCAAAATATCCTGGACGCCTCTCAGGATCTTATGGAACTCCGTCGTCGGCTGGGTATGGTTTTCCAGCGCCCTATCCCGTTCCCCTTAAGTATTTACGATAATGTCTCTTTTGGGTTGCGCCAGCATTATCGCTTAAGCAAAAGCGAAACCGCCGACTGGGTGGAGGAGGCCCTGCGGGGTGCGGCGTTGTGGGACGAAGTAAAGGATTTCCTGCACCGTCCGGGAACTTCGCTGTCGGGCGGGCAGCAGCAGCGCTTGTGCATCGCCCGGGCCATTGTGGTCAAACCGGAAGTCTTGCTCATGGATGAGCCCTGCTCGGCCATTGATCCGGTGGCCACGGCCAAGGTGGAAGAATTGATTCTGGAACTGAAATCAGAGTATACTATCGTTATCGTCACCCATAATATGCAGCAAGCCGCCCGCATCTCCGACTTTACCGCCTTCTTCTATCGTGGCCATATCCTGGACTTCGGAGCAACCAAGGATATCTTCAACAAGTATTCCCTCTTGGACGATATCCCCCGAAAAGAACATCTGGATGCACTTTTGCAATCTGATCGACCCCTGGGGACTCCTTTATCATGAAAAATATTTAAGAAACTGAAATTTTGGCGAATATAGCTGGTCCTTAAAGCTGAAAGAAACTTTATAATCATATGCAAATGGCAGCAAAGATTCCCTTCATTGATCAGCCGGACTCAGATTTCACCGAATCCGGGGCGCTCCTGGCGCGTCTGGGGTTGGCCAGCAAGGTGGCCACTCGGCATCTCGATTTTTTTTATGGCGACCATCAGGCCTTGTTCGACAATAACCTGGATATTGCCGAGCACCGGGTTACCGCCATCATCGGCCCTTCGGGGTGCGGTAAATCCACCCATCTGAGGATTTACAACCGGATTTATGAACTCTACCGGGACCAGCGGGCCACCGGGGAAGTTCTGCTGGACGGCGCCAATATCATCGATCCCCGTTACGACATCATGGAACTGCGGCGCAAAATCGGCATGATCTTTCAGAAGCCCACTCCCTTTCCCATGAGCGTCTTCGATAATGTAGCCTACGGTCTGAAACTCCATTACACCATGATAAAAGGGGAAATGGCGGATCGGGTGGAGGAAGCCCTCAGCCGGGCCGCCTTGTGGGACGAAGTGAAAGATATCCTGTACCGGCCGGGCACCGCCCTTTCCGGAGGTCAGCAGCAGCGGTTGTGCATCGCCCGGGCCCTGGCGGTGGAGCCGGAAGTCCTACTCATGGACGAACCCACCTCCGCCATCGACCCCATCGCCACCGCCAAGATCGAGGAGCTGATCCACAGCCTCAAAGCCAACTACAGCATGGTTATCGTCACCCATAACATGCAGCAGGCCGCCCGGGTTTCCGACTTCACCGCCTTTTTTTTCCAGGGACATATCATCGAGTTTGGCGAAACCCAAAAAATCTTTACCAAACCTTCTCAGAAAAAGACGGAAGAGTACATCACCGGACGGTTCGGGTGATGAGCCATGGTAGCGGAAATTAATCTTCCCCTTCCCACCGCCAGAAAACCTGTTAAAAGAGAGATTAAGAAGCGGAGGGAACCGTGTTGCCCCAAGAAGAGGCCATTTAACGAGGAGTAAGCATAATCATGGCTAAAGATGCGCGGCGAAGACCCCAAGTCCTCTTTCTGTGCACCCACAATACGGCTCGCAGCCAGATGGCGGAAGCCTTCCTGAAAAAGTACGCCGGAGACCGCTTTGAGATTTATAGCGCCGGTTTTGAGCCCACGGACATCCACCCCTTCACCCGCCAGGTCATGGCCGAAGCGGGGCTGGACCTGGGCGGCCAGTACTCCAAAGGGGTCAAGGAATACCTGGGCAAAATAAATTTTGCTTACGTCATCATCGTGTGCCATAGAGCCGAAAAGACCTGCCCCACCGCCTTTCCCAGCATCTCCCAGCAGCGCTTGTTCTGGCCCTTTGAAGATCCCCTGGCCTTTACAGGCACCGAAGAGCAAAAGCTGGTCAAATTTCGGGAAATCAGAGACCAGATCGAGCGCCGGATACTCCAATGGCTGCACGAACTTGATTGAGATGGAATGCCCACCATCCGCAAAGTCCGATGCCTGGGTTTGCTGCTGCCTAAGATGAACACCGCCGGCGGTGACGACCACCGCTATCTGAACCGGAATCTGAAGCGACTGGAGAAAGGGAAAGGAGAATGACTTATCTCTACTTGATCTTCGCCATAATCTTGGAAGTTTGCGGCACCACTTCAATGAAACTCTCCCAAGGATTTACTAAGCCCTTTCCCTCTTTCCTGATTTTTGTCTTTTATGGAATTAGTTTTACTCTGTTGACCATGGTATTGAAGAGAATGGATGTGAGCATAGCCTACGCTATCTGGTCCGGCCTGGGGACCGCCCTGATTGCCATAATGGGAATTACCTATTTCAATGAGCCTGTGACTTTTATGAAATTGGTTTCCTTGTCTCTGGTAATTATCGGCGTATTCGGCCTGAACCTAAGTTCAGGGGCATATTGAATCAGAAACGGCAAATCAGTCCAGAGTGTCGCATGACATAATTAATGGGCGCCAATAAACCGTGCAATGTCATCCATCACCGGCTCACCATGTTGAAATGGGCTGGCCAGAACGAAGAGAATCATCAGATGCCGGTATTGCGGATAGATCGTTGCCTCCACCTGACACTTCACAGCCCGCAGGCGCTCGGCCAGCCTTTCCGTGTTGCCTGGCCGAATAACTCCATCCTTGGCACCGTGCAGCAGCAGGGCGGGTGGTGCCTCGGCATTCACGAAATTAATGGGTTGCGTCTCCTCGAGGCTGTTAGCCCCGAAGATCTCTATCAGCTTCGGGTTATTGAGGGGTAGGAAGTCATAGGGGCCGGCGAGCCCGATAAAGCCGCGCAAATCGGCGCTTGACAGTCCCACCTGCGCCAGGTATCGGGGGTTCAGGGCCAGCATCGCGGCGATATAGGCGCCCGCCGAATGTCCCATGAGAAACAGTCGGGAATGATCGCCGCCAAAGTCGCCGATGTGATTCCAGGCCCACGAGACGGCGGCGGCTCCATCCTCGATAAAATTTGGGAACTTGCCTTCTGGATAGACCCGGTAATCCGGAATCACCGTGACGAAACCACGCTTCGTTAACGCCTGACCGACAAAAAGATAATCCTTGCGGCGCCCGCTCTGGAAAGAGCCTCCATATAAGAATACCACTACCGGCAGGTTTTGAACTTCGCCCTCGGGACTATAGACGTCCAGCTTTTGGCGCTCCAGCTTGCCATAGCTAATCCCGAACTTTTTTCTATAGCCTGCCTTCGGGACCAGGAAATTGATTTCCGCCAGCGGGTGAAAGCCCTCCAGCAGCCAACGCATTGCCGTCCTCATTCCGCGCCACGGCTTTCCCCACCAGCTTCTTTTATTCATGCGGTTCCAATAAGGAAGGACTGGGGTTGTTCATTAGAGTCTCTTCCCGGTTTGATAAGTTTTAGTTCGACTTTGGCCCGCAATAGCAACGTAGAGGGGGAAAACAGGGGCCTCCAAGGAGGAATCCTTAGAAATGGTTATAGACTAAATACCATGAATCGTCGTGTCAAGAAACTGAATTTCTGATTGCTTCTGCTCATCCCAACCCTAGATTTTCCTCTTGATACTCTTTTAAAGAAATTGTACCAGGCACAAAGCCTCTCTGGCAATCTGAGGGAGGCAGCTCTGCAACATTCCCAGCCTACAGAGGATGAACTAAAAGGAGATTTGTGTGAGTTTAACCATGTGCAATTACTTGTACTTTGCCTTACAGTGGGTCAAGCAAATTATACCGAGTATCTTCAACTACGTACTATACAATACTTTGTAAAGATTAATTACATTATGGAATGGTATAAATTACTGTATAATCTGCTGGCTAAATTTTATTAATTCATGAATTATGATATACTATCATTATGTAACTTATTATCTGTATTACATTTTCGCAGTATTATATTATTAATAATATTGATTAGTTAGGCATATTGCGTGCACTTCCATAAGTATAAATCATTTATTACTTATGGAGGGCACGACATGAAAACAGAAGTTAGGATGGTCGGTTGGCCTAAACGTGAATGTGAAGTGATACCGATGGAGGGGATGACCCGTAAGGATATTATGCAACTCACCGGTTGCCCTTATATGACCGCCGTAACCGCAGAAAAGCGCGGCTACTACATCATTGATTACCTGAAAAAGGGCGTTCCTCCGAAGCGGGGCCATGTGGACGACCCGGTGGACCTGGGGAGGGAGCGCGAGACCATCCCCATTCCAGAGGACATTAACACCATCGAAGGCGTGATGGTCTATTTCAACTGCAATCAGAAAGTGGCCAAGGCAAGCCTGGCCCGGGGCTATTTCATTGTGGATTACAACAAACGGACCATCTGCCCGTCTTTGACTGAGTTCGATGCCGACGCCGCCTACCGGATGGTGCGCTTCATTTACCGGTGCAAATTCGAGGACCGGCTGCCCTGGTACATTGAGGCCCAGGACCTGATCCAGGAAGGCGTCATGCGGCTGCTGGAACTCTCCGGCCATCCCCAGTACCGGGAGCGCAAGTTCATGTTCTTCAAGGCCTACGGTTTCATGGCCACCTACATCAAGAGCCAGAGCCGGCTACGGGGTTTCACCGTTTCCCATGTTGACGGCGAAAGCCCTGGCTATGAGGACACCTGGCGGCACAATGTCGGCAATGATTGGCAGGGCGCCCTGGCGGCAGCGTGATCTGGGCAGGGCCACCTGGGGCGAAACTCTGGGTGGCCCTTCACCTCTTCTTCTCTCCTTTTCCCTCACAAAGAGCCTTGTGCTCAAGGTTGTCCAGTCGCTTTGCCACATTACCCGTAGCCTCACTTGAGGCTACGGTGAATTTCCTTGTTCAAACCATCGGGAGCCTGTCTGCTGGGAATATTGCTGGGACCATAAAAGGAGGGTTAGATCATCTAGATCTAACCCCTTGATTTCTAATGGCGTCCCCAACCGGATTTGAACCGGTGCTGCCGGCGTGAAAGGCCGGTGTCCTGGACCAGGCTAGACGATGGGGACGCTTGTGGTGGGCCGTGTTGGATTCGAAACAACACGGTTACTGCAATTACCTCTTAGCTTTCAATAGATTACCATTGCTCATTTTAGGCTGCTGATGGTTGGATGACGCTTTATAAGAAATCTCTTTTGTCCGCACACGAAACAACACGACTACCCTTA
>Ga0233423_10000689_pt1 | contig 17342 bp, 16 predicted proteins | sample Watercolumn_Mata_FD_180713 | JGI IMG/M metagenome (GOLD analysis project Ga0233423, IMG submission 180713) | Freshwater microbial communities from Lake Matano, South Sulawesi, Indonesia - Watercolumn_Matano_2014_112_MG | ecosystem: Environmental > Aquatic > Freshwater > Lake | place: Indonesia...
GAATCCTCGACGCGGTGTGGCAGGCGCTGCTCGGCAGCCGCTCCCTGTCCGGGAAAAAAGTCATGGTGACGGCGGGGCCGACGCGGGAATACCTGGATCCGGTCCGGTACCTCAGCAACCGCTCGTCCGGCAAAATGGGATTTGCGCTGGCTGCGGAGGCCCGCATGCGCGGCGCGGAAGTCACCCTAATCAGCGGGCCGTCCCAGTGCATGCCTGCAGAAGGGATAGACATGCATCGGGTCGAATCAGCACGAGACATGTATGAGGCCGTCAAGTCCCGGTGGATGGAGCAGGATGTGCTTGTCATGGCCGCCGCGGTTTCCGATTTCACACCGAAGGAAAAGGCAGGGCAGAAGCTGAAAAAAAGCGGTGCGGGATTGTCGCTGAACCTGACGGCCAACGCGGACATTCTTTCCTGGGCCGCAGGCGGGAAGGATCACCGGCTGGCCGTGGGATTCGCGCTGGAAACGGAAGACGGAGAGAGGAACGCAACCGAAAAACTGGATCGGAAAAAGCTGGACCTGATCTGCCTGAACCGCGCGGACGAGGAGGATTCGGGCATGGATTCGGATATGAACCGGATCACGCTCATCGACCGGAAGCACCGCGTCGATGCGCTCCCGCTCATGCCCAAATGGGAGGTTTCGCGGAAGATCTGGGACAAGATCGAGCAACTGATGGCTGAGGGCCGGGGATAGGCATGCAGACCGAGGGCCAGATCTGGGAAAATGCCGTCCTGTATTTCACCCAGAATTTCGGCAGGCGGGGCGAGGAAATCCTCCTGTCCAGACCCTGGGCCTTGGATTTTCCGGGGAATCCGGAAGCCCTGACCCTCGAAGGGCTGGCTGGACGCGCGGCATTGTGCAAAAAATGCGGGATTGCGAATTCGCGGACCCGGGCCGTTCCGGGCTCGGGGAATCCCCGTGCCCGGCTGATGCTGGTGGGCGAGGCTCCAGGCGAGGAGGAAGATTCACGCGGCGAGCCTTTTGTCGGGGCGGCGGGAAAGCTTCTTGAAAAAATGCTGGCTTCCATCGGTTTCACCCGGGAGGAGGTCTTCATCACCAACGTCCTCAAATGCCGGCCTCCGATGAACCGGGATCCGGCCCCGGACGAAATCGCGAACTGCGGCTCCCTTCTGGAAAAACAGATCGCATTGATCCAGCCTGCCCTGATCCTGGCGCTCGGAAGAATCGCAGGCCAAGCGTTGCTTCATGCGAGCCTGTCCGTGGAGGCGATGAGGGGGAAACTGCATGAGACCGGCGGCAGGACGCTGCTGGTGACCTATCATCCGGCAGCCCTGCTGCGAAGTCCGGACAAGAAACGGCCGGCATGGGAAGACCTCCAAATGCTCAGAAAACAGTATGACCTGATGGTCGGGGACAAGGCACCATGGAATCCTCCAAAGCAGGCGTGAAGACAAAGATCCCGCTGCCGGAGGCCGCCTACGACCGCGTGCCCCCGCAGGCCATCGAGGCTGAGACTGCGGTCATCGGCTCGATCATGATCGACAACGACTGCATCGGGAAGGTGATCGAGATCATCGACGAGTTTTGCTTCTACAGGCCTGCGCATCAGAAAATATACGCCGCTGCCCTGCGGCTTTACGAGAAGAACGAACCTGTGGACATCATTACCCTCTCCGAGGAACTGAAGCGGGAGAAGCTGCTCGACGAGACCGGAGGCGTCTATTTTCTCACCGAACTCGCGGAATCCGTGCCTTCCTCCGCCAATGTCGAATACCACGCGCGCATCGTGCTTGAACGGTACCTGCTCCGCAAACTGATCTCCGAATCGGCCCAGATTGCGCAGGACTGCTATTCCGGCGAACAGAACGTGTACGACCTGATCGACAAGGCCGAACAGCGCATCTTCGGAATATCCGAGAAGGAGCACCGCCAGACCTTTCAGCACATTTCGCCGATCATGCACGAGGCCTTTGACCGCATCGAGAAGTACCATTCGCGAGCCGGGGTCGTCACGGGGGTGCCCACCGGTTTCCGAAAACTGGATGAATTGACGTCCGGCTTCCAGCCGGGCGAGCTGATCATCATCGCCGGCCGCCCCTCGATGGGAAAAACGGCCCTGGCCCTCAATATCGCCAGGAATGCGGCGGTGGAGGGCAAGGTGCCCGTGGGCATCTTCAGCCTGGAGATGTCCAAGCAGCAGCTGGCCCTTCGCCTGCTCTGCGCGGAGGCGCGTGTGGATGCCCACGGCGTGCGCACGGGCCGGATCGCCAACGAGGACTGGCCCAAACTCAGCATGAGCGTCGGGGCGCTGACGGAGGCCCCGATCTACATCGATGATTCGCCCGGCATTTCCGTTTTGGAACTCCGGGCCAAGGCCCGCAGGCTGAAGAAGGAGAAGCATATCGCCATGGTCGTGGTGGACTATCTCCAGCTCATGCAGGGTCCCCGGAATGTGGAAAGCAGGCAGCAGGAAATTTCGAACATCTCCCGGTCTCTGAAAGGCCTGGCCAAGGAACTGGAACTGCCGCTGGTGGCCCTATCCCAGCTTTCCAGGGCGGTCGAGGTGCGCGGCGGCGAAAAAAGGCCCATGCTGTCGGACCTGCGTGAATCCGGGGCCATCGAGCAGGACGCCGATGTCGTGCTGTTCATCTACCGTCCCGAGTTTTACGGCATCGAGATTGATCAGGTCGGCAAGCGCATGGAAGGCATGGCCGAAGTCATCATCGGCAAGCAGCGCAACGGGCCGACCGGTACCGTGCACCTGTCGTTCATCAAGAAATGGGCCAAGTTCGACAACCCGGCTTTCGCGGACGAGAGCCCGGGGCCCTATTGAGAGCCATGAAAGTACTGGAAGAAAAAAGCGGAAAGCCGTCCCGCCTCCGTGTTTCCCTGAAGGAGGAGGCGGACCTGAAACCTGAAACCCGCAAGCAGTACCGCTCCCTTTTCGAAGGGATACTCCGCAAGGTGCGCAGCTACGCGAAGAATCCTGATTTTGACCTGCTGCGCAGGGCGTATCAGTTCGCGTATCACGCGCATGTGCACCAGCTCCGGCTGTCCGGAGCGCCCTACATCGAACATTGCCTGGAGACGGCCCGGATCCTCTCCGAACTCAGGATGGATCCGATGACCGTGGCCGCCGGCCTCCTGCATGATGTCGTCGAGGACACGGGCATCACCATCGAGGAGGTCCGGGAGGAGTTCGGGGAGGAAATCGCCCTCCTGGTCGACGGCGTGACCAAGATCAGCGAGCTGAAATTCAACAGCCAGGCGGAGGAGCAGGCCGAGAATTTCCGGAAAATGATTTTTTCCATGGCGCGGGATCTCCGCGTGATCATGATCAAATTCGCCGACCGCCTTCACAACATGCGCACCCTCGAATTTCTTCCGGAGAAGAAGGCGGAACGGATCGCCCTGGAGACGCGGGAAATCTACGCGCCGTTGGCCCACCGCTTCGGCATCGCCAAGACCAAATGGGAGCTGGAAGACCTGGCCCTGAAAACGCTGGACCCGGACGCCTACTACAATCTGGCGCGGAAAGTCAGGGACAGGCGAAGCGAGAGGGAGCGGCTCATCCGGCGCATGGCCATTCCCATCCGGCGGGAACTGTCCAAGAACAGCATCGCCGCGGAGATCGTGGGGAGGCCCAAGTCCATCTACTCCATCTACCGGAAGATGAAGAAGCGGGACAAGCCTTTCGAAGAGATCTACGACCTGCTCGGCCTCCGCATCATCCTAGAACGGGACGAGGACTGCTATTTCGCACTCGGCGTCGTCCATGCGCTGTACACGCCGGTTCATGACCGGTTCAAGGATTACATCGCCACCCCGAAAATCAACATGTACCAATCCCTGCACACGACCGTCATCGGGCCGGACGGGAATGTCGTCGAGATCCAGATCCGGACGAGGGAGATGCACCGGGTCGCGGAAATCGGCATCGCCGCCCACTGGAAGTACAAGGAAGGCAGGCGGAGGGAGGACGGGCTGGACCGCTACAGCGCCTGGCTGCAGGACATGATCGACTGGCAGAGGGATACGATCGATCCCGAGGAATACCTGGACATCCTGAAAACGGATCTCTTCCAGTCGGAAATTTTCGTTTTCACGCCCAAAGGGGACCTGTTCAAGCTGCCGCGCGAGGCCACGCCCATCGATTTCGCATTCGCCGTGCACACGGACATCGGCCTGCATTGCATCGGATCCAAGGTCAACGGCCGCATCGTCCCCCTTTCCACGCCCCTGAAGAACGGGGATTCTGTGGAAATCATCACGTCCGCAAACCAGAAGCCTCATCAGGACTGGCTCGCCCTGGTCAAGACCAGCAAGGCCAAGAGCCGCATCCGCAGATGGCTCAAGGAGACCCAGTTCCAGGAAGCGACGCGCCTCGGGGAAGAAATCCTGTCAAAAGGGTTCAAAAAGTTCCATCTGAAACCGACGGCCAAGGAACTAAAGGACCTCGCTGCCCAGATGGGGAAATCCAACCTGGAGCAGCTGCAGGCCGACATCGGCCAGGGCATCATCTCCGTCCGGAAGGTGATCGAACGGTTTGTCTCCCACGAGGAATTCCATCAGCTCGAGGAGAAGAAGGAGAACGTCTTCGAGCGTTTCGTCTCCCGCGCAAGGGGATCGGTCAAGGGTGTACGCGTGCAGGGCATGGACCATTTCCTGATCCGGTTCGCGCAGTGCTGCCATCCGGTTCCCGGGGACCCCATCATGGGATTCATCACCCAGGGCAGGGGCATCGTGGTGCACCGCACCGACTGCACCAATGCGGTCAAGCTGCTGGAGATGCCCGAGCGGAACATCGAGGTGTCCTGGGACGTGGACGGCGAGGGGGCCTTTCTCGTCCAGCTCCGGATCCTGGCGAGCGGCAGCAAGGACCTCTTCAAGGATGTGGCCGAATCGCTCTCGGCCATGGATACGACCATCATCAAGATGGACATGAAGACCGAGAACGCAGTCATCAACATCACCCTCATTCTGGAGGTAAAAAACCTGCTTCATCTCACCAAGATCATGAGGAGGCTTTACCGGATCAAGGGCATCCTGTCCGTCAGCAGGGACAGCGGAAACCAGAAGCTTCAGAAATCGGCATGATGGGACCGGTGATGAAAGCCCACCCGCCGCGGGCGGCGGTGTTTCATCGGGATGGGAAAGACAATTGTATCCGCTCGCTCCGCCCGGGAAAATCCCGGGCATGCCCGTCGATCTGGCCGGCGGGCAGTACCCTCGCTTTCAGATTCTAACAACAGAGGAGTCGTCCATGAGCAATCTGGTAACGATCACCAAGAAGGACGTGGCGAAGAGGACAGCCAAACTGGTCGGGGAACGGATCTATCTGACCGAAAAGATTGTGGACGGTGTTTTTACGGCGCTGCGCCAGTTCATGGCGGAAGCGGATCCGGAGATCCGCATCGAAATCCGCGATTTCGGTGTTTTCGAAGTGAAACGGACCAAGCCAAAGCCCAAGGCGCGCAATCCGAAAAGCGGCGAGATCATCTATGTCCCGGCCAGGCGGAAAACCCATTTCAAGGCCGGCAAACTGCTTAAAGAAGTTCTGAAACAACCGATGCAATGATGGGTTCAATGCATCGCGGCTGCATTCTCGCCCTGGATTACGGCAGAAAACGGATCGGGATTGCCGTCAGCGATCCCTTTCAATGGACTGCGCAACCGCTTGAAACCTGGACCGTCGGTTCCCTCGCGGAATTGATCCGTCATGTGAATCGTCTCATTGCGGAAAGGAACATCGTGAAAGTGGTCGTGGGATTTCCGCTGAATATGAAGGGGGATTTCTCGGGATCCACCCTCAGGGTGGGGTCCTTCATCAGGCTGATGGAGAAATCCCTGCCGGTTCCCGTGGTCCGTTGGGACGAACGCCTGACCACGGTCGAGGCGTCCCGCGTACTTCAGTCCATGAACATCCCGTCCCGTGATCAAAGGCAGAAAATCGACCAGGTTGCAGCGGCCCTTCTGCTGCAGAGTTACCTCAGTCATCAGGACGGAAAACCGTCCGGCCTGGAGGAACTTCCTTGAACCGGCAGGATCGGATCGCTGTCTTCATCACCGCGACAGGCCTGATTCTTTCTTTCCCCCCGTTTCCCATGGGTTTGTTCGCATGGGGGATTCTGGTCCCCTTTTTCCATGTCATCCGGCATGTGAAAGCCCGAGAGGCCTTCTGGAGCGGCTATGTGGCCGGTCTGGTCTGGGCTTGCGGGACGGTTTACTGGATCGGCACCGCCACCGGCATCGGGTTGATTCTGGCTCTGGCCGTTTTTCCCCTCTTCTTCGGACTGTTTGCGCTCCTGCAGGCGGGGCTTTGCTCCAGATGGGGCGGAAGCGCCTTGTGGGCCGCTCCTTTTCTCTGGACCGGCCTGGAAATCATCGCTTCCCTCGGGAACGTGGGGTTTCAGTGGCTCTCGCTCGCCTATACCCAGACACGCTATCCTCTTTTGATCCAGTATATCCCGTACACGGGGACCCCTGGATTGACTTTCTGGATCGTGTCCGTCAATACGGCCGCCTTTTTCCTCATCCGTTCATGGAGGGAAGCACGTGCTCAAACGAAAAAGCTGGCGGGCCTGCTCGCTGCGCTTTTTTTGGTTCCGGCCGTTTACGGCCTTTCCATCTTTTCCGCCCCGTCGCCGGGCGGTCGGGAGATCCGGATCAGCCTCATCCAGGGCAACATCGATCCCTACATCAAATGGTCCCCCGACTTTATGGATTCCAATTTTGTAATATATGAACACCTGACGCGGAAGGCCGCCCGCAACGGGCCCGATTTGATCGTCTGGCCGGAGACGGCCGCACCCTGCTATCTCCGCCACAGGCCCAGGTATCTGGACCGGGTCCGTTCCTTCGTGGACAGCCTGAACATCCCCCTTCTCACAGGGGCGCCTGACTATGTCTGGATCCATCCGGATACGGTGCACAAGTACAATGCGGCCCTTTTCCTGCGGCCGGATGATTACCGCATTCAGACCTATTACAAGATGCGGCTCGCCCCTTTTTCGGAGCGTGTCCCGTTTGCGGATCAACTGCCGTTTCTGGAATCCCTGGCACAGAAGCTCAGCCGGGATGTCGGCGACTACAAGCCTGGCGGCCAGGTGAAGGTGTTCGATTTCGAAGTCCCTGGAACGGACGGATCCGCTCCTTTTTCCGCCATCATCTGTTTCGAGTCCATTTTTCCGGAGCTGGTTTCCTCATTCGTCAATGCAGGCGCCGGATTTCTGGTGATCATCACCAACGACGGATGGTTCGGCAGAACGTCGGGACCCTATCAGCACGCACAGGCCGCCGTGCTTCGCGCTGTTGAAAACCGGGTGTGGATCGCCCGTTGCGCCAATACGGGTGTCTCCTGTTTCATGGATCCCCTGGGCCGCATCGTACAGAAGACCCGTCTGGGCGAAGCGGTTTCAATCGAGCAGGCGGTGCGCCTGAACCCGCATCCGGGCAAGAGCCCTTGGTCGAGGCCTCTCGTCAAGGGCATCGTTCTCTCAGGTTGGGCAGCGGGCTTCGCCTTCAGCCTGATTCCCCCGCACTCGCGCAAGGGCCGGAAGGGCGGCAGCGCCACATGAAAAGGGCTTTCTTCATCATCTGTTTCGCGGCATCGGTTTTCGGGCAGGATGCAGACCGCCTGGTGAACCTGGCCACGGTGAAATCCCGCCCTCTGGCCATGGGGGGTGCCTTCGCCTCCATGAAAGGACAATTGGATGCTCTCGATTTCAATCCGGCCGGGTTCGATCTGGGATTTCCCGGCCGGCCGAGAAAATGGACGATCTTTCTCAATCCGGCGGGGGCGGTTCTGGCAGTTGCGGAACGGGGGGCCTGTTCGGATTGGACCGTTCCGGCAGGACTGATCGTGAGAGGCTTCGGGGTGTCGGTATCCAGGCTGCGCGCGGGGATCCTGCTCGGGGAGGAATCCCTTTCGGATGAATCGCGGCTTTCCCGGGATCGTTTCTGGGACTGCACGGATTACGAGTTGCGCCGGAACGCCGCCTTTGGTTTTTCGTTTGATCTGGCTCCCAAGGTTTCGATCGGCGCTTCGGGAGAATGGTTCATACGCGGACAATCCTGGGGTTCGGCAAAAGCCGGATACCGGTACGGCATGATGCTCCGGCCGCGCAGCAATGTCTCTGTCGGGCTCTGCTATGCGGATTTCCCGGAAGATTATCCCTGGGACCGTCTGGCGCTGGAGAGGCTTTCGGACGAAACGCTGAATGTGGGAGTCTCCTACAAGCCTGCCTCCTGGTTGGACCTTGCATTGGACATCCGGAATGTCAGCGACGAGGACAAGCCTGCGGTGCGCGAACCCCACATCGGAATGGAAATCCGCCCCTGGGCTTTTTCCTCCCTGCGCGCCGGTTATTACCGTACCCGTCGTGCTTCCGAGCAGGTCCTCACCGCCGGCCTCGGCCTGGGATTCGATCTGTCGGAATGGATTCCTTTTTCCGCGATCGGCGCGGTGCGGACGGACATCAGCGTGTGCGCGGCCTGGCAGAAACTCCTCTGGGCCCGCCACCGCTGGTTCTTCATGACATGGATCATTCAGATCGGGTAATCCGATGCACCGATTGCATCTACAGACGGCCTTCATCTGCCTCTTCCTCTGGGCCCTGGCATGCGCCCCCGGGCGGCCCTCCCAGGAAAAGGCATTTCCGACCAATCTGGAACTACTCTGCTCTGCAGTCGTGGAATGCATCAGGCATGCGGGTGATTCCCTGAGCCTGGATCCCGCGCTTTTCAGGGCGCCTGAAAGGATGGACAGCGCAGCCAGCCTGGTCCTTTTCGTGGATCACTGCATCTCGGAGGCACTGGCCGGCCGGGGATGGAGAATTCAACAGGAGGGCGGCGACGCGGTGCTGGACTGGCTCCCGCTGAGGGCTTCCGTGCGCTACACCGGGTTTTCCCAGAAGGCTCCGTGGCGGGCCGGATGGATCGGGAGAAAGGCATCGGTTTCCATCCTGTTCCGGATGGAGCAGGGCGGCCGGTCAAGGGCGATCGGATGTTTTTCCGCGGAGAAGGAGGATGCCATCCCGAGGTACGCCTTGTATTCGGCCGAGCAGAACGGCCTTTTGATCGGGAGGCCTCCATTGCCGGGCATGAAGGGATTCATGGGCTGGATGGAGCCGCTGATGGCGTTCGTTCTGGCCGGGACGCTCGGTTACCTGTTTTATTCGATCCGCAGCCGGTCTTGAAGACGCGGAGCGGAAGGAAGAGAAAGTCGCATCAAGGGAGGTTTGTTTTGATGAAGGAATGGAAGTCCCGCCGGTTTTTCGCCTGCAGCATCGGCATCATCCTGTTGTTCCTGGCAGCAGGGTGCAACCGCGAAACGGTCAACTGGAGAAAATTGCCGAACGACGAGCTGTTCCTCTATGCCAAGAAATTGTACGACCAGAAGGACTGGTTCGACGCGAAAACGCATCTGACCACGGTTCTGCTCAACAGCCCGGGCGGAGCCGTGCTGGAGCAGGCTCAGTATCTCCTGGGGGACTGCCATTTCCAGCTCAAGGAATACGTGGAAGCCATCGCGGAGTTCGAGAAGGTCATCAAAAGCATGCCGAACGGCGCCTATGCGGATGATTCCAGGTTCAAGATCGGGCTTTGTTACGACAAGCTCGCGCCGGGCTACGCCCTGGACCAGGACTACACGTACAAGGCCATCGCTGAATTCGAGACTTTTCTGGACGAGTTCCCGCAGTCCGAATTCTACCCGGAGGCCGAGCGGAGACTGAAGGCCTGCCGCGACCGGCTTGCCAAAAAGGAGTACAAAACGGGCGAGCTGTACCGGAAAATGGGGTATTATCCGGCGGCCATCATTTCCTTCCAATCCGTGGAAGAGCTCTACGCGGAAACCGATTTTTCGGATGATGCCGTTTACTGGAGAGCCGAATGCCTCCGCAAAATGGGGGATTGGAAAGCTGCGGCAGAGGCCTATGAGAAGCTTCTGAACGTCCACCCGGACAGCCCGCTTTTTCCCAAGGCAAGGCTGAAATTGAAAACGGTTCAGGAAAAGGCACGGGAATCCGGGCCGGGCCCCGTCGAATGAAACGGAACGGGGAATCGGCGCCGGAGAGGAAACGGGGATGCGGACAGGCGTGATGGGGGGTACATTCGATCCCATTCACATGGGGCATCTCCTGCTCGCCGATACGGTGCGGGATGAATGCGGACTGGACCGCGTGATTTTCATCCCGGCCTTCCTGCCCCCGCACAAGACTGCGTATCCGGTCTCGGATCCGGTTCACCGCCTGGCCATGGCCGCCCTGGCTGCTCAGGGATCCGGCAACCTGTCTGTGAGCGACTGCGAAATCAAAAGGGGCGGCGTTTCTTACACGGTCGATACATTGCGCACCCTGTGCGGGCTCCCGGAGATCAGAGGCGACGATCTGTTCCTGATCATCGGCATGGACAACCTGCTTGATTTGCACACCTGGCGGGATCCTGAATCCCTGTTCCGAATGGCCCGCGTCATCGTCATGGACAGGCCGGGCGTGGAGGCTGAGACGGCCGATCGCCGTTTTCTTGACCGGACACTGCGCGTTCATACGCCCCTGATCCAGATCTCCTCCACGGAAATCCGGTCGCGTGTCAAGAACGGGAAAAGCATCCGGTTCTGGGTCCATCCGGCTGTTGAGGGCTATATCCGTAGAAACGGACTGTACACATGATGGAGATTTTCGCCAGATTCGGAAGGAACGTCCTGGACATCCTGGAAGAGATCGGCTCCGCTTCGATCCTGCTTTACCGGTCCGTGCTGGGAGGGCCCTACCTGCTGCAGCGGCCCGCGCTTGTCGCGAACCAGGCTTTTCAAATCGGGGTCAAGTCCCTTCCCCTGGTTCTTGTCGTGAGCATGTTCACAGGCGCCGTCTCGGCCTGGCAGGCGGCCTATCAGTTCCGGGGCATCATTTCCATGGATTTTCTGGGTGCGGCGGTCAGCGCCGCCCTTTTGATCGAGCTTTCCCCCGTTCTGACCGGGCTCGTCGTTGCGGGCCGCGTGGGGGCTTCCATCGCTGCGGAACTCGGCACCATGCGTGTGACAGAGCAGATCGACGCGCTGGAAACCCTGGCCATCGATCCGGTTCATTACCTGGCCTCCCCCCGCATCACGGCGGGCTGGACCATGCTTCCGGTGCTCATCGTTTTTTCGAGCCTGCTGGCGCATCTGGGGGCCTTTGCGGTCGCGAACACCATGCTCGGCGTGTCGGCCGGCACTTTTTTCGGAAGCGTACAGAAGTATTTTTCATTGAGAAACGTATACTCCGGACTGGTCAAGGCCCTGGTGTTCGGCGGCGGCACGGCGCTGATCGGCTGTTCGATCGGATTCAGGACAAAGGGCGGAGCCGTCGGCGTGGGGGAGGCGACCATTCGCGCCTTTGTCTATTCATCGGCATTCATCCTGATCGCCGATTACATCCTTTCAATCTTTCTGTTCTAGGGACATGATTGAAATCAGGCGCATCAGAAAATCCTTCGGCGGGAAGCCGGTGTTGAAGGGGGTGAGCATCGACATCACCGAGGACTCGGCGACCGTGCTGATCGGCCGCAGCGGATGCGGCAAGACCGTCCTCCTCCGCATCCTCATCGGGCTGCTGCGTCCGGACGAGGGGCAGGTGATCGTGGATGGGGAGGATCTTTCAACCCTTTCGAGGAAGGCTCTTTTCCGGATGCGGAAAAAGTTCGGCATGCTCTTCCAGGGCGCTGCGCTTTTCGATTCCATGACTGTCGGGGAGAACATCTCCCTCGCGCTCAGGGAACATACGGATCTGCCCAGAACCGAGATTGCCAAAAAAGTCAGGGAGAAATTGGACCTGGTCGGCTTGGGGGGCGTGGAGGACAGGATGCCTTCCGAGCTTTCCGGAGGGATGAAAAAACGGGTCGGGCTTGCCAGGGCCCTGATCATGGATCCCAAATACGTGCTCTATGACGAACCCACGACCGGCCTGGATCCTGAAACAGCGGACGCGATCAACGAACTGATCGGGGGGACCGGCAGGCGCCTCGGGATCGCGTCCGTGGTCGTGACGCATGACCTCGTCAGCGCCAGGCGCATCGGGGACCGGTTCGCCATGATCTCCGACGGCCATATCGTGTTCGAGGGGACTCCGGATGCATTTCAGGCATGCCAGAAACCGGCGGTTCGCCGGTTCATCAACGGGGCCGGCCTGGACATGGAAGGACGGGGATGAACGGTTCATGAAAAAACGCATCCACACCCGTTACGTCTGCCAGAACTGCGAACGAATCGCCACGGTGGATGGGCAAGTGCCCGGAATGCGGCTCCTGGAACAGCTATACGGAGGAGCGCATGACGCATGAGGCAGCCGCGCGCTCCGAGATCCCTGCATCCGCCCCTCTTTCCATCCTGAACATCGAGGCCGGCGAATCCAGGCGGATCCGGACCTCGATCGCGGAGTTCGACCGCGTGCTGGGCGGGGGTATTGTCCCGGGATCCGTCGTGCTGATCGGCGGCGCACCGGGAATCGGCAAGTCGACGCTTCTCCTCCAGGTGTGCGGGGCGCTTGCAAGGGGCGGGATGAAAATCCTCTACGTGTCGGGCGAGGAATCGCTGCATCAGATCAAGATGCGGGCCCAGCGGATCGGCGTCGAGAGCGGCAGTCTTTTCCTTTCGAACGAGAATCATGCGGGCGCGGTTGCGGATTTGATACGCCGGGAGAAACCGGGTCTGGCGGTCGTGGATTCCATTCAGACCGTCTATCTCCCGGACATGGAAAGCCTGCCGGGCAACGTCAGCCAGGTCCGGTATTGCGCGCATGAACTCACGGATGCGGCCAAGAAGGAGGACATCCCGCTGTTCCTCGTCGGCCATGTGACCAAGGAGGGGAACCTGGCCGGGCCGCGCGTGCTCGAGCATCTGGTGGACTGCCTGCTGCTGTTTGAAGGGGATCAGCAGCATTTGTACCGCCTGCTGCGTTCGGTGAAAAACCGTTTCGGATCCACCCAGGAAGTGGGTATTTTCGAGATGACGGACAGGGGAATGACCGAGGTGCTGAATCCTTCCGGTTACCTGCTGTCCCAGCATCGCGACGGCACTTCCGGTTCCGTGGTCACGGTGAGTCTGGAGGGGACCAGGCCCCTCTTGGTCGAGGTTCAGGCCCTGGTCTCCCAGACCGTGTACGGCATGCCCCAGCGCACCGCTACCGGTCTGGATCAGAGAAGGATGTCCGTGCTGATCGCGGTCCTGGAGAAAAGGCTGGGCTTGAGATTCGGAAACCAGGACGTGTTCCTCAACGCTGCCGGCGGAATGGACCTGTCCGAGCCGGGTGTGGACCTTGCAGTCGTGTGCGCCATGGTGTCGAGCCTCAAGGACAGGCCGCTCCCTCCCGGCACGGTGGTGGCCGGCGAGGTCGGCCTGGCCGGCGAGGTGCGCGGCATCTCCCACATGGACTTGCGGATCGCGGAGGCGGGCAGGCTCGGTTTTAAACAGATGGTCATCCCGAGGGCCAATCTGAAGGGACTGAAGAAGCATCAGGACGTCAAGCTGCTGGACGCGGATTCGATCTCAGAGGCGGTGTCCCACCTGTTCGGTGACCGCAAGAACGGGACGGGTGCATGATTTTCAGCCTGGAGAAAAAGGACGGGGGGACCGGAGCCCGCGCCGGGATCCTGAAGACGGGCCACGGCAACGTGGAAACGCCCGTATTCATGCCTGTCGGGACCCAGGCCGCGGTGAAAACCGTTTCGCCGCGAGAACTGACGGAGGCGGGCGTGCGCATGATTCTGGCGAACACGTATCATCTTTTCCTGAGGCCGGGCGATGAACTGATCCGGGAGGCAGGCGGGCTGCACCGCTTCATGTCATGGGAAAGGCCCATCTTGACCGACAGCGGCGGCTACCAGGTCTATAGCCTTTCCGGCCTGCGCAAGATCTCCGATGAAGGCGTGGCCTTCCAATCCCACATCGACGGCTCCCGGCATTTCTTCACGCCGGGCCGCGTCGTCCGTATCCAGCGGAATCTGGGATCCGACATCTCCATGCCTCTGGATGAATGCGCACCCTATCCGTGCACGCATGAGGAGGCCCGGACCGCTGTGGCCCGCAGCATTCATTGGGAGAAGGCATGCCTGGAAGCATTCCGCGACGGGCCTCCGTTGCAGCCGGGCGGCCAGGCTCTGTTCGGCATCGTGCAGGGGAGCGTGTACGCGGATCTGCGCAGGGAATGCGCGGAGGCGCTGCTGGACATCGGATTCGACGGATATGCGGTGGGTGGCCTGGCTGTGGGAGAGCCCAAGGACCGCATGCTGGAAATGACCGCGCTCTGCTGCAGTCTTCTGCCGGAGGACAGGCCGCGCTACCTCATGGGCGTCGGAAAGCCGGAGGACATCGTCGCTTCCATCGCGCTTGGCGTGGATATGTTTGATTGCGTCATTCCGACGCGCAACGGCCGCAACGCCACGTTGTTCACCAGGGCCGGCAGGCTCGTCATCAAAGGCAAGGCCTTTGAGAAGGATTTCAGCCCGGTGGATCCTGAATGCACCTGTTACACCTGCTCCCGATTCACCCGGGCTTATCTCCGCCATCTGTTCAAGTCCGGCGAAATCCTGGGCCTGCAGCTGGCCACGCTGCACAACCTGCATTTTTACATGGAACTCGTCCGGGAAGCCAGGAAGGCGATTCTCGAAAACCGGTTCGCGGAATGGCAATCCCTTTTTTATACCCGTTACCAGAGTCAAGAAAAAACGCTCGTCGAGCAAGGAGGATGAATTGAATTCCTTATTTCACATGATCGCTATGGCGCCGACCGGCGCCGGAGCCCAGACGGCGAATCCGCTCCTGTCGTTCGCGCCCTTCCTGATGATCATCATCATTTTTTACTTCTTCCTGATACGCCCCCAGGCGAAACGGCAGAAGGAACACCGCCTGATGCTGGAAGAACTGAAGAAAGGCGACCGGGTCGTGACCTCCGCCGGCATGCTGGGAATCGTCGCCGGGATCAAGGAGAAAGAGGGGACGGTCCTGCTGGAAGTGGACAAGAACGTGAAGATCGAGGTCACCAAGGCTTCGGTGGCGCAGGTACTCAAGGTGAAGACCGAATAGGTTTGTATGCGCATCGTATTCATGGGCACGCCCGAAACCGCGGCCCTGTCCCTGAACCGGCTCGTGCATGCAGGGAAAACCCCTGTCGCAGCAGTCACGCGGCCGGACCGGCCGAAAGGCAGGGGTTTGAGGCCGCTCCCTCCGCCCGTCAAACAGGCGGCTCAGGAACTGGGGATACCGGTGGAGCAGCCGGAGGATCTGAACGATCCGCGCTTCCTCTCCATCCTTCGATCCTGGAATGCGGATTGTTTCGCGGTTGTCGCATACCGGATTCTCCCGGAATCCGTGCTGTCACTGCCCCCGCTCGGATCCATCAACCTGCACCTGTCGCTGCTGCCGAAGTACCGCGGCGCGGCCCCTGTTCAATGGGCTCTGTGGAACGGCGAATCAAACACAGGCGTGACCACTTTTTTCATCAGCAGGGGCGTGGATACCGGGGATGTCATCCTGCAGAGGGAAGTCGCCATCCTGCCGGATGACGATTATGGGAGCCTCCTGGGGCGGCTGGCCTCGGAAGGAGCGGACCTGCTCGTCAAGACCATTGAAGCTCTGGAGAGAGGCCCGGTCGGAAGAATCCCCCAGCAAGGGCCCCCGTCGCCTGCTCCGAAAATCGCTCCTGAGCAGGGCCTCATCGGATGGGACCGTTCCGCTGCGGACATCGTCAACCAGATCCGCGCATTCAGCCCGTCCCCCGGCGCCTATACCCAGTGGCGGGGGAGAAGGCTGAAAATATACAGGGCCCGGGCCGAAGAATCCGGCGGTACGGCTGCCGGGCCGGGAACGGTCTTGCACGTCTCCAGGGATGCGCTGAAGATTGCCACGGGGAGGGGCATGCTTTCCGTTCTCGAGTTGCAGCTGGAGGGTAAAAAGCGCATGGATTTCGCCGCTTTTGCACGCGGCCAGGATATTCATGAGAATGAAAGGTTCGGCGGATGAGGCGTGATGCGGCGACTGCTGTGAAGGGGTTGAAGACGCACGGCAGATCGCTGCGGGGGTCTTCGATCCGGAGGAAAAAGGAGCCGGCTGCTTCTCCGCACTCCCAGCGGCGTGCAGCGGGGCATGCGATTGCCGCCAAATGGAGTGTCCCTGTGAAAAAGGCCGGGGCCTTCGATCTGAAGGCACAGGATGCTTCTATCCGCCCGCAGGCGTTCGCCGGCGGATTGAATCCCAGGGCGGCGGCTGTGCATGTGCTGAACAGGGTGCTGGTTTCCGGCGGTTATGCGGATATCGTGCTGGACAATACGCTGAAAAGCGTCTCCGCTTCCGAAGAGGACAGGTCGCTGTGCACCGAAATCGTGTACGGGACGCTGCGCTGGCTGGGATGGCTGGACTATGTCCTGCAGCACATGGCGCGCGTATCCTGGCAGGGGGTGCCGCAGCCCGTGCAGCGCATCCTGGAAACAGCACTTTACCAGATCCAGTTCCTGGACCGCATCCCGGATTACGCGGTGGTGGACGAGGCGGTGCGCATGGCCAAACTTCAGGCAGGCCTCAAGTGGGGGCGCCTGGTCAACGGGCTGCTGCGCAGTTATCTCCGGAATCCTCAGCAGGTGCAACCGCCGGATCCCGGGGAAGACCCGGTCCGGGCCATCGCAATCCGTTGGTCCCATCCCGAATGGATCGTTCGCGAGTGGATTCAGGAATTCGGGATGGAACGAACCGAGGCATTGTGCAGGGCGGACAACGCACGCCCGGTTTTCCATGTCCGTGTGAATACGGCCCGAAGTGATGCGGGAGATGTCATCCGCAGCCTGGCGGCTGAGGGATTCCCGGTCTCCCCGTCCGGGATTCTCGGAGAGTTCTTCATCCTCGGACAAAGAAACGGCCTTTTCGGAACACAGGCATTCAAGCAGGGATTGCTGTCGGTACAGGATGTCAGCGCCGGATTCGCCTCCCGGTTGATGGATCCGAAACCCGGTGAGGTCATAGCGGACATGGCTGCGGCGCCGGGCGCGAAGAGTGCGCACCTGGCTGAGCTTGCCGGCGGCCATGCGGTCATCCTGGCCATGGATTCCGCGCGGGGGAGGATCCGCCTCCTGGGCAACGGCCTCCGGCGGCTGGGGTCTGTTTCGGTTCATCCCGTTCTGGCGGACAGCCGGCACGCCTGCATCCGCACGGCTGATAAGATTCTCCTAGACGCCCCCTGTTCGGGGCTGGGCGTTCTCGGCAAGCGCGGGGAAATCAGATGGAGGATCAGGCCCGAATCCCTTCCCCGGTTGCTGCGTATACAGGAGGAGATGCTCGAATCTGCCGCCGGCGCCCTGAAGCCCGGGGGATTGCTCGTGTACAGCACGTGTACCGTGCGCCGGGATGAGAAT
>Ga0233423_10000690_pt1 | contig 17324 bp, 12 predicted proteins | sample Watercolumn_Mata_FD_180713 | JGI IMG/M metagenome (GOLD analysis project Ga0233423, IMG submission 180713) | Freshwater microbial communities from Lake Matano, South Sulawesi, Indonesia - Watercolumn_Matano_2014_112_MG | ecosystem: Environmental > Aquatic > Freshwater > Lake | place: Indonesia...
ACCTCCAATCGCCAGCTCCAGATTCCCAATCTCGACCCTGACATGTGGATCCCGGGACCTTTCAGTGAGATCGGCACGACGGATCAGTTCTTCTTTGTGGACACTCCGGCATTGGCTGATCAGCGCTACTATCATTACTACGTGCTGGCGGAGGATGCTCAGGGCAATATCTCCCAACCTTCGAATTTGGTTCGGGCGCCCTCCTTACGGCCAGTAGTGACGTTCGACAGCTTGAGGAATTCGATTGCCGCTTGGGCCGGCCGGAGCTCTGAAGCTCAAAGCTCAAAGCCTGCACTGAGCCCAGTCGAAGTGTCCAAAGCTCAAAGGGTCTTGCTACTCCTGACAGATGCACATAGCAGCGCAAGAGAGGGTGATTTCAACAGCGCCATACGACAGTTGGAGCAGCTAGACTCAATGGATAACGGATGGCTCATCCTGGACCCCTGGCGTACAGAAGATCTGGACCTGTTACTGGCCAGGTTAGCACGGCGGGTCCGCTTGGCCCAGATTGGCCTCATCTCTCCCCAGAACTTGTGATCTCGTCCAGGCTGGATAGACCATGGAAAGCGTGCCCTGCAATCTGTGCGGAGCTCAGACTCATGAGTTAGTGAAGGTGATCCACGAACGACGGTACGGCATGAGTGCTACCTTCTGTATCGTCAGGTGCCTGCACTGTGGACTGCTGTACCTGAATCCACGGCCCAATGAGCAAGAGATGCTTGCCTACTACCCGCCAGAGTACCAGGCTTCCATACGCCAGGTGTTACAAGACCTGCGGCAGAGCCGCATTGGGCGCATAGGACTGCAAATATTGCGGCGTGTCCGAAAGCCCCCCCTCGCAGAAGTGGGAAGCGCCCTCGATATTGGCTGTTCAAGCGGTGACTACCTGGCATATTTGCGCACGCTCGGTTGGAAAGTATACGGGATAGAGCTTGATGAAGAGGCAGCCAGGCATGCACGGGAACATTTCGGCATTGATGTCCGCGCGGGTGCCGCAGAACATACGCTGAATGAGTTCCCAGATATGAGTTTTGACGTTGTGACGATGTGGCATGTGCTGGAACATCTCTTCGATCCATCGTTGGTCTTAGCCGAGGTGCATCGTATTCTGAGGCCTGGCGGTATCTTGATACTGGAGATGCCTAATGTCCGCAGTCTGTGGGCATCTCTGCTGGGTGAATACTGGTTCCCTTTGGAGATCCCACGCCACCTGTACCACTTCACCCCGCCAACGCTACGAGCGATGCTGACCAAAACGGGTTTCCGCCTGACCAGGCTCGTCGGTGTGCCAGCGCCAATAGAGATTATCTGGAGTCTCAGTATTCTCTGGAATCACTGGCAGCGTACCACATCGGAAGGGCGACTTATCTGGAGTCCAACAGGCGTCGTTCTGTTGTACCCGATCGAGTTGCTCCTGGCGCACTTCCTGCGCAGTACCTTCATGCAGGTAGTGGCGGAAAAACCATGCAAGGGAGCAAGGAGCAAGGCAACAAGGAACAAGGCAACAAGGGAGCAGAGCCCCTGCGACCTTGTGACCTTGTGACCTTGCGACCTTGAGAGGAGTTTCTATGCACGAAAAGCTGAACATTCTACTTATCACCGTTGATGCTTTGCGCGCCGATCACCTGGGGTGCTATGGCTATCATCGGCCCACCAGCCCCAACATTGACATGTTGGCCGGCCAGGGGGGACTCGTCGAGCGCTTCTTCTGCTCGGCTATCCCGACCCATCCATCGTACACCACCTTGTATACCGGCCAACACCCGATCACCCATGGTATCGTCGCCCATGCTGGCAAGGCCGAACTTGCTAGGGAGGCTCCTTTCCTGCCCGAGCTCTTCCTTCAGGCAGGCTACACCACCTGCGCGGTGGACAACCTGCTGCGGGCACGGCTCTGGTTCGGCCGTGGCTACGAGTACTACATTGACCCCAGCGTACGGCATGTCTTGCTTTTGGGAGTGACCTGTGAGGAGCTCAATGCCCGAACGATTCCCTGGCTCCGAACCCACGCCGATGAGCCTTTCTTCCTCATGATGCACTACTGGGATCCCCACTACCCATACAACCCACCCGCTCGTTTCCGGAAATCGTTCTACGGGGGCAAGCCGACAGGCCCTGAGAACCACACCCTCGATGATTGGTGGAAGCATCCGCTTGGTGCCATGGCCGGGGATACCTGGGCGCGAACGGCCGACGGCCTGATCACGGACGCCGAGTACCTTGTCGCGCTTTATGATCAGGAGATTTGCTACGTGGATGAGGGCATAGGGAATCTCTTGGCGGCGCTGGACGAGTTAGGGCTTGCCGAGAATACGCTGGTGATGCTCACGGCTGACCACGGTGTGAGCATGACGGAGCATGGTATCTTCTTTGAGCACCATGGCTTGTACGATGCGACCGTGCGCGTGCCGTTGATCGTGCGCTTGCCTGGGCACGTTGTAGCAGACGCTCGCCAGCCCCAGATGTTTCAGATGGAGGACATCGCGCCGACACTTCTGGAGGCCGCTGGCTTGCCGATACCAAAGACAATGGACGGACGTAGTTTCTGGAAGTTATTGACAGGCGAGGGGCAGGACAGTGGGCGAGAACGAGTGATCAGCCTGGAGTGCAGTTGGCAAGCCAAGTGGAGCCTGCGTACCGACTGCTACAAGTTTATCTTGGCGCGTGAGCCAGACTTCTATGGCAGCCCGCCGCGGGAGGTGTATGACTTGTTGACCGATCCCCGGGAAGAACACAATATCGCCGAAGAGCGACCCGAGATCGCCACTGCGATGGAGACAGAGCTTGAGGGCTGGATTGCGGACCGCCTGCGAGCGCTGGGGAAAAAGGAGGATCCGCTGCGAGAGCAGGGCACTAGCCTGGCACAAGTCTGGAAGGGCAATGAGAATGTCCTATGAGGTTGCTTCACAACCAAGGAGGTCTGTAGAAGTGGAAGAGATGGATCCTCGAACGGTGGTGGAAGGCTATCTGCAAGCCTTCGAAGCTAGGGATCTGCCCAGGTGTATCGAGTTTTACGATGATGATGCGAGCCTTACCTTCGGACCAGGTCTGTTCCAAGGAAAACAGGCCATCGAGCAATGGCACAAAGACCGCTTTGCAGCAGACATGCGGATACTGGAGCTCGAGGACATTGAAGTCCAGGCCGATACAGTGACCGTCCGAGGAGTCGTCACCAGTAAGAAGCTCAAGCTGTTCAAGGTCAGTAGCCTGGGCGGGATAGGGACTTTTCGTGTTCGACAAGGCAAGATCAAAGAACTGCAATTTGAGGGCCGGATCGGCGCTTCCACCCAGATTGAGCAGCGGCGAATGTAGTTTTTGAAAGGGCTGAATATGAGGAGCAAGGTACCACTTCGCTACCTGTTGCACATGGTTCACACACCAGACTTATTGCTTCACTCGATCAAGTTTGCGGTCAGGAAGCGTCTGATGGTCAACTTCGACTACCAGCTTGAGAGTGGGTATAGCGCCCCCATGAAGCAAGTGGATATCAAGATCACGAATGCATGTAATCTGCGGTGCAAGACATGTGCCCAGTGGGGGGAGGCAGGCTACATGCTCGGCGCGCCGTCGTCGGTCGTCCGTGAGATTGTCCCTCTGGACGTCTACAAGAGGATGGTGGACGACATCTCAGGCCTTAGACCATGGATCTACATCTGGGGCGGAGAGCCGTTTCTTTATCCCGATCTCCTTCCGCTGTTGACCTACATGAAGCAAAACCGCCTGATAGGTTCGGTGGTCACCAACGGCGTCTTTCTCGCCAAGCATACCGAAGAGCTAGTGGATATTGGGTGGGATGCTCTGGCGCTATCGCTGGATGGCACCCGCGAGATCCATGACACAATCAGGGGACGAGTCGGCACCTACGATCAACTCATGGCCTCCGTCAGGGCCATTCAGGATGAGAAGAAGAAGCGTAGCCGTCACAAGCCCTCCATCATCCTTATAACCACAGTGAGTAAGGATAATGCTGGCTATTTGGAGGAGATATTCGACGTAGGCGAGGAGTTGGGCATTGACCTGATGCTCCTCTACTATGCCTGGTTTACTACCGAGGAGATCGGTCATCGGCATGAGGCAGTGATGCAGCAAAGACTGGGCATCACCCCCAAAGCCTGGAAAGGGTATCTGTGGAGCTTCGATGAGATAGATCCTGGGTCCGTGGTGGAGAGTGTAAGGCAGATCAGATCCAAGAAGTACAGTTTCCCTTACCTGCTTATCCCTGACCTTGGGTACGAAGACATCCCTCGCTACTACCAGGAACCAGCTAATACGTTCGGTTACGAGAGGTGTGTGTATCCCTGGATGGCGACAGATATCATGCCCAATGGTGATGTGGCCCCCTGTCGGGACTACCCAGATTACGTGGTGGGCAACATCAAGGAGGACAGCATTATCAATATCTTCAACGGTGAGCGTTACAGGAAGTTCAGAACCGCTCTCAAGGAAGCCGGAGGTCTCTTCCCCATCTGTGCCCGCTGTTGTGGGCTGATGGGATGGTGATGTGAGGCTGAAAATGGAGAAACTCCTGGCCTAAGGAAGTTGAAGAGTATTTTTAACCAAAACCCGCCAGCGGTACCCCACGAAGGTCAAGAACTATCCCCTGAAGAACAAGAATATTATTATCGAAAATACCTCTTGAAAGATCTTGCTTTTCGGTGGTATTGAAAATTGTGAAAAAGAAACATCTTTTTATTGGCATAGGAATTATTCTGTTAGTTTTGATTTTCACAATCTTCTACAGGAAAGTTATTCTGTCTATGCAGAAGCCGTCTGTCTGGCGAGCGGGGTTGACTGACGATTACTGGACCTATACGGACGTTCCTGATCTTACCGACAAAGAAAGGAGCAAGAAGTATTGTAAGATGAGTGATAACCAGCGGGAAGAATATTATCAAGAAAAAGACCAGGAAGCAAAAGAATTGTCCAACAAATTAGAGCAATATATTAAAGATTGGTATTATGGTAAGACGGATGCCAAGATTCCCAAAGGATTTTTACCACCCTCAATTGATAATGAAAAAACTAAAGACTGGACCCTGCAAAGACCAGAAGAAATTGACCCGGAAAAACAATGGTACTATTGGCCCGCTCACGAAATTGACCCCGAGTTTAAAAAGCTGGCCCAAAACAGCCCCGAGAATCATGCTACTTATTTGAAACTTCTGTTTCTTGCCCCTTTTGATTCTCAACTTCTAATTGAAGGAGATTTCCCGCATGCCAGATTTATGGATTATCAGATTTTAGAACCCTTTGATCCGAGATTTCCGGTAGCTGGAAATATGGGAGTAATGGAGGTGCCGATTGTTGATGTTGATATTGAACCTGATTTGGGACATGTGAACCCTTTCCGTGAGGGTGCGGATCGAAAGGCAGCCAACCGACATTATCATCTTACTTTTGATCTAAAAGCCGGCAATGCGGCAGAATTGAATCCTGTTTTGAAAGATCCGCATTTTAGAGCTCCTGGAAATACCAGGGTCGGCGGACCTTTTGGCTCAACTGGCCCTTATGGTGACGGAGTTATTATTCCCTCGGTTTTGTGGGTTCGCTATTATGCTCCGGATAAAAGTGTGGATACTTTAGGTGGTGTATCTCTACCAAAGGTCCTCTTAAAACTTAAAACTGGCGAGACTTTTTGGCTTCAACCAGATGCAACCTTGGCTATTGAACGACAGAAAACATTAGCCGAGGGTGCGGAAACACCACCCCGTGATCCGCCTAAATTCCTAGGTTCCCAATTTGGCTGGTGGAAAATGTATGGCATTTACCAAATGTTTACCGAGGCGATTGGTTACTACAAAAGCTGGCCTTATGGAATTTTGCCCTCGTCTTGGGTAAAAAAGCTGATTAGAGAAAACATTGAATGCTATTTTTCCCAAGGACCAGAAATGCCCTCACCAGGCAATATCGCTCACAGCGCTACTGATTGTCCCTATCATAACTATCTGAATCGCGTGATGTTTCTTGGGAAAGACAAAGTTTACGCTATTACTGGAAAAATGCCTACCACTCCTAAAACCCGCAATGGTGAATCAACTATGGAAAAAGCCGAAGCGCGCTTTTTCTCGTTTTGTCATATGGGGGGCGGCAAGGAGAACAAGTATCACGGCGCTCTTTACGGATGCTTGATGGATGATGAAATTACGGTTGATGCGGAAAATAATTATCTGCTTGTTTACTCTCGGGGGGCAGAGAAGCCTGCCAATGCTAAACCTGAATGTGGTGTCACTTGGCAGGACTTTGGCCCGGAATCAAGACAAGCCTACATTTATCGCTGGATGAGTGTTTATCCTGATCACTATATGGAGAAGTTTAATCCCACTGATGTTAATATTCCCTGGGAAACTGGCGCTTGGTCACAAGATAAATATGACAAAACTTTAGTTGGTGAGAACAAGCCCGGGGTGATGGGTCCTTATCATCCGGTAATGCATTATCTTTCCAAAGAAGAATTTGAATCTTTAGGTTGTCCGGTTGATCCTAAAAAGATTCCGGAGTGGAAATAGTTGAAGGCTGTTGTCGAATCATCTGTCAATGAAATAGCGGGCCAGGGGAGGCCACGTCTGAATCTTCAAACGAAGGCTCTATATGGCATCGGTGACATCGCGAACGCTGTGAAGATGGTGCTTTTTGGCCTTTTCACCTTGTACCTCTACACTACGGTGATGGGCCTTCCCGGCAGCCTGGTGGGCATCGCCTCGATCCTGGTGCTGGTGTGGGACGCCGTCATTGACCCCTACATCGGCTATCTTTCTGACAAGGCACACTTCCACTTCGGACGGCGGCACACCTTCATCCTTGTCGGAGCCCTCACCATGGGGATCACCTTCTGGGCCTTCTTCAGCCCCCCTCAGGGTCTGTCCACCGGCGCGCTCTTTGCCTGGCTGCTTGGCTCTAGCTTCCTGGTGCGCACAGCTACGTCCTTATACGGTGTCCCATATTTTGCCCTGGGAGCCGAGCTGAGTCAGGATTACCATGAACGTACCTCGATCACTGGCATCCGGGGCATCCTGGCGTTGTTGGGAACCTTGGCCGCGGCTTCCTTGTCCTTTGTCGCGTTTTTCCCCGATAGAACACCAGGGGTAGATCCCAAGCTCAACTACGCTGGATACCCGACCATGGGACTCGCTTTTGGCCTGGTGATGACCGTCACGGGCCTGATCGCTGTGTTAGGCACCCTGTCCTGGCGACCTGATCCTTCGCTCACGCTCAGAACAAGCCTTCCCACTGGCGGTGACGCGGAGATGTCGCAGACTCCGCGCAACTTCTTCGCCAGCTTCATCCAATCCCTGCGCAATCCGTCCTTCCGCATGCTGTTCATTTCTTATTCTCTCTTTTTCCTGGGAATTGTGATCAATAGCTCGCTCTCGATCCACTATCTTACGTACTATGCCAAGCTCACCGCCAGCGCGGCCCTGAGCACGTTTCAACTGGCCTTCTACGTGGGAGGGCTCGTGGGCGTAGTTTTCTGGCTCAGGCTTTCCAGGGTTATTGAAAAACATTGGCTTTACCTTCTCACAAATCTGGCCACGGCCACGCTGATGGTTTGCGCCCTCGTGCTCATGGGTGAAGGGCACCTGTTCGGAACTGGTAACCTGCGTGCGCTGATCATCGGCCATGCCCTGGGAGGGTTCTTTGGCAGCATCTTGTGGTTCATGCCCGGTTCCATGATTGCCGATGTGGCCGACGAGGATGAATTGGCGACAGGCCAACGGCGAGAGGGCTCGTTTTTCGGCATCTTCTTCTTCGGCCAGCAGTTGGCGGCGGGGGTCTCGCTGCTGTTGTCCGGTGTGTTAGTGGATTGGTTTGCGGGGCTGGTGCCTGGCCAGGTAGCCCAGTCCCCACAAACCGTGTGGCGCATTGGCCTGTTGTACAGTGTGTTCCCGGCTGCCCTCCTTGGCGTGGCGGCTGGGCTGATCTTACGGTACACCCTCAGCAAGCAACGGGTGGCAGCCATCCGCGCCGAGTTGAACAGGCGGCGCATGCCAATCACATCTGATCTAACTGGATGGTGAAACCATGGAGAAAAAACGCACATTGAACTTGTTTACTCGTATCGTGGTATCGGGCCTGGTGGTAATCCTGGCCAGCTTACCAATTTACCAGTTTCCCAATTTACCAATTTACCAGACTGTGGAGGCCCACCCGATCCTTCGCTTTGGCTCAGGACAAGCCCTGCAAAACCCATCTGATCCCCAGCCGGACCCTTCCTGGATAAAGAGCATCTACTACGGCGCGGTCCCTCCAGATAACCCGGACGGGCACGTGCTGGTGTTCGTGCATGGCTACAGGGGCGTAGCTGATAATTGGTGGACCACCACACCTTATGATGAATTGAACGACATGTACATCATGGCTTACCAGGCGGGCTACCGCACTGCCTTTGTCAGCCTGGGCGGCCCGGACGGCTCCGAGACAGGATCCATGTGGGACAACGGCGAAGTGCTGAGGTGGCAACTGAGTATCATCGCCAGCCACTATGGCGTAGACACTCTGGACGTTGTGGCCCATTCCAAAGGAGGTGTGGATGCGGAGGCTGCCGTAGTCCATTTCGGGGGTTGGCACCAAGTGCGCCACGTCTTCACCCTCGGTTCACCCCATCATGGCACTGAGCTGGCCGACCTGCTCTATAGCGATTGGGCCGGCTGGTTGGCCAGGCTGCTAGGGCTGCAGGATGAGGCAACCTATACCCTGCAAACCGGGTACATGGAGGTCTTCCGCTCTTTGACTGACCCCATGGCGGCGACGCAGGACGTGATCTATTACCGGGCTGCCGGCACCGACACAGGCCCACAGTTCTCAGGGTTGTGGCTGAGCGGCCTTTACCTCTCGCTCTTTGGCCCTAACGACGGGGCTGTGACGGTCGCCAGCACCGAGCTGCCTGGGGCGCATACACTCTTCATCGGGCCTTATCATCATTTCAACATCTTCCTGGGTCACACGGCTTTGCCCTGGATTGACGGCGCCTTGAATGGTGAAGAGCCGAACCGCCACCGGCTCTACCTGCCTCTCGTGGCAACTGATGTCACCCCAGAGCCGCCCTCGCGCTCCCGGGTCATTCTGCGCGGGGGATGGCTTTCGGGCACTGTGACGGAGACCGTGCCCATCGAATCCGGCGCCCTAAAGGTCACCTTCGATCTCATGGTGCCATCCGACACGGTGACGGCCACTCTGACAGCGCCGGACGCGCTGCCGCGCCCCCTGGAGGTGGTCCCACCAACTGGGGATTGGCTATTCGGCCAGGTGTGGCATCTGGTGTACGTGGAGGGCGACCCGGTGGCGGGCGAATGGGTGTTCATCATCAACAGTCCTGAGGAATCAGCCTATCTCCTGGTTGTCGTAATCGAAAGCCCTCTCGAAGTGACGCTGCGCGGGTGGCCGGAAGGGACGATGCGCCCTGGCGATTCGCTGTCCCTTGATGTAGAGGTCAGTCATCCTGTAGGGCAGCCATTCATCCGGCGTATCGAAGGCCGGGTAACCCGTGCCCTGCCCATGGGGAGCAAGGAGCAAGGGAGTAAGGGAGCAAGGGAGCAGGGGAGCATTGAGGAGGTGGGGCAAGATGCCATCTTGCCCTACGGGGAACAGGGGAGCATTGAGGAGGTGGGGCAAGATGCCATCTTGCCCTACGGGGAACAGGGGAGCATTCACCTCTGCACCTCTGCACCCCAGCACCCATGCTCAGAAAGCACCTTTGCTCTGCCTGAAAAGGAGGGCATCTACGTCGTTTCAGCTACGGTAACAGGCGAGATGCCGGATGGGATGCCCTTTGAACGATCTTTCGTCCGCTCATTGGCGGTGGTAAAGCCCGAGACGTTGCGCGGCGGGCCAACGTTACTAGACAAATGATCTAAGGAGGAGCAATGAACGAGTGTATGCTTCGACCAGGCTCAGCACAAGTCTGGAAACGCCTAGTGGTCCTACTGAGCCTATTGTTGGGTCTAGGTGGATTCGGTGTGGCTATGGCCGGTCTGGCGGCGGCTGACAGCACCGTTACGGCCAAGACATTGGCCAGGGACTTTGAGCCGGTGATCATCACCGGGACAGTAGCCAGCGCTCTGGCCGGCTCTCCGATAGATGAGCTGTTTGTCTACACCTACCGGGGTGGTGTCTGGGAGCAAATCCCTGCCCAGGTGGACGAAGTAACGGCGACGGGCGCATATACCACTACCGAAGATGGTCTTCTGGATGCCAACGACGAGATTGTCTTCATGGCGATGGATCTGGGGGATCAGGCCGTCGGGATAGTGCCCACGGCCGACGGTCAACCCATTAGCGCGCTCTGGTACGAGATTGAGGTGACCGACCTGATCAGCCCGATCCTTCGCTCGCGCTCAGGACAAGCTCGAAAAGGCTGGGCCTATCTGGTTCACTCCAGTGTGCTCACACCGACGTTCACCGCCGACTACGTCAGCTTCGACCCGATCCAGCTCCGCATCAATGGCCTCAACTACCATCTGGGTTTTGCCCCGTCCCGGCCCTGGCTTGAGTACTTGAGTTTTGGCGACAGCGAAACGGATATTCTTGACCGTACGCCTAAGCTTCGGCTCTGTTTGGGTGAGGTCTGTTGGTTTACCGAAGATAATACACCTGACGTAGAGGATGACGTCATCAGGGATGGGCCTGTGCGGGCCATCATGCGTAGCGGTAGGGCTCGGGCCTACGGAACGATGGCTACCTGGACTATTCCCGTCCCCCTAATCCTTTTCGCCAACAGGGTTCGCTTCTCTACCGACTTCAACAGCGCTGCCACCGGCGCAACGTTTTACAATGCTGTTGTGCCCAATGGGGTGACAGTGGATGGCATACCCGACGACGTCCCGGCGACCCCACCCAGTCCCTGGGCGCAACTCAGCACCAGCATGGGGACGATCATACAAGTGGCAGACAACAGTCCCATCGGTGGCACCCAGATCAACTACTACATGGATGATGCGACGACAGATCCTGCAGACACGGGCGACATGAAGCACTATGCTGATACGGGGATCTCCGCTACCAATCCCAATCGCTCCTTCACGTATACTTTCGCTTTCTACTTCCTTTCTGGGTCCCAGCCCAACCTTGGTGCTACCTACGCGGCTTACTTCATGCAGCCACTCTTGGCTACTGCCTCTCGGAAGGAGTTTGCAGTGGCGCTAGAAGCAGTGCCCGAGAGCCTGACTGTGGGTCAAAGGACGATGCTCACTGTCACTGTGGACTACAGCGGCAACCCCATCAGCGGCGCAGCCGTTGCCTTCACCATCGTTTCGGGCCAGGGCGCTCTGACTCCCACCATCGCCACGACCGATGAGGCTGGCCAGGCGATGGCCTCTCTCAGTTCGCAGGTGGCTGGCAGGGTGGTGGTCAAGGCCGCAACTGACTCTGTGGGCTCTAACACCAAGACCATCACTTTCACACCAGGGGCGGTGACCACAGTGACCCTGGAGGCCGTGCCAGAGAGGCTGATTACAGGTCAAAGCTCGACTCTCAAAGCCACCGTAGTGGATCAGTACAGCAACCCCATCAGCGGTACAGATGTGACCTTCACCCTCGTTTCGGGCTCTGGGGTGATAACTCCCACTATCGCCAAAACCAATGAAGCCGGCGAGGCGACGGCCTCTCTCAGCTCGCAGGTGGCTGGCAACGTGGTAGTCAAGGCTACAGCCGATTCTGTAGAGTCCAACAGCGCAACGATCACCTTCGTAGAAGGCGTGTATGTATATCTGCCGTTAATCCGTAAATCCGGAGATTCGTAGGCTCGGAAATTCGGGAACCGGTCTACGAATCTACGATCATACGAATGTACGAATTGGGATGTTTCAACGTCTCTTCTCCATCATCCGCAAGGAACTGGTGCAGACCCTGCGGGATCGGCGCACCCTGACGATCCAGCTCGCGCTGCCTGTGTTCTTGCTCTTTCTGTTCGGCTACGCCGTCGAAATTCAGGTGGAGCATCAGGCCATGGTGGTGGTGGACATGAGCCGAGATCGCATGTCGTACGCTTACGTGGATGCCATGGTTAATACAGGCTTCTTCGAGGTGGTGGGCTATGCGGACAGCGAGGCTGCCGCCGTGCAGGCGATAGATGACGGCCGGGCACGGGTAGCCATCGTCATTCCTCCGGACTTTGCGCCCCGCGTCGAGCGTCGTGAGGGACCCCAGGTGCTGGTGCTCATTGACGGGGCCGACGTCCTGGGCTCCCAGTCGGCCCTCAACGCCACCATGACCACCGCTCAGCGCTTCACTGCCGACGTGATCCTGGAACAGGTCGAACGCAGCCCACTGGCCAGCCAGGTGAGGGGGTTGGGACTCCTGGATGTGCGCTTTCGGGTGTTGTACAACCCTGACCTGCGGAGCATCATCTTCATGGTCCCAGGGCTGGTGGGCCTGATCCTGCAGCAACAGACCCTGGTCCTCACTGCCTTCGCCATCGTGCGCGAGCGAGAGGCCGGCACCATCGAACAGCTTCTGGTCACGCCCATCCGGCCGTGGGAGCTGATGTTGGGCAAGATGATCCCCAACATCCTCATATCCTTCGTCAACATGAGCACTATACTGGTCCTTGGATTGATGTGGTTCAAAGTCCCCTTCAGTGGTGATATCTGGCTTTTCTTCGGCTTGGCCTTCCTGTTTGTCTTCTCCTCGCTGGGGCTGGGCATCTTGGTCTCAACCCTGGCGACCTCGCAGAAGCAGGCCCAGCAGTTAGCCAACTTCATCAGCTTGCCGGCGATAATGCTCTCTGGCTACATTTTCCCCCGAGAAGCTATGCCCCTGGTGGTCCAGTGGATGGGCAATCTCATCCCGCTGACCTACTTCCTTAGGATCAGCCGGGGCATCATGACCAAAGGGGTAGGTCTAGCATCGGTGCAGGACTCGGTGGTGGCGCTGGTGATCTTTGGGATCGCCGTGTTCGTCATCAGCACGCGCACGTTCAGGAGGCGTTTGGACTGATAAATTGGTAAATTGGGAAACTGGTAAATTGGTAAGTTGGGGATGACCAATTTACAAATCTCTTTGAGCGAACCGAGACAGCAGACAAAGGAGACAGACCTATGTCACGACTCATTCGACTAACCCTGGTGGCTGTTGTCCTCTTCGGCAGCTTGCCTGCGCTTCCGGCGATGGCGGCGAGTCCAGCGAGCACCTGCGAGGATGGGACACAGCGGAGCGGTGCATTGTATCGCATCTGTATGCCCGACCCAAACGATTGGAATGGCGACCTGGTGGTCTTCGCCCATGGCTACGTCGCCCCCGACGAACCGTTGGCCATACCTGAGGATCAACTGGAGTTGCCGGGTGGCCTGTCCATTCCGGAAATCGCCAACAGGTTGGGCTTTGCCTTCGCCACCACCAGTTACAGCACCAACGGCCTGGCGGTGCGCCAAGGCATCGAGGACCTGCGCGACCTGATGGACATTTTCAGCACAGCGAACGGGCAACCCCGCTACGTCTACCTGGTCGGAGGGTCCGAGGGTGGCATCATCACGACACTGGCGGTCGAACAGTTCCCGGAGGTCTTCGACGGCGGGCTGGCCGCCTGTGGGCCGGTCGGCGACTTCTGTTGGCAGATTAACTACTGGGGCGATTTCCGGGTGGTGTTCGACTACTTCTTTCCGGACCTGATCCCAGGTAGCCTGATAGACGTCCCCCCGGAAGTCATGGACAACTGGGAGACAGTGTACGTCCCGCGCATCCTGGACGCCATCCGGCGCAACCGCCACGCTACAGACCAACTCCTGCGCGTCACCGGCGCACCCGTTGACTGGCGTGATCCGAGCACACGGGAGAGCACGATCCTGGGGTTGCTCTGGTACAACGTCTTTGCCACCAACGACGGCATTGCCAAGCTGGGCGGCCAGCCCTTCGACAACATGCATCGGACTTACCACGGGTCGGACGACGATTTGAGGCTCAATCTGGAGGTTCAGCGCTTCGACGCCGACCCGTCCGCCCTGGCAGAGATCGAGAGGCATTACCAGACCTCGGGCCATCTTGCCTTGCCTTTGGTCACTCTTCACACCACCGGCGACCCGTTCGTGCCCTATTGGCATGAGCTCCTGTACCGCCGGAAGGTGTATGCTGGTGGCTCCACACTGCTGCACAGCAACATACCGGTCCTCCGCTATGGGCACTGCAACTTCAAGATCAGCGAGGTCCTGGTGGCTTTTGCGCTACTGGTGTTCAAAGTGACAAGACAGGAACTGACCGGTGTCGAGAATGTGCTACCAGATGCTGACTCGCAGGCCGAGTTCCTGCAATTGGCACGACAATATGGCGTGCTGCGCTGAGTAAGGGGTGCTCCCTCCCCTGTTCACTGCTCTCCCCCTGCGAAGCGGGGGGAGCCGGAGGGGGGTAGTGAACGGGGGAGGGTTGGGGTGGGGGTGTGGAGGGGATGGAGGAGAAAGAAAGGCGAATGAAGTACCGCGTCCTGGTGATTGTGGCCATTCTGATCCTCATCGTCGCCGCCGGGCTGGTTGGCGGACGTCAGTTTCTCCCCACCGTTCTTAGCTACCTGGAGAGCGAGGTACTTGCTCGGATCACGTCTACTCAGGTAGTCCTAGCTCCTTTGGTCGCATCAGGGTTTGTGGGAGCTGAGGAGATTCTGATAAGCACCGAGATATCGGGACCCATTCTGGCGCTGTACGCGGAAGAAGGGGATTCGGTGTCGGCTGGCCAGGTGTTGGCCCAACTCGATACCAGCGTGCCTGACGCTCAGATCCAGCAAGCTGAAGCAGCATTGCAGAGCGCGGAAGCAAAGCTGGCGCAAGTGAAGGCTGGTGCTAGTCCTCAGGAGGTGGCGGTGGCGAAGGCGGCCGTAGCTATCGCCGAGGAAGGTGTCGCATCTGCGGAGAAGGCTGTGGAGATGGCCCAGGGCAAAGTGGCCGCTGCCCAGGCTACCCTGCAGGCGGCTCAGGCCGAATTGGCCAGGCTGCGCGCCGGTCCCGACCCATACGAGGTATCGCTGGCCGAAATCGAGCTGGAAATAGCGCAACAGCAATTGCCCGTCCTCTGGGCGATGAGGGACAACGTCGGTGGATCGGAGCACCGCGGCGAGGTCCCTCGGGGTAGCTACGAAGCCGCCAAGGCCGCTGTGTCGGAAGCAGAGATCCAAATCCGCATCCTCCAGTTGCAACTGGAAGAGCTAAAAGCTGGAGCCCATCCGAAGGATCTGGAAGCGGCCCAGGCCGCTGTAGAGGCGGCCCAGGCGGGCGTAGACGCGGCTGAAGCCCAGGTGCTGGAGGCCCAGCAGCAACTGGAAGCTGCTCGCGCTCGTCTACGTGAAGCCCAGGCCCGGCTCAGCCTGGTAGAAGCAGGTGCAACCAGCGAGGAGATTGCCATGGCTCAAGCGCAGGTGAACGATGCCCAGGCCGCGCTGCGGATCCTGAAGATTAAGCGCGACAAGATGACCCTGCGGGCGCCCCGAGACGCCCTTGTCTTGGAGCGAACCATCAACGTAGGCGAGATGGCATTGGCTGGCAGCATCTTGCTGCACCTGGCCAACCAGGATCGGGTTCAGCTCACTGTCTATGTGCCTGAGGTCGAGTTGGGCCGGGTTCAACTCGGCCAAATCGTTTCTGTCACGGTGGACTCCTTCCCCGAGCGGGTGTTCCAGGGCCGGGTGGTCTACGTCTCATCGCAGGCCGAGTTTACCCCACGGAACATCCAGACCACAGAACAACGAGCCAGCCAGGTTTTCGCCGTCAAGATCGAGCTCCCCAACTCCGACCATGCCCTGAAGCCGGGGATGCCAGCCGATGCAACCTTTGTTGAACTCTATGACTGAGGAACCAGGCGATGAAACGCGTTGTTTTGGTGATTCTTGCGGTTTTGATCCTGCTTGCTGTCGGATTGCGGATTGCGGATTGCGGATTGTGGAATCCGAAACCCGAAATCCGAAATCCGAAATCCGAAATCAAGGGTTCAGGGATCATTCAGTCTCAGGCCGATGTGGTGATCAGTGCTGAAGTAGGTGGGCACGTGGTGGCTCTGGGCGCTGGCGAGGGGGATGAGGTTGAAGCGGGCACCGTGCTGGTGCGCCTGGACGAGGAGCTGGTCCTGGCCCAGATCTCACGGGCGCGAGCTGCCGTTGAAGGGGCTGAAGCCAGTCTGGCCCATGTGAAAGCCGAAGCCCAGCCTTCGGAGATCAAGGCAGGCCGGGCAGCAGTGGATAGTGCCCAGGCGCAGGTCAACGAGGCTGAGGCAGCGGACGACATCGCTGAGGCCAATCTGAAGGCTGCTGAGGCCCGCCACAGGATGGCACAGTCTTGGTTCGCTCGCCTGACCGCCGACCCCAGCGAGCGCCAACTGGAGATAGCCGAGCAGAAGATCGAGTTAGCCAAGGTCCAGTTGTGGAAGGCCCAGGCCCAGAGAGACGCAACCAGAGCCGGTGTGGACATGCCACTCTCGATCTGGTTCACTTGGGAGGGGGTTGAAATCGGACCTGTGGTGATCGCCAATCCCATCGGCCCCCAGCTATACGATGTGCAGGCCGCTGAAGGTGTGGTCCTGAGCGCGGAGACGGGCACGCGTATGGCCCAGCTTGAATACGAGTGGCTGAAAGCGGGCACACGAGCCGAGGATCTGGCAACCGTGCAGGCGGATGTTGCCCAGGCCCAGGCCGAGGTGCAGATCGCTAAAGTGGCTCTGGAGCAAGCGCAGCAGGCCGTCTCCGTGGCCGAAGCTCAACTACAGCAGGCGCAGGCTGAGTTGGATCTGATCCTGGCAGGGCCCAAACCGGAGGAGGTGGCGGTGGCAGAGGCGCAGGTGGCACAGGCCCAGGCAGAGGTGGACATCCTGGAAGCACAACGTGAGAAGCTGTCCCTACGCACACCCATCGCCGGTTTGGTGACAGAGCGTACCGTGCACGAGGGCGAGATAGTGCTGGCAGGGGCACGGCTGTTTATCATATCTCGCCTGGATCCCGTGGTTCTGACCATCTACGTCCCGGAGGCCAAGATCGGGCGCGTCCGCGTTGGTCAGATAGCCGATGTTTCAGTGGATATGCACCCAGGACGCGCTTTTCGTGGGGAGGTCATCCACATCGCTTCACAGGCAGAGTTCACTCCCCGAAACATTCAGACCACTGAAGAGCGCACGACGACGGTGTTTGCGGTGCGCATCAAGCTCCCCAATCCAGAACACCTCCTAAAGCCTGGCATGCCCGCAGAGGCCAACCTCGTAGATTCGTAGATTCGTGAACTCGTAGATACGAATCTACGAATCCCGAGTGTACGAATCACGAATGTACGAATCCAATGACCAGAAAGGAGAAGGTGAAACAAAATGGGTACAGTCAGACGTTTGGTCCTGGATGTTTTGAAGCCCCATGAGCCTACCATCATTCA
>Ga0233423_10000691_pt1 | contig 17315 bp, 17 predicted proteins | sample Watercolumn_Mata_FD_180713 | JGI IMG/M metagenome (GOLD analysis project Ga0233423, IMG submission 180713) | Freshwater microbial communities from Lake Matano, South Sulawesi, Indonesia - Watercolumn_Matano_2014_112_MG | ecosystem: Environmental > Aquatic > Freshwater > Lake | place: Indonesia...
AGATGAATTTACGCATATCTTTGTTAATTTTTAATTATATATAATTATATTACACGAGCCAGAAGCCCTGTCAAGCCTTTTTTCCACAACTTTAAAACCGTCCCTTAAAAGGGACGGTTTCCGAATCTGGCCAACCGCAAAACTATTTGCCCCTGGCTGCCCTTCTCCTGGCCCTCTTCTTGAGCTTCTTGTTGAGCCTTTTTCTGTTTTTCCATCCCATTCCCATAATTTTGGATTTCTTCTTTAATCTGTATCTAACCTTTAATATATACTATCAGAAAATATGGTTTTAGAACAGGTATTATATATATTACGGACTGGAAATATCAATTGGTGCAAAAAAAGAAGAGGTTAACTTTTAGTTTTTTTGCTAGAAGTAAACCCCTTGGCCATGAACCAAAGGCCCATGATGACGATAGCCAGGATTGCAATCCCGGTAAGTACCTGGATCAGTGTCCCCGTTAGAAAGAGGACAACAACTGCCAGAATAGCGAGATAGGCCCAATAGATTCTCGGGCCGTACTTTTTGTAAAGGATGCTGTGCGCATCTTGCGCAAGCAACCACAGTCCCCTTGCCAACTCTCGGAAGGCACGACCAACCAATCCAATGACTCCCCTTACAGTAACAGCCATTTCAATCACCCATGCTATTATTATAGCATATTTTACCTTTTTGTCAATATTGCTAAATTAAAAGCGGGGTATTTCCCCGCTCCTGAATGTTCCTCTCCTTTTGTTCATCTTTGTGGTCCAGCCAGAATGGAGCACGTCAGTCCCGTTAATGAACAGGGCAACGGTCCTTCCGCTTGGCGTTGTCAGGCGCACCGGCCTCTTGATGAGGGCCTTGGCGGCCTCGTTGAATTCCCCGTCATATACCCTGAGGTCTGAAAGCCTGCAGGGGACTCTGACCCTCTTGTAGAATGTAACGCAGACAATGCCCAGGTCAGAATCAACGGTCAGGTCAACATTTTCCTGCCTGGCCACCTCTTTGCCGTCTTGGAAAAAGACAATTCCCTGGGCATCTCCCCTGTCAGGGAAAAACAGCGTCTCCGGCTCAAAGGGAATGACCTTCTCCGCTTTCAGACCCCATCTTGCAAGCCCAAGCTCGAGGTTTTCCCTGGACCCCAGGCTGTAGAAAGCCTTGCCGTCTCCAAGGATAACCTCCTCGGAGAGCTCCCGCTTTGAGATCTGTTCCGGAAACGGTATCTCGGAGAATTTGTCGCTGCAGCCGCTGGGAATGATGACCCAGCCCAGAGGAGTAATATTCCTCATGGCGCTGAGCACGTACTCCCTGCCACTGATCGCCAGGATCAGGCAGGTATCCCCGGAAATGAATTCCAGCTTGTGCTCAGGATCAGCTATCCTGACTTCGCTTAATCCGGAACGCCTGAACTGCCTCAGCCTTTTCTGGAACCAGTAGGGACTTGCTCCCCGGAAGTGCTCTTTTCTTTCAGTAGAAGAGGTCAGAACCTCTAAGTCTCCGCTGAGGTCCACATAAAGCAAACTCTGACCGCTTTCCCTGACCAGCCTGACGTCTCCCGACAGCGCGGTCAGAAGGGAGGTCTCCCTTAAATTTACCTCGGACAATCTTTTGAACGTAATTCATTCCTCCTTTTAAAATACCAGGGCTTAAAAACCTTGGCGCTGGATATATTATATATAAAATTGTCTGTTTGTCAAATTGGGCTAAGAAAAATAAAAAGCTCAAAATCTGTTAAGATTAAGAGCTTGCTTTCAGGTTCTGCCAGATTTTCTCGGTTGCGAGTTCTTTCCAGTCCACCACTCGTGAAATGAACAAAACGCCGTCCAGATGGTCAAGTTCGTGCTGGAAAACTCTGGCTAAGAAGCCTTCCAGGGCTATCTCCTTCGTTTGCCCGTCTCTTGCCTGATATCTCGCCGTAATTTCTTTGTAGCGAGAAACGACACCTCTTATACCGGGAATGCTCAGACAACCCTCCCAGTCCCGTTCCTTTAAGGAAATTGGACTCACGGAAAATGACGGGTTAATCATAACCTCGGGCCCGAATACCGGTGCTTTGGGATACCTTGGGGTTGGATGCGAATGAACAACGAATATCCGCAAAGGCCGGAAAACCTGAGGCGCAGCTAGGCCTACCCCGTTTACATACTTTAGGGTAGCCAACATGTCGCCTATCAATTCCTGGATTTCAGGGGCGATGATGTCCTTTACTGGCTCTGCCCTTTTTAAAAGGACTTCTTCTCCCAGCTCAGCAATTCCTAATACTCTCGGCATCTTCTTACCTCCGGTATGATTATATAGATTATAGCTGGAATGTCAAACCAAAATAAAAAATCTTGCTTTGAGGGGGCTAACCTTAAAAAACGAAGCGGTAGAGAAAAAAGGAGATGATAACCAGGGGCAGATAGAAGAGGAAAACGTGGGGCTGGAATATATATTTCACAACCCTGATAATCCTGTGCTTGGGCAAGTTGGGAGAGACAAAACCCTGAGGCAGATTGCCGCTCTGGTAATATGTTCTTAAGGCTTCGGAAACCTCCTCCCGCCTCCTTTTATAATCCTGCCTGAAGTTCTTCTTGAAAGCATCCAAGAACCAGAAAATCATGGCAATAAAAGCCGAAAGAAGCACCAGTTCCTTTATCTTTGACTGGAAAGACCAGCCGATTGAAGCGGCCCAGAGGGTTACGGTCCAGGTTTTAACCTGGGACAAGAGATTATCGTATTTGTCCATCTGCTGCTGGGCCATCTTGAATTCCGAGTGGGCCAGCTTGAGCCTGTTGTCCTGATTCATATGCTTATAGTAGCTTATTTATTGATCCCTCTTCTCCTGGCCATCCTTTTCCAGAATTCAATATTCTTCCCAAGCCAAATCATCCTCTGGTAAGGAGTGGTTTTTCTGAGGATCCGAAGCAGGTTTTTGTCAGCTGTTTCTTTTTTCATATTTCTTTATTTTCTTAAGGTTCTCTACGTCTATGAGGTCCTTGGGTCTGGCCAGGTCTTTTTTGGTTTTTATCAGATCATCGAGCGAAATCATGGGTATGGAAAGACCCTTTACCCTGATAATCTTCCTGTTTTTCAGAATCTGGGGCACCATGGGCAGATTGACCCCCACATCTATCACTTTGAAAGGATCCTTAAGATTATGGAAAGAAACCACTTTCATATTTTTCTCCAGAGCCAGCTTCCGAAGATTTTCTCTATTTAAAAAATCCTCTTTCTTGATAGGCATGCTGAACCTGTAGCCCAATTTGAACAAAGATTCGTAGAGTTTTTCCAGGTTTTCCCTCTCTAAACCCACCACCAAATCCAGGTCAACGGTAAGCCTAGCAAAACCGAACATGACCACGGCCGCTCCCCCGCAGACCGCATAATTAATCTCAGCCCTGTTTAACTCCCTGAAAACCTCCTCGTAAGGGATGATTTCCTGCCTGTTTTTCATGGCTGCGGGGCTTGGACTCGAACCAAGAATTTCACGTTCAGAGCGTGACGTGTTACCAATTGCACCACCCCGCAATGTGTAAATATACTACCCCAAACACCCTAAACTTTCAAATACCTCCTGACGGCAACTAAAGAAGCCACAATCCCCAGCCCCACGCCGGAAACAATCTGTATCAGAACAAGATACCAGAAATTATTGTTGAAAAATTCGAAGAGATTCAAGCTGGGGAAGAGAAACTCCGTCCTGGAGCCCACCAGAAAACAAATCAAACCGAACAAAACAAAGCAGATGACAAAGGCAAAGAACCCTGCAACGGCGCCCTGGACCAAAAACGGTCCTCTAATAAACCAGTTGGAGGCTCCCACCAGCCTCTGAACTTTAATCTCTTCGCGGCTGTTGTATATGGCCATCCTGATGGTGTTAAAGACAATCAAAGAAGCTATCAAAGCAATCAAAACAGAGAAAACAACCCCTAAAGTATTGGCCCCGTTAATCAGGGAAAAAATCTTTTCTATCACCGGCTTTCTCTGGTAATAGTCCACCTTGTCAATGACTGAAGCGAAAGAAGCGTTGCCCAAGAAATCAGCCACTGCCTGGTACTGGGAAGCCTGGAAGGCCTTGATATTCAAAGAAGCGCTGAAAGGATTCTTGCCCACCTCTTCCAGAGACTGCATCAGAACAGGGTCATGCTTGTGCCTTTCGGTAAAAACCCGCAAAGCCTCCTCCTGGGAAACATACTGCACGTCCTTGACCTGGGGAATCCCGACCAGCTGGTCCTTAATCTTGAATATGTCCTCCTCAGTGGCGTCAAACTTGAAATATACTGCCACATCAACCTTGTCCTGGATGGAAGAAACCAGAAAATCCCCTGCGGTCTTTAAGGTAAACAGGGTGGTGAAAGTAAGAACAGCCAAGGACAAAATAAAGACATTGGCTGCTATCAGCCCCTTGTCCCTGGAATAATTGGTCCAGCCTGCCTTAAATACTCTGCGGATTAAAGCTATCATATGGTGAATCTTCCTGATTCCTCATCTCTTACCACCCTGCCTTCCTGCAGGGTAATGACCCTTTTGTTCAAGGAATTGACCACATCCTTGTTGTGGGTGGCCAAAACCACGGTAGTCCCGCTCTCATTGATTTTAAGCAAAAGCCTGATGATTTCCAAAGTATGGTAAGGATCCAGATTGCCAGTGGGCTCGTCAGCCAGAATCACCTCGGGGCGGTGGATTAAAGCCCTGGCAATTGCCACTCTCTGCTTCTCCCCTCCTGAAAGCTCAACCGGGAAGTTATAGGCCTTGTCAGACAAACCCACGATTGCCAGAACGTCAGCCACGTCCCTCTTGATTTCAGAATCAGAAGCTCCCACCACTTCCATGGCATAGGCCACGTTCTCAAAAACATTCTTGGAATGAAGAAGGCGGTAATCCTGGAATATGGCCCCTATCCTGCGCCTCAAAAAAGGCAGCTGCTTGGGCCTGATTTTCTGTATTTCCAGCCCGTCCAGAAAAACCCTGCCCGAAGAAGGCCTTTCCTCTGCCAGTAGTAATTTAAAAAGTGTTGTCTTGCCGCAGCCAGACTTGCCCACCACGGAAACAAACTCCTTTTCCCTGACTTCAAAGGAAACATCGTCAAGAGCAACGGTCTTTCCGGAATACACCTTGCTGATGTTTTGGAACCTAATCATGTAATTTTAACTCCGCCTCTATGAATTCCTCTATGTTCCCGTCCAGAACCTCCTCAACCTTGGAAGTCTCGACCAGGGTCCTGACGTCCTTTACCATCTTGTAGGGATGGAGCACGTAGGAGCGTATCTGGTTGCCCCAGGAAGCAGAGATATTCTTGCCTTTTATCTGCTGGAGCTCTGCCTTGGACTTGTCCTCCTCCATCTGCTTGAGCTTGGCGGCCAGGATCTTCATGGCCTTGTCCTTGTTGGACCCCTGGAGCCTCTCGTTCTGGCAGGAAACAACTATGCCCGTGGGAATGTGGGTTATCCTGACCGCAGATTCCCTCTTGTTGACGTTCTGGCCTCCCGGGCCCGAAGACCTGTAATAGTCTATCTGCAGGTCCTCAGGATTTATTTTAACATCTGATTCCTCTTCCTGTGAAATGTCAGGCAGCACTTCCACCAGGGCAAAGGATGTATGCCTCAATTTTTGGGCTGAAAAAGGGGAAATGCGGACCAACCTATGCACCCCGTTCTCTTTTCTCAAAAACCCGAAAGCATACCTGCCCTCGATTTCTAAGGTTACTGACTTTGTCCCTATCCTTCCCTCGGGACCTCCTCCCTCTCCGAATGACTGGCTTAAAATATTAACAGCAAAACCTTTGATGGAACAGTACCTCTGGTACATCCTTAAAAGCATTGAAGCCCAATCCTGGGCATCCTGCCCCCCTGCCCCGCTGTAAATAGACAAAATAGCATTGCCCTGGTCATACTTGCCGGACAAAAAGCTCTTGAACTCTTCCTTAACAAGCTTTTTCTCAAGTTCCGAGGCCTTCTGTTCCAGAATCTCCGTCTTGCCGATTTCTTCCCTCATCAGGCGTATTCCTTCAAGGTCTTTTCTCAAAGCCTCGAACTCCTCCTGCTCGGATTTTAAAGAAGTTAGCTCTTTGGTCACTTCAACAGCCCTTTCCCTGTTCAGCCACAAATCAGGGTTCTGGGCCTCTTTTTCCAATTCCCTGATCTTTTTTTCCTTGTTAGCCAGGTCAAAGACGGTGCTCAAGGTTGTTGAGCCTTTTATCCAATTCTTTGACTTTTTCCAGCAATGTCTTCATTGGTTTTATTTTATCATTTAGAATTAAAAATTAAAAGGCGGCTGATTTCAGCCCGCCCTGATTTGTCATCCCTCCCTGATGACAAAGACAGATTTTCCGTCCACGAAAGAAAAATCGATGCTTCTGGGCCCTTTCAAAACCTCTTTCAGACGGAAAAGTATCTCATCTTCGGTAATGAGCATTATGATTTGCGGATCTCCTTCCACAACGGCCTGATCTTTCTCTCTGGCAATGAAAATGGCTCCGCCACCTTCAAAAAAGCATTCGATGCTTTTAGTTCTCTCCAAAGCCTCTTGCTCATTGAAAAATATCTCTCCGTTAAAAAGGAGTACCGCCTTTTCCAGGGGAACTTCCACAATCCCTCCCAGTATTGAAGGAAAAATCTTCCTGCTCACATCCTTGATTTCAGCTCTGCCGTTCCAGCGCCCGGCGCGCTCCCGTAATACCCCCTCTGCTTCTTCCCGAGAACCACACTCCAAGAAAGAATCTGTCAGAATCACAAGACAACCCATAAGACAACGTCCAGGTCAAAGACCTGGAGATATTGTAATCCTAAATGCCGAAAAGTCAATGGGGTTTTTTTATCAGTATTGTACGGCTGTACTATAAAAAAGAAATTCGTAACCGGGATGTGGTCCTTCTCTTAGGAAATTTTTAACTCCATTAAAATTGGCTAATACCAAGCGGTTGTCGGACGAAAGGGTACAAGTAGAATCGTAGTCATTTATTCTAATTTTTTCATTAGACGTTTCTGTTTTTAAAATCCGGTCGTAAAAACTTTCAACGGCTTTTCGTCTGTGATTTTTGTTTATTTCTAAGTTTGCGAGCTTTTTAGATATTTCTCTCCAATTATTATTTCCCCCATATCCGTTACCACCCTTCCAATCGAAAACGACTTGTTTACTTAGCCCATCAAGAAATTCAGTTAGTTTTTCTTCTGTCGGAAAATCTTTTTTCTCTTTCTCGCTAAGGGCGCCTATGGCTTTAATGAATTTATAAATCAAAAGGGTTGAGGCAAAATAATTTTTCCCCTGGGCAAAAATATAATTTTCTATAACAATTTTCCATTCAAGTTTAGGATGATCCTTGGTAAAGAATGGTTCCTGTTCAACATCTATTATTTCTCCACCCTCTATATTATTCCTAATTTTATGTCTCATTTTCATACTTTTAATTGTAAGCGGGTTCCCGTGCTGGTCAGAATCAACCCTAAGAATTAAAGATGCCCCCAATTCCGCTGCTTCCTTTAGTGTTTCTAAATTATAAGGAATATCTGGGACCCTCTCAACTTTAATATCAAATGCTTCTTCCACTCTTTTGGGGCCATAAAACCTGTCCCCCATTACTTGTTCTGCTTTTTCAATTGATGCCGTAGGGCCTTTTTCTTTTTTAGAAGAACTGGCCTCTTGTTCTCTTTTAGCTTCAATATTCTCCTGACCAGCCATTTCTGGCGGCTCTTCTGCTTTTTCAAAACTGGGGTTTTCGAACCTATTCATAATGATATTCAAAGTTTAATATTGCACAATAATGCCATGAATAATGGAGCCTGCGCCAGGATTTAAAGTCGACCCAACCGTAAAGTTATTTCCATAGTTATCCTGAATAGACATAAACCTACCGTCTGACGAAAGCGTACGGGATAATTCAAATTTCTTTATATTAATGGGCGGCCCCCCTTTTTCTACTCCCATGGTCCGGTCATAAATATATTCCACCAAGGAACGTCTGTGCTGATTAATTTCCATTTTCTCAAGCTGTTTGGATATTCCCTTCCAGTTGCTGTCTTTGGTATAACCATTACCCTCTCTCCAGTTAAAAACTATCTGTTTGTTTATTTGGTCATCAAAATATCTAATGATGTCCTGGTCAGAAGGAAACTCCTGTTTCTCTTTTTCAGTAAGAACTCCTAGGGATTGGAGATATCTGTACATTTCTAGTGTTCCGTAGAAAAAATTTTTTCCCCTGGCACAAATATAATCCTCAGCAACGATTTTCCATTCGGTCCTGGGATGCTCTTTTGTAAAAAATGGCTCTTGGCTTAAATCAATATCTTTGTCACTTTTAATCTCTATTTTTCTACTCTTTTTCATGTTTTCTATGGTAAGGGGGTCTCCTTTTTGGTCTGATTCTATCCTAAGGATCAGAACTCCCCCTCGCTCCCTAGCCTCTTTTAATGTCTTGGGACTGTAGGGAATTTCCGGTATTTTTTCCAGATGAACACCAAAAACCTCTTTTATCTTTTCGGGTCCGAAAAACCCATCTCTCATTATCCTTTCTGCCCTTTCGAAAGGGGTAAAACCAAGCTCCTGTCTTTTGGAAAGATCTAAAGAAAGATTGAGTTCTTTAATAATCCTTTCTGCTGCTACAGAATCGCCATTTATATCAAAATAATCAACGGCTTTTTCAGTACCAGCTTTTTTGATTTCTGGAGAATCTACCGAAATTTTAAATTTTTGAATTATTTCAAAGAAGGATTTGCCGTCCCCCGCCCCCAAACAATCAATGGCTTTCTTAAGGCCTATCTGTTGGATCTCGGGATCCTCAAAAACTTTTAGGAAGTTTGCTATCCTGGAAGCTTGGTTGATGTCACCTCTTTTTAAGCAATCAATGACCTTCTCTTTTCCTAACTGCTTTATTTCAGAAGACATGGAGGGCTCTTTATTTTCATTCCGGGAAAGGTCTAATAGTTCTGCCAATCCGAAAGCAGATTCAATATCTTTTTTTTCTAAAAGATTTTTCATCTTCTTAATACCAATCTCCTCGAATTCTTCACCTTCTTTTTCTAATTTCTGGGTCTTTTTATAGAGATCACCTAATATTCTTAAATTTTGGGTAATATTTTTCCAATCTTCAACCGTTTTCGCTTCGGCTTTTAATTTTTGGATCTGAGAATCCAAAATTGAGGTTTCCTCTTCTAATTTTAACCTCTCTGCTCTATTTTTTTTGATATTTCCAATTAAAATATCTTCTTTTACTTCTTCACTCGTTTCTTTTTGACCATTTTCGTTTTTCGAGGAAGAATCTTGTACCTCCAGTTCTTTATTTCCTTCGTTGCGTTCTATTGACTCTGGTATGGACCACCTATTCATTTTATTTAGAATTCTTGCCAGGCTTCGTGCCTCTTAAAGATGCTTCGACTTGAATCGCCTCTCTTTTGGCTCTCTCTATTTTTTCTTCCTCGGTTAGAGAAGCCCTTTCAACCATCATATCAAACATTTCTTTTCTGGTTATTTTTTTCCCCTCAAATTCAACTAATCCAGTAACTCCAGTAGTGTTGAAAATCATGTCATCAAGTTTTTCTAGCATTTTCTTTTTTATGGATTCGTCAGCCAGCCTGTTCAGATAATAAAATTCAATAAGATTCTTAAGGGTTCTAGGCAGATCCAAAAAGCCTGTTTCTTTGCTCCTGGCCTGTTCGGTGATTAAACCGTCGGCTACCCTTGCCATATCATCCAAAGAAAGCGGTATCCTTTGCCGTCTTCCTTTTTCACCAACTTTAAGTAATCCGTTCAGGTCGTTATGGAAGGTGGAAACTATAGTTGATATCTCTTTCCCTATTTCCGGATGATTATAAATATCCAATAAGCACCCTTCTGGTTTTTCTTTTGGCTTTTCACCCATCATCCTATAGGTGAAATAATAATCAGATGCTAAATACAGAGATTCCGGCGAAAGCTCCTTCATGCGCTTGAAAACCACACCCCTGGCTAAAGCCGGATCAATTTCATTCCTGGCTAAATATTCTTCTGGCGGATTGGTTGAAAAGTAAACCCAGAACTTTGGACCTGATTTTACTTTTTTCCCTCCATTCTCCCAAACCTGGATTTCCTCTGTCAAACGGCCACTTTTACCCCTTAGCTTAAGCAAAGCATTAATGACCTGGGGCTCGGCCAGGCCCACTTCTTCTATGTGTAAATTGAAACCAGCTCCATTTAACTCATCAAAGGTAAAGTTTCCATCCGGATTTTTAGTAAGGCCCATGGCCTTGGGAACGGCTCCATATTGAAACCTCCATTGGGTCTCCTCAGAAAGCCCTGCCGACTTAGCTAATTCTTGAAGTCTAATATGTATTAGGGCCAATTTCCGCTCCTGCGAAAAGTTGGTTTTTCCCTCGACCTCTTGAGCTATTTCGGAAATTTTTCCCCGCGTTTCGCTAAGCTCTAAAAATTCGTTCCATTTCTTTTTTTCTTCCTCCGTTTCCGTTTTGGGTACCCATTTGGCCATTAGTTCGGAAACATCGGTTTGTCCAGAACAGTAAAAATCAAGGGGTTTTGTTCCTCTGCCGTAAATCATTTCGGTAAATCTTTCCATTAGATATGTTTTTCCAATAGCAGTCGGACCCTCTATCAGAAGAGGCTGACGATTTTTGTAGGTTACTGCCATGGCCTCTAGCATTTCTGCTGATTCTTTGGTCGGAATAATTTCTCTCTTGATGGTTTCTATATCTTCCCGAGTGGCTTCGGTTTCTAGTTTTGTCAGAGGTAATCCCTCTGTACTATAAGGATTCCCAATATAAACATATTTCTTCTTTTCTTGTGTTCCGGACACAATTTCCTCATCAAAGAAAATGCCTGATTGTGGTTCTCCCTCTGGCCCCCTTTCTCTCATTTTAAACTCTATTTCGTCCTCCTTTATCTCTTCGGGTGATTTAAAGCGGATTTCTGTCATGTTTTTTATTATTTTATGTTTAATGTAGGTCCAAAAAAGGTGTAGAAATGCGGGTATCTTATTTCTTTCTCTATAAAATTCCTTTCAGCCAAAAATATAATTCTGGATTTTTCTGGCATTTTCATCTCAAAAACATCCTTTCCTCCATAATCAATGATTTGAAAAGAGTTACTGTTGGAAAGATTTTTCAACTGATTAAGCATGGGGCTAGATAAGTCTTTTGTAATTTCCAATAATATCCATTTGCTCCTTTGAAAAGACTGAATGATTTTGTTAAAGATTTCCTCATCTCTAGAATCTTTCCCATATATTAAACTTTCTATATCCACCGTCTTTTTGACCTCTTTAAGAATGCCCTCTTTTTTAATCCTGCTTTTGGGCTCGATTACCATTAATCCTATATCAAAGGTCTTTTTTCCGGCTGAAAAATCCTTTTTAAGAAGATTTAGGAAGGTTTTGAGTTTGTCTTTATACATAGAATAAGCTGTTTAAATTTATATACTCTTAGTCTTTTATATTAATCAATAGTTATCAGGATGTCTAATCATATCTTCTAAAATATCGGCGAAGCTTTCGGCGAAGTCTTTTTCTCCTTGAGCTCGCTCACTTTCTGTTATTTTCATTTTGGGGATTGAAAACGCTGCCTTATAATATCTTTTTACGAACTCTGTATTCGGTCCTAGGCCTATTCCAACCAATTTTACCCTACCGTCTTTTTTTATTCTTTCTAATTCTCTATCTAAACTCTCGGGGTTCCTAGCTCTTCCGTCGGTCATGGTAATCAAAAAGTTATCCTTGCCTAGATTTTCTAGGAAATCATCAAAAGTTTTCCTTGTCGCCTGACCCGTAAACGTATCTCCATACGCAGAATTTTTCATTGTAGCTAAATTATCTCTTTTCTTAGCGTCAAGTTTATCTTTCCATTCTTTAAAAACCGCTGAACCCTCATTAAATCCAGATATCCTATATTGAATGCCTAGTTTTTCCAAAACTTCGGCCAAAACCACCACCCCTTTAAATGTCTCTTCTATTTTTCTATCATCATTCATGGAACCAGAAAGATCAACCAGAATAGAAAAACGGTAATCAAATTTACGGGGTATAGTTTTTCTTTCCCATAATTTATCTAGATTTTTAATGTCGGCTTCGGCCTGCATCGCTTTATCTAAATCAATCCGTTGGCCGGTCGGATAACCCTTTCGCCATTTAGGATGGCGTTCGGGAATGAAAAAACTTTTGAGCCGATTATACAAAGCGTTAATGATATCCGCCACTTCTTCATAGGCCTCGTCGTATTCCGTCCTTCCTTCTTTCCTCAGTTTTTCCAATTGCCTCTCTATTCTCTCTCTTTCCCGTTCCTGCCTTTTAAAATTGTCGAAGGACCTTTCCGCATACTCTCTTTTCTCGTTTCTCTCTTGGTGGCTCTCTGGATTGTCTTCATTTAGCTTCCCTTGTAATTCTTTGTTTATTTCATCTTCAAACTTTTCTAATTCTTTTCTCGCCATTTCCTTTAGCTCTTCCCTTTTTTCTTTAGATAAACCCCTAAATGCTTTTTCTATTTCTTCTCTTGTCTTTTGGGATAGTTCTTGCTCTGGGAAAGGGTCGCTCTCTGGCTTTGATTGATCGGGACCTTCTTGGCTTTCTAACGATTCTTTAAGCTGTTCTATTCTATCTTTCAGGTCTTTCTGTTCTTCCTTCTGTTCCGATGCCTCTTTTTTCTTTTTCTCTATCTTTTTTTCTAAATCCTTCTTTTTGGGGCCCTTAACATCTGTTACCTCTTTTTCCAGATTCTTTATCTCTTTTTCTAATTTTTCCTGTTTCTTTTCGGAATCAGAAAGTTGCTTCTCAGCTTCCTTTATGTCTTTCTTTAACTCTTCCTCTGATTCTTGTTGTTTTTCTTTACCACTACTCTTTAAAGAGTCTTCTATCTCTTCTTTTTTCTTTTTAAGCTCTTCTTGCTTTTTTCCCCGACCCGATGCTTTATCCCTTTTTTGCTCTATCTGTTTTTCAATTTCTTTCTTTTCTTGTTTATCTTCATTTTTTTCAGCTTTTTCTTTAAGGTCTTCTATCTCTTTTTCTAGTTTCTCTTTTTCGTTCCCCGTTTCAGAAAGCTGTTTCTGGATTTTTTCCAATTCTTTATTCAGCCTCTCTGTTTGCCTGTTTTTCTGCTTCTTTTTTTCAACCTGCTCTTTAAGATCTTCTTTAGCCTCTTTTGACATATTGTCAAATGGCTTGTTTTCTTCTTCCAGCTTCTCTATCTCTTTTTTAAGCTTTTTCTCGCTCTGTGTATCCCCTGAATCTTTTTCTCGCTCCAGCTCCTGTTTTTTTTGATTCAGTTCTTTCTGTTTTTGCTTAAAATCATTAAGCATCTGCCTTTTTTCTTCCGTATACAAATCCATTTCTACCAGCTTTTTCATCTCAGGCCATATATTCTCGGTATTTATTCTGAATCTTTCTTGGGCAGTTTTGATAATTTCTTTCTTATCGCCCCATTTGGAGTGCGGAATGGTGGTCCTGCTTTTTCTGGCCTCTTTTATTGTATTCTGCAGCGCCTGTTCTACATCTTTGTCCAGATTTTTACTAAACCCACCCTGATGCCAGTCACGAATAAGTTCAGAGCCGTATTGAGAAAATTTAGGAAAATAGCCCAGCTTCAAGACAATCTTCTGTACTTCTGGGGTAGATAAGACAGTATTTTCTTCTTCTAGCCGCTTGGAATATATTTCTTTTACTAACGGTTCGAAACCAGGAAATTTTTCCTGCATCCAGTCGTTTACCGCCGGATCCTCTATAACATTTTGAAGATAACCAAACCCAACTTGCGAATAAAGCTCTTTAATCTGCTCTGAATTCAGGCCTATTTCTTTAAGAGGGGGGGAAATAGCCCTGTGGCTGCCTTCATGTCCAACAACAAATTTGGCCATATCGGGGTTTTCTTTTATTTGGCTTGGGTCAAGGGTTACAGAGTTTCTTTCTCGATCAAAAAAGCTTCCCTCTCCAGGATTTCCTATTTTAACACTCATTCCAAAATCTCCCCCTACGATCTGACTGATCAGCTCTAGGGTTTTCAGTTCTTTTTCGGGAATATCTATATTCTCGGTTTTTTTTGAATCGATGGGCTCTCCCCCCTCGAAAAATGCCCCCCTTTCAGGATTATTCATGATTATTAGAATATTATAGCATAACAAAAGAGCCTTTGACTAAAGACTCTTTGTCTTATTCATAGAATATAAAATACTATTCTCCTTTATGCTTTTCGTCATATTCCCTCTTAAATTTTTTCATGTCTTCTTTTTCTATCTCATCAAGCCTAGAATTAAACGAGGGGTCATTTAAATCAAGGTCGAATATCCTTTTTATCTCTGAAAGGTCCTTCCTCATAAAATCTTCGTCCAGATATTTCTTGCCATACTCTCTTGCATTTTTTCTCAAATTCAGAAGAGCCCTCTCAGCTGCTTCTCTGATTTTAGGATCACTCTTAATTTCCCAATCTTCGATGCCAACTAGATTTTTAATCCTTAAAAAACTATCTATCCCATAGGAAAAAGCTTTAGGAAAACCTTCTTTCGCAGCTTTTTTAAATCTTTCCCATCGTAGATTGCCAACCGCAAGATAGCTAGAAATCTCCTCTGCGCCATACCATTGACCAGATAAAAGCTTCTCTAATACTTTTCCCTCGGCAGCCTTTTGGAAATCCTCGTCTTTGTGTAGTTCTTTTCTTAATTCTTTTTCTTGTTTATAATCAAAGAACTTATCTATAATTCTACCGGCAAGATATTCGTGCCCGTTTAATAGATTGCTTAAAAAAGCTTGTCTTATCTTCTCTTGAGTTTCTTTCTTACCTAAAAGCTCTTCTCTAAATTCGGTTTTTTTGAGCTTATTCCCTAGTGATATTTCATCTACCATTGCTTGGTCGGGGCGAACTGGATTCAAAATTAAATCTATCATTTTCTCGTCTTCTTTCTTGGGGGGCTCTTTTTCTGGTCTTTTTTCGGGAATAATAGGTTCTTTTTCTTCATGATCCCTCCCTAAATTTGACTCTTTAAACATATATTTTGTTGTTATTTATAGAATTTAACCCTGAGAATATTGATCCATTATAATGCCGTAGTCAGAACTAAGTCAAGTTCCTGATATTCTTCTCACGCGTCTTCCTATTCAGATATTTATTGGGGATACAACTCAAGCGTTAAGCCCGTATCTTTTGCAGAGTCTCTTTCTTTTCTAAAAGTTAAATCGTCGATTTTTATACCCTTGATCCCTTGATCATTTCTTCCCGAAAACCGACCACCTCTTTCTTCCAGGTTTCGGTAAAATCAGGGAATTTCTTCTCTAAAAACTTGTCTATCCCTTTGTTGTCTTTCTTTTTCAGCAGTCCATTCATCAATTCAATATCTTTCTTGTTCATCTTTTTGACCATTTTCAACAGAATCCTGTTATGAATGATGTTGCTCATCCTTTTTATTATCTCGTCCTGCTTTTTTTCTGGAAGCCCCCCCAAACCCAGAGCTTCAATCATGTTTATGCCTTTTATGGTTATTTTTTTAATCATAGTTATATGTTTAATTATTTCTCTTTTTCCTTTTTAAATATTCTTTCTAATAATCCTCTTTTCTTTTTTAGCTCTCTTTCTCTGTTCGCGTTATCCTCTTCTTTTTTACGGTCCAAATCTTCATCATTCCATTGAAGCGTCTTAAACTCAATCGGCGGTTTATCTGCATATTTAGTTTCAGGATTTACCTTATTGTCTTTCTCTGCTTCTTTCATGGTTTCCTCGGGAGCCACGGGTTCTATAGGTACATTCTTGCTGGTGTCTTTTTCTGCCTGCTCATTAAAATCATTAAGAAGATCCTTGAAATTAATGTTTTCCTCTTTAGGCTTTTCTTCTTTTTTGGGTTTTTCTTCTTTATCTTTTTCCTGCTTTTCGGTAAGATCTAAAGACTTGACGCCTTTTTCTCTAAAGTATCTGCCTATTAACCCTCCCCCTATCGTTGCCCCGATAACTGGACCCTGAGAAGCTATGTAGGCTCCTGCAGCATAATAAAGTTCCGGGCTAAGACTGAAAATTAAAGCGCTAAAGCCCGTAGGAGGAGCTATTATGGCCAAGCCAACCAAGGAGGCTCCCAATAAAAGTTGGACTCTTCTGTCTTTAGCAAGGTCTTTCATCCTTTCAAAGATGCTTTTCCTTTCCGGCTCTAATGCTTTTGTTTCTGCTTCCAGCTTCTTTTCTTCTTTGTTGAGAAAATTGTCTACTAATTCTCCTTTTCCTTCAACTGTTGCTTCCCGTTTTTCGTTTTTTTCAGTGCCTGCTTCCTTTTCTTTCTCCTGGGGTTTCTCTGTTTTTTCTTCAGGGGCTTCCTTTGATAATTGCCAGGTCACCAGATCTTCCTCTTCTTTGCTTTCTTCTTTTTTCCCAATATTGCCCAATTGCTCTTTCAGCTTACCTACCTCGGTAAACCATTCGAGTTCAGTTATTTCCTTGCCGTCACGCTTCCTGGTCAACTCATCAATTTCTTTTTTCAAATTTTCTTTCTGCTCCAATAATTTCCTATTGGAACGGCTTTCTTCTCCGGCCTCGTTTATTCTTCTGTTATATTCTTGAAAATCTATTTCTTTATTACTGAAAGCTTGACTTATTTCTTTATTCTTTTCTTCCCATCTTCTATCTATTTCGTTCGCCTCGCTTTCTTTCTCTTCTTCCGGCCCCTTGTTAAGATCTTTTTGTATTTTTTCGAAATCAAATTGTTCCGGCATATGTGTATAAATTAGGTTAATTTTGATCTTCGACTTATCTCAAACTCTACTATATCCTTCATCTTACCATATTTCAGCCTGGATATCTCCCTGATGGGCTGCACCAGCTTGGCGTTGCCCTCCAAGGGCCTGTTGATAAGCATCTTAAAGGCTGAAGATATCTTGTTCTCTACCATCATTTTAATGATTAGATTGAAATTATCAAGGTTTATCAGGTCGAACCTGGTGAATTCCGGAGAAAACTGCTTTTCCAGAAGCTCCGCATCCTCCGCCCCTATCCTGAAAGCGCCCATGGAGCCCACGTTGCCTAAAACGGCATTCCTGATTTCGGGCTTGAGCTGGGGCATGTACTGGTGGGCAATAATCAGATTAAGCCTGTACTTCCTGGCCTCGGAAAGTATGGTGGCTATGGAATCAGTGGTGAAATTCTGGAACTCGTCTATGTAGAGGTAGAAATCCTTCCTTTCCTCTTCGGAAATCCTGGCTCTTCTCATGGCAGCCATCTGCATCTTGGAAACCAGTATCAGGCCGAGCAGAGAACTGTTGACTTCTCCTGTCAGGCCCTTGGACAAATTGGCCAGAAAAATCTTCTTGTTGTCCATGATCTCGGATAAATCAAACCCCGAGCGGGACTGCCCTATGATATTCCTCATCATCTCGTTCTCTATGAACCTGCCAACCTTGGAAACAACGTAG
>Ga0233423_10000693_pt1 | contig 17290 bp, 11 predicted proteins | sample Watercolumn_Mata_FD_180713 | JGI IMG/M metagenome (GOLD analysis project Ga0233423, IMG submission 180713) | Freshwater microbial communities from Lake Matano, South Sulawesi, Indonesia - Watercolumn_Matano_2014_112_MG | ecosystem: Environmental > Aquatic > Freshwater > Lake | place: Indonesia...
GTGGATGCGGCAGAGGCCATTCATTCGGACATCAAAAAGGGATTCATCCGCGCTGAGGTTGTCGCATACGACGACCTGATCGAGTCCGGATCGTACCAGGAGGCGCGGCGCAGGGGGCTGGTCCGGCTTGAGGGAAAAGAGTACGTCATGAAGGACGGCGACATCGTGGATTTCAGGTTCAATGTATAGGTTGCGTTAAAAAGGGTGTTTTGCGTTAAAAAAAAATTGATTTTCACCTTTTTTTTTTGTAAACTGGCCTTACTGAATCCGATTGCATCTGCTGGTACATGATTTCAAAAAGGCCGGCAGGGTTGAGGAGAGAAAGTTTGATTCCTTCCACGGTGTGCCGAAGATTCAGAAATAAGGGCAATGAAGACAGCCTATCGCCCGCCCCCCGCAATACATCAAACCACATTAGGGAGCAATTAACATCATAAAAAACAATCGTCCATGAACCAAAAAAGTGGGAAGGGACTATGACTCGCTACAGAAGGATTCTGCTCGCAGCTTCGGTTTTCATTTTGCTGAGCGCCGTGGTTTCAGCCCAGACAACGGGCAAGATTTCCGGTACAGTCACGGACGCAGCTGATGGGAGCCCCCTTATCGGAGCCAACGTCATGATCGACGGTACGAGCCTGGGCGCCGCCACAGATGCGGAAGGCACGTTCTTCATCATCAACGTGCCGCCGGGAACGTTCTCAGTCACCATCCGCATGATGGGCTACGAGTCCATGAAGTACGAGAACGTGACGGTCAACGTCAACCGCACTTCGGAAATCAAGGCGCGGATGAAACAGACCGTGGTGGAAGGCCAGGTTGTTGTGGTCCAGGCAGACAAGATGACCACGAAAAAGGACCAGACCGGCTCCATCCGAAACGTTTCGGCCGCTGAAATCGAGCTGCTGCCTGTGGAGAGCAGCGGCGCCATCGTCAACATGCAGGCCGGCGTGGTGCAGGGCCATTTCCGCGGCGGCCGCAGCGGCGAGGTTTCCTATCTCATCGACGGCATTCAGGTCGACAACGCGCTGAACCGCGGCAGGGCCGTGGACGTGGATGTGGACGCCATCCAGGATCTCGAGGTGATCACCGGAACATTCAACGCGGAATACGGCCGCGCCATGAGCGGCGTGGTCAACATGATCACCAAGGACGGGTCCAACCGGTTCCACGGAAACGGCACCGCGTACTGGGGCAATTACTATGCCTCGCACAAGGTCGTCATAGACGGCAAGGAAAGGGATGTCTTCCCGGGCCTGAGCCTGTCCGATTTCAACCGCAATCAGGATTACCAGGCCTCCATCGAAGGCCCCATCATCAACGACCATCTTTTCTTCATGGTCAACGCCCGTTACCAGAAAAACCTGAATCACCTGGTCGGCATCAGGAAGTTCAACATGACCGACCTGAGCGACTACCAGAACTATCCGGATCCCATGCTGTACTTCACCCAGGCTACGGGCGACAGCGCGGAAGTCCCGATGAACAACAACGAAATCTACAACATCACCGGGAAACTGACCTGGAAGATGAAGAGCAAGAAGCTCTCCGCCATGTACGTGCTCAATGACGCGGAGTATCACGACTACGACCGCACCTATTATTTCGCACCGGACGGGAGGGGCATCTCCTACCCCAGGTCCCACATGGGCATCCTGCAGTGGAACCACATGTTTTCAGGCAGAGCCTTCTACGAAGCCAAGGTTTCCTATCTCCACAACTACAACGGCTATTACCTGTACGAAGACCCGACGGATCCGGGCTATGTCCACGACAAATTCCTGGCCAACAGCGGCGAAACCGGGTTCTATACGGGCGGCCAGTACAAGGGCCATTACGTCGGCATCACCGAACGTTTGGACGGAAAACTCGATTTCACCTGGCAGGTCAACCGTCACCATGCACTCAAGATCGGCGGACTCTACACCGCGCACCGTTTCGATTCCCAGTATTACAACATCATGAACAAATACCGGAACACGGATTTCGAGACCGATTATTACATTCCGGAAATCCTCCCCGATTCGACCATCTATGCGGATTGTTACTTCAAGGAGCCGGTTGAAATCGCGGCCTACATCCAGGACAAGATCGAATACGACGAGATGGTGATCAATTTCGGAATCCGGTACGAGTATTTCGATCCCGCCACCTCGTACGCAACGCAGCTCCGCAATCCGGGCAACCTGCTTGCCTTCCCGGATAACCCGGAAAAAATGTCCACCTATCCGGATGCGGATGTCAAGGTGAGCGTCAGCCCGCGGTTCGGCCTGTCCTATCAGCTGGCCCAGTCGGCGCTGCTGCGCTTCAGCTACGGGCATTTCACCCAGTTCCCGGCATTTTCGACCATGTACCAGAACGACAATTACATCCTCGGCACGACCTCCTACCAGACCACGGTCGGCTTTCCGCAGGTCAAGCCCGAAAAGACCGTGAACTACGAGGTGGGATACTGGCAGAGGATCAACGCGTACATGGACGTCGAGGTGGCCCTTTTCTACAAGGACATCTACGACCTCTCCACCGTGGTCGCTTATCAGACCTACAACAACGTTTGGTACGGCGTTTACGGGAACAAGGACTACGGGAACGTGCGCGGTCTCGAATTGAAATACAACCTGATGTGGAACAAGCTCTACGTCGGAGCCAACTACACCCTGCAATACACGAGGGGCAATGCAGATGATCCGCTCCTGTCCTTCAACCGCGCAGGCAACAGCCAGAGCCCGATCGCCAAGCTCATCCCTCTCGGATGGGATCAGCGTCACACGCTCAACGTCACGGTGGGGATGATGGCGAGGACCTACAGCGTATCCGCCACAGCCTATTACGGCTCGGGAGGCGTTTACACCTGGTCCGCCATTCCGGAAAACCGGCTGTACAGAGTCAACCTGTATCCGAACAACTCCTACAAGCCGACCACCCTCACCGTGGATCTGCGGGCCCAGATGGATCTGGTCGAAATCCGCGGCATTAAACTGAGGGCAGTGCTGCAGGGATACAACATGCTGGACCGCATGAACGAATACGGCGTGAACGGCAACACGGGCCGCGCTAACCAGTCCATCATCAGGCCGGAGCAGATTCTGGCCCACAAGTCGGATTTCGTGTCCTACAACGAGCGGATCTACAATCCCGCCGCATACAGCACACCGCGCTTCATCAAGGCGGGCCTCGAGTTCCGGTTTTAATTACGACGGCAGCAGTCCATTCAATTGAGAGGAAATTCCATGAATAACAGGAAACGATTTTGGGCGGTTCTATGCCTGATCGCGTTGGCCTCGGCGTCTCTTTTGGGCCAGGGCAAACCCTACGACGGGCCGACCGATGAAGCGGGAGATCCCAACCTGGAGCGCATGGGCAAGATGACCGGCAACCGGGTGATGATCACCTTCAAGAACAACACGGAGCTCGGGGAATGGCCGCGTACGGATGTGTCCCGGTGGCCGAACAACAACATGGGGACCAAGCAGAACGACGGCGTGGGTTTGATCCTGGGTGCGCGCGTGTTCCTCAAGGATCTGACCACCCCGGTCACCGACACCCTGGAGCTGCAGAACCTCTCGGCCCAGGGGCTTCTGGATACGCTGTACTACTGCCAGACCAATTACCGCGAGGAAATGGACCTGGATCCCACGGGAACCATCGAATGGGGTTTCCATCCCTGCGCCGGATATTCCAATATCAACGCCGAGACGCCTGCGATGAGCAATGATCCGAATTCCTGGCCGCCTGCAGGCTGGCCCGCCAGGGGTTTTGAGTTGAAATGGCCGGGCGAGTGGAACGGCCGGTTCGGCCGCGGCGTGATCTATGCGGACCTTGAATGCTTCCAGGCCGCCAATGACGCCCAGGATCAGGAATACCTGGGCGACGATGACGTGGTCAAGTATTACCCGAGACCCGAGCATGTAATCGGGGAACTCCGGCCGGACATCTCCGTGCAGAAGGGCCTTCCGTGGGGAGGACTCGGCCTGCGCGCCGAGCTGAGGGGCTTCCAGTGGGACAATGCGCATGCGCGCGACGCGATATTCTGGGAATACAACGTCGCCAACCTGTCCGATTACGACCTTCCCCAGATGACTTTCGGATACTGGGTGGACAACAACATCGGCGGGACAGGCGCGGGAGAGGACGGTTATTTTCTGAAGCCGCCGATGAACCTCTCCTATGCCTGGAGCCGCACTGGAAAGGGCACAGGCGGGATCGACTGCGGCATTCAGGGATTCGCATTCCTCGAGAGCCCGGGCGTGCCCAATGACGGCCGCGACAACGATGTGGACGGCCTGACGGATGAAAGAAGAGACAATGACGCCGGCACGATCATCGGCGCCCTGGACGGCATCACCAATCTGACCGATTTCCTCCTTTTCTACGGCGTACAGGAAGCGGACCTGAAGGAACATTATTCAGGGGATGAAGACCAGGACTGGAACGACGGTATTGACGCCAACAGCAATGGCATCTATGAATTCGATGAATATGCCGGGGATGACGTGGGGACGGACGGAGTCGGGCCCGCTGATCTCAATTACGCCGGGCCGGATGCGGACGGGTCGGAATGCGATCACAAACCGTCTTACACACCGGGCATCGGATCGGAACCCAATTTCGCCATGACCGACATCTCGGAATCCGACATGCTGGGCCTCACCACTTTCCGCATGTTCCCCATACCGGCCCATACCCCCCCCTACACGAGCTGGTTCCGCAACGACCAGTCCATGTGGGAGATCTCCAGTTCGGACTCCTTCACCCTTTCCTCCGCCAATCTTTCGAACCTCGGCGAAATTTTCGCCTGCGGCGTGTTCCCGCTTTACCAGGGGCAGCAGGAACACATTTCGCTTGCCGAGCTGCACTCCTACGAAGATCTGACCGGGCTCAAGTCCGCCGATCATCCGGCGCCCGCTCTGTTCACACTGAAGAAAACAGTTCAGCTCATCTATGACAAGGACTACCGCTTCGCACAGCCGCCCATCATGCCGACCCTGACCGCCATACCCGGAGACGGGATGGTGACCCTGATGTGGGACGACATTTCGGACAAGAGCACGCGCGAACCCCTGCTCAGCGGCGTGAACGACTTCGAAGGATATAAGCTGTACAGGGCTACGGATAAATTCTTATCGGATCCCTATGTCGTCACGGACGGATACGGAACACCCACATTCAGGAAACCCATTTTCCAATGCGATAAGGTCAATGGCATCTCCGGATTCACCGATTTCGCTCTAAAGGATGGAGCCGGATACTATTTAGGCTCGGATAACGGACTCACCCACTCGTTTGTGGACAGCACGGTGGAGAACGGCCGCACCTACTATTATGCGCTGGCTGCGTATGATTACGGGATCTCCCCGGAAAACATTAAGTCCGGCAATTCCGACGCAGTCGACGGCATTATGCCTTCCGAAAACAACGCGGTCGTCGAACTCGACGAGGCGGAAACCATCACCAAGATCGGCAGGAACGTGGCGATCGTGACTCCGGGCGTCCGGCCTGCGGGCACGGTGATAGACGGCAGCTTTACCCTGCAGAACAACGAATGGCTCGCGGAGAAGGGCGTGGTCAATCCGGTCATCGCCCTGCCGGAGGCCGTCAAGTCCGGGCATACCTACAAGGTGAAATTTTCGACCTATACGCTTCCCAAGGTTTCTGACAGGAACAAGCCCGACGCCATCGCCGATTACGAGGAACGGGGCAAGATCTTCACGGCGAACGGGATGTACGTATACGATGTTACGGGCGGTACGGAAGTGCGGGTTCTGACCGATGCCACGGAATTGAACAGCGTGGGTGTCCCGGTCCCCGGCAACATCTACTCCGTGATGACGCAGGACAGGCGTTCGGACCGCACCTTCTACCATCTCCCGAATATCCTGCAGGAATCCGACATGTTCGACGGGCTCAGGCTCGAGGTGCGCATGGACTCCATGATCGCAGCCTACGATCCGGTCCGTTCGGGATGGCTGACCGGAAACGCGCCCATCCACATCGCTGTTCCAACCACGACCCTCCCCTATGCGCCCTGGGATTATTACATCGTGTTCACATCCGAAACCTACACGGACAACGTCAACAAGCTCCTGGTGACGGATGAAACAGGCACGCGGCTGGACAAGGGCGAGGTCCTGTCCCAGATCCCGCTCCCGTTCAAGGTTGAAAACCGCTACTTCCCGCCGGATCCGGTAAGCGGGCTGTACGAACGCATGCCGGTCGCGGTGCATGACAAGAACAAGAACGGCGTGTTCGACATGCTGGGAGACCGGCTGGTCGTCGGTGTCCTCCCTCCGGAGAAGAAGAATTTCGCAACCGTGCTTTTTGTATTCGATTTTCTGAACGCCCTGGATGAGAGCGAGCTGCCACAGGTGAACGATGTGTACAAGGTGACCTACATGCGGCCGTTCACGGAACAGGATTCCGTCCTGTTTACCGTGAATCTCAGCCAGACCATCGAGGCCGAGCAGCTCAAGGCTGACATGCAGGAGATCAAGGTGGTCCCCAATCCGTACGTGTCGACCAACATGATGGAACAGGCCGTGGCCAACACGCTGATCAACCAGGACCGCAGGATCGTCTTCACGCATATCCCCGCCCAGTGCGTCATCAAGATCTTCACGGTGGGGGGAATCCTGGTGGACGAAATCCATGCGCCCGCAGACGGGCTTGCGAGCTACAGCGGCATGGGCGATTACAACACCGGCTCGATTCACTGGGACCTGAAGTCCAAGGAAGGGCTGGAAGTGGCGGCCGGCATGTACATTTATCATGTCAAGGATGATTTGACCGGCAAAGAGAAAATCGGCAAATTTGCCATCATCAAGTAAACAAGGAGCCCATTCATGAAAAAGTTAATCATCCTGTTCGTGATCGTCGGTTGCGCCGGGCTGATGGCTCAGGAGCCGTATCGGGTCGGCACGACTGCCGCCAATTTTCTCGAAGTCGGAGTCGGGGCTGCGGGCAATGCCATGGGCGATGCGAGCGTGGCCGTGACCAACGACCTCATGTCTGTTTACTGGAACCCGGCGGGTCTGGCCTTCATGGAAAAGAGCGAGGCCTATTTCATCCAGCAGCCCTACATCGCCAACATCAGCATGCAGTTCGCGGGCGTCGGCCTGGTGCTTCCCAATATCGCCACCTTGGCCATGGCCGTGACTCACATGGGATACGGAGACAACATGCCGGTCACCACCCTGCAGTATCCGGAGGGGACCGGCGAGAAGTTCGGTGTCGACGATTATGCCTTCACCCTCTCTATCGGCCGCAAGCTCGTGCAGTGGTTCTCTTTCGGCGCATCAGGAAAATTCATCTCCTCGCAGATCTGGCATTGCAAGGCGAAGGCCATGGCCGTAGACCTGGGTGCCGTTGTCAACACCAGTTTCTTCAGCTTCAGCGGCCAGCGGGAAGACGGCATGCGGATCGGCATGAGCATATCCAATTACGGGACCAGCATGTCCTACGACGGCATCGACCTGCTCAGCTCCATCGATATCAGCCCCAACGAGGACGGGAATTACGCGGATGTGTCCGGGAAATTCAACCCCTCCGCGTGGGAACTCCCGCTCATCTTCAGGCTCGGCATCGGGCTCCGCCACAGCTTCGGATCACGCCACACCCTGGTGCTGGCCTTGGATGCGCTTCATCCGAACAACAACAGCGAATACCTCAATGCGGGCGCCGAGTACCTGATGAGGCTTCCGGGGATGGGTAATTTCTTCCTGCGCGGCGGCTACAAGGGAATCGGCATGGCGGAAAGCATTTTCGGTCCGACGTTCGGAGCCGGTTTCGTCCTGACTCCCATGCCGTCCATCGCACTCAAGTTTGATTTTGCGTACCGTTCCATGACCCTGCTCGGGAATGCGTACACATACGGATTCGGAGTGATGTTTTAAGCGGATCGAGGGAGATTCCAACCTGAGGAGTACTTCATGAAAAAGGGAATTCTGTTTTTGATTTTATTGGCCTGTTTCGCAGCCGGTTGCATCAAGCGGAACTCGTCCGGCATTGAGGCGTCCAAATCGGCCGTGGTTTACATCAATATGAGCGAATTCTATCCGGTCGGCATCGATACCCTGTGGGTGCCGCCCGGAGACACCACCATGGCCTTTGCAGGCACAGTGGCCCCTTCGTTTCCACCCTCCTATACTTGGGCCTCCGGTGACGAGTCGGTCATCAAGGTTCTGCCGGAAGGCGTGGGCCCGGATGTGAGCGCCTGGAGCAGGATCATCGCAGTGGGTGACAGCGCTCAGCTGACCACAGTGACGGTCACGGATGCGGATAACGGCGGAGCGCAGACCATCGTGGTCAAGGTGCTGAGATGGCCGGAACCCCTTGATTTTGCATATCTGGGGACTTTCGGACGCAACTATTATTTCAGGTCTCTCAATATGGAGAGGTGGACAAGTGCCCAGGAAAGATGCTCGTGGAACCGCGGGCATCTGGCCACGATTCAGAGCATCGAAGAGAACAACTTTCTGGCCCCGACAGTCGCGGCAATGGACACCATGTTCTGGCTCGGCGCAGCCTGGATTATGACCCCGGATGTGGCCAGCGACACCTGGAAGGCCACGGAATGGGTGACCGGCGAGCCCCTCGACTACAAGAACTGGGCGCCCAGCAATCCCAGGGGCCTTGCGCGCGAAACCAAGTATGAATACATGGCCATGAATCCCACGGGGAAATGGGAAAACCTGGAGAACAAGATTCTCAATTACTTCCTGGAAATTGAAAATTGATTCGGACAGGGAGTGCGGGCCGAAAAATCAATTCATGAAGTCTCTATCAGATTCGATCTCCCATTTTTATTTTTGGATATTTTAACAGGGAGGCGTTCGGGGCGGATCTCAGGCGATGTTTAAATCCGTATAATAGAGGTTTCAGCGTGAGGAGTGCCGTATGAAAAAAGGACTGCTCTTATTGATAATAACGGCCAGCCTTGCGGCCGGCTGCATCAAGCGGAATTCGTCCGGTGTCGAAGTGGTCAAATCCGCTGTTGTTTACATTAACATGAGCGAGTTCTATCCGGTCGGCATCGATACCCTGTGGGTGCCGCCCGGAGACACCTCCATGGCGTTTGCCGGCACCGTGGCGCCCTCGTTCCCGCCTTCCTATACATGGGCGTCGGGGGATGAATCGATCATCAAGGTTCTGCCTGACGGCGTGGGCCCGGACGTCAGCGCCAGGAGCCGTGTCATTGCGCTCGGCGACAGCGGCCAGATGACCACGGTGACGGTGACGGATGCGGACAACGGCGGCACCTGCACCATCGTGGCAAAGGTGATCAAATGGGCGGAACCGCTTGATTTCACCTACATCGGCCGTTTTGGACGCAATCTCTACTTCACATCGACCAACATGGAGAACTGGCCCAGCGCATTGAACCGCTGCATCTGGAATCATGGCCATCTGGCAGCCGTTCAGAGCGCTGAAGAAAACGCCTTCCTGGCAACCGTTCCTGTTGCGCTTGACACCCTGATCTGGCTGGGCGCCTCCTCTGTGCTTCCGCCGGACACGGAGTACTGGACCTGGGATGCCACAGAGTGGGTATCCGGAGAGCCCATCGTGTATAAAAATTGGAAGTCCGGGAATCCCAAGGGCGCGAACAGATGGGAAAAATACGAATACATGGCCATGAACCAGGACGGGAAATGGGAGAACATCGAAAATAAAATTCTGCCCTACGTTCTGGAAATTGAAAATTAGTTTGTTCATCGAACCACAAGAGGTCATTCGACTGGATCACCGGGCGCTGCCGTGCGTCCGGTGATCTTTTTTTGGCCTCGAACAGTCATTCTCGGAAAGACGGTGCGGATATGTCTCTGAAACAGGTTTCTTTGGCTTTTTGCACCGCCTGGCTTGCGGTCCTGGCCGGGTGTTCCCAAAAAAGCGGGGAGCCGGTTCTCGCAAGAGTCGGTGACCGGACCATCACGGTGGGGGAATACATCCGGAGGGCCGAATACACCATCCGGCCTCCCTATGCGAAGCTCAACACCCCCGTGCAGAGAAGCATTGTCCTGAATTCCCTGATCGCGGAAAAACTCTTCGCCATGGAGGGCGAAAAGGAATCGAGGCTGCTGAAGAACGAGAGGTTCCAGCTTGAAATGAAGGGGCGTCTGGAGCAGGCTATGCGCTTTTACATGTACCAGCATGAAGCGCTCGCCCGTGCCGATGTTGACGAGGAGGACGTGAAACGCACGGCGGCCCTTGCCGGCAGGACCTACGATGTGGCTTATTTTTCCATCCCGGACAGTTCGGCTGCTGTCATGATCGGGGGACAACTGAGGGCCGGTGTCCCCTTCGAGGAGGTTTTCCGGAGCGTTGCGGACACGATGCGGATGCCGGTCCGGGAAGTCTCGTATCTCGACGAGAAACACTCCGCAATCCGGGCCGCCCTTTTTTCCGGGCCTTTGGCAAAGGGTCAGGTGCTGCAGCCCGTAAACGTGGACGGTGAATACACGCTGTTTATGCAGGTGCGCGGATGGAAGGACCAGCCTCTTCTCACGGACGGCGAGATGCGCGGACGGCACGACGATGTCCGGGAGGAGATGTTGCGGGAGCGCGCGGTCGGGATATGGGAGGACCGGGTAGGCCGGATCATGGAGGATAAAACGCTTTATTTTTACACCGATGCCTTCATGCAGCTGGTCCAGCTGGTCGGGGACCAGTACTACAGGAATCTGGCCGATATCCAGGATTCGTTCAACCGGGCCTTCTGGTCCGACCGGGACATGGAGGTGAATGTAGCCCTGCCGGGCGACGCATCCCTGAGGCAGATGCCCTTTTTCCGGGTCAAGGACAAGGTTTGGACCATCGCGGATTTTGAAAGGCTGCTGCTCTCCCATCCCCTGGTGTTCCGGAACACCCGGATTCCCAAGAGTGAATTCGCGGACGAGTTCCGGCTTGCAGTCGGGGACTTGATGCGCGACCATTTCATCAACGAGGAGGCTTACAAGCGCGGGTACGACCGGATCCCCGCGGTTCAGAACCAGAAGCGGATGTTCCAGGATGCGATGGTGGCCGTTGAACACAGGCAGCGGATTCTCCAGTCTATGGGAGAGACCCGGGATCTTTCCAAGCACATGGACGCCATCCTCAAACAGCGCCTCAATCCCTATGTGGACAGCCTCCAGACCCAATATTCCAGGAAAATCGAGATCAATGTAGAGGAGCTGGAAAAGCTGCAGTTGACGCGCATCGACCTTTTCGTCAAATACAAGCAGGCGCCGTACCCGGTTGTCGTACCCGATTTCCCCATTCTGACCTCGGATTACAGCCTGGATTACGGGAAGAAAATGAAGTGATGAGACCGGCCGGCGGGGTGCAGCCTCTTCACTCCCGATTCCCTCAAAAAGGAAATGCCATGAACCGGAAAACGGTTGTTTCGGCAATGCTGCTTTTCTGCGGCATGCTCCCCGCGTCCGACGGGACGGATGTTGTGTGGCAGGTATCGACACTGGATGCCCTCATGGCCGGGATCTATGACGGGGAAGTGCTGCTGGGGGACGTCGGGACCCACGGAGATTTCGGCATCGGCACCTACCAGGGGCTCAACGGCGAAATGGTGCTGGTGGAGGGCCGTTTCCACCAGGTTCTGGCGGATGGGAGCGTCCGGATTCCGGATGTCGAGAACCGTACGCCTTTCGCCGCAGTCACCTTTTTCGAAAAAGACCTGCAGGCCGGCCTCGAGGCCGGTATGGATTATCCGGCAGTCCAGAAACTGGGGGACGGGATGATCCCGACGTCGAACCTGATCTATGCGGTTCAAATCGAGGGACGCTTTTCAATCGTCAGGACGCGCAGCGTCCCGGCACAGGAAAAGCCCTACACGGCCCTGGCGGATATTCTGAAGGTGCAGCCTGTGCTCGAGCACAGGGATGTCGAGGGCGTGATGGTGGGATTCCGCTTCCCGGCCTGGTTCGCGGGCATGCAATCCCCAGGCTATCATTTCCATTTCCTGACCAGCGACAGGAGCAAGGGCGGGCATGTGCTGGAATTCACCGTGAGCAAGGCTGAAATGACTCTGGATGCATCGAAATCCTTCGAGCTGGTTTTGCCGGAGCAGCCGGACTTTTTTGAGGCGGATCTGGGCGGCGGGAAGTGAACGGGGAAAGACGGACTTCGTGCATCGTGCTTCGTGCATCGTCGGGGATCGGGACCCGGGGTTTGGGGATCGGGGAAGAAATCCAAACGATCTCAGATTAACGATTGCAGATTGCAGATCTCAGATTTTTAAATAAATCTGATATCGTTAATCCGAAATCTGATATCTGAGATCCATGAGATGCGGTGTCATCCCGGGTAACCCGGGCAACATGATCCCCTTCCTCATTCATGATCCTTCCATGCAACCCGTGACGGCGACCCTCACGCCCGGGATCCAGGTCGGGGAAAAGAGGTGCATCGGGCTTCATTCCTCGGGCATCGTAGGGATTCGGGGAGCGGGAATTCGAAAATCGTCAATCGTCCATCGCAAATGATCTTTCGCGGGAAGGCCTCCCGGAAGTGATGACACTTTTTCACCTGCTCTCTTCCTCCCGGATTTCATCGAAAACAAGGATTTCCGTGCTGTACGGCGTCTTGTCTATGCCCGTGACGCGGAATAGAATTTCGAAATAACGGGGTATCCCGCCCGTTTTTTCGATGAATTTCTGTTCGAGGCCGGAACGCAGATCCGGCGATGTCAGGTAATTGGCTATGGTAGGTGCGCCGAGCGAATGGTAGGAGGCGATGATGAAAATGGAATTCCTGTTCGGGCCGGGCAGTTTCAACGCAAGCACCAGGTCCTCGTTCGGGCCGGGTGAATGCAGCTTGGTCTTGAAAACCTCTGTAGAATCCGATCCGGGCGGGGTGTACAGCACACGATGCGGCATGATTTCATATTGAAAATGGGATTGAAGGAGCGTATGTTTCAGCTTATAAAGGGTTTTAATGCTTCCCAGAAAGATCAAATTATACTCGTCGAGGATCTGAGGACTGATGTCCGAGGATTTTCTCAAGATGAACGGCTTATGGGCAGAGTACAGCACGGATAAAACAGGCGGCAGGCTCCAGATGCTGTGATAGGGGAAATAGGGTTCCGCGGATTGTTCGCCGGTCTTCTGGGGGAACATGGCCCTGAGATCCTCCAGGGAATTGATCCCCGGATGCCGGACAGCCACCGTGCCCGAATAGCTTTCCGTTTTTTCATCAAAAAAGAAATGATCTCCGACCACGATTAATATCGGCAGTTCTGAATCCATGTATTCATGCCATACCGGGTCGTCCGGATCCATGATCCGGTAGCTCTTCAATTCCCGGTTCTGGGAACGGATGTAAAATCCGAGGAGGCAGATGACTCCCAGCAGCCCCGCGATGATCATCATGGCGTGGTTTCTGGTATCGAACCGGAACAGGCTTCTCGGACGAATCCGGTCCTCCTCTGCAGGCGCGAATTTGACGCTGTAATGCCCGCGGGGGATTTTCAGCCGGTATCTGTCCTCCGCCCCTTCGTGGAAGTAATAACTCTCCAGTTTTTTTCTCAATGAATAGGTATGGGAACGCACCGTTGTGTCTTCAGCCGGATTGAATCGGGCATCCTTGCCGAATACCTCGATGGCGATCGTGGTTTCCTTGAGCTCTTTGCCTGCTGCGGAGGATTCGACCAGGTAGGTCAAATAGGTCTGGTAGATCTTCGAATTTTCGAATTCACTGCTGCTGAGAATCTTGTCGAGCAGTTTCTTTTGTGTGGAATCAAGAACCATGGGTATGCGGCATCAGTTGTACAAGGGCGAATATTGCCAATAATGTACAATTTGATTTCGCAAAATGCAAGGGGGATGATGCCCGGGTAGACCCCCATCAGGCTTTTTTTCACCGTGAAACAGGCCTCAGGCATTGTTTCAAACATGTGAACCACTGTTTTTGACAGTTATTGACTTCTTTTCTTCTTTAGAATTGTTTTATTAGGACCATTGCACCGCATATTCTTTCTTTCACCCCGTTCAAGATGAAGGATCATGCCATGAAACGGACATCCCTTCGAGCAGCCTTGTTTTCTTTTGTCGTGCTCTGTTCCCAGGCTCTTCTGGCACAGGGAACCGTGCGCGGGATTGTCAAGGACTCCCTGTCGACCAGGCCGCTTGCCGGAGCAAACGTGTTCCTCGTAGGCACCGCTCTGGGAAGCGCCACGGATCTGGACGGCCTGTACCGCATCGACCAGGTCCCTCCGGGGAACTACACGCTGCGGATATCCTATATCGGTTACAAGACCAAACAGATGCCGGTCCTGGTGCTGCCGGGCCAGACTGCAGTCCAGAACGCTATACTGGCCTTTGACGTACTCGAAGGCCAGGCCGTGGTCGTGACCGGCCAGGCCGTGGTCGTGACCGGCCAGGCCGTGGGCCAGGCCGCCGCCATCAACCAGCAGATTTCATCCAACACGATCGTCAACGTCATATCCGAGGAAAAAATCAAGGAATTGCCGGATGCCAATGCAGCAGAGGCCATCGGAAGGTTGCCGGGCGTTTCCATTTTGAGATCCGGAGGAGAAGCCAACAAGGTCATCCTGCGGGGTCTTGAGGACAAGTTTACGACCGTCATGATAGACGGCGTGAAAATACCCGCCACAGATGCGACGAGCCGAGGCGTGGATCTCAGCACCCTTTCGCAGAGCTCCCTGACTGGCATCGAACTCTACAAGGCGATCACGTCGGACAAGGACGGGGATGCACTGGCCGGCAGCATCAATCTTGTCACTCGAAAGGCCCCGGATGAAAGAGAGATACGCGCCGATCTGAAGGGGAATTACAATCAGCTGATGGGATCGGCAAAACAGTATGACCTGTCGGTCCATTACGGCGAGCGTTTTTGGCACAATCTTCTGGGCGTGCAGGTGACGGGGAACATGGAAAGGAGGATCCGGAGCAACGAGCGTGTCGATGTCAATTACTACCAGAATCTGAACGGCGGTACGGATTATTTCATCAACAATTTCCTGCTCGAGTTTACGGATGAAACCAGGACCAGGGACGGATTCAGCTTGTTATTCGACCTGACGACACCGGACAACGGCTCCATTCGGTTCAACAATGTCTTCGGAAGGACCAAGCGGGATTATCTGTGGTCCATGAGGGATTACCCCTCGAACGGCGGAGGAGACCAACAGGGCAATCCCGTATATGATTACAGGGACAGGGAGCAGGAGATCCGGACGTTCAGCAGCTCCCTGCACGGTGACAACGACCTGATCGGATTGAATCTGAATTGGGGTCTTTCCTTCGGTGAATCGAAATCCGATTATCCATTCGACTATGAAGCGATATTCGTGGAACCGTCTGGCATGGATCCTTCCCCCATGCTGAGGACCGGGCCTGAAAAACTCATCTCTTATGCAGTCAACGATTTCTCGAATTCAAACATGTATTGGGCTTATAACCGGTCACAGAACAACTACGACAAGGAACGGACCGCATTTTTAAACATCGCCAGGCCTTACATCCTCGGCCGTCAGGTGTCGGGAGAGCTCAAGATCGGCGGAAAGTATAAGCTCAAGGACAGGTCCAATTACAGGGCAGAGGATTTTACTCCCTATTATCTCGGCAGGTGGCAAAGCCACGAAAAGCTGCCGGACGGGACCATTCGACCAAAAGACTTCACAGGAACTTCCTTTGAGGAATGGCAGAAGGAGGGCGGCCTTTTCGTATCCCTGAGCAAGTTCTATTCGAACGCCGCATACAGGGATATTTACGATTCATACCGCTTGAATCCGCTCATCGACAAGGACCGACTGCGCGAGTGGTATGAGCTCAACCGGAACGGTACGGACGTAACGGGAAACCAGTTCGAGGTTTGGCCAAACCCGCTTATCAAATACGACGACTATGCTATCACAGAAAGGGTGGGTGCGTGGTATATCATGAACACGCTGAACCTCGGGCAGAAACTGACCCTGACAACCGGATTCAGGGCCGAGGAGGAAAACAACGATTACAGTTCGATGTACATGCCGAAACCGGTGGCCGGATTCCCCGTTCCGGCGACATCGATGACCGACACATCCTCTTCCGCATCCCAGGCTGTTCTTCTGCCGAATTTCAACTTATCCTACAGCCCGCTTCATTTCATGAAACTGCGCCTGGCAGCATACAAGGCTCTGGCCAGGCCCGATTTCAACATGAGGCTGGACCGGTACATTGCCGGAAGACCTGCCGAAGTCGGGACTCAATTCCAGGTCTTTGTGGGAAATCCGAAGCTGAAAACCGCGACCGCATGGAATTTCGAGGTGAATCCGACCTTTTTCAGCAAAACCATCGGTTTGATCTCCGTGTCCGCCTATTACAAGGAGATCAAGGACATGTACCACATGCTCAACCGTTTCAACACGGTGGAGGATTCCCTGCTTCGGTTCTTCGGCATTGGATGGGCGAGCCAGATGAAGACGACTCCTTACGACTTGACCCTTCCCTATAATTCCCCCAAGCCCGCCAAAGTGTGGGGATTCGAATTCGAACATCAAATCAACCTGTCATTCCTCCCGGGCCTGTTGAAAAACATCGTGTTATCCTACAACGCTTCAGTCGTGCGTTCCGAGGCCTATTTCTGGGGTTCCAAGATCGATTCCAGCTTCTACGATCCGCCCGGCCCCATCCCCCCGACATGGAAAAAATTCACGGTTCTCAGGGAGAACAAGCATCAGCTGGAGGGAATGCCGGAATTCTTCGGGAACATTTCCCTGGGTTACGACATCGGCCATTTCTCGGGCAGGATTTCCGTATTCCACCAGGGGGAGTATAATGTTTCCTATTCAGCCAATAGCCTGAGCGATCAAGTTACGAATGCCTTCACGCGCGTGGATCTCGCCCTCAAGCAAGGAGTTTCAGACCATTTGTCCCTGTTTTTGAACATCAGCAATCTGACAGATGTGGAGGAGGGAAGTTCGATCCAGAACAGGGTATTCCACCGCAGGCTTTTCAATGAAAGCGAAAAATATGGCCCTACAGCGGATTTCGGCGTGACGATCAAGCTGTGAAGGTTTTTGATTCCGGAGTCAATCGGGTTTTTAATGTAAAAGGGGTCCATGAACCGAATCGACCGGCTGTCCTAAGGAGGTGATGCGAAGAATTTTACGAGAGAGGTCGGGTTTTCTTTCACCATCATCAACCAGGAGGTACATATGCGTCTTCAGAAATTTAAGGCTCCTCACACGAATCTGTGCACCCAAATGGGCATTTCTAATCCCCCAAGACAGTGCATGAGAATTGTGGAAAACGTCTTTGCTGAACGGTATCCCCTGGCCCTATGACTAATCGATTTTGCATTG
>Ga0233423_10000695_pt1 | contig 17284 bp, 15 predicted proteins | sample Watercolumn_Mata_FD_180713 | JGI IMG/M metagenome (GOLD analysis project Ga0233423, IMG submission 180713) | Freshwater microbial communities from Lake Matano, South Sulawesi, Indonesia - Watercolumn_Matano_2014_112_MG | ecosystem: Environmental > Aquatic > Freshwater > Lake | place: Indonesia...
CTGCAGGCCCCGCTTTCACCAGCCAAAATTTAAACTTAAGGGGTTGGGGGAGGGGGCAGGGGCCCACCGGCCCCTGGCCCCCTCCCCCAATAACCAACCGGAGCGTGAGCATGGAGCCGTATGGCAGCATTTATTGGGAGGCCGGCAAGGTGCGGCTGCTGGACCAGCGGCGTTTGCCGCGAGATGAGGTCTATCTGGAGATCACCGACTATCGCGCGGTGATCGAGGCCATTCGCACGTTGGCCATTCGCGGCGCGCCGGCCATCGGCGTGGCCGCGGCCATGGGCGCAGCCTTGGGGGCTCTGGCCCTGGACACGGACGAGCCGGTGCAGTTTCAGGTGCGCTTCCAGGAGATTTGCCGGCAGATCAGCCAGGCCCGGCCCACCGCGGTGAACCTGTTTTGGGCCCTGGACCGGATGCTGCTGGTGGCCCAGTCCCAGGCGGGGGAGGGAGTGGCGGCGGTCAAAGAACGGCTGGTGGCGGAAGCCCAGGCCATGCTCAAAGAGGACGAAACCATCAACCGCCACATGGCCCAGGCGGGCCAGGTGTTGATTCATGAGGGCCAAAGGGTCATCACCCACTGCAACACCGGGGCGTTGGCCACCGGGGCCTACGGCACCGCCCTGGGGGTATTGCGCGCCGCCTGGGAGGCGGGCAAACGCTTTTCCGTGTGGGTGGACGAGACCCGGCCCCTGCTCCAGGGGGCCCGGCTCACCACCTGGGAATTGGGCAAATTGGGGATTCCCTATACGCTGATTCCCGACGGCGCGGCCGCCGCCCTGATGGGCCAGGGCAAGGTGGACCTGGCCATCGTCGGCGCGGACCGCATCGCCGCCAACGGCGACGTGGCCAACAAGATCGGCACTTATGGGTTGGCGATCCTGGCGCACCACCACGGCATCCCTTTCTATGTGGCCGCGCCTTTGTCCACCTTTGACTTTGCCATCGCCGACGGCGGCCACATACCGGTGGAGGAGCGGGCCGCAGAGGAAGTTACCCATCTTTGGGGCCAGGAGGTAGCGCCGGCCGGGGCTCCGGCCCTGAATCTGGCCTTTGATGTCACCCCCAACGACCTGATCTCCGGGATCATCACCGAGCGGGGGGTGGCCCGGCCGCCCTATTCATCCAGCCTTAAAACCCTGAGGCGAGCCTGAGGAGGAAAGCTATGGGGATGATGGCACTAATTCTGGCGCTGTGGCTCATCTTGGCTGGAGCCGGTCCGGCCCTGGCGGCTGGTCCCTTCAGCATCCGCTTGCCGGCCGCGGCCAGCGGCGTGGACCCCCAGGCAGTCACGGTGGTGGGTCACGTGCAACACAACCACATCAGAAAGGGGGAAGACCTGCTGGAGATCGCCCGGCATTACGGTCTGGGTTACTCCGAGCTGGGAATGATGTACCGCCAGTGGGACCCGTTTTTGCCCCCGGTGGGCGCAGATATCACCATTCCCACCATGTGGATCCTGCCGGATAAGCGCAACGCGCAACTGATAGTAAATACCGGAGAAATGCGGCTCTATTACTTCGTCAACAACGCCACCCAGGTTTACACCTTTCCCATAGGCATGGGGGTGCTGGACTTCAAAACTCCCTCCGGGAAGTTTAGGGTCATAGAGAAGAAGGTCAAGCCATCCTGGCACATCCCCAAATCGCTCCAGAAAAAATACGAGATGGCGGTGATGCCCCCGGGGCCGGACAACCCTTTGGGGGAATATAAACTCACCCTGTCCTGGGGGGATTACGGCATCCACGGCACCCATATGCCTCTGGGGGTGGGGCGCCTGGTAAGCCACGGGTGCACCCGCATGTACCCGGAACACGTCAAGAAGCTCTTCCCCCTGGTGCCGGTGGGGACCACGGTGGAGTATATCTATGAGCCGGCCAAGATCGGCTTTCGCCAGGGACGGATTTTTCTGTCCGTGCACGAGGATGTCTATATGAAGATCCGCTCCATGCTCTTGCATGTCTTGAACCTGCTGGAGAGTCGGGGTTTGATGGACCAGGTGGATATGCGCCGGGTGATGCAGGTGGTGGAGGAGCAAAACGGCATGCCGGTGGATATTTCCAAGACCGGGGGGATGGCAAGCCTACCGGCGAATTAAGGCGGCGTTTGTAAATAATAGTTTGCCCAAGGTCATTGTGAACGGAGCGAGGCGTGCGGGGTCTTTACGCCGTTAGGCTCGGTTCAGAGTGATATTGTTTATAAGCCTGATATTCTTTCTCAAAAGACGGGTACCGGGCCGCGGGCCAGGACCCGTTGCCTCTTCTCTGCTTAATAATCACCGAAGCAAAATAATTTTCTAAGAGTGTAAGGGAAGACAGAAGAGCTGGGGCTGACCTCCCCGCTTGGTCTGGGGATTAAAAGCGGGGGAGGACCTAATTCTGGCCCGGCTTTTTGGGGGCGGACTTGCTTTAAGGAGTAAACAAAAGTCACGGTCTGGGGGTGGGGGGGTGCCCAAAAGACAGAAGGTGTGGCAAGCTCACGCTCAAACCACACCCTCTGACTTTTGTTAACTGGGGCAATAAACCCCGATGACTTCAATGATAAATTACATCGCCTTTTTGGCTTTGGCCTTTTTGGCTTTGGCCTTAGCCTTAGCCTTTTTGACCTTCTTGAATTTCACCTTGGCGCACACTTTTTCCGCCGCGTCTTCGGCCCGGGCGGCAGCCGCTTCAGCCTTGTTGGCGGCAGCGGAGGCGCGCGGTACGGGGACTTTGGCATCTTGTGCGGCCGCTTCAGCCTTTACCACCGACGCGGCTGCCCGATCTGCAGAAGCCTTGGCCTGCTCAGAGTACATCTTGCACTGATCATAGTACTTTTGGCAGCAGCCAGCACCTCCCAGCACCAGGGCAAAGACCGCGAGGAGAGCCAAGGCATAGCCTTTTCTCATCACTTTCCTCATCGATTACCCCCTTTCGGAGAGAAAATTACACTCCCCATTTGCTGATCATTCCCAGGTGCTTACTTCCGCATCTTCTTCATCAGGCAAGCTTCAGCTTTCGCAGCTGCAGCCTCAGCCCGATCCGCCGCGGCTTCAGCCTTGTCAGCCGAAGCTTTAGCGTCTGCCGCCGCCATCTCGGCGTTCCGAGCTGCGCTATCCGCCTTTGAAGCCGAGGCCGCAGCCTGGTCGGCATACATCTTGGCCTCGTCTACATTCTTTTTGCAGACGTCGCAGCAGCCAGCTCCCATGGCGATGACGAAGGCCATGAGAATCGCCAAAGCGAAACCCTTCCTAAGCAAAGCTTTCCTCATCATCTATCCCCCCTTCTCAAAGAGATGGTTAAAGGTTAGCAAGATGCTCACATTTAATAATAGTGCCTGGAAAATATCAAGAAAAATTATAGCCTCCAGCTATTTTTTTTTCCTTTTTTTCGTGAAATTCTAAGGTAAATTTATAATTATCAATAAATAGAATAAGTTAACTAAATCAGTCTTTCTTTTCATAAGGATACATTTCCCCCCAGTTTTCGCCGACGCGCAGATCCACCGTCAAGGGGACCTTAAGTTGCGCCACCTCCTCCATGACCTGGCGCACCAGCCGGGCCGTGGCCGGCAGTTCGCCATAAGGCACTTCCAGGAGGAGTTCGTCGTGCAACTGCAGCAGCATCTGTCCTTTAAGGCCCGCTTCCTTTAAGGCCGTCTCCACTTGCAGCATGGCCTGTTTGATGAGGTCCGCGGCGCTTCCCTGCAGGGGGGTGTTGATGGCGCTGCGCTCCGCTTCCTGGCGCAGGAGGCGGTTGTCGCTGTGGATCTGGGGAATTTGGCGGCGGCGACCCAGCAAGGTGGTCACCCATCCCTGCTTTCGGGCCGTCTCTAAAGTTCTCTCGAGATAGGCTTTGACGCCGGCGTGCCGCGCGAAATAGCGCTGGATGAATTCGTTGGCGATGCGCTGGCCCACGCCCAATTGCTTGGCCAACCCAAAGGCGCTCATGCCGTAAATGATGCCGAAGTTAATCACCTTGGCCTGGCGGCGCATGTCCGGGGACACCAGCTCGGGATGGATGCCGAACACCACCGCCGCGGTCTGCCGGTGGATATCCACCTTTTCCTGAAAGGCCCGCACCAGGACCGGGTCCTCAGAAAAGTGGGCCAGCAGCCGCAGTTCCATCTGGGAGTAATCGGCGCTCAGAAAAGCGGAGCCCTCAGGGGTCACAAAGGCCTGGCGGATTTGTCCCCCTAACTCCCCCCGCACCGGGATGTTTTGCAAATTGGGGTCCCGGCTGGACAGGCGTCCGGTGGCCGCGGTGGACTGGCTAAAGGTGGTGTGGACCCGGGAAGTGGCGGGGTTGACCAGCTTCAAGAGGGCGTCCACATAGGTGGCCTTGAGTTTGCCCATGCTACGGTATTCCAGGACCTTGGCGGCGATGGGCGCCAGGGGGGCCAGGCTTTGCAGCACCTCACTGTCCGTGGAAAACGCGGTCTTGCCCTTGGTCTTTTTCTGGGGCGTAAGTTTCAGTTTCTCAAAGAGGATGCGGCCCAGTTGCTGGGGCGACTGGATAAGAAATTCCTCCCCGGCCAACTGGTAGATTTCCTGCTCCAAGTGCTGCATCTGCTTTTCCAGGTCCTGGCCGAAGCGTTTTAAAAAATCCTGGTTAAGGAGGATGCCCCGTTCTTCCATGCGGGCCAAAGTGGCCAACAGGGGTAACTCCAGGTGGGCGTAAAGCTCCCACAAGCCTTCTCTTTTAAGTTCCGGTTGCAAAAGGCCCCAGAGACTCAAGCTCACCTCGGCCCTTAACGCCCCATAGCGGCAGGCCAGCTCCGGGGGCAAGTCCACCGGCGCCAATGGCCGTCCGGCAAGTTCCCGGGGGCCGGCCAGAGTGACCCCCAGATGGTGCAAGGCCACATTGTCCAGGGTCTGTTCATAGCGGGAGGGGTTAAGCAGATAAGAGGCCAACACCAGGTCCGCTTCAAGGCCGCCCAACTCCGGGCCCAGGCGCCGGCTCACCAACATGGCGGCCTTCAAATCCGAACCCACCTTGCGGATGGCGCCGTCAGCCCACAAAGGGGCAAGTCTCTCCCAGATAATGCTCAAGGGCAGCCCCTGAACAAACGGGATATAAGCCCCGGCCCCCGGCCGCCAGGCCACCGCCACCCCGGCCACCGGCGCCATTACCGGATGTTGCTCGCCCATGAGGAAAAAAAGCCCCATCTCTTTCGATTCCCGGATGGCCGCGGCCACGCGGTCCAGGTCCGCCGGGGTTTGCACCAACAGAAAGTCCCCAGCCGGGGAAGAATCAATCCCCAATTCTTTGTTGAACCGGGCAAACTCCAGTTCCACAAACAACTGCCGCAGGGCCTCCCGGTCCGGGGCGCCGGGGTGCAAGTCGTCAAGGTCCACGGTCAGGGGAACCTGGGACTCCAGCAGGCTTAACTCATGACTCAGCCGGGCCTGGTCGGCATAATCCTTAAGTCGGTCTTTAATGGACTTTTCTTTAATTTCTTCCACATGGGCCAGGAGATTTTCCAAACTATGGTACTGGGCGATCAACTTAAGTGCGGTCTTCTCGCCGATGCCCGGCACCCCGGGGATATTGTCGGAGGCGTCCCCGGCCAGGGCCCGCACCTCCACCAGTTGCTCCGGGGAGAGGCCGTATTTCTCCCGGACGGTGGCCGGGTCATGGCGCACCTCTTTCATGGGGTCCCACAGGTCCACCCCCTCGGCCACCAGCGGCAGCAGGTCCTTGTCCCCGGAGATGATCTCCACCTCAAACCCCTGGGCCCGGGCTTTCCGGACCAGGGTGCAGATGAGGTCGTCGGCCTCGTAGCCCTCTTGCTCTAAGGCCGGCAGATTGAGGCCCTGGATGATTTTGTGGATGTAAGGCAACTGCACTGCCAGGTCCTGGGGCATGGGGGGACGGTGGGCTTTGTAGGCGGGAAAACGTGCGTGCCGGAAGGTGGGGGCTTTGGAGTCCAGGATCAGGGCCAGATACTGGGGCTGCCGCTCCCGCAGCACCTTGAGGAGCATGTTGGTGACCCCAAACACCGCGTTGGTGGGAAAACCCTTGGAGGTGGACAGGCCGCGGATGGCATGAAAGGCCCGGTAAAAATAGGAACTGATGTCAATGAGATATAAGACCCGAGCCTTTTGCGCCATCACCTCTCCTTGTCTCCTTATACCCCCACTACTCATGCGTGTCAATGGGAGACGGGCTAGTAGTAGGGGAGGGGGTAAGGGCCATTGGCCTTTACCCCCTCCCCCAGTCTCTTAAGGGTAATAAATTTTTAGCGGCTAGACTGGGGCCATAGACCCCAGCCTAGCCGCTAACTTTTGCGGGTTGGGTGGGGGGTGTGGGGGGAGGGCAGGGACCTCAGGTCCCTGGCCCTCCCCCCACAGTTCCCCTCAACCCCGCGGCTTGGCCCAGATTTCCAGGACGGTCAGGTTGAGGAAGCGTTTAGAGGCGGCGGCGCGGATGACGGCCACGGTGTCCCAGCCCCGGGCGGTGCCGGCCGCGGCCACCACTTCTTCTGATTCCGGGATGAGTCCCGCGTCCACCGCTTCCATGACGATCTCGCAGCAGACCTTGAGGCCCTGGCCCAGGCGGCGCAGGGTATTGGCGATGAGCAGGGTGGGGGCGCTGCCCTTGAACTGGTCGGCGACGGCGGTGTCCAGGGAGTGGGTGAGGATGGTGGCCTTGAGCACCTGGCCGCCATGTTTGGTGATTTCCTGATAATTTTCTTCCAGAAACTCATCAATATTGGGGCCTTTGAAGCCCACGGAATGGCCCACCACCACCAGGTTCACCTTTTTGCCGGCAAGCCCGCGGGCCGCCTGGGCGCCGGAGTCGCCGGTGGTGGAAGCCACCACCAGATGGCGGTAGCCCTCGCTGACGGCCTTTTCCAAAAGCCTAAGGCAGGCCTGGGTGTTCTCGGGGCCGGGTTTGTCGAAGTACCAGATTTCCCCGCGGTTCATGGGAGGGCTCCTTTCTGGTGAGGGAATTTTCAATATCCGCCAAGTTGAAGCATTTTACCGAAAATTCCGATGTTTTTACAGAGAAACCGGAAAGCCTTCTGGCCTCACGGTGACTTAGAAGGATTCTGGGAAAGACCGGGCCTTAAATACCTCAGCCGTCAACGGCGCCGTTATTCTCAAAAGGAGAGAAGAGGAGAGCCCATGGGCCGTTTTACCGCCAGCCTGCGCTTCCGGCTAATTCTTCTAGTATTTCTGGCCGTGCTGCCGGCTTTGGGGTTAATCCTTTACTCCGGTCTGGAATACCGGCGCCTGGCCGCAGTGGAGGCGCAAAAGGACGCCCTGGACTTGGCCAGACATGTTTCCCTCTATCAAGAGCTGGTAATCGAAGGGGCGCGCCAACTGCTGGTCAGCCTGGCCGAGCTGCCGGCGGTGCGCCAACACGACGGGCCCGCCTGCAGCGCCTTCTTCGCCAAGATATTGGCGAAGCACCCGGAATATGCCAACATCTCTGCGGCTGATGGGGACGGGAAGGTGTTCGGGAGCGCCCTGCCGCACGGTCCGCTTAGTGCTGCGGACCGCCCTTTTTTCCAACGCGCTCTTCAAACCCGGGACTTCGTCATCGGGGAATTCGGGATCGGACGGGCCTCGGGCAAGGCCACGGTCCATGTGGCCTATCCGGTTCTGGAGACGGCCGGGCAGGTGCAGGGGGTGGTCTATGCCGGCCTGGACCTGGCCTATCTCAATTCCCTGGCCACCAAGACCCAGCTTCCTGCCGGTTCGGTGCTCAACGTGATTGACCGCCAGGGCACCGTATTGGTGCATCATCCTGATCCGGGACCATGGGTGGGCAAGGCCCTCCCGGATGCGGGGATTATCAAAACCGTCCTGGAGCAAAGGGAAGGGGTCGCAGAGACCCGGGGCCTCGACGGCGCGGCGCGTCTATACGCCTTTACGCCCTTGGGCGGCGCGACCCCGGGGCTGTTTGTGGTCGTGGGTACTCCCGGCGGCATTGTCTATGGCGAAGCCAACCGGATATTGACCCGCAATTTGGCGGCCTTGGGGGTGGCGGCGGCTTTGGCCCTGTCGGCGGCCTTCCTGTTCAGCCAACTTCTCATCATCGGCCGGACCCGGGTCCTGGTAAACACGGCGCAGCAGTTGGCCGCCGGCGATCTGGGGGCGCGCTCCGGTTTGGCTTACGCGGCAGGGGAATTCGGCCAACTGGCCCAGGCTATTGACGGCATGGCCGCCGCCCTTGAACAACGCGGACAAGTCTTGAAAGAGTCGGAAGCCAAATACCGCTCCCTGGTGGAGGGAATACCGGCCATCACCTATATCATCGCCCTGGATGAGGCCAGAACCTTGCTCTATGTCAGTCCCCAAACCGAGGCTATTCTGGGCATCCCCCCGAGCCAATTCACGGTCGATCCTGAGTTCTGGAAGCAGCGGCTCCATCCTGACGACCGCGCCCGCGTCATGGCAGAGGTGAACCGCGGCCAGGCCACGGGAGAGACCATGATGGCCGAATTCCGGATGCAGGCGAAGTCCGGCGCCTTCGTCTGGTTCCGCGCCCAGGCGGCGATGGTGCGCGACCGAAACGACCAACCTCTTTTCATCCAGGGCATTATGCTAGACATCACCGAGCGCAAGCGGGCCGAGGAAAACGTGCAAGCCAGTGAAGAGCTGTACCGCTCCCTGTTGGAGACCACCGGCACCGGTTACGTAATTATTGACGACCAGGGAAAGGTCCTGGACGCCAATGCGGAATATGTCAGGCTGACCGGGCATAAGGCCTTGAAAGAAATTTTCGGCAGAAGCGTTGGGGACTGGACCGCAGCCCATGACCGGGAAAGGAATGAGGCTGCGGTCCAGGAATGCGCCCGACAGGGTTATATGCGGAACCTGGAAATTGATTATGCGGACCTCCAGGGGCGGATCACGCCGGTAGAGATCAACGCCACCGTGCTTAAGACCGAAGGCGGCGCCAAAATCATCACTTTGGTCCGGGATATCAGCAAGCGCCGGAGGGATCAGAAAGCCATGGAGTCCGCCAATGAGCAACTACGGTTGCTGGTGGCCGAATCTGGAGAGCGCAATCGCAATGCCACCCTGCTCAATGACCTGGGCGAGACGCTCCAGGTCTGCCAGAGCTCCGGGGAAGCTTACCAGGCTGTGGGCCATTTCGTGCCAAGATTTTTTCCGGACGAGGCGGGAGCCCTGTATGTCTTCAATTTCGAGCATAACCTGTTGGAGGCGGTGGCGGCCTGGGGGGAAGGGCCGCCTTTTGAGTCGGCGTTTCCCCCGGATGATTGCTGGGCCATGCGTCGCGGGCGAATTCATTTGATGGCCGACCTCCAGGCGGGGATGTGCTGCCGCCATGTGTCCGGCACCGATGCCGCGGGCTACCTGTGCGCCCCCATGATGGCCCAGGGAGAGGCTTTGGGCATACTCCATTTACGGATGAGCGTCCGGGATGAGGGGAGACGGAAGGCAAAGACGGCCACCGGCCTGGAGGCCCCTAAAACACAGCTGGCAGTGACCTTGGCGGACAGTATCGCCTTGGCCCTGGCCAACCTGAGGCTGCGAGAAACTCTGCGGGGCCAGGCCATTCGGGATTCCCTCACCGGCCTGTTCAACCGGCGCTATCTGGAAGAGACTCTTAAGCGGGAGGTGGAGCGGGCCAGACGGCTGGGGGGCTCCCTGGGGGTAATCATGCTGGACCTGGACCATTTCAAGCAATTTAACGACACCCAGGGCCACGGGGCGGGCGACGCCCTGCTCAGCGCCCTGGGCGATTTACTGCAGACGGAAACCCGCCCGGAAGACATCGTCTGCCGCTATGGGGGAGAGGAGTTTTTGGTGGTTTTACCGGGGACCTCTCTTGAGGTCAGCCAGGAACGGGCTGAGAACTTGCGCCAAGCGGTCAAACGGCTGCGGATCCATTATATGGACCAGGTTTTGTCAGCGACGACTATTTCTCTGGGCGTGGCCGGCTTTCCGGAACACGGCGGCGACGCGGATATGGTGATCCGGGTGGCTGACCAGGCTCTTTACCGCGCCAAACAGGAAGGTCGGGACCGGGTGGTGGTAGCGGCGCGAGTCAGCGACTTTCAGTCAGCGGCCATCCGCCAATTGCAGAAAGCTTAAAAGGTCGAATCCCTCCATCATCGCCAGGACTTGGGGGCCTGGCAAGGGCCTGCCGCCGCCAGCCTCCTCCTTAAAAGATTTTTTCTAACGCGCCCGCTTCCCCCACGACATTAACCCTAAAGAATTTTTCGGAAATGGCCGAAAGCAGGTCTAAGAGGGGACTGGCACGGGCGGGGGAAACCTGAGCCTGTGGCCCAGCCCAGGGGGGCGATTCACCAGGAAAAGTCCCCAAGCCGGAGAGATTGCTTTAGGGGGCAAAATGATTGGTTTGTGGTGGGGCCTCGCCCTTTTCCTAACGGTGGTGGGCGCCTTGTTTTATTGGAGTGGCCGGGTGTTTGGCGTAGAGAGTTTTTATCAGGACGCCAGCCTGATTTTGTTTCTGGCCCTGCTGTGCGCAAGTGGAGCCCAGATTTGGCCCTAATGGGTCTTCAGAGCAAGTCGTCCGGCAGGAAGACCACCTCCCTTTCCAAGGCCACCTTCTGGGTGCGCCAGACGGTTTCCTGGATTTCGGCGATGAGGGCCTTTATCTGCGCCGCGGTGGCCCGGCCCTGGTTGAGAATGAAGTTGGCGTGCTTGCGGGAAACAAAAGCGTCGCCCCGGCGTCGGCCCTTGAAACCCGCGGCCTCGATGAGATAGCCTGCCGCCGGGGTCTGGGGAGGATTTTTAAAGACACTGCCGCAACTTCTGGGATTGGCGGGCTGTACGGCCCGGCGGGCCGCCAGCAACTCGTGCATCCGGCTTTTTATGGCCTGGGGAGGCGCCTGGGTCTTTAAGGCAAACTCGGCGTCCACCACCAGCCAGTGGGGGAAATTAAGGAGCAGCGACGAACGGTACCCGAGGCCCAGGTCCTGGGCTTTAAATTCCAGAAGGTTAAGCTGCGGGGTAAGCGCCCACACCCGGTTCAGCACCCCGGCCAGGTCCTGGCCGTGGGCCCCGGCGTTCGTGCGCACCGCCGCGCCCACGGTGCCGGGGATGCCCGCCAGAAATTCACAACCGGAAAAGCCCAAGTTGGCCGCGGTGCGGGCCAGACGGGGCAGGGCCACGCCGGCGCCTGCTCGCAAGGTATCGCCCTTAAACTCCAGTCCTTGAAGGCTCTTGGCCAGGTGCAGGGTAAGCCCCGGCAGGCCCTGGTCGGCAATGAGCAGGTTGGAACCCCGGCCCAGGAAAAACAGGGGCCAGCCCCGGGCCTGGGCCAGGCGCATAAGCTGAAAAATATCTTCCAGGTCCTGGGGCACGGCCAGATACCTTGCCGGCCCGCCCACCTTCCAGGTGGTCAGAGGGGCCAGGGGTTGGCCGGAGTAAACCGGCCCCTTGATGCCAGGCCAGTCAAGGCGCTCAGATTCCATAGGGAAAATATGTCGCTTCATCTTGAACTAAAGATACACATATCCTTCTAACACAAATTCCTCTGTTCTTCCGTCAGGAAAAGGAAAGGAAGGCTGTCGGAGCGCTCGGAAGGTGGCAAATAGGGCAATCACACTATCCAGGGCATCTCCTGAGGAATTATCAAGAATCGCGTCTTTCAAAATATTATTGGCCAATGCGAGCTTGTTATCCATTAAATAGTTGAGAAGACGTTCACGATTATTTCGGTATTTAGCTTTTTTATAGGGAATATTGGTGAAATTCTCTCTTATCAAAGTAGACCGAGGACAAATTTCCACCAGCCAGGGCTTCCTATCTATGGGGTCCTGCATGGGGAGGACGCACACAGAGCCCTCCAATACTAAGGGACGCAATATTTGGGAAATGCCGAAATAAGTTTGTTTATAGAGCCGCAAATTATAGGGAGAAAAGGGAGTACGGCTTTCCCTATCGGTGGTGCGCTTGAGTTCGTGTGGGCCGCCTAATTCTCTACATATAGTCCTGAAGGCATCGGGGCTGGGAAATCTCTCCGGGAAAGATTGGAGAAACTCATGCCAATTTTGGCAGTTAAGCCGCGCAAGAATTGGGGAAGGCAAGCCAAAGGGAAAATCAAGGCCAAATACGGTGCTTCCGGCATTGGCGATAAAGTTACGCAAGGCCCCAAGACATTGGCGAAGTTCTCTTCCCGAATCAGGAATCGTTGCTCCTTTGCAGCAGTTTTTCACCTCCACTTCTCCATCCCGTACCACCCCGCTGGCCACCCAGATTTTTAGGCCCGCGTCCACGGCGCCACTGAAATCTACCCCAAAAATTTTTGGCGAGTTCTTCACGAAATCAATCTTCAAAAACACTCTTAATAATTTGCTGAAGTTAGTCTATCTTTGTCAATTAAACAAATAATCCAGGTTTATACTTTATTTTCTGGTGGCTTTCAACAATTCCCAAATCATAGCTAGGCTCCTGGGTCTGTAAGATGGACCATGGAGGCGGCAACCATCAGCTACCTTGACAATTCCAGGGAAAACAGGTAGCGTTTTCCCAAAGGATAAGGGGGAGAAATGCGGCGGACTCGACTTTGGGGGATAGGGGCCGGGGTGTTGGCGAGCCTTCTGGCCGGGGCCGCTGGGGTACAGGCGGACACCCCGCCGGTGGCCTATGTGGAGCTAAAATACTCTCTGGTGCGCCACGGCGTGGACAAGGACTTTGTCGCCAAAACCTTTGGCGACTCCCGCAACAGCTTCATGCCCGACGTGGTCCGCAAGATCGCCTATCTCCGCAAGGAAACCCCGGACATTTATAAAAAGTTTCTTACTCCGGCAGTGGTCGCCCAGGGCCGGAACTATCTGGCCGAGCACCGCTCCACCCTGTCCCGGGCGGCAGCCCGTTTTGGGGTGGCTCCGGAAGTGATTGTGGCCATCCTCACGGTGGAGAGCGGTCTGGGCAACAGTACCGGCCGCTATCCGGTCTTCAATGTCTTTGCCTCCCTGGCGGTCATGGACACCCCGGAGGTCATCCAAGAGTTGGGCTTAAGCCCCAACCTTAAGGATCGCCTGAAGAAGAAAGCCGCCTGGGCCCGGCGGGAGTTACAAATATTTCTGGATTATTGTTATAGGCAACGTCTGGATCCCTTTGAGTTCAAAGGCTCCTGGGCCGGGGCCATGGGGTTCTGCCAGTTTCTGCCTTCCAGCCTGCAAAGGTGCGGGGCCGACGGCGATGGCGACGGCCGGGTGGACCTGTTCACCCATGACGACGCCATCTTTTCCATCGCCTGTTATTTGCACAAGAGCGGTTTTCAGCGCCAGAACCGGTCCACCTGGCGCCGCGCGGTTTACAGCTATAACCACTCCGACGCCTATGTGGACACGGTGCTCACCCTGGCCAACTGGTATTGATGAGCCTGCATAAGCCTGTTTACAGGTATTTTGCGGGGAGGGGCGGGGGAAGATTTACAAAAAATTCTCCCGACCCTTCCTCAAACCCCCACTAGCGGGTTGGGTGGGGGGCTTGGGGGGAGGGCAGGGACCCCTTACAAAAAAGTCCCTGGCCCTCTCCCCAAAACCCACACAGAAAGGGAAAACATGGCGGCGACTGGGGTGGATGTGGGAATTGTCATGGGCAGCGCCTCGGATTGGCCCAGTGTGGAGCCGGCCGCGGCCCTGCTGAAAGAGTGGGGTATCACCTGTGAGGTGGTGGTGGCCTCGGCGCACCGCGCCCCTCGTAAGGTCCAGGCCTACGGCCAGAACGCGCGGGGGCGGGGTCTTAAGGTAATCATCGCCGCGGCCGGGGCCGCGGCCCATCTGGCCGGGATGTTGGCCGCGGAAACCACCCTGCCGGTGATCGGCGTGCCTCTGTCCAGTTCTCCCCTGCAAGGGTTGGACAGCTTATTGTCCACGGTGCAGATGCCCGCCGGAGTGCCGGTGGCCACCATGGCCCTGGGGGCGGCCGGGGCCAAGAACGCCGCCATCTTTGCCGCCCAAATCCTGGGCTTAAGCGACCCTCGGGTCCGGGAGATCTTGAGCGGCCATAAAAAAATCCTGGAGCAAAACGTGATGCAGCAAGGGGAAAAAATTCCTCCGGAGTATCGGGCCAAGGAATAACCCCCACACCCGGTGAGGTAGAGATAGGGCCATGATAGTCACCTCCATGGTGGACCTAAGCATCGACCTGGGGGCGTTGGCGCACAATTATCGCCAGCTGCGCGCCCGGTGCGCCCCTCAGGTAAAGATGCTGGCGGCGGTCAAAGCGGACGCCTACGGCCACGGGTTGGAGCCCGCGAGCCGCACCCTGGCCGCGGCCGGAGCGGACTATCTGGGGGTGGGGTCCCTGGAGGAGGGGCTGGCCCTGCGCCAGGCGGGGCTTACGACGCCGGTGCTCCTGCTTTTGGGGATCCTGCCCGCGGAGGCCGAAAGCGCCGTGGCCGCGGATTTGGACGTGGTCGTGTATCGACCGGATGTGGCCCAGGCGGTGGCCGCGGCGGCCCGGAGCCAGGGGAAAAAAGCCCGGGTGCACCTCAAGGTGGACACCGGCATGGGCCGCCTGGGGGTGCTCCCGGACGAAGTGTTGCCCTTTTTGGAATCCCTGGGGGAACATCCTCAACTGGAGATTATGGGGCTCTTGTCCCATCTGGCGGTGGCGGAGATAGAGGATAAGTCCTATACTTTAAAACAGTTGGCCGAATTTACCGGGCTGCTGGCGGCGGCCCGGGCGCGGGGCTTTGAGTTGCCCTTAAGCCACCTAGCCAACAGCGCCGCCACCTGGGAGTTGAAAGAAACCCATTTCGGCATGGTGCGGCCCGGGATCATGCTTTACGGGTCGCCGCCAGCCCCCCAGCGCCACCTGGCGATGAATCTCAAGCCGGTGATGTCCTTTGCCTGCCAGGTGCTCCAGGTGAAGCGCCTGCCGCCAGGGGCCAGCATCAGTTACGGGTGCACCTACACCACTCCGGACTGGTGCCAACTGGCGGTGCTGCCCGTGGGCTATGCCAACGGCTACAGCCGGCTTCTTTCCAACCGGGGCGAAGTGCTCATTGGGGGGCAGCGGGCGCCCATCCGGGGCCGGGTGTGCATGAACCTCATCATGGTGGAGGTCAGCCACATCCCCGAGGTAACGGCAGGTGATAAAGTAACCCTTTTGGGCGCGGACGGCGACGAACGACTCACCGCGGAAGAACTGGCCGGCTGGGCCCAGACCATCAGCTACGAAATTTATCTCGCCCTGGGGAATGCCAACCCCCGGCGCTACCTCGGAACCTGATATGGAAAGAAAGCCGGATATTCAGGAAGCCAGCATCTGCGTGGTCTGCGCCTGGCGCCAGGACTGCGTCAAGAAATATTCCTTCACCGGCCAACACTGCCTGGAATTCACCCGGGACCTCACCCTCAAACCCAAACCGGAAGGGGAGGGGGAGAAGGAGAAGAAGTGAGTTTGGGGGGAGGGCCAGGGAATTGAATTCCCTGCCCTCCCCCCATACCCCCCCTCCCAACCCGCATATGTTGGGCCGGGGCTCCCTGGCCGCTGGCCTCCTGCTCAACACCAATCTCAATTTCGAAAGCTTTTCTCAGATGCGTCTAAAGAAGATTTTACGAGATTTGCTTACCGTCAGCGTCACCGAGGCCCGTAATGCCGGCAAGTTGGATTTTGCCGACTTGCCAGCCTTCGAGGTCGAGGCCCCGAAGCTCTCAGAGCACGGCGACTTTGCCGCGAATATCGCCCTGACCCTGGCCTCCCAGGCCAAACAACCCCCCCGCCGACTCGCCGAGATTATCGTCAAGGGCCTTGTTGCCCCAGCAGGTATGCTGGGCCGGGTGGAGATCGCCGGGCCTGGGTTCATCAATTTTTTCATTGAAGACACATATTGGTATCAGGTGCTGCCGGAGATTCACCGCCTGGGGTCGGCCTATGGCGACAGCGACCTGGGGCGGGGCCGCAAAGTACAGGTGGAGTTCGTCAGCGCCAACCCCACCGGCCCCCTGCACGTCGGCCACGGCCGGGGAGCGGCTCTGGGCGACGCCCTGGCCAACCTGCTGGCCGCCACCGGCCACGAGGTGGTGCGGGAATACTATATCAATGACGTGGGCACCCAGATTTTAACCCTGGGCAAGTCCCTATATTTCCGCTTGCGGGAACTTCAGGGGGAAGTAGTGGAATTTCCGGCAGACGGCTACCAGGGCGAATATATAATAGATATTGCTAAGACCCTTGAAAAAAATGGTTTTCCTCCAGAAACCTTGCTAGACGAGGAAGGTATGCTGGCTCTGGGACGCTATGGGGCGGACCTCATTTTGGCCGGCATCCAGAAAGACCTGGAGGACTTTGGGGTTTATTTTGACCGCTGGTTTTCCGAGGCCGAACTTTACCGCCAGGGGCTGGTGGAACGCAGCTTCGACCTTCTCAAAGAGAAAGGCTATCTGTATGAGCATGACGGCGCCTTGTGGTTTCGGGCCTCTGAGTGGGGGGACGAGAAGGACCGGGTGGTGCAGCGGCGCAGCGGGGCCACCACTTATTTTGCCTCGGACGTGGCCTACCACCTCCATAAGTTCCAGCAAGGCTTTGACCTGGTGGTGGACCTGTGGGGCGCGGACCACCACGGCTATGTGCCCCGGCTGCAGGCCGCCATCGAGGCCTTGGGTTTTAAGGGGCGGCTTAAAACCATCCTGGTGCAGTTGGTGTCTTTGCTGCGCCATGGACAGCCGGTGGCCATGACCACCCGGGGCGGCACCTTTGTGACCCTGGAGGAGGTGGTGGCCGAGGTGGGCAAAGACGCGGCCCGCTTTATCTTTCTCAGCCGGCGGCCCGACGCCCATCTGGAATTCGACCTGGAGCTGGCCAAAGAGCAGAGCAGCGAAAATCCGGTGTATTACGTGCAATATGCCCACGCGCGGCTGGCCTCGGTGTTTCGCCAGGCCGCGGCCCAGGGGGTCGAGGTGTCCGCACCGGCCCCGGCCTTTGCCGCTCGGCTGACGCTGCCCGAGGAACTGGGCTTACTCAAGATGCTGGCCAACTACCCGGAACTGGTGGAAGGCGCGGCCCGCAACCTGGAACCCCACCGCCTCACTTATTTCTTGACGGAACTGGCCTCCGGACTGCATAGTTATTATTATAAACACCGGTTTATTACGGATGACTTAAATCTGACTCAGGCCCGACTCTGCCTGGTTAAAGGCGTAAAAACCGTGCTGCACCACGGCCTTAACATCCTGGGCGTGGCGGCTCCGGAGAGTATGTAAGGAGAAGATGGGTTGGGGGGAGGGCCAGGGACCTGAGGTCCCTGCCCTCCACCCAAACCCCCCTCCCAACCCGCTGATGGGTTGTCCGAGTCAGTCGGGACCAGCGGCCCCGACTGACTCGGACAAAGTTATTCCCCCAACA
>Ga0233423_10000696_pt1 | contig 17272 bp, 13 predicted proteins | sample Watercolumn_Mata_FD_180713 | JGI IMG/M metagenome (GOLD analysis project Ga0233423, IMG submission 180713) | Freshwater microbial communities from Lake Matano, South Sulawesi, Indonesia - Watercolumn_Matano_2014_112_MG | ecosystem: Environmental > Aquatic > Freshwater > Lake | place: Indonesia...
GTATAGATAAAATTCCGGAAATTCCTATAATCATTCTACTAAATGCATAACTTTTGAAAAATGCTGTTAATGCAGAAATAAAAACATATGCAACAAATGTTGCAGCAATTGATCTTGAGACTGACATTCGACGTTGAGTGTAAACTCCAGCCGCATACAGACTGCCGATAACAATAACAGCCGGAATTGTGAAAACAAAAGGATATGCATATGCAGGATATCTAAAAAATGTTCCTTTCCAAATTTCCTCAGCAAGTAAAATGCTTAGAGTTACGCTAAGAAAATCAAAGATCGCTACACGAAGCGGACGAAGAACTGAGGAAACAAAAGCAATAAACGATACAAGTGAAATCGATATCCGAAGAAACCAACCATAAAGGATTGATTTTCGGAAATGTTTGCCGACAAAAAGATGCATCGCCCGATAGAATGTATTAATCTCGTCGAGACTACTGCGACGCGTGCTTTCACCTTTATAATGAATAATTTGTGTTGAAGGAACATAATATACTTGCCACCCTGCCTGGCGAATTCGATAACACCAATCGATATCTTCGCCATACATGAAAAAACTTTCATCCAATCCACCGACCTGATCGATGATCGTTCGCCTTACAAACATAAAAGAACCACTTACAGCATCTACAGGATATGTTTCTTCTGTACTTAAGTAGGTGAGATTATATTTACCGAATATTTTTTTATTTGGAAAGAGTGTACTCAATCCAAAAATCTTTGTGAAAGCAACCCATGGCGTTGGAAAACTACGCCTGCAGGGAAGTTGGAAGCTTCCATCAGGATTTAAGATTTTACAACCACTCAATCCAACTTCAGGATGCGAATTCATAAAATCTATCATAACCCGGATTGTATCTTCCTGAACAACAGTGTCTGGATTTATTAGAAGGACAAATTTTCCACGAACATGATTAAGAGCAATATTGTTTGCTTTCGCAAATCCAAGGTTATGTTGTTGAGGTAGGATTCGTACTTTAGGGAAACGATTCCGAATGAATTCCGTACTGCCGTCATCCGAAGCATTGTCTACTACGATTATCTCAGCACGAAGACCTTTGAGAGCTTTTTGAAGTGAAACAAGTGATTGATGGAGAAAATCACGGACATTATAATTCACAATAACTACAGAAACATCTAATAATCTCCGTTTCTCGGACTTAACCATGTAGTTACCGATATGCTTTTGAAAATAGACTTTGGATTTTCAATTTCCAGACCATCCACGCAGCTTCATAGACTATATGTTTTGACATTTTTGATGTTCCGGCTCGCCTATCAATAAAGACAATCGGAATCTCACCAATTCGAAAACCTTTTTTCCATGCCTTAAAATTTGTTTCAATTTGAAAACTATAGCCATTAGAATGTATCGAGTCAAGATCAATATTTTCTAAAACCACGCGACGATAACATTTAAATCCTGCAGTTGCATCACGAACCGGTAGACCAGTGACAATTCTTGTATATAGATTTGCTGAATAACTTAATATTAACCTACTCATAGGCCAATTCACAACATTAACTCCCGAAATATATCGTGATCCAATAACAAGATCATAATCCTCTGCTTTTGCTAATAATTTAGTGAGTGATTTTGGATCATGCGAAAAATCCGCGTCCATCTCAAAGATAAAATCGAATCCATTCTGTAGTGCATACTTGAATCCGGTAACGTATGCAGTTCCAAGACCTTGTTTCCCAGGACGTTCAATTAAATGAATACGTTTATTGTCCTTTTGTAAATTCCTTACTATCTGCGCTGTCCCGTCTGGTGAATTATCATCTACGACTAGCACATTAAATCCTTCATGTTGTGCTAATACTTCAGGGATAATTTTTACAACATTATCCGATTCATTATAAGTAGGGATGATTATTAACGATTTTTTCATAACGAATTTAATTATTTCTTAAGTGCCTGGAGTACATTTTGAACTATATATTCTTGTTGATCTGCTTCGAGTTCTGTATGCATTGGCAACGAAAGAACCTCTTCGCTTGCCTTCTCAGTTAAGGGAAATGAACCGCGAGGCGTTTCACTGGAACTATAAGCTTCCTGTAAATGCAGGGGAATGGGATAATAAATTGCATGCGGTATTTTTTTATCATTTAGTATCTTAGCTACGGCATCACGCTGCGTCATACGGATCGTATACTGATGAAAAACGTGTGTTCCATATGGTGCTTCGTATGGTATAACAACATCCGAATCTGTAAACAACCTATTATAACAATTCGCTGCTTTTCGACGTGCATCTATCCACCGATCGAGATATTGCAGCTTCACACGAAGCATTGCAGCTTGCAGTGCATCGAGGCGACTGTTTACTCCGAGCAATTCATGTTTGTATCGAATCCGTGATCCATGCACAACAATCATCCGTAACTTTTCCGCCAATGCTGAATCATTTGTAACTACCATCCCTGCATCACCAAATGCACCTAAATTCTTACTAGGAAAGAAACTGATACAACCAACCGAACCAATACCTCCTAACTTTTTACCTTTATAATCCGATCCTATTGCCTGACACATATCTTCAATTACAGGAATAGAATACTGACGTGACAGATCCATTAAAGGATCCATGTCTGTTGGTTGCCCGTAGAGATGAACTGGAATAATGGCTTTCGTTTTTTTTGTAATTGCAGCTTTTAGTTTCTCCGGATCAAGATTGAATGTTCGTAGATCGATATCGACATATACTGGTTTGGCACCAAGCAATACAATAGTCTCGGTGGTTGCTACAAATGTAAATGGAGTTGTAATGACCTCATCTTCTGCTTTTACTCCAAGCGCCATCATCGCCACTAAAAGCGCATCAGTACCTGAAGCACAACCTATCGCATGCTTCACATTGAGATATCGTGCAATTTCATTTTCAAATTCAGTTACCTCTTTACCAAGAATATATTGACCGGATTCAATCACACGTAACGCTGCTTCATCAATTTCCTTCTTGATTTTCTGATACTGTCCAACTACATCAACCATATGTATTGGTTTCATATCTACACTTTTCCTAATTATGCTTCTACTTACTATTCACTATTTACAATTAACTATTTACTATTAATTATTCACTATTCACATTAACTACGTACTTTGAACTACGAACCATTAACTCCGAGGCAACCATCAAGTATGCCCTTTCCCTGTTAACATAACATAAAAAGTATTAAGAAGAATTTTTAAATCCATTCTCCACGATATATTTTCTATATAGAATAAATCATATTTAATTTTTGCTCGAACATCTTCCATGCTTTCATCGTACTTATGTTTCACCTGAGCCCATCCAGTAATTCCTGGCCGCACACGATGACGATGATTATACAATGGAATTTCTTTTGTGAGCTTATCTACAAAGAATGGACGTTCAGGTCGTGGTCCAACCAAGCTCATATCTCCTATTAAGACATTAATGAACTGAGGTATTTCATCTAGATGCATCCTTCTTAACCAGCGGCCAACACGAGTTACCCGTGGATCGTTTTTACCTGCCCATATTGGACCGGATTTTTTCTCCGCATCACTCCTCATCGATCTAAATTTATACATTCGAAAACTAGTGCCATTCAATCCAATTCTTGTTTGCCTATAAAATATTGGCCCTCGTGAATCGATTTTAATAAAGATAGCTATACAAATCCATACTGGAAGTCCAAAAATAATAACAGAAATTGAAAATATGATATCAAGCATCCTTTTTGCTATTTCTTCCCATGGTTTCATTAACTGCGGACGTATTTCCATTAATGGCAATCCATATAATGAACTAATCCGCGCTTGTCCGCTTACAATATCGTAGAGATCGGGCATTATCTTCATTCCAACTTCATTACCATCACATTGACGGATAAGTTGTGTCAATTGGAGATGTTCTGTAGAATCAAGACCTATAAGCACTTCTCGAATTGAATGTGTCTTTATAAGTCTTGATGTATCACCTAACGTTCCTAAAATTGGAATGCTTTGATAGGAAGATCCTTTTATGCGAGGTCCAGTTTGATTTTTTGTTCCTGTTTTAATAAAACCAATGACTTTATATCCTAACGCTGGGTATTGCATAACCATATCGCATAGTTTAAAGGCTTTTTCCGACCACCCGATAATAATTGTATTACGCAGTCCAATACCAGAAAGAAGTAACTTTCGTTGAAAATACCTGAGAAGGAGTCTCCCTGTGATGATCAGAAAAGTCAGTGCAATCCAATATCCAAAAATCAACAGGCGCGATTGTACAATCGCTGTGTTTGTCGAATCGTCGATGACAATAAGAAAAAATAGAAAAAGCACACCTACTATCGTCGCTCGAAGAATTGTCACAAATTCATCGATTCGTGATTGTTCGTACCATGGTCGATAGAGACCAAAGAGACTAAACCAAATTATCCAATACAAACAAATAGCGAACATCGGAAGTAAAAACTCCGGTTCGATACTATAAGGAATCCATTGACTTCGTACACGGAATATGTAATAGAGGATGTATGATGCATTGATTGTGAAAATATCAACGAGAATCGCTATAATTTGTTGACGTCTAAGTCTCACGATTATTGCCTATCACTTTTTAAAAGAACATCCAGAATTCTTTCAGAAGCATGTCCATCGCCATAGGGATTTTCCAATATTTGATGCTCTAACGGATTCTCAATCAATCGACTTACTGCTTTAACAATTCTTTTTACATCAGTTCCGACGAGTTCGGACAATCCGAGATCTACACTTTCCATTCGTTCAGTAACTTCTCTTAGAACAATGCAATATTTTCCAAATGATGGAGCTTCTTCCTGTATTCCACCCGAATCAGTGATAACAAACTCGCAATGTTTCAATAATGTCAGTAGATTGAGATAGGAAACTGGTGGGATCAGTAAAACATTTTCAACATCACTTAATATTTCGTTGACTGGTCCCTGGACATTTGGATTAAGATGAACCGGATAAATAAATTGAATCCGTGGATATTTCATCGCACAATCGAGAATGGCTGCACAAATATTCTTAAAACCTTCTCCAAAACTTTCACGGCGGTGTGCTGTAACGAGAATAAAAGGTTTTCGGATATTTTTTACTACGCGGTGAAGTTCGTCAAGATTATATTGCTCTTGAATTATCCTTAATGCATCAACAACAGTATTCCCAGTAATGAAAATCGTACTCTCAGCAATTCCTTCTCGTTTTAACTGTTCGCTAGCTGTCGTCGTCGGACAAAAGTTATATTTCGCTATCATACTAATTATTCGACGATTACATTCCTCTGGATAAGGAGCAGCCATATCGAATGATCTCAATCCAGCTTCAATATGTGCAACTGGAATTTTCATATTGAATGCACAAATAGCTGTCATCGCCGCCGTTGTCGTATCTCCTTGTACCATAACAACATCTGGCTTTATTCTATCTATTTCAACTGGCAACTTCGAAAAAACCGAATTGCAGATCATGTTTATGGTCTGGTTCGCTTGCATAATACCAAGGTTCTTATCAGGTGATATATTGAAAATCGACAATGCCTCATTTGCCATTACTTCATGCTGACCGGTAAGACAATAAATTACATTTATATCTTCTCGTTTCTTAGCTTCAAGAACGAAAGGTGCGGTTTTAATAATTTCTGGACGAGTACCAGCGACGATGAGAATGGTTTTCAAATTACGTTATTATTATTATTTAGATCCTTGTAAAAGCTCTTCATATACTGAAACAGTCTCGGCTGCTGACTTTTTCCATGAGAAACGTTTCAAATTCTCGAATCCTTTTTGCTTCAATTTTGCTCTAAGTGGAGAATTTATAGCTACTGATTCAATGGATACAGCTATATCTTTAACTGAAAATGGATCGAAGAAAACAGCGGCATCACCAGCCACTTCAGGTAAAGAAGCCGCCTTAGAACATACGACAGGAATTCCGACAGCCATCGCTTCAAGTATCGGTAAACCAAAGCCTTCATAGAACGATGGGAAAATCAAAAAATCTGCATGTTTTAGAATGTCAATGACTTGTTGCTTATTTAAATATCCAGTCCAAATAATATCCGAGTTTTTTAAGTTCAGCTTTGCATATTTCTCATTATCTATTGGGTGAGGCGAATGCCCAATTAATATTAATTTGTGTTTGATTTTATTATTCTTCTTCGCTTCTAAAAAAGCCTCAATAAGACGCGAAATATTTTTATTATAATATGCACTACTAAAAGCTAAAATATATGGTTGATTTATTCTAAATTGAACAAGAGTATTCATACTTTCTGTCTTATGATTTATCTTAAAATCATCTCGATCAACTGCTAAATGTGTTACTACTATTTTATCAAAAGGAACACAATATTCATTAAGAATTTCATTTCGAGAAAACTCAGAGATAGTAATAATTTTATTAGAACGAATGACAGATTGCCTAATAAAAAGTTCAAGGACCAATCGTCGTATCACTTGCATTTGTTTCCCAAAAGCTTTTATATTTAAATCAGGGACAGTTACAACAGTTGGACATTGAAGAAAAAGTGGTGAAACATAACCCAATGAATGGAGTAAATGAATTTTATATTTATTGAGATAATGTCTTAATTTAACTTGCTCAAAGTAATATCTGCTTTTTCTATTAGAAGCTGAAACTGGACATATGATTGACTTGAACTTTGGCGAATCATATTGAACTACACCCGCAGATTCTCTATTCATAAAAATAAAATATTCGTGGTTTAGTTCAAGTTGTTTCAAACCACTTATAAGTCCTCTTGCATATGTCTCTGTCCCACCAACAACACCAGGAATCAAATATAAAAGGTTTAATCCGATCCTCATCTTTTATCCAGCAAACCTGACTTATCATTCAAGAGCATACAACTCACTAAATCTCTATACTTTTGTTTAATTGATGAAAGTGAATACTTCTGAGTAGCAAGTGAACGAGTTCTCAAGGTAATTTGATTAAGTAACTCCTTGCTTGAACTTGCCTTTAAAATAGCTTTTGCGATCAATGCTGGTTCTTCTGGTTCAACAACCCATCCAATATTTTCCTCCTTTACAACGAGTGCTAATTCAGAATTCTTATCTGAGATAGCAAGAATAGGTTTACCTGCCGACATAATATTATACATTCTACAAGGTACAGAAACGCCTAACATTCCTTTTACAAATGAAATTACGGCAATATCACAAGCATTGAGTGATGAATTTAGTTCGCCTCGCGGTTGTAAATCAAGAACTGTAACATTTTTCAATCCAAATTTTTTCACATTATTTTTTAACCACTGTTCTTTCGCCCCAAATCCTATAAATAAAAAATGTATGGAATTTTGATTTTCAAGTATTTTTGCGCATTCAAAGAGATTTTCTATTCCATGTGTCCTGCCCATATTTCCTGAGTATTGCACAACAAATTTATCAAGAAGGTTTAGTTTTTTTAATAGTGGATTATTTTCTCTTGGGAGTGGAGTTATTTGATCACTATCAGCAAAATTTGTAATAAGGGTAATATTTGTGATGTTATAATTCATCTTGCTTTGAACAAGCCACATCATATCTCTTCCTAATACAATAATATGAGCGACACTTTTATATAGCTGTTGCTGCAATACATTAAAAATTTTAACTAAAACAGAACCAGATGAAAGCATATTGGCCGAAACAAGAGCATCAGGATAGACATCTTCAACTCGCAAAATGAGTTTCGCTTTACGTAATTTACAAACAAGGTTAACAACAAATGGTAACGTCGGAGGATTTGTTACTACAAGAACTATATCCCCTTCTCTGATTCTTAAAAGTGCATTATAGAAAATAGATAAGCTAATTGTAATAAGATTCATTAACCGAAACAATAGTATATCTTTATTTAGAGATGTAGCACTACAACGATGAATGAGAACTTTATTATGTATTTCATTCTTCGGAGCTTTCAAACCACGGGATTGATATGTTGGTTGGGCGCAAAGAGCTTTCACTTGAAATGATTCAGCAAGTCCTTCTGCAACATTTGTGATATTATGACCTGTTGCCGAGTCCTCTGGATAATATAATTCTGAAAGAATCCAAATAATCTTATCGTTATCTTTTACCATATAAAAATAATTCTCTATATATAATATTTATAATTAGAAATTCATTTCTTTTTTAATTGAATAACCTGTTGATTAATCCATTTATATGTTTTCTCTAATCCCTCTTCGAGTTTCATTTTTGGCTCCCAGCTCAATTTTTTACGCATAAGATTATTGTCAGAATTGCGACCTCGGACGCCTAGTGGTCCTGGAATGTGGTTAATAGTTTGCCTCTTATGAGCTATCTTCATTACCATCTCTGCTAATTGATTAATAGTCACCATTTCCTCTGATCCAATATTCATGGGACCTGTAAAATCGCTATCCATCATTCTTCTGACCGCTTCAAGACACTCTTCAATATAAAGAAATGAACGAGTTTGTTTTCCATCTCCCCATAACTCGATCTTACCTCCATCGTCTGCCTCTGCTACTTTACGGCACATCGCAGCTGGTGCCTTCTCTTTTCCGCCCTGCCAAGTCCCTTGCGGACCAAATATATTATGGAATCTCGCAATCCTAACTTGCAAATTATAATTTCTATTATAGGATAGATAGAGTCGCTCACTGAATAATTTCTCCCAACCATATTCACTGTCAGGAGCTGCTGGATATGCTGATTCTTCAGAACACTTTGGATTATCAGGATCTTCTTGATTATAGGCTGGATATATACAAGCAGAAGATGAATAAAATATTTTTTTGGCGCCAGATTTTATGGCGCGTTCAACCATATTTAGATTGATGGTGCCGGAATTATGCATTACGTCTGCATCATGATCTCCAGTAAATATATATCCTGCACCACCCATATCAGCAGCCAGCTGATATATCTCATCAAAAACTTGATCCGTTATTATTTTACAAACTTTTTGATCGCGGAGATCACCTATAACAAATTCGTCAGCTTGTGTTGCGGCATATTCTGGATACTTCAGATCCACTCCTCTTACCCAATATCCTTCTCGTTTCAAGCGTTTAACGAGATGATCCCCTATGAATCCACCTGCTCCACATACTAGAACTTTTCCAATATAAGACTTCATATTCCTTCCACAATTAATTGAGATGATATTTAAACACTATTTAGCACATTGAAAATAGCAAGAATAAAGCAAGAAAGTGCTTAGCCAACGTTTGAAACCACGCAATTTATCTGTCGATCGAAAAGTGTTAAAAAATTTAAACTCAGGATGATCCTCTAGAATACCAATCCTCCTTTTGAGAACCACAGACGAAAAATACTTCTGTGCTAATCGCAGGATTTTATTTTCACTAAAGTGATGAGGATGGTTTTTATCAATAAGATTAAGTAGAGGACCTAACATATTGAAAGGGAATTTAACCGTGTGGACTGCAAATAGAAACATACCAGTATCTTTGCAGATTCTGGAACATTCCTGCAGGACTCTTGCTGGATCTTCAACATGATCAATTACATTTGTCGAATAAATATAATCGCATAAACCATCTTCAAGCGGTATTGATTCCGCTTTAGCGTTAATGTATTCTATATAAGAAGCTGTCGGAAGTTTTCCAAATTTTAGATAGGTGTTTATGAGAGGATCGATCCCATATATTTTTTTGGGATTATTACCTGTCTTATGTGCATTTACTTGAAATCCTTTTATTAATCCATAAGGCCCACAACCAACATCTATTATAATCTTGTCATAAATAGTTTCCAGAATTTGTCCAAATCGCTCAACAGATTTCTTGGTAAATGCTAAGGCAGTATCATCTGAGATAGGCATATAAGTAGAAATATCTTTTTGTTTCTCGACATAAATAGCCTGCCAGAATTGGACTTCGTTTTCTTGTGCTTTCCTCCAACTTGTTGCCATAAATAGTATTCCCAGTAATTATGAACGAATAATCGAGTTCATCCTCTCTTCTTTATTCTTGAAAAGGGATTAACTCAATAAATCAGTTTATTACATATTGCTTCATTGTCTTAATAAATGTATGTATGCATTAAGTTCATCAATAGTAAAATAATGCAAGATAATAAGTGATATAAAATATATAATTATTCCAATAAATAACGACACGAATAGACTCAATGGCAAGAAATAAAGAAATAATCCCATAAGTAATCCCGCTAGAAGCGGTTTGAATATAAGAATAACAAATTCCGAAGACCGTATGTATTTACAAGAAAAAACAAAATATAACACTAACGCAGACTCGGAGAGTATGCCGACTACCGATGGTGCGACTAAACCTAAGACTGGGACAAGTATTATATTTCCAAGAATTGTAAACATTCCTGCCCCAATAAAACCAATAAGATAGCTTCGTTGACTCCTCGAAACAATGAGGGCGTTCTCAAATACTATTCGAGAAATCACAAACACAACCATCCAAATCGATAATTGAAATACGATAACTGCTTCCTGGTATTCTGGAGTATAAAGAAATCCCATAATCCTGGAAGCGAGGATTGAACCTCCAATACCAAGAGGAATTGCAAAAAGAATAAAAACCCGGAATAGTTTTTTTAATGAATTATTGAATTGACCAATTGATTCCTTATATGATCTAGCTAATTGTGGAAGAATCGCATTCGAAGCAGCCACAGCAGCAAATGCCCATAAGAATAGAATTATTTTATATGCTGCTGAAAACAATCCAACAACTTTGTCTGATTGATAAAAACCTAATGCGAGTGTGCCGAAATTATAATTAATTTGCGCAATAAGCGATCCTGCTGCTAATGGAATCGCAGATATTAAAATATGTTTCAGATTCAAGTATCTATATTTACTGATCAGCATACCATGTTTTCTAAAATAGATTCCTATAAGAGTTCCTGAAGCAAAAACAAAACCCACAACATAAAATACAGCAGCATAAACCATATTATCTGGAGAATTAATAAAGAAAAACACCAAGCCTGCAAAGACCACACCTTTAAGGACTCTACCAAGACCGACATATTCCATTTGTTCAATGCCTTGAAAAACCCATTCAAGTAGAAGGGCATAAGGAAATAATGCTACACCTGAAATTATAATGAGCAACCTAACTTCATTAGGTTTGGGGAGAAGAAAAGAGAATATTACTAGTAAGACAAAGCAACACATTGCCAAAAAAAAACGCAAGATAGTGATATTCCATACATGTACAGAAATATCTCCTTTTTCCTGGGCAATTGTTCTGGTTCCAAGAGTTTGTAGTCCAAAATCTGCAAGAAAGAGAAAATAAAGAGCGACTACTTGAGCGAAAGAAAATCTGCCAAATCCCTCAGGTCCGAATACACTCGCTATTTTAACGAACGCCCAAAGAGAAAAAAGTTGTCCAATAACATTTGATAAAAAAAGAGAAAGAAAATTTTTCACAAGTTGTTTAGAAATCATTGAACTTGTGTTTCTCCAACTTGATTATTTTCATCGAGGTGATTAAAAACCATATATATTTATGCAATTCTCTTCTTAGGTATCATGGTCCATTTCAAGATTAAATAAAGTGCAAGCAAATTGTATTCAAACCAAAGGTATGTAATGGGGAAATTAAAAAAAGAAATAATCATGACGAATACCATCACTCCATATGCAACGACCCTTTTAATGGTCGGTCTAAACCTCATTTTGTAATATAAGGATCCAATGCTGAAACCTAGTAACCATGGGATCAGTGCTAAACCAATTACACCAAAATCACTATAGAACCACCAAAATGCAGTATACGTATTGTAATAGCTTATCAAATATGGAGTTCGACTTAGATTGAAATATTCAAGAATCCAGTACTTAAGTCCAGTAATCGCAGCAACAAAATCAAAAGTGAAGTATCCATAAGTATAGAACTCAGAAGCATTCACACAATGGGCAAGATTCTCAAGATTCATTACCACATACATATAGGGTTCTGTAAGAAATGCATAATCAATGGGGAATTTCATTTTTGAAACACGATGGGTATATGTGGCAAGTAAATTCCCTAATCTCAAAGACATAATCCAATAAAAGAACGCAGTCGCAATAAGAACTGGAATAAGTGCTGTTTTTAATCGTATAGCGCGACTAATATAGTAAAGGAATGTAACACATATTACACCGGCCATAATAACCTGGAATCTTTGGAGAAGAAGAAAATATGAACCCATAACCAATGAAGATGTAAATGCAAGGAATATTTTTTTACCCTTGTTGCCTTGAACTAAAAAAAAATATAAAATTGTGAAAAACATAATAAAGGACACCGAATTGATAAAAATGCCAAATCCATATATATTAAATTCGACTCTCGACATTTTCCCTACTGTAAAAATCGGAAGCCAACCTTTGATAAGAAAACTCGTCACGTATGTAATACTGTAGATAACCACGCTTATAAATATGAATCGGAAAAGGCGTTCTTCAAGGACTTCTTCTTCCCTCAATAATTTTCGCATGACATTAATTGGAACTAATTCTCTTTTAAGATTCAGAATGTATGCTATGAATGTTCCCACCAGAAATGCCGATACTCCCATGAGTAGTAGAATCCAACTCTCTAGATTCCATTCACGTTGAAATGCACTAAACTTTAGATCTGTAAGTCCGACGGAAAGACTCCAAATAAATCCAAATATTCTTGCTGGAGATAGTGGATCGGTTCCCCGTCGAAAACAAAAAAGTATGATTCCAAAACAAATTCCAAAACAGATCACAGAAATCCAACTCATAACTCATCCCTCTGCGATCGTTCAAACGTAATCCAACTGTCATTCAATGAATTTGGTTTACACGGGAAACCATACAATTGATGCAATGATGATATTTCGGAGTTAAAAAGAAGAACGAGAAGTATAAATTTATAGTAAGTGTTCCATTTATAATTTCTATAAATTTTTCGGATACAAATCACAACGATTGAATGTTGTTGTTTTAAATACTTATCCCAAGTATTGTACATATGGCATTGATTTCCAACACTGTACAATATCATAGATTCAATATTACTTTATATCGCGTTTCCATTTCAGGCCGAACCAATCTGAGCGTAAAAGTAATATCATACCATTGAAGCGGTTTGGATCTGTTCCTTTAATTCGATTGATTCCTTCGATCGAAAAAACGATAATCATTGAAAGAAGTGACGAAACAACAAAAGATATTAATGTATAAAGTGATATTTTTGGTTTTGACTTTCTTTCAGCAGGTCCAGCCTTATCAAGAATAAGAACGGATGGAGTCTGCCTCTTCTCTTCAACCTTGGCTTGCTCATAAAGTGGCGTAATAAATTGAAGAATCTTATATTGTATCTCAACCTCTCGAAATCTTCGTATATACTCGCCACCAAGATCCGGCATTTTGCTAAACGGAACAAAGACATTCATCGTGCTCTTGGAAATATATCCTCCGCTATTCATTTGTGATAGCTTTTGTCGGAATTCATCAATTTCAATTTGTGCCGCTATGACTGATTGATTATCTACAGATAGAGTTCTGCGAAGTACGTTTGCCTGAACTTCCTTAAAAGCAAGCTGTCCTGTAATCTCCGCTGCCGCTTTAATAGATGCTTCTACTTGTTCAGGCAATGCAATAACACCATATTTCTTTTGGAATGCTTTTAGAGAATCTTCAGCAGTTGCAAGGTCAGACAAATTCTTTTTATAGCGCTCTTCAATAAACTGTCGATTGCCATGCGCGTTTTGTACCTGCAATTCCGTATTTTTTGTATTCAACATTTCAACAAAAAAATTAGCCATGTCTGCTGCCCGCAGCGGATCTGTGTCGTAGACCGTGATCGTCAGATTCCCTTCTGACTCAGAAGTAAATTCAACATTACTGAGAAGTTCTTTCATTGTTTTTTCACCAGGGTATGATGTAATATCATACACATGCACAAGATCAAACTTCTGTATCACTTCATTCAATACTGTAGCGCTCTTTAGAATTGCGATATAACGATCGGTTTCTGTATTTCCAGATAATGATGATAATGCTTTCCCTGCAGAAAACGACTTCGCTAATGAAGCAATACCTTCTAATCCTCCTAATAAATCAGCTTTTTCAGCAGGAAAAACCGAAGCAACCGATTTGTACCATTTCGGTAAAAAGAGAGTTACAATCAATGTCCCTATTGTACATAGAGCAACAAAACGTGAAATGAATTTTCTATTTCTTGTAATTACAGAAAGAAATTCCATCAAGTCACTTGCAGGTGTCTGAATACTATTTTCTGATGTATCAACTTCTGCTGATTTATTCATTATTCTTTTTCCAAGCTGTAAATGGAACTTTTGAACTTATTTATTTAGAAGTCTTATCTGAATAATAACTAATACTACACTCACGGCCGTACTGATAATGGCAGCTGCTTGACTTCCAATAGTCATATAATAACTAAACGTTCTGTCTGGTGTTTTAGGAATCCAGATATAATCTCCTTCTTCAATTTCAGTATCTGAAGGTGATAACCATTGACGAGAAGCGCGTTTGATAACTGTTACATCGCTGCTTCGCGCATTCTCTGTATATCCACCCGCTTTTTTAATATAATATTTAAGACCTTCGCCCTTTACAAACGGAATGTTTCCTGGAAAAACAACCTGCCCGAAAACATATACGGAATTTTGAATTGTTGGAATTCGAATCCAATCTCCGTCTTGAAGAATTATATCCTTCATGGTATCCTTCTTTGCAAACAGATCGATAAAATTAACATTTACTTCCTGATAGTTGACACTCAGATTACTTTCAATTGCATAGTAATTTGTATCTTCAGGAATTCCTCCTCCGCGGAGGCCGCGGATACGATCAAATTGTTGATCGGTGTATGAAAGCGGAGAGTGAATAATTTGTGCTGCACTTAGTGAAGCATATTCTGTCAACCCGCCTGCCCATTCGATGACTTGTGATAATTTTGTATTTCCTTTTGTAATAGGATATGTCCCTGGATAACGAACTTCTCCTTCCAAAAATACATGATAGTCTTCCCTGATGTCAGGCCGCTCCTGGACTATGATACGATCCCCTGGAAGAAGGGGATAATTTTTCGTCAAACCTTGTTTAACTTGATCGTAATTCCAGGTGGACACCACCTGTCTCTCGTTAACTGAATCATAACGATAAAGCATAATGCTATCTGTGATTGCACGCGACGTGAAGCCATTCGCTAATCCAATAGCGCCAAGAATACTATCCCCTTCGGTTAGTTCAAATGTGCCTTGAACATTTACGCCTCCATAAATTCCAAATGCATTTTTCTTTGGGTCGATACGCGGAACAAATATTTCATCACCTTCACGTAAAAACGGATTCCATCGACTATTCCTTGTCGCATAATATTGGATAATATCTGCCCGAATAATTTCTCCTGTATGACGTGTAATGCGAATATTCCGTTTTGTTTGAAGGTTTTCATCAAATTGTGTTGAAATATCTTTTCGTATCTCTTTGCCTAAGTTAATTTCTTTCGTTTCAGACAAAACATCTTTTTGTTTTTTATTTGCCAGTAATATAGCATAATCTGCCCGATCTGTTGCACTCACTACATACTTACCAGGATTACGAACAGCGCCTGTGACTGTGACAATAATCTGTCGAGGGTTGAGAAGAGTTACTGTTGGATTTCCTGATATGTATTTTTTCTTGATCTCTTTGATTACTTTTTTCTTTGCTTCACTCAAAGTTATATCTGCCACCTGTACTTCACCTACAGTAGGAATAATTAATGTACCTTCAGGCGTGACTGCTAGTGGTAGGGCAAGTTGTGGGCTTGTCCAGATATTAACGGCAATCAAATCCGAAGGACCGATATAATATACATCAGGATCGACAAGACTTTCCAATGGAAGCACATTTGGTATCTGCATGTTAGTTATTGACGTAGTAGTCGAACTTGGCATTTGTAGTGTGCTCTTAAGGTCTATCTTAGATTCGGGCAGACTTTTTTTTGTGTCAGAATCCCATTGTGCATAGGACGCCGGCGAGATACCACAATAAATACAAAGAATAAGCATAGCTACATTCGTTTTAAAAAATTTTGTTATACACTTTTGATCCATCATTATCACCATTTCTATTTCATCATACTATTTATTGACTACTTCTCTGCTACCATAGAGGATTTGATAATACTCTTTATACTCTCCACTTATGATTCTTTTCCACCAAGTCTCGTTCTCCACATACCATTTAATTGTTTCTACAATACCTTGCTCAAATGTATACGACGGTTTCCAACCAAGTTGACGCTGGATCTTACTCGAATCTATCGCATACCTTCGGTCATGTCCGGGGCGATCTTTTACATAGGTGATTAGAGACTCTGGCTTTTTAAGATTTTTCAAAATCAATTTGACAATTTCGATATTAGGTTTTTCATTGTTCCCACCGATATTATACACTTCACCGATTTTTCCGTGGTGTAACACCTCATCAATCGCAGAACAATGATCTTTAACATGCAGCCAATCTCGTACATTCATTCCATCACCATAAACCGGCAATGGTCTATTATCTAATGCATTAGCTATCATAAGCGGAATAAGTTTTTCTGGAAATTGATATGGACCATAATTATTCGAACAGCGTGTAATCACTACAGGAAGATCAAACGTATGCTGATATGCCAATGCTAACATATCAGCGGATGCCTTACTAGCAGAGTAAGGACTATTGGGATGTATCGGAGTTTCTTCTGTAAATAAATCCGTTGCTCCCAGTGATCCATATACTTCATCAGTTGAAACTTGCAAAAACCTCTTAATTTTCGTCTCTTTTGTTACTTCAAGCAGAATGTTTGTACCTACGATATTAGTCTGCACAAACTCTGCCGCACCAAGAATACTTCTATCTACATGAGATTCTGCTGCAAAATTGACGATACTATCGATCCCATGCTTGTTTACTATTGATTGTACATTCGTTTTATGACAAATATCACCTTTTACAAATGTATATCGCGGATTATTCTCAACTCCTCGTAGGTTTTCTAAATTCCCAGCGTAGGTAAGTTTATCCAGGTTCACGATATCGAAGTTAGGATGTTTATCCAAGATATAGCGAATAAAATTACTTCCAATAAATCCTGCGCCTCCTGTAACTAGCAATTTCATTTACATCAATCCATTAAAAATTGTGTGTCTATATTGTCTTCATGTCGAATTTCATCTACCAGTTCCTTACGACCACTTCCTGCATAAAGTCTATTAGGTAGATTGATTACCCAACCAGGTTCTGAGCCTATATTCCTATATGCATGAATAATAC
>Ga0233423_10000698_pt1 | contig 17222 bp, 13 predicted proteins | sample Watercolumn_Mata_FD_180713 | JGI IMG/M metagenome (GOLD analysis project Ga0233423, IMG submission 180713) | Freshwater microbial communities from Lake Matano, South Sulawesi, Indonesia - Watercolumn_Matano_2014_112_MG | ecosystem: Environmental > Aquatic > Freshwater > Lake | place: Indonesia...
CATCCTGGTCCGCCAGAAGGGGACACGATTCCATGCGGGCGTGAATGTGGGTCGGGGCAAGGATGACACCCTGTATGCTAAGATAGACGGATCCGTCCGATTCGAGAAGCGCAAGGGCAGGAAGGTCATCAGCGTTTATCAGGCGGCCTGATACAGCCGCTCACGGGCAGGCAGCCTCCGCTTGAGCGATCGCGGCGGTAAAGCATCAGTCGGAAACAGACTAAAAAGGCCGGGATTCAATCCCGGCCTTTTTTATTGGGAGGGGAGGTGAGGTTGTCAAACATGCAGACGCGGCAGTTCACCAGTTTTGAACATGTCGCGTATGGTCTTCAGAAAATGCTCTGCCATGAAAGGCTTCCGGATATACGCGCAGGGGCCGTCACGGTCTATTTTGTCCCAGAGATGGTCCTCGTCGTATCCGCTGGTCAACAGGATGGGGATGCGCGGATTCATCTTCCGGATGGCGCGGAAAGTTTCAATCCCGTCCATTTCAGGCATCATGACATCGAGCACGATCAGATCGATTTCCGGGCCGGACTGGCTGAAGACTTCCACGGCTTCCCTGCCGTTCGATGCGATCCGGGCACAGTAACCGAATTTTTCAAGCATCCGTTTGCCCATGGAGCGGTAGATGTCTTCGTCATCCACGATCAGGACCGTTTCATGGCCGTTCAGCAGAGACATGCTGCATAGACCCTCTTCGAAGCCCGCGGGCTCCTCCTCGCTGATCGGGAAATAAACCTCGAAAGTTGTTCCGCCGCCTGGTATGCTCGACACAGCGATCCCTCCGCTGAAATTTTCCACCACCTCGGATACGATGGCGAGTCCCAGGCCGCTTCCTTTGCTGCTTTCCTTGGTCGTGAAGAAAGGTTGAAAGATCTTATCCAGGATCGCAGGCGGGATGCCGCAGCCCGTATCGCTGATCCGCACCAGCACATAATGGCCGGATGGGAGCTCTTGGACGGTGCGAGGCCGTTCCTTCTCGATGATGGTTTCGGATGTCGTCACGATCAGCCGGCCGCCATGTGGCATGGCATCGCGCGCATTGACGCAGATGTTCATCAAGGCCTGCTGGATGCGCGTGGCATCCGCCTTGACGGAAGGAAGGCCCGGGGCCAGATGGGTTTCGATCCGTATCGATTTTTCCATGGTGCGGCTGAGCAGGTGCAGCATTTCGGAAACGACCTGGTTGATGGCCAGCGGACGGACCCGGTATTTTTCCTTGCGGGAGAAGGTGAGCAGCTGGGCCGTCAGTTCAGCGGCCTTCTGGGAGGCGTTCAGGATTGCATCAATGTCATCGGTGTGAGGGCTGGACGATGGCAGCGTGGCCTTGACCAAAGAGGCGCAGCCCATGATGCCGCCGATGAGATTGTTGAAATCATGCGCGATGCCGCTGGCCAACGTACCCAGCACTCCCACTTTCTGAGCCTGGATCAATTGGTCTTCCAATTCCTTTTTTTCCGTGATGTCGATCAGAGTCCCTTCGTACCCCTCGAATTGCTGCCGGGAATTCTGTACCGGCACGATCGTGAACCGGATGTTCAGGATCTGGCCGTCGGCCCGCTTCATCTGAGCCTCGAGGTTGTTAAAGAAACCGCATTTCGACAGAAGGTTTCTGTAATCGTTCTTGCGTTTGGGCTGGAGCACCAGCAGATCAAAGAAATTGAATTCAGCCAGCTGGCGGCTGTCCAGAATGCCGAGCAGTTCGCAGAAAGAAGGATTTGCATGGATGAGGTTTCCCTCGGCATTGCAGTGGAAAATGGGTATCTTGGAACGTTCGATGAGGCGTTGATAACGGATTTCAAATGCTCGGGCCCGCTTGGCATTTTCCTGCGAAGCGAGGACTGCGGCAAAATGGTCCGCAGCCATTTCCGCGTCGTCGGACCGGAACGAAACGGCCTGACCCGGATCGTCGAATGCGATCCCCAGGCAGCCGTAGAACAGGCCGTGATGCCAAAGGGGCAGGACAAGGATTTCTTCCCAGGAGGAAGGGACGGCTTCCATGTCCCCCGCATCCGACTTCACGAATGGAAGAATCCTGCCTTTCTGCAAGTTGCGGCGGATGCATTCCTGCATGCTTCGCAAGAGACCGGAAGGTAAGATTTCTCCGGAAGCGCTGAAAATGATGCGGGGATCCTGCGTATCCTGGAGGGGGGGTAATGCCAATGCTGCATGGGAGGCATGCGTCCACTTGCAGAGATGGACCAGCATAAATTGGAGATCATTCCTGGAGATATCGGCGTATCTCTGGATTTCCGGAACGGAATAATCGCTCTGTGTATCCGGATGATTCATTTTAATTTGCATGGGCAGCGATTCCAAACTGAAATATCAGTCTCTCATTTCCTGATTTGGCATCCTCACCCTAAATACTTATAAATGCAAGAGAAATGATGCATATGCCATATCGTGAGAGTCTGCCTCTTTGGGCTTTTCTTCCATACGAAAATCATTCATGCAAAAGACATGCCGGGTATCGTCGCAACCAATTACACTTATTGCGTATGCCGGAGGACACATCCTCTGTAATCAGGATTGACATATGGCCCGCCGAATAGAGCGGAAAAGGGTCCGGATGCTTTCCTCCTGGAGGTTGTTTGGATTGCAGCCCTTCAAGCGTGTCAATATACAGGGCTTTCACCTGGCGGAATAATGGTTTCCGTCATTCCGGAGCGGCGAGGCTGTCTGCCCCCTTCCGCCTGGGAATCTTAAAAGACTTGAATTTTTAAAAATATCATCGTAACATTGTTCATGAAGAGGTGAAAACGGAACAAAGGTTTTCAAGAAATCGTATGTAAGTTGAAAGACTCGCAAGTCCCATAAAAGCAGGAGGGATTGAAATGACGAAAAAGCGAGTGATTGCGGCGGGCCTGGTATTCATTGCATTTCTGTTTTCCGGATGCTATACCGTGGTCATGATTCCGAAGTCAAGCCCCGTCATCGAAACCGATTCTTATATCGAGGAATATTCGGAAGCGGAAGAACCGGCGGACTCGGGGGACGCGGCGGTCGTAAACAAATATTACATTTACGGAGATTTATGGCCGGGATACGTCAATTTCGATCCGTTCTGGTACTCTCCATACTGGTACGATTACCCTTCCTGGTACTACTGGCAGTATTCCTTCTACGATCCCTGGTACTGGGGCCACTCCTCTTTCGGTTGGAGGCCTTTCTATTATTATCCCAGATATTATTATCACTGGGGATATTACGATCCCTATGACGCGTACTGGTATGGTTATCACCATGGGAGATACTTCGGGCACGATGACGGATGGGCTGGAAATAAACGCCAGCCTTTTACAGACAGGACAACGATCGAGCGAAGGGGTTTCGATTCACATCCCGGGACCGGATCCGCGTCTCCCGGTCTTGCGAAGACTTCCGCGACGGGCAGGCCTTCTTCCCTGCGCGTGGGAGAGCGCATGACGCTCGGGACGGGCGAGCGGAGGGCCGTGATCAGCAAGGTCAGGTCGGGGACGGTTGAAAGAACGGAGGCGGGAACAACCGGCCGCAGCAGCACGCGCAGTTCCGTGCGGCGAAATGGATCAGGACCGGACAGGAGTTCCCTTTCCGGCCAATCGGGCACTTCGCGCAACAGGGCGCCTTCCGTATCCAGAAAGTCTTCCAGCCCTTCATCCGGGGGATCTTCAAGACCGTCAGCCAGCAGGCCGTCTTCCTCCGGATCGGGCAGATCGTATTCGCCGCCATCCTCATCCGGATCATCGGGATCCTCCCGGCCTTCCGTGAACCGGGGGTCTTCCTCAAGCGGTTCTTCGACGAAATCGAGCGGCTCTTCCCACTCAACGGTGACAAGGAAAAGGTGATCCGCTTGATGAAAGCTCCCCGGCGAAGTGAAGCCGGGGAATCTGGGATCTGTAGGGGAAATTCGCGTGGATCATCCGCTCGCTTACCCCGAGGCAGGCCACCGGGGTGTGATCGTTGACAGACTTAACCGGGCGTGGAGGAAGCATGAAGCGCATTCCGATTTTTTCGATCCTGTGTGCGGCCGTGCTTGATATGGTCCCTGCCGGATCCGTCTTCTCTCAAACCATTCCCGCAATCCCCTTCACGGCAGGTCAGCAAACTGCGGTGGGAGCCAGGGCATTGGGATTGGGAGGGGCTTTCACGGCCGTGTCGGACGATTATTCGGCGCTGTTTTACAATCCCGCGGGATTGGGACAGGTGCGATCCTCCCAGATTCATGCTTCGCTGGTGAATATCGGTATCACGGACCGGTCGACATTCCTGGGCCGGGAATTTTCCGTCTCTGATCAATTCACCAAGCTCGGCAGCCTGGGCGCAGTCTTTTCAGTGCCCACGTTGCGGGGCAGCCTGGTGTTCGGGATCGGTTATCACCGTCCGATCCATTTCGAAAACACGCTCGAGGCTGAGGGGGACCAGGAGATCGGGATGGCCCTCGATTCTGCCCAAACCTTGCCTTTCCCCGTGACGGATTCCTACAACGGCTTTCAGGAAGGGCATTTGAGCCTCACCTCCATCGGCTGCGCCGTCGAGATGGCGGCCGGTTTGTTCGCCGGCGCCACCATGAATTTCTGGGGAGGCTCCAGGGATCATACGTGGATTGCCAAGGAAACCGGAGGCATCTACACGGTGAGGGACCTGTACGAACCGGGTGACGAATACGAAGTCATGATTTCAGACCTGACGTTAACGAATCATTACATCGAAAAATATAGCGGATTGAATTTTACAGGATCCTTTCTTCTGCGGAAGGGGGGCTTCCGGTTCGGCGCCGCGGTTGAGACGCCTGTCACCCTGACATGCAAGCGGGACTGGGATGTTCTCGAGACGGAGGAGGAATACAGGGAATACTATGAAACGAATTTCCCTGACGACATACCGGATACGCTTGTTTTCGAAACCCAGGAAGCCGGATTTGTCCAGTCGAAAATCAGACGATCATGGACATTCCGTGCCGGCCTGTCCTTCGAGGCCGGTCCCGTTCTGCTGACAGGCGATGCCGTCTTAAAGGATTACAGCCAGATCCGCTTCTTGACAGATCCTGCCGAATCCATACAGCACAGGCTGCAGGCCAACGAAGCCATTCGGAAGAATTACAGGCAGGCCACGGAACTTCGGGCGGGAATACAGTACCGCGTCCCCGGACTCGGGCTGGAATTGCGCACCGGTTATGCTCTGCTGCCTTCCTTCCTGAAGCAGGGTGCCGGTTCTGAAAACAGAAAAGTTCTGGGATTCGGCGCAGGGATCCCCTTCAATGAGCAACTGCGCATGGATGCGGGGCTTTCACAGACGGAATGGGAGGGCATACCCGACGAGATCATATCCAGAGAGCGCATCGAATCGTATTCCTTCATCGTCTCGTTCCAGTATCAAATCTGACGGGTGAGACCCTGCACATCCAAAAACCAATGATTCCCGATAAAACCGACAAACCGTTTACAGGATCATGCGGCACATAAAGATGTGCCCATCTTTGATTTTCTTGCCGTTCTCAAATCAATAATCTTTATCATCCTTGTTTTCCCACGGCTCCGACTTTTTTCTCAAAGATGAATATATTCTGATGAAATCGATATTCCCGTCGAAGATATTGTTTTTCGATACATAATTTTGTATATTTACCTATCGGAAAAACACCTCTGTTTGAATCTGACAGCGAGCGCATTCCCCTCGGCTGGTTGCGAGGAAAGCGAACGAATCCAGATGTCTTTATTCAGCAGATCGAATATTCCCAAACGCGAGCGGCGGGGAGCTTGAATAGAAGCGCCTCTCCTGAACCCATTCAAGGAGAACCTTCATGGGAAAGAAAAACCGTCATTTTCAGATTCTCAAACTGATCGACAGTGCGGAGATCGAGTCCCAGCAGGTGCTTCTGGAGGCCTTGGGCAAGGATGGAGTCGATATCAGCCAATCGACGCTGTCGAAGGACCTTAAGGAACTGGGTGTGATCAAGGTCAGGGGGAAGGAAGGGCGGTTCAGGTTCGTGCAGACCAAGGAGCGCGAGATTTTTCACGTCAGCCTGATGCTGAAACGCGAGCTCACGGATTTTCTGACAGACAGCCACGCAGTCGGTAATTTTGTTGTTTTAAAGACGATTTCCGGCAATGCCTCCGGCCTTGCAAAATGCCTGGATGAAATTGGTTGGAACGAAATTGTTGGCACCATTGCAGGGGACGACACGATTCTGATCATCACTCAGAACAACGAAGAGGCCAGGAAAGTCATCCAAAAGCTTGAGGAAATCATCTCGAGCAGGTAAAATCCATCCCCGTTCCCTCTATTCCATTGATGAATGTCTCATTGCCGGACATCCTGATCCCGGCCCTCAGATAAAGTCAGGTGAATCTGAAAGCGAGCGCATTCACCGCGGCAAGCCGCGGGGAATGCGAGCGAATCCAGCCGTCTTCATAATTACAGATCGAGGATCCCCAGCCGCGGGCTGCCGGGGAGCTTCAATTTAACCGCGAGTGCAATCCCTGAAGCCTGTTGCAGGGTAATCGGGCCCATCCACCCGCATTGTTCCGTTAAAAAACCATGTATCGCCTGCAGCCTGTTGCATGGAGATCCCTCGTATTAATATTTTATAATATTCGTAATAAATTCTTGACATTAAATATTCTTTCCTTTATATTCAACAAAACAGGAATAATAATGCCATTTCCGGAGAATGAACATGAAAAAACCGATAAAAAAGGTGGTGCTGGCCTATTCGGGTGGATTGGATACATCCATCATCATCCCCTGGCTGAAGGAAAATTATGGATGTGATGTCATCACAGTGACCGCGCATCTGGGTCAGGGCGATGAACTCGAGGGGCTGGAGAAAAAGGCCATTGATACGGGCGCCAGCAAGGCATACATCGAAGACATGCGCCTGCCTTTCATCGAACAGTACATTTTTCCTACCTTGAAGGCGGGCGCGATCTACGAAGGCAGATATCTCCTGGGATCCGCCTTGTCCAGACCCCTCATTGCGAAACGCATGGTCGAAATAGCGGAGAGGGAAGGCGCAGATGCCGTATCCCACGGATGCACGGGAAAAGGAAACGATCAGGTCAGGTTCGAACTCACCTTTAAAGCCATGAATCCCAAGCTCGTTGTCATTGCGCCCTGGCGGATATGGGACATCCGCAGCCGCGAAGAAGCCATCGCCTATGCCGAAGCCCGCCATGTGCCGCTGACCGTGACCAAGGAAAAGATCTACAGCAATGACACCAATCTTTGGCACAGGTCTAGCGAAGGAGGCGTTCTGGAGAACCCATGGTCCGAACCACCTCCCAACATTTACCAGATCATGTCCTCGCCTGAAGCGGCTCCGGACAAGCCAGAGACCGTCGCCATTGATTTTGAAGCGGGTATCCCGACCGGTGTGAACGGCAAAAAGCTGGATCCCCTCGCCCTGATGCTGAAAGTGAACGAGCTCGGAGCCAGGAACGGCATCGGACTCGTGGACATGGTGGAGAACCGGCTGGTGGGCATCAAGTCCAGGGGCGTGTACGAAACGCCCGGCGGCACCCTGCTCTACATCGCCCATCGCGAGATCGAGAGCCTGGTGCTGGACGCCCGGACGTACCATTACAAGGAATCCATTGCGCCTCTCTATGCCGAACTTGTCTACAACGGTCTCTGGTTCAGCCAGTTGCGCGACGCCCTTGACGGATTCGTGGAAAAAACGCAGTCCCGCGTGACCGGTACGGTGAAGTTGAAACTCTACAAGGGGAACGCCATCCCTGTGGGAAGAAAATCCCCGTTTTCCCTTTACCGTGAGGATTTTGCGACATTCGGCAAGGACGATGTTTACGACCAGAAGGACGCCGAAGGGTTCATCAACTGCTTCGGCCTGCCCCTGAAGGTGCGGGCCATGCTGAAATTAAACGGAACTGGCGAAGCGGGTTACGAACAGCCCGATTATTCAAAGTTCAAGCGCGATTGATGGATTCCCAGCGCGTGAGGCCGGAATCGCGTCAAATTCCGCCGGATATGCATGTCCATACCGCCTTCTGCGGTCATGCATCCGGCACCATGGAGGAATCCGTCCTTTCCGCGATCCGTCTCGGCATGACGGAAATCGGTTTTTCAGACCATTTCCCCTACCCGAAAGGTTTTTCAGATCCCCTGGGCGGATGCGTCATATCGGAAAACGAATTCCCGGCCTATCTCTCAAGTATCAGAAGCCTCCAGAACCGGTTTCGGGAGAGTATCGCCGTCAGAGCAGGCGTCGAAGTGGATTTTCTGCCCGGCCATCTTGCAGGGATCGGGGAGGCCCTGGGCGCCGTAGACCTGGATTATGTGATCGGATCCGTGCACTGGGTGGACGGTGTGATCATCGATTATTCCAGGGAACGTCTGGAATCCGCACTCGGGGATTTCGGAGGACCGAAAGGGTTGTGGTGCCGATACTGGGAAACGCTGGAAAAATTGGTTCTCTGGGATGCATGCGATGCGGTCGGCCATTTCGATCTTCCGAAGAAATTCCTCTCCGTGCGGATCGATCCGCCGGATCCGGACGCAATAGACGGGATTCTTGATCTGATGGCCAAGACCGGAAAGATTTTGGATGTGAACACATCCGGAAAAGACCGGTCCGTGGACAGGGAGATCTATCCCTCGCTGTCGATTCTGAGAATGGCTGCGGATAGAGGGATAGAGATTATGCTAGGCAGCGACGCTCATCAGCCGCGGGAATTGGGGCGTTACTTTCCTGAAACCGCGGAACTGTTGCGATCTCTGGGCTGGAAGTACTGCGTCAGTTTTCAAAACAGAACCCGGAAGCATCACAAACTCTGACCTTCGGGCGGTATTATTTTATTTCTTGCACATTTTGACTTGATTTCGATTTTTATATTTTTTACTATAAACCCTATATTGGCTATTTACTTTATTCAAATATATTGATTTTTTCGGTTTTTCCATCAGAAATCGGCTACGGCAGGCTGGGGTATTGACTCTCCCCGGCAGAGAGCTGCAAGGGAATCGTCGATCTGCAGGGAAAATGATTTTGATATCCGCTCGCAAACCCTGTGGCTAGCCGTGGAGTATGCGCTCGCTGACAGATTCCAAATGCTTTACAACTGGAGGTTTTTCGATGCCTGCTGATGCATCCGTTTCCGGGAAACCCGTTGCAGGAGCCCGGTTTCGTTCCGGAGGGCCCCCCGATTTCCTTTAGGCCGCAGCCGCGCAGCCTGCTGGCTTTGCGCGGCATGAGGCGGCTTTTCCATAGTCATCAAAAAAATCTAACCGGAGGAGAGGATGATGGCATCGATGCGTCGATTTGGGATTTTTGCCTGTTTGGCCGCTGTTGCAGCTGTTCTTGCCCTGTCCGGGGAGGCGTATTCCGGCGTGATCAAGGCCGGCCTGATCGAAAGGATCAGGTATGAATATTACGACAACACGACGGATTTTAATGCCAATAAAAACGACAAGAACGGGTATTTCCGGATCCGGACCAGCGCGTGGGGCCAGCTGAGTTATCAGTCCAAAGCCACTCTTTATCTGAAGCTGACAAACGAATTCCGGAAGTATGTCGATGATCCCAAGGACCGCGATTTCACATGGGACGAGATCTTTTTCGACAATCTTTACTTGAACCTGATGATCCCGGGCAAATGGGGCTCATTGACGGTTGGCAGGCAGAACCTGATGTACGGCGAAGGATTCGTCCTAATGGACGGAACGCCATGGGACGGATCCCGCTCGATTTACTACGATGCGGTCAAGCTTTCGCTGACGCGCGGCAAGACCGCTGTGGATTTCCTGGCCATCGACAACACGCGTATCGAGGACTGGCTGCCCGTCGTCAGGGGGTCCAAGCTGTCCGACGGCCTACTCAAGGGCCAGCCCAAAGACCAGCCGCTGAACGACGGGGCGGAAAAAGCCTTCGGGCTTTATCTTACCTCCACGGCCCTTCCGAAATCCAAGGTCGAAGCCTATTACATCCGGAAAACGGAAAAGCCGGAGCCCTGGTATCCCAAGGCGGAGATCGCGGATGAATTGAATCTGAATACGGCCGGTATTCGGCTGAACCATTCTCTGACAGGCACCCTGTCCCTGACTGCGGAGGGGGCTTATCAGAACGGGACGCAGGGGGCGATCAACCACAAGGCCTTCGGAGGCTACCTGTACGGCACCTATCAGCTGGATGCAGCAAGCAAATCCGCTGTTTCCGCAGGCGCTTTCTGCCTTTCAGGGGATGATCCGGCCACTGCAGACAACGAAGGTTGGAACCCGATCTTTTCCAGATGGCCGAAATGGAGCGAGCTCTACATCTATACCTATATGAGCGAAATCAACCGCGGAGCGGCACGCGTGGCCTACTGGACCAACATGCTGGCGCCCTATTGCTCGTACACCACGCAGCCGACGCCGAAGCTGACCCTGATCGCGAATTTGTATCTGCTGAGAGCCTTGGAGGCGCGCACACTGGCCAACGGGAAAGAATCCGGGAAATCGAGGGGCACGGAGGTGCAGGCCTGGATTAAATATGCCTTCAGCAAAAATGTCAGCGGTCATTTGCTTTTCGACTGGCTCATACCCGGGGATTTTTACCCGAAGCCCAGGACTTCTGGGCCGTTCATGCGGGGGGAGGTCCTGATCACCATCTGACCGTCCGGAAATGGCAGGCCCCGAAGACTCGGATTTGACAAGGAGGTCGATCGTGAACATACTGCTTCTCAGCACCATTGTCCTGATTTACCTGTTCATCACGGGATATCTTGGTTATGTCGGGTATCGGAAGACAAAAAGCGCAGCTGATTTTCTGGTTGCGGGCCGCAGCATTCACCCCTTCATCATGGCCCTTTCCTACGGCGCCACCTTCATTAGCACATCGGCCATCGTCGGTTTCGGAGGGGCGGCGGCTGTTTTCGGCATGGGCATTCTGTACCTCACCTTCCTCAATATCTTCATCGGCATCTTCGTCGCCTTCGCGTTTTTCGGTAAAAGGACGCGCATGATGGGCCTGAACCTGAACGCCCATACCTTTCCCGAGCTTCTCGGGAAGAGGTTCGATTCGGTATTCCTGCAGGGGATGGCCGGTCTTCTGATTTTCATCTTCATGCCGATATACACGGCGGTCGTGCTCATGGGCGGGGCTCAGTTCATCGCCGAGGTTCTGCAGGTCAACTATCATTCGGCTCTTTTCTTCTTCACAGTCATCATCGCCATTTACGTCATCATGGGCGGGTTGAAGGCTGTCATGTACACAGATGCTTTCCAGGGGATACTCATGTTCATCGGCATGACGCTGCTCCTGGTGCTGACCTATGCCATGCTCGGAGGAGTCACGGCGGCCCATCAGAAGCTGACCGACATGTCAGCGACTGCCGTGCAGGTTTTCGGCGCAAAAGGCCATACCGGCTGGACCTCTTTCCCGAAATTTGCATCACCTTACTGGTGGGACCTGGTCACCGGCGTGGTCCTGGGTGTCGGCGTCGGTGTTCTCGCCCAGCCCCAGCTGGCCGTCCGTTTCATGACCGTGAAGAGCAACCGAGAACTGAACAGAGCCGTTGCAGTCGGCGGCATCTTCATTCTCATGATGACGGGTGTGGCGTTTACAGTGGGGGCATTGACCAACGTGTACTTTGCCAATCATCCAGAATTTCAGAAGATTTCGCTCCTGGCCGCTGGCAAGAACGTGGAAAAGATCATCCCGCTTTACATCAACAAGGCTTTCCCCCAGTGGTTCACGGCTGTCTTCATGGTCACGCTTCTGGCTGCGGCCATGTCCACACTGAGTTCGCAATTCCACACCATGGGGACCGCCGCAGGCCGCGATGTGTATGAATCGTGGATCAAGGGCAAGGGCAATACACTCGGCATCACCAAAGTGGCCATGCTCATCACGATCCTGATCAGCCTGTTCCTGGCCTGGGGCCTGCCGGCCTTTTTCGAAGGAGGGACGGCGATCATCGCAAGGGGCACGGCAATTTTCTTCGGGCTCTGTTCAGCCGCATTCCTGCCTATGTTTGTGGGAGGCCTCTATTCCAAAACGATCACCAAGGCCGGAGCCTTATGGGGATTCTGGGCCGGATTCCTCTCCAGCCTGCTCTGGATCCTGTTCATCCATGCGAAGGAGTCCCAGCCGCTCCTGTTGTGCAAGGCCCTGTTCGGAAAGGATTCATTGGCGGCAGGCACGAACTGGACCGTGGTGGATCCGATCGTCATTTCGCTGCCCCTGTCCATCCTTGTGACCGTCGTGGTCAGCCGGTTCGGTAAGCCGCCTGCAGCGAAACACCTGGAACAATGCTTCAAGGGAATCAAGTAGAATAAAAGGAGGCCCGTCATGCTCGGACTGGGTGATTTCTGGGTATCTCTCGTCTATATCCTTTGCATTGCAAGCGCGCTTCTATGTCTGGTCTACGGTTTGTTGAACTGGAACAAGGGCGGCGAACCCAGCCCTCTTGAGATCAAGGAAGAAGCCCGCTGGAAGAAAGAGGAAAAGAAGATCGAAGACAAGCTGTGATCCGAAACCGGGATGATGCTCGCAAATGGATGGGAAGCTGTCGGATGGGGCTGCATCCTGCCTCAACGGGGTGCAGCCTTCCTCCGCAATGTTTCCGTACAGAGGAGAAAATGGGATTGTGGATCGGATCCGGCTGAGGGGTCTGTTTTCACCAATCGAGGAAGGACCGGTACAGGATGGAAGCACGAGCTGTAAAATATGAAAACGAGTATCTGAGCCCGGACGCGCTGCAGGCGCTCCAATTGAAGCGTTTGGTACAGGTCAGCCGGCATGTATACGATCATGTGCCCCATTACCGGACCGTTTTCGATAAAGTCGGCATCCAACCGGGGGATATCCGTTCCCTGAAGGATTTCCAGAAGCTGCCCTTCACGGACAAGGAAACCCTGCGACAGCATTATCCTTTCGGCATGTTTGCAGTGCCCATGAACCGGATTCAGGAGATACACGCCTCCTCCGGCACCACGGGCAAGCCGACCGTCGTCGCCTATACATCCGGAGACCTGAAGATATGGTCCGAAGTCATGGCGAGAAGCATCCTGTGCACGGGCGGGACGAAAGAGGACCTGGTCCAGAATGCCTATGGCTATGGTCTGTTCACCGGCGGGCTCGGCGTGCATTACGGCGCCATCGAGATGGGCGCAGCAGTGGTCCCCATGTCCTCCGGCATGTCCAAGCGCCAGCTTCAACTGATGCAGGATTTCGGAACCACCATCCTGACCTGCACGCCCTCCTATTCCATTTACCTGGCTGAACAGGCGAGAGAAATGGGGCTGGATCCCAGGAAAAGCACCCTGAAAATCGGCATCCTGGGCGCGGAGCCGTGGAGCGAGGGCATGCGCAGGGAGATCGAGGCGGCATGGGACATCAAGGCCTATGACATCTACGGATTGTCCGAGATCATCGGCCCGGGCGTGGCGGTCGAATGCCGGGGCCAGAACGGGCTGCATATCTGGGCGGATCATTTCCTGCCGGAAGTGGTCGATCCGGCAACCGGCAAGCCGGTCGCGGAAGGGAAGGACGGCATGCTGGTCATCACGACGTTGAGCAAGGAGGCTACGCCTTTCCTCCGGTATGCGACCAAGGACATTGTCAGCATCACGCACGCGCCCTGCCCGGCCTGCGGGCGGACATCCCCGCGCATCAGCCGCATCAAGGGCAGGACGGATGACATGCTCATCATCCGGGGCGTGAACGTGTTCCCGTCGCAGATCGAAACCGTTCTCCTGAATATCGAGGAAATCGCGCCGCATTACCAGCTCGTGGTGAGCCGCGAAGGGGCCCTGGATGAACTGGAGGTGCAGGTCGAAGTTGAAGAAAAACTCTTCTCGGATGAAATCCGCGTCCTGGAGGCGCTCGAGCATCGCATCCGGAAGGAGATCGAGGCTGTGCTCGGCATCCAGGTCCGCGTGAAGCTCGTTGAGCCGCGGTCCATCACCCGGAGCGAAGGAAAGGCCAAGCGGGTCATCGATACGAGGAAAATATAAACGGCATGGCACAGGGAGGAGAATCATGCAGGCAAGACAAATATCGGTTTTCTTGGAAAACCGGGAAGGCAGGCTGGAAGAGATCACCGGCATCCTGGCCATGGAAAAGGTCAACATCCGGGCGCTTTCACTGGCCGACACGTCGGATTTCGGCATACTCCGCCTGATCGTCAATGACCCGGACAAGGCCATCGCCATCCTGCGCCGGGAGCATTTCACGGTGAGGGAGAACGAGGTGATCACCGTGGAGATCGAGGACCACCCTGGGGGGCTTCACGACATTCTCGCCGTTCTTGGAAAGGCCGGCATCAGCATCGAGTACATGTACGGCTTTTTTGAGAGAAAAAACCAGGACAAGGCGCTGATGGTGATACGGGTGGAGTCCGCTGCCAAAGCCATCAAATGCCTGCAGGATGCGGGCATGCACCTTCTCAGAGCCGAGGAAGTCTATACGCTGTAGCCCGGCAATGTCCCGGGGAAGGCCTGTTGGATTCCCCCTGCATCGTCCGGGAAGACGACGTGACGAGCTATGACGGGCGGGGCACGCCGCCGGATGGATCACACGGATTCAGGCCCTTGAACGTTCAATCGGAAACGGATGGGATATGACGCAGAAGAGAAAAGACCACATCTGGAATCCTGCGGCGGAGAAAATGGCCAGGCCGCAGCTCGAAGCGCTTCAACTGCAGCGCTTCCGGGAGATCATGGGTCATGCGGCCCTGCATGTCCCCTTTTACAGGAAACTGTTCTCGCGGGAAAGGATCAGCCCGGACAACATCAAGTCCCTGAGCGATATTCAGGGCATCCCTTTCACCACGAAACAGGATCTGCAGGGAGGATACCCGTACGGTTTTTTTGCGGTCCCGCTCACGGAAGTCGTCCGGCTTCATTCCTCCTCCGGGACAACGGGCAAGCCGACCGTCGTGGGCTATACCCGGAAAGATCTCGACGTCTGGTCCGAACTGATCGCCAGGCTGCTCTACGCAGGGGGCGTTTCGCAGGAAGACATCATCCAGATTTCGTTCGGATACGGCATGTTCACCGGCGGTTTCGGCCTGCATTACGGCGCGGAAAAGATCGGCGCAACCGTGGTGCCCGTTTCCTCCGGGAACACCGGCAGGCAGATCATGATCATGAAGGATTTCGGGACCACGGCCCTGGTCTGCACGCCCAGTTATTCGCTGTTCCTGGCGGAGTCCATCCAGGAGGCCGGCATTTCAAAGGACGATTTGAAGCTCCGGTTCGGGCTTTTCGGCGGAGAGCCGTGGACCGAGAGCATGCGCCGCCAGATCGAAAACAGGCTCGGCATACGGGCCACGGACAATTACGGGTTGTCGGAGGTCATGGGACCGGGCGTTTCGTACGAATGCCTGGAGCAGAAAGGCATGCACTTGGCCGAGGATCATTTCCTGTTCGAGATCATCAATCCGGATACCGGAGAGGTTCTCCCCCCGGGCGAATCCGGCGAACTCGTCATCACCACCCTGACCAAGGAGGCGGTTCCCGTGATCCGTTACCGGACCCGGGACATCACCCGGATCATCTCCGAACCGTGCGCCTGCGGCCGCACTTCCAGGCGCATGAGCAAGCCCTCCGGACGCACGGACGACATGCTGATCATCCGCGGCGTGAACGTGTTCCCGTCCCAGATCGAAACCGTTCTCATGCAAATGGAGGAGACGGACCCGCATTACCAGCTGGTCATTACCCGGGAGGGTGCCCTGGACGAGCTTGAGGTCCATGTGGAAATCAAGGATGCCTTTTTCTCGGATGAGATGCGCGTCATGAACGAGCTGGCGGCCAAGATCGCCCACAACATGAAAAATGCGCTGGGCCTGTCCGCAAAAATCAAACTCGTGGAACCCAAATCCCTGCAGCGGACGGAGGGCAAGGCCACGCACGTGCTGGATATGCGCAAGCATCTCAGAAACCGGTAAAGACGGCATGAAAAACAATCCGGAAGACACCCGAAGAATCCTGGAACAGCATGACCGCTTCGGCAGGTTTGTGGGAATCGAGATCGTGGAGATCGGCGAAGGGCGGGCAAAAGTCCGGATGCAGGTGAAGGATCATCATCTCAACATCGTCGGAACCGTACACGGGGGCGCCCTCTTCACGCTGGCCGACATGGCCATTGCCGCTGCATCGAATTCGCGGGGACAGGTCGCGGTGTTGATCCAAGCGGATATTTCCTACTTCCAGGCAGCGAAGGGGGGCATTCTGTTCGCAGAGGCCCGCGAAATATCGGTGGGGTCCCGGCTCGGCCATTATCAGATCACGGTCACCGACGAATCCGGGGATACACTGGCGAGCTTCCAGGGCATCGTCTTCAGGAAAAAGGAGACCCTCGAAGATCTTTTTCAATCTTTAGGCCCTTCCGTCCCGAAGTCCTGAACCCTCCCACAAAAAAAACATTTGCATCTGTCAGGAAATTCTCGAATATTGACAGGCAGGGCATGGCGGGGCCGCCGCCCGATCGGCCTGAGTCATGCAATTGAATCTTTCAGCGAGCGCATTCCCCGGGGCTTGCCCCGGGGTAAGCGAGCGAATATAATTGTTTTCGTCCTTAAAGATCGAAGATTCCCCGCCGCTTGCGGCGGGGAGCTTCAATCTGAGTGCGGTCGCACTCCCCGCGGCCTGCCGCGGGGAAGGCAGGCGAAACCCAATGTCTTTTCCCTTACCGTTCGAAGATTCCCCGTCGCTTGCAGCATGGGATTTCTAACCGGGAGAACCGTCGTGAAGGAAATGACCAGCAAACTGTCCGAAGTCGGGAGAAACCTCCAGGGATCCGAAATCAGGCGATTATTTGAAGTGTCCATGCGGCCGAACGTGATATCTTTCGCTGGCGGCATGCCTGACCCGGATTCCTTTCCGGCGCAGGAAGTCGCCGAAGCCTATTTCGAACTTCTCAGCGAACGCGGAGAGGTACTGCTGCAATACGGGCCTTCCAGGGGGACCGCTGAAGGCATGCAGGCTGCCGGATACCTGATGAACCGGCATGGCATCCGGACTTCCGGAGATGAAATCCTGATCACGAGCGGCGGACAGCAGGCGATCAACATCGTCACGCAGGTTCTGGTCGATCCGGGAGACGTCATCCTCATGGAAAATCCGACCTTTGTCGGGGCACTCGGCGTTTTCCGGAACACCAGGGCAAAACTGGTCGGCATTCCTATGGACAGCAAGGGATTGATACCTGCGAGACTCCAGAAGGCCGCTCAGGACTGCATGCAGCGGGGGGAAAAAATAAAATTTCTCTACATCATCACAAATTTCCAGAATCCGAC
>Ga0233423_10000701_pt1 | contig 17164 bp, 15 predicted proteins | sample Watercolumn_Mata_FD_180713 | JGI IMG/M metagenome (GOLD analysis project Ga0233423, IMG submission 180713) | Freshwater microbial communities from Lake Matano, South Sulawesi, Indonesia - Watercolumn_Matano_2014_112_MG | ecosystem: Environmental > Aquatic > Freshwater > Lake | place: Indonesia...
CTGAAACAGTTCTTTCATAGCAATACCGCCAGTCTATAGCGAGCTCACCAATTGAACAGAAGCGAGCGGTGACTGGCGGATGCGTGTCTTTCAGTGAAACAAATTAGCCGTGCGAGGCTTTTATAGTTCCTTTTTCAGTATGGAGTTCAAACAAAAGTTTCAGATATTTTCCTTCTGCAATCCTTGGTATCTTGTCTTTGTTCGCTAAGTCATACCACTTGTATAGCCTCTTGCCACCTTTCTTAGAAGCACAACCTATGGTTACTGTTTCAAGACCATTACATGCATTAATAATAAAAAGAGCACCTATTTTATATTGACATAAAGCATGCTATAATGTTGTTACATATACAAATGACATGAGGTTAACTATGATATCAATAATAGTGCCTGTTTACAACGGAGAAAAAACAATAAACAAGTGTCTCTGTGGTATTAAAAATCAGGATTATAACGGGGAAACTGAGATAATAGTAGTAGATGACGGTTCTACAGATTCGACCATTGAAGCAATTAAAAGATGTGACGGTGTGAACATCATAACACAGTTACATAGAGGCCCTGCGACTGCAAGAAATCTTGGGGCAAAAAAGGCCAACGGCAATATAGTTCTATTTACAGATGCCGACTGTATACCTGATAAAAGCTGGGTATCAGAAATGATTAAACCATTTGCTCAGAATGAAATAGTTGGGGTTCAGGGGGCGTATAGAACTGTGCAGCCCTCCATAGTGGCAAAATTTGTCCAACTAGAAATAGAAGACAGGTATGGCAGGATGAAAACCGGAGAATATATAGATTTTATAGGGTCATATTCTGCTGCATACAAAAAAGATGTTTTTCTGAGTTTTGGCGGGTTTAATGAATCGTTTTTGACAGCGAGCGGAGAAGACACAGAACTTTCATACAGGCTTTCAAAAAATGGTTATAAAATGGTATTTAATCCGAGTGCGGTTGTTTGCCACACACATCCCGACACTATGAGAAAATATCTGAATCAAAAGTTTTATCGTGCATATTGGAGGGTTCTTCTGTATAAAAAACACAAAAGCAAGATGGTAAAAGACACATACACGCCACAAACATTAAAAGTTCAGATGTTCCTGGTCTATCTACTAATCCTTTCTATAATATATTCTTTCATTTCATATTATGGAGTTATAGCAACCACGGCAACAATTTTGCTGTTCCTATTAACAACTATCAAACTTTCCGCAAAAAACTTCATAAAATGCCGAACAGCCGGTGTTATAACACCGCCAATGATTTTTTTAAGGGCATGCGCATTTTCAGCAGGTTCTGTCTTTGGAACCTTAAATTTGCTAAGGAGAAAATATGAAAATACTCCACGTATGTAATCATTTTCATCCATGCACGGGCGGCATTCCAAAATATGTCTATGACCTCTGCATAGAACTAAAAAAACTGGGTCATATAAGCGATGTATTATGTCTGGATAGATGCCCAAACAGTAAAGAGAAACTGCCACAAAAAGAGAGTTTTATGGGCATAACTATAAACAGAGTTCCATTTTTTGACCTAAAAATTTACAAGCTTGCAGATTTGCGCTTACTTAGAACTGTAAAAAAATATGACATAATACACGTGCATACAATGGGTTTCCTATCAGAAGTAATAATTCTAATGAAAAAATATCATAGAAAACCTATGATTTTCAGCACACATAGTGGTATTTTCCATACAAAAACATTATGGTGTTTTAAAAAAATTTATTTTGATACATGGTGCCGCTTTATTTACAGAATGTACGATAAGGTTTTTGCTGATGGCAAAGATGATGTGAAAGTTTTCTCGAAAATATTAAAAAATATAGACCTAATTCCTGTGGCAATAAATATAAAAAAATTCATGAGCATAAAAAGAAAGCCTGAAAAAAACAGAATTGTATATATAGGTAGAATAGCAAAAAATAAGAGAGTTGACAATCTTATAAAAACAATGTTCTTTGTAAAACAGAAAATAGAAAATGTAAAACTATATATAGGTGGCATAGACGCAAACAACCTCATGCCATCCCTCAGAGCACTTGTCAATAAACTTGATCTGAAACAAAATGTTGTTTTTTTGGGTGAAATAAGTGAAAAAGAAGTTTTAAATCAGCTTAGCAAAGCACAACTATTCGCGTTTCCATCAGAGTTTGAAGGTGGCTCGTGCATATCTATTCTAGAAACTTTGGCAGCCGGATGCCCGCCAGTTGTCAATAAACTTGATACTTATGAAAACATGGTGAAAGACAATTATTCAGGATTTTATGTCGATTACGAGAAACACAAACAAGCAGCAGAAAAAATAGTTAAACTGTTAGGTTGCGATTTAACAGATGTTTCAGCGTGTTCCAGAAAAACGAGCAGAAATTTTGACTGGAGTGATATAATAGGAAAAATAGAAAGGATATACAAAAGCTTAATCTGGTAATCATATGCTGCCTGCATCACGCGTTGCATAATCATTGCATCACAGCTTCATCATAACGATTTCGATTTCATTAAACAAAAATAATCTTTTCGCCAAAAACTTGGGCAATAAGCAGGTATAACGCTTTATAGGATTCAATTTTTTGCTCAGAATCTTGAATTTACATGCTGTATAAAAACCCATCGACCTACCCAGGTCTGTTTCCTCATCGAAATAATCCAAGCTTCTTTCAGTGAAAAAATGCCTGTGGGTCGGGTCGGTAAATGCGTCCATGGAAAGACAGTAAGGAACCTTGATTTTGACAACGCCCCCGCGCTTCAATACCCTGTGTATGTCTTCGATGACGCCCAAAACACTGTCCACATGCTCGAGGATATGGTTGCAATACACAACATCCGCAGACTCCGCCTCGACGGGTATGCTGTTGTTTATGTCCGCAATTATGTCGGTGCTTTCAGTTCCAACCCTGTCTATGCCTATTGAACCGTCAACCTTTCTATTTCCACAGCCGAGATCGATTTTCATAACACCCGCTCATAAACTTTTTTGGTCTGCGCGGCAGTACTCTCCCATGAAAAGTTTTTCGCTTGTTTTATTCCGACCCCAACCAGTTTTCTGCTGAAAGATTCATCGGTGAAAATTTTTTCAGTGACTTCCACCATGGATTGCGAGTCAAACGGCCCGAACACAAGCCCTCCGGAACCAATTACCTCGGGCAGTGATGTGGTATTGGATGATATGACAGGACACCCAGAGGCCATTGCCTCCAGCGGCGGAAGACCGAAGCCCTCTTCTATCGACGGAAATACGAATACATCCGCCAGTGAGTAATAGACCGAGAGCATGCTGTCATTAACGCCCTGTATATACGCAAGCTCTACACCCATTTCATTTGCTGCCTTGACGATCCTGTCAGTTCTGCTGCCTATCCGCAGAACCAGAGGATTGTATTTTTTTAGGCCCTTTGCAACCTCCAGCACTGTTTCAACATTTTTCCTCCTCTCTTCGGAGCCGACATGCAGGATTATTTTTCTGTCTCGGAAATCCGGGATCAAGTCCCTTGCAACTTCCTTCGGGTGCGGCACAAATGTTCCGTGGTCCACACCAAGCAGTGTTGTCACCACCTGTTCGCCATCGACGTCAAAAGTGCTGATAATGTCCTGTCTGACATACTCGGATATGGCTATTATCTTTTCTGCCTTCAGGCACGACTCTATAGACCTTTTTATGAGCTTTCTCGCAAAAAATGGTGCCGAGCTGACAGATTTATAGAGGATAAGATCTGTAATTGTTACAACAGAAGGTTTTAATGAGCTTGCCAGCCTGCCGAGGAGCTCATTGCATATATGGTATAGATCATAGTTTTTGTTTGCGCTGATTTTTGGAAAACAGTCATTCAATGTCCTTCTAAAAAATGGAAACGGCAGGTTACGTGTGCTCAGTATATCTATCCCAAGTTTTTCTTTCAGTTCATAGGCATACCTACCCATACCACTCCTTCTGCCAAGGTTGTTCACGATGGCTATGTCCATATGCTCATAATTGTTTTTGTTCGGCTTCAACCATGATCCTGACCAGCTCCTTGAATTTTGTTTTAGGTTGCCAGCCAAGCTTTTCTTTTGCCTTTGTGTTGCTCCCTCTGAGAGTGGCCAATTCAACCGGCCTGAAAAAAGCGTGTGATATTTTTACTATAACCTTCCCCTTAGACTTCCAGACGTATTCCTCTTTGACGCCCTTTTTTCCATTGCTTTCGGCGTCGATGCCTGCTACCTTGAATGCCTCTTCCAAAAAATCTCTGACAGAGTGTACGTCCCCAGTCGAGATGATGTAGTCTTCCGGTTTTTCCTGCTGCAGCATGAGCCACATCACTTCGACGTACTCCTTTGCATAGCCCCAGTCGCGCTTTGAGTCGATGTTTCCAAGAAAAAGGCAATTCAATTTGCCTTCCTTGATTTGGACGACGCCCTTTGCGATTTTTTTTGTGACAAACTCTTCGCCTCGCCGCGTGGATTCATGGTTAAAAAGTATGCCGCAGCAAATGAACATGCCATAGCTTTCCCTGTAGTTCACCGAAATCCAGTGTGAAAAACATTTGGATATGGCATAGGGGCTCTTTGGGTGAAAAAGAGAGTTCTCGGTTTTTATCTCCTCTGAAATCCCGAACATTTCTGAGGTTGATGCATTATAAATTTTGGCGTTGGGTTTTATCTTTCTCACACTCTCCAAGAGTCTTATTGTACCCAGTGAATTGACATCAGCAGTTAAAACTGGCTGCTTCCAGCTGGCGCCGACGAAGGACAGTGCTGCCAGGTGGTAGACTTCGTCAGGCATGGAAGTTCTCACTGCGTTGTCCAGGGACTCTTGGTTAAGCATGTCGCCTTCTATCAGGGTTATTTCGTCCTTGATGTGAATTATGTTTGCCAGAGGGCTGTCCTTAGTGACGAGCCCGTATACTTTATATCCACGCCCCAGCAAAAATTCCGCTAGATAGGAGCCGTCTTGACCTGCAATCCCGGTAATCAATGCTTTTTTCATATTTGCTCTGCGCCAACCTCATTATATTCTTTGTCTTTTTTCCTGTCTGAATAAGGTCCCTGTTTAACCTCAAAAATCACGCAATCTTTCAAAACATTTATACCATGTCCCCCGCCAATAAAATGTACAATATCACCATCTTCCAGAATAGATTCGCATATTTTTTTTAAATCATCTCCATAAAATTCAACCAAAATCTGCCCGCTTTTTATATATAAAATCTCTTCTGTACCTTTTATTATGCGGCTTATATTTTTGTGTATGTGGGGTTTAAAGATGTGTCCTGATTTGCACTTATGCAGCCCAACCTGAAGCTGATATTCCTTTTCCGAAAGAAAATTATTTGGTCCATCAAACTTCAGCCCATTTCTTATTACCAGGGCTATTACTTTATTCCCACTCCGTATTCTCTCTATGCCATCCATATACTATCTCTAAATTTTAATGGTTTATATATCTTGTGAAGCTTAGTTTCACTGACATAGATTCTTCTGTCAGAATATGACACAATAACAAAACATATCTACTTATCAAGTTTCAGCGTTCGTGATATTATTCTTGACTCGTTCGGATAATTCGGAGCATCCCATGGGAAGATCCTTCCATTTTTCCAGTCTTCCCATCTTTTTATATCCTCTTTAACCATCATCTCAACGAGCTCAGAAAATTTTGTTTTTGGCTCCCATCCCAACTCTTTCTTAGCTTTGGAACAATCGCCACATAGTATATTCACATCCAAAGGCCTGAAAAATCTTTTATCTGTTTTTACATATTTTTGCCAGTCTAAGCCTGCTATGTCAAAAGCCCTTTCAACAAATTCCTTTACTGTATGCGTTTCACCAGTTGCTATCACAAAATCATCCGGTTTGTTGTTTTGGAGCATTAACCACATGCATTCAACATATTCCGGGGCATAGCCCCAGTCTCTTTTTGTTTCCATATTCCCAAGTACAAGTTCCTTTTCTATACCCAGCGATATTTTTGCAACGGCATTTGTTATTTTTCTTGTTACAAATTCAAGCCCCCTCAAAGGCGATTCATGATTAAACAAAATGCCATTACAAGCAAATATGCTGTAACCATCTCTATAAATTTTTGTAACCCAATACGCGTACAACTTTGCAGCTGCATATGGACTGCAGGGCTGAAATGGAGTAGATTCGCTCTGTATGGTTTTAGTTCCATTCCCATACAATTCGCTTGTATATGCCTGGTAAAATTTTATTTGCGGGTTGATATTTCTTATTGCTTCCAATACACGTGTCGTTCCCAATCCAGTTACTTCGCCACTTCCAATTGGCTGTTCAAATGATGCACCAACAAAACTTTGTGCAGCTAAGTGGTAAACTTCATCTGGTTTCGACATTTTTATTGCCTCTATCATAGAACTGGCGTCTATGAGGTCAGCTGGTATAAGATTCACCTTATCAAAAATTCCAAGGTACTGCAATCTCCAGAAGTTTGGAGTAGATAATCGCCTGTATGTTCCATAAACCTCGTATCCCTTATCCAACAGAAACTTTGCGAGATACGCTCCATCCTGCCCGGTTATGCCGGTTATAAGAGCCTTTTTCATAATTAGATTAACCTTGGAACATTTATAAAACCGATATATGATACATTCACATTGTCTTATAAGTAGTTAAAATTAAAAAGTTTTATGATCCCTGTCTCCGAGCCTGTTATTGGAAGAGAAGAATTAAAAAATGTTGTCAATGCGGTAAAAAGTGGATGGATATCATCTAAGGGAGAGTATATTGATATTTTTGAAAGTGAAATTGCTAAACTTTGCAATACAAAACATGCCGTATCTGTCATGAATGGTACAGCTGCTTTACATCTTGCATTAGCTTCTTTGGGAATAAAAAAAGGCGACGAAGTTATAGTTCCTGCATTCACTATGATAGCAACCACAAACGCTGTTGTTTACACCGGTGCAACACCTGTTTTTATTGATTCTGACACAGAAACTTGGAATATTGATATAAAAAAAATAGAAGAAAACATAACCGAAAAAACAAAAGCCATAATACCTGTTCATATATTTGGCCAGCCGTGTGATATGGATCCGATAACGGAAATGGCGAAAAAACATAAAATTTTTGTTATAGAAGACGCAGCAGAAGCCCACGGGTCGAGGTATAAAGGCAGAACAGTAGGATCAATTGGTGATATAGGTTGTTTCAGTTTCTATGCCAACAAACTGATAACCACCGGAGAAGGCGGCGCAATAACAACAAATAACGATGCTATTGCCGATAAAGCAAGATGTCTAAGAAATCACGCCTTTGACAAAGAGAGAACATTCATACATAATGATATAGGATTTAATTATAGAATGACCAATCTACAGGCAGCAATAGGCATTGCCCAAATCAAGAAAATTGGTAAAATAATAAAAATGAAAAAAAGAGTTTTCAAAACATATAACAAACTGCTAAGGGATATACCCGAGCTGAAACTACAAAAACAGATAGCAGACGTTGAAACCATTGGCTGGATGTTTGCTGTTACGCTTTCAGAAGAGTGCAAAAAGACAAGAAATGACGTGAGGAAGATACTCGTGGATGCGGGAATAGAAACAAGGCTTTTGTTCTTCCCTGCAAACAAACAGCCAGCATATAGTAATATATCAACAAGGGGCGGACCCTGTTCTACAGCAACGATGTTATACGAAAGGGGGTTTTATTTACCATCTAGCCCGACGCTTAAAAAAGAGCAGATAGAGTTTATCGTGGAAACTTTGAAAAAAGCCCTGTGACATAAATTATATGCGCCATTAAAATACATAAAAGACATTGTCCGGTGGAACGAGTTGTTAATGAAGTTACAATATCTTAAAATTATATTCATGGTTTGCATTGTGTAAATCTGTTCTGCACATGTTGAAGCATAAATAACTACAACCTGATAAAGTGAATATATTTACTGTAATATTAAATCTCTTTCTCAGTTGTAAGATATTATCTCCCACCGATTCTTTTATTTCTGAAGAAATATACAATTAGACCATGTATCATTGCCAAACCTGCTATGAGATTTGTGAATACCTTGAACATAGGCCAACCACTTTTTATATTCCTTATAATTGTTGAAATGAAAATGACTGCGAATATGAACGCCGGAGCAAGAAAGATAGGAGAAACGAATGCGGGAATCGCAAAAAGAAATGATAGGAAATATACTGGTTTAAACATTGCCCTTGAAAAACCCATCAGGATGTTTCTTCTGTCTTTCCCACATTTTTCCAGGAAAAACAGCACGGTCCTGCCATACCATCTATTCTGCTTGTAATATTCATTTAGAGTATGAACAGCATGGCCGATTATCATAGATTCGAGTTGCACAGTTGTTTTGCCAGTTTTCTTGATATAATCTTCGAGCCCCTTTTGCAAAATCCAATCTTCACCATAACCTACAAGCGGATAATATCCAATTTCAGTAAAAACAGACTTTCTTATAAAAGTGGGATGCATATCTGTGCCATATTCTTTTACTATAATCCTTTCAAGCATAGTATTGAATATGTTTCTCAACCTTGCAAATGCAGCCACAACATTTTCATCCTTAAACACATCGGCTGCTTTGGAGAAAAAGTCTTTACTGACACCGCAGCAATCAGCCTCTATGAAACAAACCACTTCGGCATTTGTATATGCAGCACCCTGATTCCTTGCGTTTGCCGGGCATTTTTTATCGCCAACTTCAGCAAGTATAGTTGCCCCGGCTTTTCTTGCTGTTTCTTGTGTACCATCTTTACTTCCACCATCCACAACTATTACTTCTTTGTTATCGTAATCGGCAACCATTAAAGAGCTTACCAAATCCCCTATAGTTTCGTTTTCATTCAACGCCGGTATGATAGCTGCAATTTTCATTTTTCACCAATAAGATTTTTAACTACGTTTACGACCCTGTCTGCTGAATGGCCGTCTATCTTGTACACGTGTTCGTAAACGAATTTCTCGGTTTCCTTGGAATTTTTATTAGATTTTTTAGCTTTTTGATATAAAATCTCTCTGAGCAAACCCTTAAGTTCATCTGGGGTTTTTGCACAAAAAGCATCGGTTTTTCTATAAGAATCAAGATAAGGCAACATTTGTTCTATAAAGTTCACAACCAATACCGGTTTCTTCATTATAAGAGCCTCTGCACCTACAGTTGAGCCGAGAGTCACAACAACATCCGATACTTTTATCAGTTTATATAAGTCAAAATTTTTCAAAACTTTTATGTCCAAACCCATTTTTTTCCCAAGATTTTTATAAAAATTTTCCCTATACTCCCTTGGGTGTAATTTTATGATTATTTGTTCATTTTTTACAATGTTTTTTATGCTATCGAGAAATAAAGGTGCAAAACTATCTATATATTTTATAACAGAACTTATGAAGAGAATTGTTTTCTTATTTTTATCTAGCCCGAGTTCGCTTATTATCGAGTTAACATTATAGTCAGTTTTTGCCAAAATATCAAACTTTGGACATCCTGTAACGACCATACTGTGCGGTTCATACCAGTTTTTCGAAAGCATTTTTTTTATATATGGGCCCCAAACACAATTGATAGTGGCTGCGCTTGGTCCGTATATCTGTGTCCAATCACCATAAAGGCCGTGTTGCAATACAACATACGGTATTTTCTCATTGCGCAATATAATGGATATAGGCTTTCCTATATCAGAAATATCATCCAGACCCAGAACCAAATCCGGTTTCACAGCTCCAATCATACTGCGAAACGCTTCCGTATTCCTTATAATCTCGTTAATTCTCTTTCTCGTCGAAAAATAATAATCAAAATCCTCTTTCAAAAGAGACCATATGTCTATGCCCATATATTTAGCGCCACTTCTGAACTCGGGGCTCTTTTCTACAGTCTCCCACTGCCTGCCCAGAAGTTTAGTCATTTCCGATATTTTTCCACTGGTTTTACTATCCAGAAAGCATTCTATTGGAATACTTTCTATTTTTGCCCTTTCCAACATCTTTTTCATCCTCTCGCGGATAGAACCAGTTCTGACTATAACCAAGTCGTAGCTGTCTCTCAACTTCTCAATAACGGGAAATATAATGGAAAATTCAGTTTCTATAGTAAGAAAAACAACGATTTTCTTTTTCCGACTGCTCGGTATATGATAGCTACGTTGTGAAAGTCTTCTTTGCCGTTCTTTAATGATATTTGCATACCTAAAAAAATAATCTCTGATAGCCAATTTAAAATCCATGTGATTTAAAACTCTCCCTATACTTTCTATATTTGTTTTGTAAGTACTTGCCACACATTTTGCAACATCCTCCATACGAGAACCTTTCGTAACAACTATTGTTTCAGGTGCGTACTTTTCAACTATCGCTTTCAAAACATCAACATCAAAAAGCTTCCTTGACGACTCGAAAAAATGCGTTGATAAGCTAGATTCTATCACATCCCAAAAAGGCATATTTTCTACTGTGAGGCAATCCTTTACACATTTCCCGCCAATCTTGATATTCCCCCATTCTCTAAGGGCAGATGTTGCGTATCTTCCGGCATTTTTATGCCATTCCGGCGGTACGAAGTCACTTGCCCGTTTGAAGTCTACACCAAGCCTTTGCAGAGACTTTTCAGAATTAAAGTCATATGCCACAACTTTTGTGTCAGCGGAGTGCAATTTAGCTATATTTTCCACATTACCGGAATCGGCAATAATGACTTTCATAAATCTAATCGCCCCGCACATTTAATAAACTTAAAGGACATTACGTCTATAAAAGATTTATATTATACGCATAAATTGTAGTATGAAAAACCAAAAAGTGGTGCTTATATACCCAAATTTCATGACACCGATCAGATATGACAAGTCAGATCCATATGCATTTCCTGTAAACCCCCCAATGGCACTTTTATGTCTTGCTGCTTACATAAAAAAACATGGGTATGATGTTGAGGTAATAAATTCTGTTGTAGATGAAAATTTCCTTGGTAAAGTTCAAAGCAGCACAAAAAATGCCCTTGCAGTTGGTATAACATCAATGACATTCCAACTCAAAGAAGCACTGGAAGCTGCTGAAACAGCAAAAAGTAACGGAGCAATAACCATTCTAGGCGGTCCGCATACAGCACTTTTTCCTGAACAGACATGTAGGGATGATGCAATTGACTTTGTAGTACACGGTGAAGGTGAAAAAACCCTTCTTGAGCTTCTGAATGAAATAAAATCCGAAGAAAACTTCAAAAAAATTAAAGGACTTTTGTATAAAAACGGAAAAAACGTTGTAATAAATGATCCAAGGGAAAACCTCGATATGAACGAATTGCCCATACCGGCATACGATACTTTCGACATGGCACCTTTTCTTAATATTATAACAGAAGACGGAAAAAAAGAAAAACTTTGTATATTGGAGTCGAGCAGAGGCTGCCCGCACAGGTGCAGCTTCTGCATAAACGTTCTGACAAATAATGTGAGATACCGTGCAAAAAATCCTGAAAAAGTTCTGAATGAGATAAAAACAGTTATAGAGCGGTACAATGTTTCAAACATAGCTTTCCTGGATGATAATTTTTTTGTGAGCAGGAAAAGAGTCAAAGACATATGCGAACTTATAATAAAAAACGGTTTAAAAATACGCTGGGATGCCAGTTGCAGGGCGGATTACTTCAAAGAAGGCCACATAGACAATGAGATACTAAATCTGATGAAAAAAAGTGGATGCGTTTCGCTGAGAATAGGCGCTGAATCCGGATCACAGAGAATACTAAATTTGATGTTGAAAGATATAACACCGGAAGACATAATAAATTCAGCGAAACAGAGCAAAAAATTTGGCATACGGCCAACTTATAGTTTCATGCTGGGCATACCATCAGACAGGAAGAAGGACATGATGATGACGGTTGCTATTATTAAAAAAATAAGTAAAATACATTCAGAATCTTTCTTTGGAATATGTTGCTTCAGGCCATATCCAGGCGGAAGCCTGTACCAAATGTGTGTTGAAAAGGGCTATTTTACCGAGCCAAAAGAATTGAGAGACTGGCTCAAGCCGGAATATGAAAAAATGTATACAATGGATATACCAGACCTATTATGGTCGGAAGACGCTAAACTTGCTATAAACATAGCCCATTACGGAAACCTTGCAAGTAAAAAATTTTATCTGCTTTTAAAGAAAAAAATGAACTTGTCAAGAGCTATACATATGCTTTTTGTGCTTATGGCGAAGGCAAGATGGAAGACGAATTTCTTCTATCTCCCTATAGACAAATATATATTTTATAAGCTAAAAACAAAATATCTTTCAGGTGTTCACAGGTGAATTATGAAAAACGACAGCATATTCAAGGACAAAGTGGTTTTGATTACAGGCGTGACTGGTTTTGTAGGTCAGGCAATAATTAATACTCTGCTCAAAACAGAAGTCAAAACGATAAGGGTGTTCAGCAGAGATGAAGTGAAACATTTCAAAATGCAGGAAAAAATAAAGGACAGCAGGCTGAGATATCTTGTAGGGGATGTGCGCGACTCTGAAAGAGTGCTGCAGGCGGTAAGGGGCGCCGACATTGTAATACATGCAGCAGCCATGAAGCGTATTGATATGGTGGAATACAATATAACAGAAGGCATAAAAACAAATGTCCTCGGGACGATGAATGTTGTCAAAGCTTGTATGGAATCCGGCATTGAAAGGGCATTGCTTATTTCAACTGACAAAGCATGTATGCCAATAAATAGTTATGGAGCAACAAAACTTCTTGCAGAGAGGATTTTTATAGAATCAAACTATAGTAAGGGGAAATGTCCAACGGTGTTTAGTGCGGTGAGATATGGGAATGTGCTTGAAAGCACAGGGAGTATAATACCTATTTTTAAGGAGAAACTCTCAAAAAATCTCCCAGTTCCGCTTACAAACAGAGAAATGACAAGATTTCTCATAACGTCGCAGAAAGCAGTTGACCTAATTTTTGCAGCCCTTGTCAAAAGCGGTGGCGGTGAAATATTCATTCCCAAGTTAAAAAGTGCAAAAATAACTGACATAATTGATACCCTAGCTACAAAAATGGGTTGCAGGGCGAATATTGAAAATATTGGCATAAGGCCAGGAGAAAAAATACATGAAGCACTGATGAATGATGATGAGTGCAGGCGTGCATATGAGACTGACGAACACTTTATAATTCCGTCAAGGATAGAGGAATATCAAAAAGGTATAAACTACCCTTGGAAAGAAAAAGCCAAGCCAACCAAGATAACGTGTTATAGCTCAAATGATTTTTTGATGGCAAAAAAAGAGATTGGAGAAATTTTGGAATAAGTATGGAAAAACCTGCAATAGAGGGCGGAATACCCTCCAGGGAATCGTTTTTGCCGTATGCAAAACACTGGCTGGGTAAAGAAGAAAAAAAGGAAATTCTTGAGGTATTAAACTCGGAGTGGGTGACCACCGGACCTAAAGTAACACAGTTTGAGAATGAAATCGCGCAGTTTTCCCAGGCAAAATATGCAGTTGCTGTCAATTCTGGCACTGCAGCTCTCCATTGCTGCACAAGTGCGATAGACATAAAAGGCGGGGATGAAGTCATAACCTCAACTTTCACTTTTTTGGCATCTGCAAACTGTGTAGTTTACAGAAACGGAACACCTGTTCTTTGCGATATACAGGAGGATACATACAATATAGACCCAAATAAGATAAGGGAGAAAATAACAGCAAAAACAAAAGCTATAATACCGGTCCATTATTCAGGCCAGCCTTGCGATATGGACGAGATAAACAGGATAGCAAAAGAACATAATCTTGTTGTCATTGAGGATGCGGCACATGCTTTTGGTGCCCAGTACAGAAGCAAAAAAATAGGGTCACTAAGTGATTTTACTGTTTTCAGCTTTCATCCGGCAAAAAACATAACCACAGGCGAAGGCGGTGCGGTTTTGACAAACAATGACGAGTTTTTTAAGCTTCTAAAGATTCATAGGACACATGGCATAACCTCAGAAGCGGCAGAGAGGTTTGGCAAAGAAAAAGACTGGTATTATGAGATGATAAGACTTGGTTACAGGTACAATATGCCGGAGGCAAGTGCTGCAATGGGTATCGCGCAGCTTAGAAAATTGGATAAATTTCAGTCAAGAAGACAAAGATACGCATCCATCTATAGCAAGGCACTCAAAAAAATCCCGGAAATAATAACCCCGCATATAAGACCAGATCGGACAACATCATGGCATTTGTATACGATAAGAATAAGACAGGAAACACTCAAGATCGATAGAGATCAGTTTATAAAAGCAATGAGAGCCGAAAATATAGGAGTCAATGTGCACTATATACCGGTCCATCTCCACCCGTACTACCAGAAAAATTATGGATATAAGAATGGAGATTTTCCGGTTGCGGAAAAAGTTTTTGACACAATAATCACATTGCCACTTTTTCCAAAAATGAAAAAGGATGATGTAAAGGATGTAATAAATGCTGTTAAAAAAATAGTTGAATATTACAGGAGATGAAACAAGTTGACGGCATACGCACTATGGAAATATCAGACAGTGACGGGTCGCTTAAAATAGGAGGGAAAATTTTTTTTGAGCAAACAGGAAGAGATAAGTATAATGAACTAGTTAAAAAAGAGCTAGAATTCCTTAAAGATAAAAACACCGGCTTTCTCAAGGAAGAATTTGCCCAGAAAAGAAATTGTCCTATCTGCGGTGGGAACTCAGAAAAAATAATTTTTATTAAAGACGGATTCAGATTTATCAAGTGCGGTTGTGGACTGGTCTATGTAAATCCGATAGTGAACGAAAAGAAGCTTAATGAATTGTACAAAGACGCGCCTTCTAATGACGCATGGGTTGATGTCTATCTCAGCAAACCGCAAAGGGAGATGGACAGGAAATCATTCACAAGAATAATAAAAGATATCGGGAGCTTGAGCCAGAACGATTCAAAAAGGATACTTGATGTCGGCTGTTCGGTTGGACTTTTCCTCGAAGTGGCAAAGGAATTTGGATGGGACGGATGTGGAGTAGATTTAAACGAAAAAGCGGTAAAATATGCAACTGAGACTGCAAAAGTCAATGCAAAGCTGTCGCTTCTCAAAGACGCTGGTTTTGAAAAAGGAAGATTTGATGCAATAACGCTTCTAAACATACTGGAGCATGTTCCGGATCCAGTGAAGTTGATAGCTGAGTGCAAAGATTTATTGAAAGACAAAGGCATTTTATTTATAGAGACCCCAAACCTCAACGGATTGGCGCCAAGGCTGCTTCACGAAAAATGCTCCACTTTTGGCGGCAGAAATCACATAAACTATTTCAGCAAAGAGACTATTACAAACACTCTTGAAAAAAGCGGTTTCAGGATAATAAAGTTCTGCACTGTCATATCAGAGATCGATACTATAATAAACCACGTTAACTACGAAGATCCGTACAAAGGAGAGGTTGATGAAAAAAACCCATTGAAAATGATGAGAAGCCAGCTGGCAGAGCTTATATACAAACTTGACCTTGGATACAGGTTGAATGTTTTTGCGGTGAAAATATGAAGATGAAAGTTCTTGCAATAATACCTGCGAGAGGAGGATCAAAAACAATACCTAAAAAAAATATAAAATTGCTTGCGGGGAAACCACTTATAAGCTACACAATACAAACAGCACTGAGCACAAAAAGTATAGACAGGCTGGTAGTTTCAACTGACAGCAAAGAAATAGCAGATATAGCAAAGAGCTCCGGTGCAGAAATCCCTTTCATACGACCCAAAGAATTGGCAGAGGATGATGTACCAACTTATAAGGTAGCACAGCACGCAGTTATGGAACTCGAAAAACAAGGATATAAACCCGATATAGTGCTGGTGATTTTTGCGACATCCCCGTTTACAACAAAAGAGACGATGGAAAAAGTTATAGATAAGCTCCAAAGCAGCCCAGAAACAGATTCTGTAATAACAGGGAAAAACGATTACGGCCACTTCTGGACAATGAAGAATAATGGGTTTGATTTGTTTTTCCCCAAAGAAATAAAAAATAGACAATTGTGCGAACCACTGTTAAGGGAGGATGGTGCACTCTATGCAATGCGTTATAATGTTTTGATGAAACTAAATAGATTGTTTGGAGAAACTCCTTACATATTAATAGTAGATAAAAACAATGTTGATGTAGATGATGAAATTGATTTCGAATTTGCAGAATTCCTGGTGAAAAAAATATGCAAGAAATTAAAATAGGCAAAATTGCAGTTGGCGACAAAAATCCATGCTTTATAATAGCTGAAGCAGGATCTAACTGGAAGGTACATAAAAATCCAAAAGACAATCTGGAACTTGCAAAACAATTTATAAAAACAGCAAAAAAATGCGGTGCAGATGCCGTAAAGTTCCAGCTCTTCAGGGCAATAAAGATGTATTCGCCAGAATCTGGTGAATGTGACTATCTAAAATGGAAAAAACCCATATACGATATTATAAAAGAATGCGAAATGCCCTATGAATGGATTCCTGAGCTGGCTGATTATTGCAGAAAGAAAGATATAGTGTTTCTTTCATCGCCATTTGATGAGGTATCGGCAGACAAGCTTGAAGACCTTGTCCCAGCCTTTAAAATAGCATCATATCTCATAACCCATATACCTTTCCTTAAGTTCATAGCAAAAAAAGGAAAACCCCTGATTGTTTCAACCGGTGCATCAACAATAACAGATATAGACAATGCCCTGAGGGCGATTTATTCCCAGGGAAATACAAATGTAGCACTGATGCAGTGTTCTGCAAAGTATCCGGCATCATTCGATAATGCCAATCTTAGAGTTATAAAAACGTTGGAAAAAATATTCGGAGTTCCTGTTGGATTTTCAGATCATACAAAAGACCCTATCGTGTGTCCGGTTGCCGCAGTAGCTCTTGGCGCTTGCATAATCGAAAAACATTTTACTCTTGACAACAAATTTGAGGGCCCTGACCAGAAATTTGCAATAGAACCCGACAAGCTGAAAATGATGGTTCATTCAATTCGCAGCACTGAAAAATCCCTTGGCAGTTGCAAGAAGGATGTAACATCCGAGGAAAAAGAACTTCATGGATTTTGCAGAAGCAGGATATATGCCATAAAAGACATAGCAAGGGGCGAAAAAATAACAAGCGATAATGTTGCAATTTTAAGATCAGGCAAGTTGGAAGCTGGCTTAGAACCGGTCTATTGGGAT
>Ga0233423_10000703_pt1 | contig 17144 bp, 17 predicted proteins | sample Watercolumn_Mata_FD_180713 | JGI IMG/M metagenome (GOLD analysis project Ga0233423, IMG submission 180713) | Freshwater microbial communities from Lake Matano, South Sulawesi, Indonesia - Watercolumn_Matano_2014_112_MG | ecosystem: Environmental > Aquatic > Freshwater > Lake | place: Indonesia...
CGCCTTCAGGTTTTCTTGCACTGAAATTTTTTGCCGCCTCTTCAAACAAGTTAAGAAGCATTTCCAATCTCTTGTTCAGCTGCGAGAGATTTGCCGCAACATCAGTCAAAACCCTTTGCAATGCAGCAGAATTCTCCATCAATAATGTGGTTGCGTCTTTATGCTCCTCGCCTGCCCCTTTTTTCATATTTTAAAAAAGGCAAACCAATTTAAAAATATTTCCCTTGTTATCAAAAAGATTTTAGTTTCCATATGGGGCTGGAGGGAATCGAACCCCCATTTGCTGGTCTGGAGCCAGCTGGTCTGAAGCCATTGGCCTACAGCCCCTTCATTAGCTGAGGAATTTTGTCTAATTCACTTTCCTTTAATATTACTATTTTACTCCCACCTATTAAAAACTTATCCTTCTTTGGCTTTTTTGGGCATATCAAGAATCCGAGTTTGCAGTTACAATCCTTTAAATATCGATAAAGCTGTTTTATCTGCGAAATTGAAATCTCTCTAGACAGATAATTTTTGATTTCTATCACTGCTTTCTTGCCCTTTCTTTCAAATATCACGTCTGCTACACCTCTTCTGGTTTTCATTAATCTGCTTACTTTGCCATAACCAGACAACTTTAAAGCAATCTTGTCCTCGAACTTTTTAGCTTTCTGCTTTATAACTTTCAAAGCTGCCCCATATAAACTTAACCTCTCGTAAGGAAACTTAACTCCCGCTTTTTTGTATGCCCCAAATATCCCATTCCTAAATAACTCTTGCACATGTGTTCTGCAAACTTTATTTATTTCTCTTTGGGTGGCAAATTGATTATTTTTAATGAACTCTATAACTTTTTGTTTTTTCTTTATTAATCTCTTTTCGTTGCCATTTATACTCCTGATACCAGCTTCTTTGTATATGCTTCTAATATTTTTGAAAAAATTGTAGGGCTTTGTTTTTGTCTTGTTGGTCACTTCAGTTATACTCATCAGTGGGTTTTTCTTTATTAATCCTGTAATATGCTTTTTCTTTTGTTTGGTTGTTCTTTTGTCTATTTTCCGGTTATATTTGATATGTGCAGCTTTAAATGCTTCTTCTGTAGTATTAAATATTGCAGAAAAATTTATTTTTGTATCCCTCCTTATTGTATGCCCCCCAGCTCTTGGATTTTTTCTTATATAATTAATTATAATATTTCTCTTTTCTTCTCTACTTTTTCTTATAAAATTCCTTGGGGGTTTTATACCAGCATCTTTAAATGCTTCTCCCATCCCCCCCTTGTAAATTCTCTCTATCTTTAAATGCAGCTTATCTCTTATTTCTTTGTATGTCGCGTCTGGATTTTTTCTTATATATTTTGTTATTTTTTCCTTCTTTGATTCTAAATCCTTGTAAAGCATATAAAGATTTGTATAGGATAATATTTAAATATTTCCATTAAACTACGCCCCCTCAAAAGTGAGAGATATCGCTGATTTAAAAAACTTGTCTTATATTTAGTCCTGATTAAAGGGAAAAAATTAAAAGCAGGAAATCCTTGCACTATTTAGTATCAAGGGGCTATCAAAAGAGGAAAGAATGAAGAAATTCAAGATATATTATTCAGCGTTCCTAATCTCTATTTTGTTAATATCTCTCTCGTATGTTTCTGCTGACAGCAGTTCTGCATCATGGACAAGGGCATACTGCAAGTACAATGCAGGTTCAGGTGGATATTCATGCGATTCGGGAAATGTTGGGGGAAATAGTGCATCATGCAATACAGCTAATGGTGTTCAATGCACAGAAGAGGGTGATGTTTACTGCTATGGGGAATCAAGCTGTGAAGTGCAGGGCACGACAACCTCTGGACCGACAAATGCCTATAATGTAAATTGGGACAGCGATTCTGCTGACTGCACATGCAAGGTTGGAAGTGGTTACTGGAATATTGGAGGAGAAGTAGGAGGAACCTCATGCTGCACTGATGATTCTGGGGAATATAAAAGAACAAGAAGCTGCAATTCCTGGTGTTCTTCAGATTCAGGTGATGACGCTTGCTGCAATGCAAACAATAAATGTGTTTATTCATCAACATGTTATTCTTCCGCTGCCTGTTACTCAACTCTTGCATACTGCAATGCAGGAACATGGTACAGCACTGATAGTGGGCAGACATATTGTGATGGCTGCCTTGGAACAGGCAGATGGAACATAGGAGGAGAAGTATCAGCAACTACATGTTGCGGGAGAAATGCTGGCGAATACAAAAAGACGAGGGTATGCACCTCTGGATGCACCTCTGACTCTAATGATGACGCATGCTGCAATGCAGATACAAAGTGTGCTTATTCATCTACATGCTACGCATCAAGTTCAAAAATATGTTCAGGAACTGCTGCAATAAACTGCAATTCAGGGAGTTGGGAGCAGATTGAGGACTGTGCAACAAAGACAAGTTACGATTCTGATGGAGGGGCGGATTTCCTGACTGCAGGATATGTAGCTGATTATGCATCATGCTCTGCAGGAATATGCCAAAGCACAAATTATTCAGACAGCTGCTCTGTTGACACGCTGACTGAATACCTTGCATCAGGAAGCTCCTATTCCTCAACAGCAAAGAACTGCAATGATTATGACACAAATACCTGCGTATGCACGACAGGTGCAACATTAACTGAAAGATGTGATGATTGGACTTGCGGGGGAGGAAAATGTCAGGACTCTGGTTCTGACTGGACAAGAAACACCTGGGCATCTGACGGATTATGCACACAACAATTATGCCAGGGAACAAATTACAGGAATTACCACACAAACGCAGGCGCAAACACTTGGGGAACCTCCCCAGAAGCGACTGAAACTGCCTGCAATGACGGCTATGACAATAACTGTGATGGAAAATGGGATTATGACACAATGGACAGGGGACCTGCAGGAAATATTCCACCTCATGGGGAAAGCAATTGCGCAATAAGTGTGACTGCAATCGGCTTGTCTGCCTCGCAAAAATGCCCTGGCGAGATGGTTACAGTAGAATGCACGTCAAGCGTTGCTGATGTCAACAGCATAGACGCAAGGTTGGACCAGAATAAAGATGGTGTTTATACTGATGATGAAAAATGCAACTTTATTGACTGGCAAAGCAGTAAGGCAAGATTTAATTGCAGTGTTGGAACATCGACAGGAAGCAAGAATGTGAATTGTTCTGTTGATTCTGCAAAATCATACAAGTCAGGAGCAGACAGGATAACTTCAATTACAGTAGGGGGAACTGGATGCTGTTCAGGTTATGGCTCATCAGGAACTTGCGAAGCGGATACAGATTGTGATTGGTGTCCTGAATGCAGTGCGACAAAATATAGCGGAGGAGTAGATAGATGTGTTAGTGCTGGAAGCTGCAGTTATTACTGCTGGAAGGGCAAATGCACTGCAACTTGCGATGGAACTCAAGGAGGATGCATAGGGGCGCAGACATGCGAGGCAAACTGCTCGTGCTCAAGCGGCTCATGCAATCCCGATACAAGCAAACCATGCTGTGATTCTGATTCTGGTTATTTGCCTGACCAAGGTGTTTCAAAATTAATATACACTTTTGATAATGTCTGCCCGCCGACTCAAAGCTGTTATGATGCTACATGGTTATTTGAAGCAAGTTCTGGGAGTTGCTGCGGTGATGATAATAATGAGTATTGGATAAATAGGAGTTGCGCCTCTGGATGCACTACTAATACTGCAGATGATGCGTGCTGCAATGCAGATAGCAAGTGTGTTTATAGCGGCACATGTTATGCTTCAGGTGTTTGTTATTCAAGCCAATTTTATTGTAATTCTGGCTCGTGGTATGACCCTGATGCAAGCAAAACATCTTGTGATACTTGTATAGGAATGGACTTATGGGCACTTGGTGGTGAAGTAGCACAAACTTCATGCTGCGGCGATGAGGCAGGAGAGTATATAACAACAAGAACTGGAGGCGCAGATGTGCCCAGTGGATTTACAACAGACTACGATGATGAGGCATGCTGCAATGCAAATAACAAATGTGTTCAGAGCAAAGTATGTTACACTTCAGGCTCATCAACTGGCACAATACCGACAAAAGCATATTGTGATGTAGGAACATGGAAAGGTGGCGATGCCGGCTCAACGCAGTGCGCTGGGATAGTTGGAAGCGGATTCTGGAATTTAGGAGGAGAAGCAGATGCAACAACTTGTTGCGGCGATGATTCTAACCAATATAAAAGAACAAGGGTATGCACTTCTGGGTGCTCTTCTGATTCGGGAGATGACGCATGCTGCAATGCAAATAACAAGTGTGCTTACTCATCAATCTGTTACTCTCCAACTTCAAAGATATGTGTAGGGAATGTTGGAATAAACTGCAATTCAGGGAGTTGGGAGCAGATTGAGGACTGTGCTGCAAAATTAACCTATGATTCAGATGGGGGAGCAGATTTTCTTACAGCAGGATATGTGGCTGATTATGAATCATGCTCTGCGGGAATATGCCAAAGCACAAATTATTCAGACAGCTGCTCTGTTGACACGCTGACTGAATACACAGCATCAGGCAGTTCTTATTCCTCAACAGCAAAGAACTGCAATGATTATGACACAAATACCTGCGTATGCACGACAGGGGCAACGCTGACTGAAACATGCGACAACTGGAATTGCGGAAGCAACAGGTGCCAGGATTCAGGAAGTGACTGGACAAGAAACACCTGGGCATCTGACGGATTATGCACACAACAATTATGCCAAGGCACAAATTACAGAAATTATCACACAAATGCCGGCTCAAACACTTGGGGAACTTCCCCCGAATCAACTGAAACTGCCTGCAACGATGGTTACGACAACAACTGCAACGGGCAGTGGGATTATGACACCTTAGACAGAGGACCAGCAGGAAATGTTCCAACTCATGGCGAGAGCAATTGCGCAGTAGGCGTGACTGCAATCGGCTTGTCTGCCTCTCAGAAATGCCCTGGCGAGATGGTTACAGTAGAATGCACATCAAGCGTTGCTGATATTAACAGCGTAGATGCTTATCTTGACAAGAATGGAGACGGAACTTATGCAGCAGATGAATTATGCAACTTTATTGACTGGCAAAGCAATAAGGCAAGGTTTAATTGCAGTGTTGGCACATCACTTGGAACAAGAAATGTAAATTGCTCTATCAATACCGCTAAATCCTATAAGTCAGGAACAGACAAGATAACACAAGTTAGTGTTGGGGGGATAAGTTGTTGCGGGAGTTATTCTTCATCAGCGACTTGCGAGGGCGATACAGACTGCGACTGGTGTCCTGAATGCAGCGGGACAAAATACAGTGGGGATGTTAATAGGTGTGTTGCGACAGGAACATGCAGCTATTACTGCTGGAAGGGCAAATGCACTGCAACCTGCGATGGAACTCAAGGAGGATGCATAGGGGCGCAGACATGCGAGGCAAACTGCTCGTGCTCAAGCGGCTCATGCAACCCAGACACAAACAAGCCATGCTGCGATTATGATTCAGGATACTCCCCAAATCAAAATGTTTCAAGGGCAATTGCAGATTTTGACAATAAATGCCCTCCAAATGAAACATGCTTTGACCTTTCATGGTTATTTGAATCAGGAAAGGGAAGTTGTTGCGGCGATGATGCAAGTGAATACTGGGCATCGAGGAATTGCAGTTCTGGTTGCACAACACTTCTTACAGACGAAGCATGTTGCAATGTTGCAACTGATTGTGCTTATAATAAAACTTGCTATGCCACTAGTTCCTGCTATTCAAGCCAATTTTATTGCAGTGCTGGCTTGTGGTATGACCCAGATGCATTAAAGGCATATTGTGACTCATGCCTTGGTGCTGGATTATGGAATATTGGGGGCGAGGTAGATGCAACTGCTTGCTGTGGTGATGATGCTAATAATTTTAAGAGAACAAAAGTTGGAGGCACAGATGCGCCAACGGGATTTACAACAGATGCGAATGATGATGCCTGCTGCACTACCAACAGCAGCTGTTCTTCGAGTTCTACCTGTTCTTTATCAGGTTCAACAAGTGGCACAATACCAACTAAGGCGTACTGCAATGCGGGAATATGGGAAGGCGGTGATGCAGGCTCAATACAGTGCTCGGCAGTTGCAGGGGCAAATCACTGGGCGCTTCCCTTGGGGGATGTGGCGCAGACTTCATGCTGCGGTGATGACGCAAATGAATATTATGCTGGAGTCGATAACGGAAGGTCGTGCGATGGCACTTCTGCATGCTGCAATTCCTCATTTAAATATTCTAATGGTGGTAGATGTGTAATGGCATGCTGGGGTGGTTTTGCAATAGGCAAATGGTTCTTCTTAGGGGTAGGACCTGAAGGTTCGGGGCAGAAGAGGGTGAAATTTGAGATATCTGACAGCAATAATCCCCTTTCAATTATTACAAATGACGAAATCTCAACTGATGAATTCCACCATGTTGCAGTCACTTTCAGCAACAAAACCAAAGAAGCAAGAATTTTTATTGACGGCAGATTAGTTAAATCTGGGATAATAGACAGGGATATTAGCGCAGCAAATAATCTTTCATATTTGATAGGGCATACAGATTTTGCCTTTAATGGAACTATGGATGAGGTTAGGGTGTATAACCGCCTTCTTGATGAAGCAGAGATAAGGAATAGATATGAGTATAATAAACAGATTATCTACGGAAATCTGCCAGGACAGAATGAAGCGACACTTATTGGGGCAGAAGCAACAGATGCGGAGAAAGGAAAGGTTGCGCCTATAGTTAAAGTAGGCAAAAAAGAAAAAATATGCGAGATAACATCGAGAGCCGACTTGCCAAAATGCCTAGAATAAAAAAATCCACAGGGAAAGGGGCAGTATCATCATTAGTGGCAACTGTGATACTCATCCTTATTGTTATTAATGCAACACTGATAATTGCACTTGCAGTAATTCCGACTATAGAAGATTCTATCAAGGTTAGTAACGCGTGCACAAATGCGCGGCTTTCTATCGAGACTAGTTCGGGATATACATGCTTTAATGACTCATGCAAAAAGGCAAATGTCGTTGTTGCAAGAGGTCCCGATGAGCATGAGCTTTCAGGCATGTTGCTTGGATTGGAAGGAGGAAATGGAACTGCAGCAAGTTATATAGTAAAACAGCAAGACCCTGCAATTGTTCTCTCGCTCAATTTTAACGAAGGCTCTGGAACAAGGGCAGCGGACTCCTCGGGCAAGAATAACGATGGAAGTGTTTCTGGAACAACATGGGTTCAGGGGAAGTACGGGCAGGGTGTTGAATTTGACAAGCCAAATGAGTCAGTTACTGTCTCAAAATCACAGAGCTTGGAAATATCTGACAATATCACTATAGAAGCGTGGATAAAAATTGATTCGGTCAAGGAGGAGCCTGTCCCCGATTTTATAATGGGCAGAAGTTAAATCATCTTTTTGATGGCTTCAATTTCTTGGGTGGAAATTGCACAGCCCTTATACTTTGCAGCATAGAGCATCGCGTCTATAAGCCGAATGCCGTCGCTTATCCCTATAAGATTATCCTTGTATGCTATGTAGCACAGCTCTGCTGAGCGTATTATTCTTGTATCAGAGAATATATCAAGATTGCCCCTTTGCATTTTTAGAGGCGTATGCAGTTTTTTTCCCAATAATTTTTGCAGATTTTCTGGCTTCTCGCTCAGCATCCTTGCTGTTCTCTCATCAATTGCCAATGCGTAATCAATGCCCTTTCCCCTTAAAATCTCGCCTAATGCAAAACAGCTTCCCTCTCCTGCACTGAGCAGCTTTATCCATTCGCCCCGAGCCATGAAACTGCTGTTTGCCGCCTTGAGAATCCCAAATGTTTTTTCTTTTATTTCCTTGTTGCTTATCTGAATGCCTGCTGGCAATTCAATAACTCCTTTATCAAGCAATTCCTGTATCATTAACGCCTCTAATTCAAATCTCTTGATTTGAAGCGGCTTTTCTACAATTTCATATTTCACTTCCTCTGTGATTATAAACCTGATATTATGTTTTTCATGCAATCGTTCAAGTATATAGAGAAGATTATTCAGCGAGAGGCTTATTATTGTGCTTGAGTCAAATATGAGGATTTTTTGTTCCATTTTATTCAAAGAGCTCTTCTGCGTCTTTTATCCTGTTCTTTATAGGCTTGGTTACACTTAAATCAACATCTGCAATGCCTGTTTTGCCAGCATATTCTGCAAGCTCAAAGAGGGTTATGCCCAGCAGTTCAGATGTCTGCTGCAAACTTATTCCGTGCTCGTATATTCTGGATGCCTTGTTTATTGACGCCTTCCTGAAGACATCTTCAATATACTCGCGAAGATGCCCAGATAATCTCTCTATCGCTTTTCTTATTCCTGTTATCGAAGAGATTAATCTTTCTGTGTCATCATTCTTGATTGCCTCAATTGAATTGTCTATCCCTTTTATGCACGCCTTGAAAAAATTCGGCCATTCCTTATAACTAGTGTATTTTTCCCGCTCAACGATTTTGCTTAGTGCATAAACTATAACCGCTACCGCTATATTATCGCTGTCATTATATATGGAAGCGGTGTGGAGTGTCCTGTTGCTCAACTGATTAAGAAGAAAGACGTCTTTTTTCAGCATTGCCTGCCTTGTCTGTGTCAGTATATCAAGAAGATTTTCCTTTTCCTGCATAGTCCTTTTATCCTTATGTTATATTTAAACCTTGCTGAGATTCACATATCAGAAATGCTCTTTACGTTGCATTTCTGAGTATCCTAAAATCCAGTAAGGATTTTTTGATAGAAAAATTTTAAAATGCATTTTGCCTGTTTATTTTATGGATATCTTCTTAGACACAAATTTTCTGGTTTATTGCGCGAAACAAAAGCTTGATTTCACCAGAGAGATTGAGAGGATATTCCCCAAGAGCAGATTGTTTTTGTTGAGTTCTGTCAAAGATGAATTAAAGAATCTCTTAAAAACAGAAAAAGGCAGGAGCAAAGAGACAGTGGAACTCGCATTGCAGATTGTTGACAATCTTAAGAGCAGGAAGCTAATAACTGAGAAAAAGTCCGAGGGAGATAATGCAGATGATGCATTAGTTGGATTTGACAATGCTAACAGCATCATAGCAACAATGGACAAGGAGCTCAAAGAAAGGTTTAAAAACGCAAAAATTTTAACAATAAGACAAAAGCGTTACCTTTTCCTTAGCTGACAGCGAGGTATCTTGAAATGTTTTACATTACTGAAATTGAGGATTACATAAGGGTAGAGCCCGAGCTTTTTGGGCTGGAAACGAGAGAAGCAATAGTGAAACAGCTCGAAAAGATGTATTCTGATTATATAGACAAGGAGATTGGCTCTGTCATTGCTGTATTGGATGTGCAGGATATAGGGGAAGGGGTGATAATACCAGGAGATGGCGCAGCATATTACAAGACAACCTTTAAGCTGCTTGTTTTCAAGCCAGAGTTGCAGGAACTTGTTTATTGTGTAGTTGATGAGATAACAAATTTTGGCGCCTTGGCAACTATTGGGGCGATGCAGGGCATGCTTCATATATCCCAAGCAATGGATGATTTTGTCAATTTCTCGAAGAGTAATGCATTGATAGGAAGAAACTCCAAGAGGAGCTTGAAGAAAGGAGACTTATGCCTTGCAAGGATTGTTGCATTGAGTTATAAGGCATCTGAACCAAAGGTTGGACTGACAATGAGACAGCCGGGCTTGGGAAAACTTGAATGGATTCAGCAAGACAAGAGAAAGGCAAAAACAAAAGAAAAGGAAGAAGGCAAAGAAACAAAGAAGACAAAGAAGGGCAAGGAGAAATAGAAAAAATGAAAAAGGTATGCAAGAAATGCAAAATTTTTGTTTCAGAGGAAAAATGCCCGTTATGCGGCAATTCTGACTTCACAGACACTTGGAAGGGCAAGATTATAATTTTAAAACCAGAAGAGTCAGAGATAGCAAAAAAATTGGGAATAACAAAAGCAGGCACATACGCCATTAAGACAAAATAAAATGCTAAAGATAACACAGCAAAAAAGGAATGAATTATTGAAGAGAGATGAAATCTATGCACTAAAAGAGGACTTAAAGACACCAAAGATTGAAGAGACAAAGGCAGAGATTGCAGGCATTTTAAAAAAGGATTCTGGGGCAATAGCAGTGAAAAGAATCAAGGGCAGATTTGGCAGCAGGCAGTTTGTTGTTGAGGCGTATGCTTATGATAATCAGGATATTATGAACAGGACAGAACCTAAAGCAAAAGCAAAGAAGGCAGATGCAGGAGTTCCTGCTGAAGAGGCAAAGAAATAAAATGGCAAAAGTTGTCAAGAAGGGCAAGAAGAACAGGAAGCCAAGGGTAAGCAGCAAGAGATGGAGCAAATACAAGATTGAAGGTGAAACTGCGAAGACAACGCAGAGATTCTGCCCAAGATGCGGTGCAGGAATATTTCTCGCCCAAAGCAAAAACAGGTTATTTTGTGGGAAATGCCATTATACTGAATTCTTGAGTTCATAAAAAGATATTTAAACATCCTTATACGAAGAATGTAAAAGAGTAATTTTCTGGGTTTAAAGAAACATAAAACCCTAGAAGAGGCCATTCAGCGATCAAAAGAGATTTGCTGTCAAGCCTCTCCCGGGTAAAAAGAGGTGATAATATTCTTAGGTTTTTGAAGTTTATAAATCTTTCGGTTTTGTTGTCTTTCAAAAGTGACAGCATTTAACTTTCACGCTCTTTGATAAGCTTATATATAAGATTGCATCACCAGTAAAATGGAAAAATCCGAGAGAATAGGGCAGGAGCAGCTTTATGACATGCTTTTGAGCAAGGAATTATCGTGGCAGGAAATAATATATGACTTGATTGCCTCGGAGCAGCTTGACCCGTGGGACATAGACCTTGCCTTGCTGGCTTCAAGTTACCTTTTGAAGATAAGAGAGCTTGAGGAGGCAAATTTTTTCATATCGAGCAAAGTGCTTCTTGCGGCATCAATACTTCTTAGGATAAAATCAGAGATGCTTTTGAGAAGATATATGAGGAGTATTGATGAGATATTGTTTGGCAAATCAGCCGAGCAAAAGCCCTCTGAAAGAATAATATTTGATGAAGAGCTGCCAGAATTACTACCAAAAACGCCTTTGCCACGATTAAAGAAGGTTTCATTGCAGGAATTAATGCAGGCACTGGACAGGGCGATAGTCACAGAGCAGAGGAGAATAAGAAAGGAAATCTCGCAGAAACAGGCGATGAGGAATGTTGAGATTGTTCTGCCAAAATTCAGGATTAATATACGAGACAAGATTCGCGAGATTTACGGCAGGATTAAGGAATTTTTTAAGAAAGAACCACAGCAAAAATTAACATTCAGCATATTGGCTGGCTCTGGCAAAAATGAAAGGATAGCGACATTTGTGCCTTTGTTGTATTTAGACAGCCAGTCTAAGATACTCCTTGAGCAGGAGCATTGTTTTGATGAGATTTACATATGGCTGAAAAAACATGAAGCAGAAAGAGCAATAGAAAATCCAGAGGACTTGCAGCATGAAAAAGAGGCAGTTGAGAATCTGAAGGGAGATATACCAACTAATTCAAGCGCTAACTCTTTAGAGTTTTAATCAGTTCCTCTTCTGCCAGCATTTTTTCCTTGCCGCTTTTCATATCCCTTAACTTGAACTTTTTCTGTTTTATTTCTTTCTCCCCAATAAAGACAACATATGGAATATTTGATGAATTCGCATACTCTAATGCATTGCTTACTTTATACATCAAGATTACAGGAATATCCCTTTCTCTTAATCTATTGGCAGTTTCAATTGCCTTTTTTTCCTGTGCTATGCTTATTATTACTGCTCTTTTTTCCTCTGTTTTTATTTTTGCCAATGAGGCAACCCTGTCAAGCCCAAAGCTTATTCCTGTTGACTGGATTCCATTGACAAGGTAACTTCCGCCTGCGCCTATGCTCTCTTTAATATCCTTAGTTTTAATCTCAAAAACATTTCCAGTGTAATAACTCAGCCCTCTTGCCAAGCTGGGCTGGAAGTTTATTTTTATTTTATAGATATCGCAGTATTTTTTTAATTCAGAAATTTCAGAATATGCTTTGTATTTCTTGAAATAACCTTTAGGTTTTTTGAAAGTTGATAAAATCTTTTCTGCCTTGTATTTCTTCAGGTTTTCAAGGACGGCTTTTTCGGGCAGCTTGTCAAGCTTGTCAATCTCTTTAATAACTGCTTCTTTATTGCTTATCTTTTCACCATCTAAAATCTCGCTCATCAGTTTTCTGTTGTTCACATAAATCTCTGAATCTATCCTAAGTTCTTTGAATATTCTTGATGTTAATGCAAGGACTTCTGCTTCTTCCTTGACAGAAGAGCCAATAATGTCAGCATCACATTGCGTAAACTGCCTAAACCTGTTTGATGAAACAGGCTCATCCCTGAAAACTTCTCCTATCTGGTATCTTTTATAAGGCAGTTTTTTGTTTCTTGCAATTCTTTTAAGTTGGAATGTGAATTCATATCTTAACGCAAGATTTCTCTTTCCCTTATCCTGAAGCTTGAAAATATCTGAAACCGCCTCGTCACTTTGATTTCCCTCTTTTACAAATTCCTCATATTCAATTACCGGTGTTTCAGACGGCTCAAAGCCGTAAAGCTTGAAAGTTCCCACTATGATTTCCTTTATTCTTTCCCGTTTCAGGGCCTCTTCGCCCGAAACATCATTAAATCCTTTCACGGTTTCCATTTTTGTTGAGGGCGGAAGGAGAGAACAGGTCTAAACTGTTCAGTTCGCATTTATGTCATCTCTCGGCACTTTAACTCTCGCTTCACTTCATAGAGCATTTTACTGAATTGAGATACAATAGAATAAATCTCTTTAAATAAATTTTCTTTCTCCCGAAAGCCTGATTTTTTGTCATAATAGTGAGAGCTTCCGCTATTTCGATATTTCTCACTTAAATTTCTCTGGTAATACTCCATCTTCTCTTCCCCGTCTTATTCCTATAATAGTACCGCGACTCTATTTATTCTTTATACAAGGATAGGAATTCTAAAGTTTGTCAGCAATCAGTCGTCTGAAAACTCATGGCTGAAGCTTGGCTAAATTAGGCAGAGTTATTTAAAAGGCTTGTACTACAATAGCAGGCGCAGGATTTAAATCTTATACCTAAAGTATATAGATGCTAAGGGTTTATTTAATTTTTCAGCAAGGTATATTAATTTGGGTAGGAAGTATTGCAGATTAGTAAGTCATGGAAAAGTGAGGATATAAACTTTGTAAGCAAGGAATGGTAAAGGGAAATTTTGAATAGAGAGAGTAAATAAATTAGAATGAGAACAAGTGATTATTACATCATGGTCTAGTGTAGAGAGATAAAAATTGAAATGTTTCGCTCTTTGGTCTATAATAATGCCAGAGTTAGTAAAATAAAGACCAAAATACACATTCCTTTATGAACATAGAGAAAGAAAAAAATTTAGATATTGATAACTTCTTCTTAAGAGATGTCCATTCCGATCCTCTTTTTAGGATAATTCTAAAATCGAGGCATTTTACCCCTGTTATATTTATGGGGATATATTTTATATTTATTTTTTTAATAAATTTGTTTCTTTCGATTACAGACAGACACTTTTTACCAGATTCTTCAAATTTCTTATCGTTCACGGAAGACTATGGCAATCTTCTTAGCATTGGCCTTATAGCACCTATGGGCGCTTATCTTTTTCTTAAATTACATAATATGGCTTCTTCAACGTTCATTTCGCTTTATAAAAAAGGATTGATAATTATTACAGACACAGACTTCTCTATATTTTTGAAAAAATTCAGTAACGCATATGGTAAGAATTGGCTTATTTGGACAAGTATCGGTTTTTCTGTCTTATATAATTTGTGGATAGTCTTTGGGCTTCATCGTTTTGACACTTGGAATGGTTGTTTCGGAAATGGTATTTCCCCATTCTATTTTAGAGCATCCGTAATTATAACATATTATATGTTTTTCATTCTCGCATTTCGTTCTTTGATTACTTTGAGTTTTTTAAAAAGAATCTTTCGTTTAGGCATCAATATTAAACCCATGGACCCAGATGGTTGTTGTGGGTTTCGCGAGGTAGGAAATCTATCATTGTTGATAAACTCTTTTGTTTTATTGTGCGGTTTATATTTTGTGAATATATCATTTCTTGGGAAAATGCCTATCAAAAACCCCATATTCTTTGTCAGTATTATTGTGTATTTGTCTATTTCGTCTTATTTCTTTCTCACACCAATAATAAATGGACATAACGCCATAAAAAAACAAAAGCATAATATTATGAGAATTTTAAGCGAAAAAATGAATGAGAGACTAAATCACCATCTAAAAAGTGATTCCTCCGCCCATGGGTTGTCATCAGGTTTTCCTTCGATAGAATTGGAATACTGGAAAACAGTAAAAACATGCCCTGAATGGCCATTGGATATAAAAATTTTCTCAAGATTTGTGGGAAACGCTCTAATTCCCTTATTGATTCCGACATTAGATGAGCTTATTGTGCATATAAATATAATAAATAATGTCATAAATTTTAAATAATATCAATCATTGTCAATAATAAAGAATTATACCTGTACAGAATGCTATCAAAAAGACTAAAAATGATAATGTTAAGTGTATTATCTTTAATAATTATAATTATACTAATAGCTGTGAGGCTTGTTTATATAAACACTATTCCTCCAAAATATAACAACAATGCTACGCCTTCTAATTATGGAATTAATTATACAGATGTGGAATTTAATACGGAGGATGGCATCAGATTAAAGGGATGGCTTTTACCCGGCGAATCTAATAAGCCAGTAATTGTACTGTTACACGGCTGGGATACTTCTAAGGCAGCTATGTTACCTCATGCTGTATACCTTCATAGAAATGGATATAATGTTTTTATGATTGATTTTAGAGCACATGGGGAAAGTGAAGGGAAATTTATGTCATTTGGTTATGAGGAGCAGCGTGACCTTAAAGCAGCATTAAACTTCTTAAATACTAACTCAACTTTAAAAAATAACAAAATAATTGTTCTTGGTATTTCTATGGGAGCTAGCGTGGGGATAATGGTAGCTGCCAAAGATAAACGCATAGAGGCTGTCATAGCAGATAGTCCTTACATTTCGCTTAATAGTAATATTATAAAACAGGTAAATCTCAAGTATAATCTGCCATCAATTCCATTCGGATATATAGCTATAGCAAGTTATGCAATAAGATTTATGGTAAACCCGTGGTATATATCGCCTATAAAAGTAATTGACCAAATAGCGCCTCGACCAGTTTTTATAATTGGAACTTTACAAGATACCACTATGCTACCGAAAGAAACAGAATTACTGTATACAAGGGCAAAAAAACCGAAAGAAATTTGGTTTGTTCCAAATGCCAGACATGGCGAAGCCCTCAAAGTAGCTCCTGATATCTATGCAAAAAAAGTAATCAATTTTCTCGAAGATTTAAGCAATAGATAGTATGTAAAGCTATGCTAAGCACTAAACCAAAAACGCCTCTTTACGAGAGGCGTTTTCAGTTAAAATAGGAAACGCAGAAACACAAGTTTAAAGGGATAAAGTGGGTTTAATAGTGTAGTAAGATTTTGATATAATTCTTTCAGTGTCAGAATAATCTTCTTGACAAAACTTGATAAAGGCTATATCATCATAGTATGCCCAAGAAGAATTCTAAAACAGAAATACAGCGCCATAATATTTTCAGGACTGCCGAAATGCTTGGCGTTCATGAAAGGTCAGTTAGATATTGGATTAAGAAGGGTTGGATAACTCCACACAGGGATTACCGCAATTATCCTGTTTTTACTGATTCTGATATTGAGAAGATAAGGGAGTGGAGAAATACCTTGAGGGGATAAAATTTTATAAATACTTAGATGTTGTAATAGATAATGGAAAGATTAATTTTCTTGAATATAGCATGGATGAAACACTACAAAGGAATTACTCAGGACGATAAGCCTGTAGGCGGTGGTTCTTTTGTCACGCATCACAAGTTTGGGCATGAGATATTTAACTTCAGGCCATACAAGGGATATTGCTATGGTTATGTGCAGCCACGGGGCGACACCATAAATATCAAAAGAATCAAGATAAATATAAAGCGAGTAGGTGCAGGCGAGGAAGATGACTATGCTGACAATGTTCTTGCTGTTTGGGTTTCACGATCGCGCATTATTGGCTGGTATAAGAATACCACAATATTTAGGAAACATCAGCCAGCGCCTGTGGGTTCTGAACGATTCTATAAAGGCCAAGAAATAGGATATTTCATAAAAGCAAAGGCAGGTGATTGCAGATTGCTCCCTGTTGATGAGAGGACATTTTTAATACCGCGCAGAAAAAAAGGCGGGATGGGGCAGGCAAATGTATGGTATGCAGATCAACCAGAAAACTCTCAGTTTAAACAAGATGTTTTGGATTTTATAAAAGAAGGTAAAAATCCGCAAGTTACACTTAACAGGAAATCTTTAACCGGCAGGGCATGGCAGCCAGACCCTCTCAAAAGGCAAAAGATTGAGAAAATAGCAATAATTAAGGTAACAGATTATTACAAAGAAAATGGCTACGAAGTTGATTCAACAGAAAAAGACAACATCGGATGGGATTTGGAGGCAAGCATTGGTAATAGAATTCTTAAACTTGAAGTCAAAGGATTGTCTGGACAGGATATATTGGTGGATTTTACGCCAAGAGAATATGAGAAGATGAGAGAACACAAAGAAAATTACAGAATTTGTGTTGTTACTAATTGTTTATCAAAGCCGACATTAAAAATATTTTCTTTTTCTCCTGAAAGTGGACGATGGGAAGACGATGATGGCAACTCTTTAACTATTAAAGAGGTAGTAAGTGCCAGAATGAGTTTGTAGTTTTCTAAGAATTTATTTAGAGGTGATTATGAAAGTAGCCCTTTACATAAGAGTATCAACAGAGGACCAAGTCCGCGAGGGAACATCACTTGAGGTGCAGCGGGAATTTCTCGAGAGCTATGCCAAAAGAGAAAATTGCGAGATTTATTATCCTGAAAAGGGCAATATTTACAAGGATGATGGCTATTCTGGTTATACTCTTGAAAGGCCCGCCCTATCCAGGCTGCTTAAGGACGCAAAACA
>Ga0233423_10000704_pt1 | contig 17128 bp, 15 predicted proteins | sample Watercolumn_Mata_FD_180713 | JGI IMG/M metagenome (GOLD analysis project Ga0233423, IMG submission 180713) | Freshwater microbial communities from Lake Matano, South Sulawesi, Indonesia - Watercolumn_Matano_2014_112_MG | ecosystem: Environmental > Aquatic > Freshwater > Lake | place: Indonesia...
GGAATTTTTGCAAGTTCGCGCTCGTATTGGGCGCGCGGGGGACTTAGTTCGACGGCGACGACGGTGTGACCCAGATCGGCGAGCGTCGCGGCGGTTGCGCCGGGACCCGCCCCCAATTCCAAAATGCGTTTCGTTCCCGCGCCGCACAATCGCTCGATTGTTTTCGCACGCGCGGTGTGAACGCCTTCGGCTTGCGGGTCGCGACCCCACCAGACTGCGGCTTGATCGTAGAAATCCTTGATCCAGTCATTGGAGTATTTGCCGGCGCGGAGAAGAGAATGCAGAGACATCACGCGAACGGCCATTTCCCTTGCGCGCGCAGTGCCTCTTCCAGTTCCTGTGCGATCAGGATTTCCTTGATCTCTTCCGGCGTGCGCTGTCGTCCAATCGAATCAGGGCTTGTTGCGAATTGCAGCAGCACGCGCGCGGCGACCATCGCGCACTCTTTCATATCGCGTTCGCTCACCTTGTCGAGCGTGTCCATCGCGGTATGGCCGAAACCGCGACCGAGCGCGCGGTCGTGGTCTTTGGCAAGCATCGTCACCGCCGGAACGCCTTCCATGAAAAACGGAAAATTATCCGACGCCGTGACGATCTTTTCGCTCAACTTGAGCGCGTACCCGGTTTCTTTCGCGATGCGCTTGAAACCTGCCTCCACATCTTCCAAACCGCTGTAGGTGAACCCTTTGCGCCCGCCGCCCACCGCGCCATCCAGATTCATCATCAGCGCGATGTTTTTCATTTCACCGCGATGTTTCTTGACATACTCGGTTGAGCCCAGCACGCCCATCTCTTCACACGCGAACGCCATCAAGCGGATCGTGCGGCGCAGTTGACCTTTGAGCGGGGCAAACAGTCGCGCCAGTTCTAGCACGAGACAGGTGCCGGTCGCGTCGTCGCCCGCGCCCTGCGAAATGTCGTGTCCGTCGTAATGCGCGCCGACGACGATCAATTCGTCGGTCTGCCCCGGCACTTGTCCGACGACGTGCCACGCGGTTGTCGGGCGCGCTTCGTTCTGCACGTCGAGCGCGACGACCGTCTCGCCTTTCTCAGCCGACCGCTTGAGCGCGGCGCCGGTCTCGTACGACACCGCGACCGCCGGAATTTCGCCGAGACGTCCGGCGCGCAGCGAGCCGGTTTCCGGCAAGCCGCCCGGCAAATGCCGCGTGTAGACAAAACCGATTGCTCCGGCGTCAACCGCCCAGCCGTATTTTTCACGGCGATGCGGCGCGCGCCCGTCTTCCGGGTTCGCACTCGAACACAAGACGATTTTGCCTTTCAGCGCGTCTCTCTTGCGCGCGTACTCTTTCTCCGTGCCCATTCCCACGTCAACGATGGATGCACGCAAGCCGCCCGCCGGGGTGGAAGGTGAATAGACGAGTGAGATCGCGTCGAAGGTTTGCGCACGCGGCGCGACGACGTTCAGCGCACACTTGCCGCGCCACCAACCCAGATAGTCGAACGGATCGAAGCGCACGTCGCTCAAGCCGTAGGCGCGAAACTTTTCCGCGATGAAATCGCGCGCCTGCGCTTCGCTCGGCGTCCCGGCAAAGCGGCTGCCGAAGTCGCAGAGTGTTTCCAAGTTGGCGTAGAGATCGCGCGAAGTCCAGGATTCCGCGATGAGAGATTTGTCGAGAGAGGTGAGGTCCATTTTTGCTCCGTCAATTAGAAATGATCACCGGCTGGGATGATCGTAGCGGGATCAACTGTTTTACGAATTGTATCCCAAATGCCAATTTTCTGCCGTGCGTCCCCAGCATATTCAAGCACATCGTAACGGCGATAGACTTTCAACAATAGCGTAAGGGCTTTGCTCATCCCAGCAGGTGAAATGAGAATAGAGTAGACCGGGTTTGCCACTTTGCTGTAGCCGAGCAGTTGACTCAAATCGCGTAGCGTTAGCATCGTCAGTTTACATTCGACAAAAGCAAGGCAGGGATTCTTTCGCTTGACGATCCCGGTCACATCCACATTGATTTCGTAGGTTTGGTAGTCAGGGAATAATTCACTCCAGCCCTCTCGCTCCAAGAAATCGCCCAAAGTAATCCGGGACGTGTCAGCAACTGCGACGACAGATTTCGGAAAGTGTGACTTGAGCAAATCTTGGAGCCACACACACACTTCTGGATACATCGCACGTTCATTACGATACACCGATTTACTCGCTCGTTGCCGTGTTTTCAATTTCAGCCTCCTCGTCAACCTCACTTTCAAGTGGAAGCGGCATCGTGCCAGACACATATTGTTCGCATCCCAACGCGCGACAAATTTGCCAGTACGCATTGTAGTGATGATTCCTCAAACGCGCGGGAAGCGCAGAACTCTTTTCGTCAGGATGGCGCTTCTTTTTCTGAACCCGACGTATCTCTGGATTGGGGTTGCACTTGTGAAGCGCGCCGTGCAATTTGCGATCTTGGCGAGCGAATTTTTGTAACGTCTTGTTTTTGTATTCGATAGTGAATCCAACCGACTCAAACGCCTCCGCAAAAATCTTGACTTGATGCTCACGCGCCCAATGGCTGCCACCTTTCGACTCGCGCGTGTTGGGATGTCCCCACTGGATCAATTGCACAGGCACATCAAGTGTCTGTTGTAGCAAAGCACAGAGTTGAATCGGCAAAAGCCAGTTGCGGTTGTGGACTTCGAGATATACACGACGGCGTTCGTCAAGATAACGGTTGCTGTCGCGAATAAAGCCTCCAACATCAGCCACGCCGCGAAGAAACTCTATTTGCACTGCGCGTGGGGCATCCATCACGTTCACCGGAACTTGGAAATCCTTATACGAACGATGATTGCCCAAAAGATATCGGAGATTACGCCAAGCCACAGGGTTTTGAAGAAAGCGAATCGAAAAGACGAAGGCTCCACCGGTTTCCTCAACACGTACATGGGATTCCACCAATTCTTGAATGCGGTCTCTGATACGGTTTGCGCCAAATTGGAGGTACAATTCTTGATTGTACCCACCGATCTCCAAACTCTTGAATGGAAATTCAATGGTGATGCCGCGCTCAGAACCTCGATCGTACATTTGACCACGCATCACAATCAAGCCAAGCAAATAGGCAACGTCTTCGTCCAGATAATTCTCGGTGATCATCGGCGATTCTCCTTGAACGGAAAGGCACAATCATTCGGATGGCTTTTGGAAAATCAAAACATACTCGTGGGCCTTGTTGATCCGGAACACGTACGGATAGCCGAGCGGGCGCATATTGTTATACTCGTGGCGGCGATCCCAAATGATCAGATCGTCAAAAATGAAACCGATTTCCTCCATCTTGCGCACCAAATGAGAATGAAACGGATAGAACTTGTCTTTCTTCCGCAAATCCATCACAACCACAGCGCAGTACTTGCGCGGCTTGAGCGCGTGAAGCACCGGGCGGAAAATTTCTGCCAACGCGTTCAAGAATTCGTCATAGTCCGCGATTTTTCCCAAATCGAGTTTGGCATTGCCGTAATGCCGAATCTCTTTGTAATCGGCGGTGCGTTTTTGCAGCAACACATCCCAGTACGGCGGCGACGTGATAACCAAGTCTACCGAATTTGGTGACACGTACTTGAGCAAGTTGCGCGCATCGTCGCAGTAAATCTTGCTCGTGCGCGCCTGCGTACTAAACAATTCGCGTTGCCCCAACCGTTTTTCGGCAATCGCGACAAAATCTGACGCAACATCAATTCCGATTCCCGTCTTGTCGAGGCGATCCGCTGCGATCACTGTTGTTCCCACGCCGACAAACGGATCGAGAATTGTGGAATCTTCTGGTGCAGTGAAACATTCGATCAGCCGTTGCGCGAGTTGAAGCGGAAACATCGCGGGGTGCCCCAACTCCATTTCCTCTTTCGACTTTTTGATGTCGCTCCAAATACTAATCGAGTATTTCGTCCACGTCTTGCCGTCGAGTTGGTTCGCTCGCCTTTCGCTCCGTTTCGCTGCAACGGTGGCAGGTTTGACAACCGGCGCGACCAATAACTCCGTTCTGGCTTCCTTCAAGCGTTTCAACTTTACCTCCCACTCCACATGAAGGACAAAGGCAAAAGGATGAGAGACGAATCCCTTGACCTGACCTGGTTTTTCATCCTTCCGCCTTCATCCTTCATCCTTTGCCGCAAAACCGCGTCACCACATCCCACAACACGCGCGTGCCGAACTCCAGATTCGCCACGCTGATGCGCTCGTTGTGATTATGCGCGAGTCCAGTCATTGCCGGTCCCTCGTACCGCATTGGAACGAAACCCAAGACTTGCGTGCCTAACCGAGTCACACTCTTGGCATCCGTGCCGCCCGTGATCAGTCCGGGCACGAGGCGCGCGCCGGGCTCGTGTTCTTCGACGACTCGGCGAATGGTATCGAACAGCGGCGAGTTTGGATCGGACTCGAGCGCGGGGTACACCGGCGCAAATTCAATCTCGACATCGCTGCCGATGACCGCGCGCAACTCTTGTTCCAATGATTCGAGCGTGGTGCCGGGCAAGATGCGACAGTCTACCTTGCATTCGGCTTCGCCGGGGATGACGTTGATCTTGCTGCCGGCGTGCAGTATCGTCGGGACGGCGGTATTGTGCAGCGCGGCAGAGAGGCGGCGTTTCTGCGGCTCGGCGAGCGGCAGCGCAGAGAGCGCGCGTGCGTGCTTCGCCGGATCGAGCAAGCCCGACACATTCTCGCGCAGTTCGCCGTCCACCCCCCGCGCCAGCGCTTCGACATGCGCGCGCGCAGATTGGCAAACGCGCAGCGGCAGCGGCGTCTCGATCAGGTTCGCGACGGCGCGCGCTAGCGGCAGCAGCGCGTTGTTCTTATTCGGTTGCGAGGCATGTCCCGGTTCGCCATGGGCGCGCAACGTAAAACGCGCGCTCCCCTTTTCCGCAGTCGAGCAAACGTAAAAAACCTGTTCATCCAGCACGATGCTCGTCGCGCCCCCTTCGTTGATCGCGTACTCGGCGTAAATGAGATCGGGATGATGCTGCGCCATCCACGCCGCGCCCACACGCCCACCGGTTTCCTCGTCCGCGTTCGCCATGAAAATCAAATCGCGTTTCAGCGGAATGTTTTCCCGTTGGATGAGCAAAAAGGTCAACAACTCCATCGTGACCATCTGCTTCATGTCAACCGCCCCGCGTCCCCAAACAACGCCGTCCACCAAATCGCCGGAAAAAGGCGCGCGCTCCCACTTGTCCGCTTCCGCCGGCACGACATCTACGTGCCCCATCAGGAGCAGCGGCGGGAGCGAGCCGTCGCCTTTCAAACGCGCGACCAGGTTGCCGCGTCCGGGCGCGGACTCGAAGATATTCGGTTCGACGCCATCCCGTTTGAGCTTGCGCGCGATATACTCGACGCACGCGGTTTCGTTGCCCGGCGGATTCGTCGTATTGAAACGGACCAAATCCTGCAAGGTCGTCGTCACTTCACCGGTGATTTGATTCCAATTCATAGGGCTCCCTTTGAAAGCAAGTATACAAGCAAAGTTCCAAGTAGACAAGTAGGAGTAGACAAGGAAACAAGTAGACAAGTTCTTTCCTTGTCTACTTGTTTCCTTGTCTACCCGTTTCCTCACTCGACGTGGCGCGGATCGAGCGCGTCGCGCAAGCCGTCGCCTAGATAGTTGATCGCGACGACGGTGAGGAAAATGAACAAGCCGGGGAAAATCGCGATCCACGGCGCGATCACCATTTGCGATTGCGCGTTCTTGAGCATATTGCCCCAGGTCGGCATCGGCGGCTGAATCCCAAAGCCGAGAAAACTGAGCGTGGATTCGGTCAGAATCGCGTTGCCGACGCGCAACGTCGCAGAGACGATGATCGGACTGGCGGCGTTCGGCAGAATGTGCCGCCACATAATTCGATTGTTCTTCGCGCCGGAGATGCGCGCCGCATCCACAAACTCTTTCGCCTTGAGCGACAAGAATTGTCCGCGCACCAAGCGCGCCGCGCCCATCCACGACAACGCGCCGATAATCACGATGATCAGCAGCGGTCCGCCGCTGAGCTCCGGCAGGTTGAGTGAACGCAAGAGTTGGGCGACGATCAGCAAGACAAAGAGATTGGGAATGGCAAGCATAAAATCGTTAAAGCGCATCAGCACGTTATCAATCTTGCCGCCGTAAAATCCGGCGACCGCGCCGACGAAGGTGCCGATCGTGATCGCGATGAAGACGGCGGCGACGCCGATGACGAGCGAGACGCGCCCGCCAACCCAAATTCGCATCATCAAATCGCGCCCCAGTTCGTCCGTCCCGAAAGGGTGCGGGAGCGTGGGCGGCTGGCGGCGCAGTTCGACCGGCGCGTTGTACGCATCGTAACCGAGAATCAGGGGAACGAAGACGCAGCCGAGGACGATGACTGCCAGCACCGCCGCGCTAAACATCGCGGGCTTGTGTTTGCGAAAACGCCGCCAGACCAGGGCGCGCATAGATTCCTGGCGACTGGCTTGCACTTGCCAATTGAGATTGGTTGCTGTTGAAGTGATTTGAGTCATCTTAGTTGGTTAGTGCAACAGTGCGTTAGTGCGATAGTTGGCTATCCGAGCAGAATCAACTATTGCGCTAACCAGCTATTGCACGATTGCGCTATTCGAATCGGATTCGCGGATCAAGGAACGCGTACACGATATCGGTGATGAGACCAAACGCGATGATCAGCGTCGCGCTCAACATCAGCACACCCATCATGACCGCGTAATCCGCGCGTTCGATCGAGTTGAAGAACAGGCGTCCCATCCCGGGCCATGAAAAAATAATTTCCGTCAAGAGCGCGCCGTTGAATAACCCGGGAATCTCCAAGCCGATGATCGTGACAAGCGGCAGAACCGCGTTCTTGAGCGCGTGTTTGAGAATCACCGCGCGCTCTTTCAACCCTTTGGCGTGCGCGGTGCGGATATAATCCTGCAACAACACATCCAACATTCCCGAGCGCATATAGCGGACGTGCCCACTGAGATTGTGAATCACCAGCAAACTGGCGGGCAGAATCAAATGCGTGAGCCGATCGGTCAGGGAAAATGCTTCGCCGATGGTGTACATTCCGCCGCCGGGTAACAGCGGGCCGCCGGTGTTTGGATTCTTGATCGTCACGTTGAAAACGATGATGAGGATCAATCCGAACCAGAACACCGGAATCGAGTGCCCCATAAATGCAATCGTCGTCATCACGTGATCGAACCACGAGTACTGCCGCACCGCAGAAACGATGCCGATGGGAATCGAAATCGCAAGCGCGATGATGAACGCGATGATGGAAAGGTACAACGTGTTCGGCAAACGCTCGCCGATCTCGACGAGCGCGGGACGTTGCGTGACGAGCGACGTCCCCCAATCGCCGCGCACGATCGCCGTCAACCAGTTGAAATACTGTTGATGGAACGGCACGTTCAGTCCCAATTCATCTTTCAAGCGTTCCAAATCTTCGGGGCTGATGTTGGGATTGTTTTCGTACGCGGCGAGCGGTCCGCCGGGAATCGCTTGCATCAGCGCAAATACGGCGAGACTGATCGCGAGCAAGAGCGGAATCGCTTGCAAAATGCGGCGGATGATATAGCGCGTCATTGTCACCTAGTCCTGTAGTCGCGTAGTCGAATGGTCACGCAGGTATTGACCGCGCGACTATCCGACTATTCGACTGTGTGACTATTTGAGCCACCAATCCTGCGCGTTCCAGCCCATCCGGTTGTTCCCGTTGGCGATCCAACCTTGCAAGCGGTCGCGGTACGCGTACGCGCGTCCAGCTTGGTAGAGATAGATGGCTGGATAGGCATCGTTGACGATTTGACCGATTTGGCAGTAAATCGTCTTGCGCTTGGCTTGGTCCGGCTCACTCTGGGCTTGCTTGAGCAACGCATCCACCTTTGGATCAGAAAAGCGTGAGACATTCTGACCACCCTTGTTCTGTTCCGATGGACGCGAGGCGGTAGCAAAGGAGTTGGTCAGTCCGCCGATCGGCTCGTCCGACGGGCTCACGTTAGTGCTGTACTGGATAAGGTCAAAGTTGCCGTGCCGGCGTGGCGAATTTGCTTCCCAGGTTCCGATGACGACGGAGGAGGGAGCGTTCTCGATATACGCTTCAACGCCGACGGCTTTGAAATCTTGCATCACGAGCGTTTGCGTATCCTCGCGCAATTTATCGCCGGAGGTCGTCGAGTATTTCAGACGCAGGCGCGTGCCATCGGGCGCGAACTTGGCACCTTTCGATACGCGGGTGCCGTCGGCTCCGGGAACCCAACCCGCTTCGTCGAGCAATTTTTTCGCTTGCGCGATATCGTACGGATATTGCTTGATGTCGGTGCAGTTATAGTATCCATTATTCAGTTCGCCCGGCAACGGCGCAACTTTGCCGTACAGCAGTTGGTCAATGATGCGTTGTTTGTTCACTGCCAGCGCAAGCGCCTGGCGTACTTTGACATCGCCCAGAATCATATGTGGCTTGGTTGGATCGGCGGGGTCTTTGTTCTCTGCCATGTTAAAAAAGATCCGTTCGCCGCCATCGCGCGGTGGAGAACTGTACTTGACGCTCGGCATCTTGTCCATTTGTGGCGTATTGTCAATCGGAATGCTCCAGAGCATATCCACCTCGCCGCTCGCGATCAATTGCAAGCCCACGTCCACGTTCGGCACAATGCGGACGACGATCTGATCGAGGTACGGCTTGTCTTTCTCGCGATAATTTTCGTTTCGGACGAGCGTGATGTGATCATCGGCGATCCATTCTTGCACTTTGAATGGACCCGTGCCAATCGGCTTGCGATTGTACGCCCAGTTCTTCATATCCTTGGGGTCGCCTGCGCTCTTGGGCAGAATTCGGTCGAAGAGATTCAGATACGCCGGATAAAAATTCTTGTACTTGACGACTGCCGTCGTTGGATTTGGGCACTCGACGGTTTCAACTTCCGTATAGCCAGTGGTGGAGATTATTCCCACACCTGGCGTCATTCTTGCTTGCCAAGTGAACTTGAAATCGTCGCAGGTGAAGGGAGTGCCATCTGACCAGAGCACTCCTGGCTTGAAATTGTACGTGATGGTTTTACCATCCGCGCTCACACCACCATTTTGGACTGTAGGTACTTCTTCGGCAAGATTGGGCGCGAAGGAACCATCCGGCAATTGGCGGAGCATCCCATCTAGGACGTGAATCAACACCTCGTTCATCACGTCCTGCGAGCCAAGTAGTGGGTTGAGTGTGGTCGGCGATTGCCAGATCGCCATTGTAATTTTGCCGCCGCGCTTGGGCGCATCGGCGGGCGGCGCGGTGGTTGGGGCTGGCGCGGCAACCGTCGGTTTGGGCGCGTCGGTTGCCTTGGGCGCGGCGGGCGGCTTAGTCGGCTCTGGCGCGGCACACGCTGCCAGCACAAAAAGCAAAACGAGCGCGAGCAAACACAGAATCGGTTTACGCATTTTCTTCTCCTTGGGGTTTGCCAGAATCCAGGTTTCTTCGAGGAACCTGGATTCTGTTCGAAACTATTTTTCTGCTTTGAGCACGGCGGCGATCCGTCGCCCGCTTTCTTCGATGTGGGCGCGCATCAAGCGTTCTGCGCGCGCGCCGTTCCGGGCTTGCAACGCGGCGATGATTTCCAAATGCTCTTGTTTGTCCGACGCGCCGCGCTGGGGAATCGGGCGCGCGGCAGTCGCCGGGAAATTACCGAGCATCATCGTGGGAAACGCGTTCCACATTTGATCCAAAGTTCGGATCAGGTACGCGTGACGGCTTGCCGCATAAATCAATCGATGAAAGCGGCGATTGACCTGGCGATATTCCGCCCAATCTTTCTTGACGCGCTGGCGTTCCATTTCATCGTTCAAGTCGTTCAATTGCGCTAGTTGTTCCGGCGTGATGCTTGGCGCGGCGTATCGTGCGGCGAGTCCTTCCAGAAACGCGCGTGCGGCATACAGGTCTACTAGATCGGCGAGAGAAAATTCGATGATGCGGATGCCGCGATAGGGCACATGCTCGACCAGTCCTTCCGCGACCAGGTCTTGCAACGCCTCGCGCACCGGCATCTGGCTCACGCCGAACTTGTGCGCCACTTGCTCCTGACGCAGCCATTCGCCGGGTTTCAATTCACCGGCGTGAATCGCCGTGCGCAATCGTTCAGCAACCACATGCCGCAGTTGAGTTGGCGCAAGAACACTTGTTTGAGGCATCATCTCAGTATAGTGCTTGATATAATATATTTGATATTCTGAAGATACCACAAACAAGGGGAATTGTCAATGGTCAAAAAGTGGTGATTACCCAAATCTCACCGCAGCGCAGAGGCGCAGCGAAAACCGCTTTTTACCTCTGCGCCTCTACGTTCTCTGCGGTTGGTTTGGAATTTTGGGTAATCACCCATCTTCTGTCCGATCAATATGGGAACAACAATCCGATCGCGGATTTTGCCATGCCGGGATTGTGATGTCCGATACCTGACACAAACGCGATCTGCCAGTTGAATGGCGTCGCCATAGCGGCGGCAGCGCGCTGGGCGATGGCATAGAAATTCTTGCCACGTTCCAGGCGATTTACGCCCTGGGCGCGCGCCTCCTCCGTATTCCGCAAATTGGGATCATTCGAGTTCGTGTCCGCCTCGCCTAACAAAACGATCAGCGGCTTGGCGAAAACCCGACTCAGCTGTTCGCGCGTGATCGGCGTGCGTTGCAAACCATACGGAAATGGAATGTCGTCGCGCGGCATCGTGTACCAGCCCGCATTCGCGCTCACAATGCGCGCGAGCCGCGCCGCGGGCAAAAAGAAGGCGAGGCGATGGACGAATTGCGCCCCTGCCGAATGTCCGTAAATGTGGTACGTCGTCGCGGCGAGTTGCGCCGATTGTTTGACGCGATCGAAGATGCGCTCAATCGCCGTGAAGGTCCATTGCGATGGCTCGTGCTGCGCGCCCGTTGCGTCAAACACATCGCCATAGTTGTACTGCTCGGTGGTTGGGAACTGTTCTTTAGAAAACTCTGGCACGACAAGCAACGCGCGCTTGGCGCGCGCACCCTCGATCCACGCATCGCGATACTGCTCGCCGTTGCGTTGGACGCCGTGCATCACGAACAGCACCGGCGTCTGCGCGTTCATCTGTTCCGGGCAAGCATACCACACGGTGATCGTGCGCCCGATGGCATCGTCGAAAGCAAAACTGCCAATCCCGTCCAAGCGCATTGTCTTCATGGGAACAACCAATCCGCCGCTGGTTTTGCCATTCCCCCGTTGCTGTGTCCGATGTTGGGCACGAGTTTTATTCCCCAGTTAAATTTGGCTTGCATCGTCGCGGCGATCTGCTGTGAGGTGGCGAAGAATGTTTTGCCGCGCTCGAGCCGGTGCTTGCCCTGCGCTTTGGCTTCCGGCGTGTTGCGGAGATTTTTGTCGTTCTCGTCTGTGTCGAGTTCGCCCAGCAAAAGCGTCAGCGCGCGACCGAACGCTTTGCCGAGATCGTCGCGCGACAGAGAGGTACCCTTCAACCCGTACGGAAACGCGATGTCCATCTGCGGCATCGTGTACCAGCCCGGATTCGCGGCGACCGCCTGACTGAACCGCGCGTTCGGCATAAACATCACAAAACGATGGACGAATTGCCCTCCGGCGGAATGTCCATAGATGTGGTACGTCGGCGTGTTCAGTTTTGCCGCGCTCTTTACCACATCGAAGATCTTTTCAATCGAGGTAAAGGTCCATTGCACCGAGTTGTTCGCCGCGCCGGATTCCGAAAACAGATCGCCAAGGTTATAGGTCTCGCTGTCCGGGAAATAGGTTTCGGGATATTCTGGCACGACGAGCACGAATCGTTTGGCTTTGGCGTACTCCACCCACGCATCGCGATAAGAGCGTCCGTTGCGATCCGTGCCATGCAGAACGAACAGCACGGGCGCTGACGCGGTGGTTGCCTCCGGCAGGTAATAGTACACCATGATTCGCCGATTGATCGCATCGGTGAACGAGAAATTGCCCGAGCCCGGTTTCATCAGTTCGCTCGGCGTAGGCAAAGGCGTGATCGTCGCGGGAATCAAAGTGGGAATGGCAGTTGGCGGGGCAATGGTTGCTGCGCGGGTTGGCGTGGGCGGGATCGGGGTTGCCGTTGGCGCAACGCAAGCCGCCAGGACAAATATCGCCAAAACGGAGAGAACTTGTCTGAATGTGATCATAGATTGACGCCTTGGTGATGCAAAATGCGCCATTGGATCATCGGCGTTGATTGTCCGACGATCCAATGGCGCGCGCGATCGAATTACTTGAGCCACCACTCTTGCGCGTTCCAACTAATGTCCGACCACTCGTTCGTCGAAACTCCCTGAACGCGCTCGCGCCAAGCAAACGCACGAACCTGCGCCCAGAGATACGCGATCGGCGACGATTCATGCAAGATAGTTTCAACCTGGCAGTACATTACCTTGCGCTTGTCGACATCGGGCTCGCTTCCGGCTTGCTTGAGCAGATCATCCACTTTGGGATCGTTAAAGCGCGTGTGATTGACGCCGCCCGTATTCTTCTCACTGGGAATACCGGTGCTCAAGAACCGCTCAGCCATGTGCGAATGCGGATCGAACTCCGGACTGTCGGCGTAGAGTAGAATGTCGAAATTTCCGCGCTTGCGCGGCGACGCGGCAGCCCAATTGCCGATCAAAACCGCGGAGGGCATATTTTCGAGATAGATGTCAACGCCAATCGCGCGCATATTCTGCATGATCAGCACCTGGGCATCTTCTCTGGCTTTGCTGCCCGAGGTCGTCGAGAGTTTCAAGCGCAGACGCGTTCCATCGGGCGCGTTCTTCGCGCCTTTCGCCACGCGAATCCCATCGGCACCCGGCACCCAGCCTGCTTGCGTAAGCAGCGTTTTGGCTTTTTCCGGATCGAACGGGTAGGGCTTGATGTCACACTTGAAGAACCCTTGCGTGATTTCGTTCGAGCCGATGACCGTTCTGCCATTCATCAACTGATCCACCATCGGCTGGCGATTGATGCCGTAGGCAAGGGCTTGGCGCACACGCACATCGCCGAGAATGGCGTGGGGCTTGGCCGGATCGGCGGGGTCTTTATTTTCCCCCAAGTTCAGAAAAAGTTTTTCCGAACTGCGGCTCGGCATTGTGACTACTTTGACGCCCGGCACTTTGGCGAGGACATCGAGCTGATCTTCCGGCGGACGCCACACAACATCTACTTCGCCGCTGACCATCAGTTGCAGCGCAACGTCGGTGGAAGGAACGATGCGGATGATGATTTGATCGAGGTACGGCTTGCCCGCTTTTGCATCGCGATAATTTTCATTGCGGACGAGCGTAATGTGATCGTCGGTTGCCCATTCTTGAACTTTGAACGGTCCCGTACCGATGGGCTTGCGGTTGTACTCCCAATTCTTAATGTCTTTCGGATCGCCGGCACTCTTGGGAACGAGCGCGTTAAACAGCGTGAGGTACGGCGCGTAAAAGTTTTTGTATTTGACAACCGCCGTAAGCGGATCGGGACATTCGACTGTTTCGATGCTCGAATAACCGGTCGTCGAAACGATTCCAATACCGGGTGTCATCCGCACCTGCCAATTGAATTTTACGTCATCGCAGGTCACGGGTTTACCGTCCGACCAGAGCAGCCCTTCTTTCAGTTTGTAGGTAATCGTCTTGCCATCCGCGCTGACACCGCCATTTTTGACCGACGGAACTTCTTTGGCAAGCACCGGAATGCGCTCGCCATCAGACGACGTGGTCGTCATTCCTTCCACGATGAAATCCAGCACGCGGTCAACGACGGTCTGATTGATGATAAGTGGATTGAGCGAAACCGGCGATTGCCACATAGCGTATGTGACTTTGCCGCCGCGTTTAGGTCCCGCGGCGGCGGTGGGGATTGCGGTGGGTTGCGCGGCAGCGGTTGGCTTGGGTACGTCGGTGGGTTTGGGCGCGGCAGGCGCCTGGGTTGGTGTCGGCGCGGCGCACGCAATCAAAAGTGTCGCCATAATGACGCCGAGTGAGAACAGAACAAATGACTTGGACATTTTCTCCTCCATCAAATGGAATCGGATTGCTTTTGGCTCAAATCAATTTTGGAACTAGTTGATTGGGTTAGGCACTTACTTTTGTTCCATGGCGATCACTGCCACAATACTTTGGGCAGTGGCTTCGACGTGTTGGCGAACCAAACGCGCAGCGCGTTCACTGTCGTGCGCGGCAAGCGCCGCAAGAATCGCGCGATGTTCCTGCCCAGCGAGAGCAGTGCGTCCGAGCGGTTGTTCAGCCAATCGCGGAAAATTGGAGAACATCATCGTGGGAAAAGTTTTCCACATTTGGTTCAGCGAATGGATGAGGTAAGAACGTCGGCTGGCAGAGTAGATCAACTGGTGAAACCGACGATGGAGATTACGATTCAAGGCAATGTCGAGAGTGATGGGATGCTGTTCAATTTCTTGGAGAGCTTGCTCGAGTTCTGTCAATTCTTCAGGGGTGATATTTTTAGCGGCATAACCGGCAGCCATTCCCTCCATAAACGCGCGACAAGCGTACAAGTCCTGCAAGTCGTTGAGGGAGAAGTGGACAACCCGAATGCCGCGATACGGCACATGTTCGACCAGTCCTTCTCCAGCAAGGTCTTGGAGCGCTTCGCGCACCGGCATCTGGCTCACGCCAAACTTTTGCGCCAATTGTTCCTGACGCAGCCATTCACCGGGTTTGAGTTCACCGGCGTGAATGGCGTGGCGCAGTTGCTCGGCGACGACGCGCCGAAGTTGGGTTTGGGCAAGCGCATTGGCTTGAGGCATTCGCGGGGACACCTTTGGATATAATATATTCTATCTAAAGAATACCACGTTTCAAGCCAAAAGTCAATACTTTGGCCAGAAGCGATTATGCGAAATTCAACCATTTGACCATTATATCAATGACGAATCGTCCTTGACACGCTCAAACCTGATAAGTCGGCTGGCATGCCATCGACCGGTTGGCCAAATTCCGACCTCTTTGAGCCGATGGACGAGTTCGACGGCGAGAACGCAACCAATTACGCATAATCGGTTGGCCAGAATAAAAAACAGGCAGCCCGTCTTCGCTTGGCTGCCTGTTGGCATTGTCGCCGGGGGTTCGTTATTCCACATGATGCGGATCGAGCGCGTCGCGCAACCCATCGCCGATGTAGTTGAGCGAGAGGACCGTAAAGAGGATCGCCAAACCCGGGAAAATCGCCGTCCAGGGCGCGTAGGTCATCTGCGCTTGCGCGTTTTTCAGCATGTTGCCCCAGGTCGCGGTTGGCGGCTGCACGCCAAAGCCGAGAAAACTGAGCGTGGACTCGGTAATGATCGCCGCGCCGACGCGCAAGGTCGCGGCGACGATGATCGGACTCGCCGCGTTCGGCAAAATGTGGTGGAAGATGATGCGAAAGTTGCGCGTGCCGGACATTCGTGCCGCTTCGACGAATTCTTTTGCCTTGAGTGAGAGGAATTGCCCGCGCACCAAACGCGCTACGGGGGGCCACACCAAAATACCGATGATGATGATGATCGGCGTTGGGCCGCCGCTGATGGTCGGATTGTTCGTGCTCCGCAACAGTTGGGCAAAGATCAACAGCAGGAACAACTGTGGGATCGCGAGCATGTAATCGGTAAAGCGCATCAGGAAATTGTCAATCCGTCCGCCGTAAAACCCGGCGATGGAACCGATCGTGGTGCCAATCGTGATCGCGATCAACATCGTGGCGACGCCGATCAGAATCGAAATGCGCCCGCCGTCCCACAAGCGCACGAACAGATCGCGCCCCAATTCGTCTGTGCCGAAGATATGCTCTGCCGTCGGCGGTTCGCGCATAATGTCCAAATGCGTTTTGCCGGCGTCATAGTTGGTGACCAACGGAACCAGGAAGCACAGCACGACAAACGTAGAGATGACGCCCAACCCCAACAGCGCGGGCTTGTGCTTGCGAAAGCGCCGCCACACCATCGCGCTCCAGGATTGTTGCGGACGCATCCGCGCCTGCCAATCAACGTTGACTGTCGTGGGAGTGAATGTGGTTTGAGCCATATTTTGCTTCAGTCAAATCGAATTCGTGGATCCAGAAACGCGTAGACGATATCCGTAATGAGACCAAAGGCAACAATGAGCGTCGCGCTGATCATCAACGTGCCCATCATCACCGCGTAATCGCCGCGCTCGATCGAGTTAAAAAAGAGCCGACCCATCCCGGGCCACGAAAAGATCGTCTCGGTGATCACAGCGCCCGCGAACAAGCCGGGAATTTCCAACCCGATGATCGTCACGAGGGGCAGAATCGAATTCTTGATCGCGTGTTTCATCAGCACGGCGCGCTCCTTCAAACCCTTGGCGTACGCGGTGCGAATGTAATCTTGATGCAACACGTCCAACATTCCGGCGCGCATATAGCGGATGTGTGTGCCGAGACTGAAAAAAGTCAAAACGCTGGCGGGCAGAATGAGATGGCTGATCCGATCGTCGAGCGAGAATGGCGCGCCAATCGTGAACATTCCGCCGCCGGGCAACAGTGGACCGCCTTCGGGATGCTTGAGCGTCGCGTTGAAGATGATAATGAGGACGAGTCCAAACCAAAACACCGGCATCGCCTGACCGATGAACGCCACCGTCGTCATCAAATGATCGAACCAGGAATATTGCCGCGTGGCAGACACGACGCCAATCGGAATGGAGATGGCTAACGCGAAGGCAAACGCAATGAGCGACAAGTAGAGCGTGTTCGGCAATTTCTCGGTGATCTCGACGAGCGCGGGGCGCCGGGTGATTTCCGAGATCCCCCAATCGCCGCGCACGACCGCGAACAGCCAATTGGCGTAGCGCACGTGAATCGGCGCGTCCAAACCGAGTTCTTTCTTGAGACGCTCCAAATCTTCCGCGGTGATGTCGGGATTGTTTTGGTAGGCGGCAAGCGGACCGCCCGGGATCAGGTTCATCAGGACGAAGACGGTTAAACTGATGATGATCAAGAGCGGCAGCGCCTGAATGATGCGGCGGATGATGTATTGGGTCATAGAGTCTGATTGTCCAATAGTCGGGTAGTCGTTTAGTCAGATTTGACCATGCGACTACCCGACCACTTGACTAGATGACTACTTGAGTGACCAATTTTCTGCGTTCCACCCGTTGTTGTCCCACGAGTTACCTTCCCAACCCAACAACCGATCGCGATAAGAATCGAGGTCAGCGCG
>Ga0233423_10000705_pt1 | contig 17121 bp, 16 predicted proteins | sample Watercolumn_Mata_FD_180713 | JGI IMG/M metagenome (GOLD analysis project Ga0233423, IMG submission 180713) | Freshwater microbial communities from Lake Matano, South Sulawesi, Indonesia - Watercolumn_Matano_2014_112_MG | ecosystem: Environmental > Aquatic > Freshwater > Lake | place: Indonesia...
TCTTTCATAAGGAGTCATTGGCTCTAAAATTCTCTTTTTTCTTGAGAGAGCAACATCATCAGCAATCTCTTTTGCTAATTCCCTTAATGCCTCATTTTTCTTTGACTTGTAGTCATTTATGTCTAAATCAACAAAAAATGGCTCCTTAATGTCTTTTAAAATTAGGAGTTTTAAAATTCTTTGGGTTTCCATTAATCTATTTCCCCTTTCTCCAATTAATAATTTCGGCTCTTCCACTCTTATATTTATTTTAATAACCCTATCGTCTTCTGAGATATTTAGAGAAAGTAGGGGGAATCCAGCTTTGTCAAAAAATTCTTCAACTTGTTTTTCCATTTTTTTAATTTGTTTTTGGTCCATATTTCTTTTCATCTTTAAGGATAAAATATTGTTGGAAAATAGTAAATATATTTGAAACCAGGAAATATAACGCTATTACTGACGGAAGTTTCAGTAAGATAAAAAATGTGAACAGGGGAAGAAAATAAATCATTTGTTTTTGGAATATTCTTTGGAATTCCTTGTTTTTCCCAGCCATTGCCGTATCTTGAGAACCAAACATAGTTTTTGATTGGACAAATTGACTGATTGCAACGAGTACTGCCAGATAAAGATTGGGTTTGCTTAAATCAAAGACCCCTAAAAAAATATAGTTATAATTCTGAAAACCATTTAAAAAAACCCTGTAAATTCCAAGCAAAACAGGGATTTGGATAAATAAAGATAAAATGCTGCCAAAAGGATTAACCTTATGTTTTTGGTAAAGAGCAAAAACCTCTTTGGCCTGCTTTTCTTTGTCTTGTTTATATCTTTCTTGTATTTTTTCTATTTCAGGCTGGAGCGCGCTCAAAGATTTTTGCGCTTTTAGGGCATGAATAGAAGAGGGAAGCAAAAGCAAGCGAACAATTATGGTTAAAACAATTACAGCCAAACCAAAATCCTGGTAGGGCAGTATATTGTAAATAAAAACCAAAAAACCCAGCAGGGGTTTATAAATTAAACTGTTAAAGCCTTGGATAATTATATTCATACAAAACTATTTTTACTTAAAAACCTTTCAATATCTTCTTTTAATCCATTAAAATCGACTTTGCCAGCTTGCGGAAGAGCGATAATAATAAAATCAAAATTTGGTTTAATTTTTTCATAATTTGCCTTTATAATTTCTCTCATTCTTCTTTTCAATTTATTTCTTACAACTGCCCTTTTATCAACTTTAGTGCTCACAATAAATGCAAATCTATTGAATCCAATATCATTAGCCACAAAAATAATGATAAAATATTTAGACCTTAATTTTTTGCCTTTTCTATAAAGAAAATCAAACTCTTTTTGTTTTCTAATTCTGAGGTTTTTTTTAAGCATTATGGTTTTAAACAGTTAATTTCCTTCTCATTTTCAACCTTCTTCTTTTTAAAACCATCCTGCCGCCCGAGCTTTTTGTTCTTTTGCGAAAGCCGTGCTTTTTGCTTCTTTTTTTCTTTTTTGGTTGATAGGTAACTGACATATTTTATAATTAATTTTATTTTTAGATAATTCAGATTAACAATTTTTACTTCCTGGGTCAAATAAAACGCAAAGCGAAAAGCGAAAAATGCAAAATAAAAAAGGCGAAAAACATATAAAATAGAAAAACGCAAGGCAAAAAATAAAAAGCATAAAACAAAAAGTTAAAGATTTAATATTTTTAGTTTTACATTTTGCGTTTTACACTTTTTTATTCTCCTTGCTTTTTAAACAAATATTCCACAAAATATTAACATATACTCTAAAAATCCTTTGCCCAAGCGGTTTTTGGCTAATATTGATTAAAAATACTATTTGAAACACAATAAAAAAATATGGAAAAACCCTTAAAAGAAATTTGGCAATCTGTACTGGCTCAGGTTAAATTAAGTATTTCGGCTGCTAATTTTTCAACTTGGTTTAAAAATACTGACATAGACCTTATAGATTCTGGTAAGGTTATTATTTCTGTCCCAAATAACTTTTCAAAAGATTGGTTAGAAAATAAATATTATAAAAACATATTGAAAATTTTAAGAGAGCTTGACCCTAATGTTAAAGATTTGGTCTTTGTGGTTAAAAAAGTTGGCGGTGGAACAATCGAAACCAGTGTCTTTATCAAAAAAGAAAAACAGCTGGATTTTAATAATTTAATAATCAATAAAGAAACCAATTTAAATAGTCGATATCGTTTTGATAATTTTATTGTTGGAAGTTTTAATGAGGTTGCTCACGCAGCTGCTTCGGCGGTAGCAGAAAAACCAGGGAGCACCTATAATCCACTTTTTATTTATGGTGGCGTGGGTTTGGGAAAAACTCACCTAATACAAGCAATAGGCAACCAAATCTCTCAAAATAATAACAGAAGCAGGGTGAGATATGTTTCTTCGGATAAATTCAGCTCAGAATTTGTAAGTGGATTGCAAAATAAAAACGTTGAAGAATTTAAAAACAAACATAAAGAATTGGATGTTTTTATTATTGACGATGTCCAGTTTTTGACTGGCAGAGAAAAAATTCAGGAAGAATTGTTCCATATTTTTAATGCTCTTTATGAAAAAAACAAGCAAATTGTGTTTTCTTCTGATAGGCCACCAAAGGCGATTACCGGAATAATGGACAGATTAAGGTCGAGGTTTGAGGGCGGAACAGTTGTTGATATTAATTTCCCTGACTTTGAAACCAGGTTGGCTATTTTGAAGGCAAAAACCCAGGAAAAAAATATTGAATTTGCTCCTGAAATTTATGAATACATTGCTAAAAAAATTGAAAGGAATATAAGAGAATTGGAGGGAGCACTGAATAGGTTATTTCTTTTTTATCAAACAAATAGTCAGGGGTTAGATTTAGAGAAAACGAAAGAGTTGTTGAAGGACCTGATTAAACCGCCGCTTAGGGTTGTAAACCCGAGAAATATTCTTCAAATAGTCGCGGAATTTTACGACCTGAAAGAAAAGGATTTGTTAGCTAGTTCACGAAAAAAGGAGCTTGTTCAACCAAGACAAATTGTTATGTATTTATTAAAAGAAGAATTGAAGTGTTCTTTCCCTTTTATCGGAAGGAAATTGGGGGGAAAAGACCACACCACAGTGATGTATGCCTATAGAAAAATTTCTCAGGAAATAAAAAACAACGAGAAATTGAAAGAAGAAATTTTGTTAATTAAGAAACGGGTTTTCGCAAATTAAAATGTTGATTATTTGTGGACAATAAATTGGAAAAGGGGGGTAAATTTTCGGGACAAAAACAATAATAATAAAAACCCGAAAAATATAAATAATTATTCCAAAACTTATTAACAATTATTTATTTTAAAAAACCCCCAAAACAACAAATAAAAATAGTTTATTAACAAGAAAACCAAAACTAATAATAAAAATAGTTTATATAATTAATAAAAAATACTATAATTAATAAAAAATATATGAATTTAGTTGTTTTAAAAGAAAATTTAAAAAAGGGGTTAGATGTGGTGGAAAGAATCACAGGAAGAAATATTAGCCTACCAATCCTTAATAATGTTTTTTTAAATTCGGAAAAAAACTTTTTAAAATTAAGCGCAACCGACCTGGAGTTAGGAATCCATTATTGGGTTTTGACAAAAATAGAAAAAGAGGGCTCGGTTGTTATCCCCGGCAGGGTTTTATCTAATTTTATTTCTTATTTACAGGACCAAAAAATAAACATAAAATCTAAGGGCTTAGATTTAATAATCGAGGGGGAAAAAAACAAAACCCAAATAAAGGGTTTTGACGCTGGAGAGTATCCTATAATTCCACAAATAAAGTCCGAAGAATTTATTGAGGTTAGTTCCCAAAAACTCATTGAGGGGCTAAGCCAAGTTGTTGAAATTATATCAACAGCCCAAATAAGGCCAGAAATAACCGGCGCATTGCTCATATTTGATAAAGATTCAATCAAAATAGCCGGGACAGATAGCTTTCGTTTGGCAGAGAAAAAAATAACAACCAACACAAAAATAAAAGAAGCCAAAACCTTTATTATTCCCAAAAAGACAATCAAAGAGCTGATTGGCGTTTTGAGCGACAAAAAACAAAAAATCAAAATCTTTTTCTCGCCAAACCAAATAATGTTTGAATCAAACTTAGAAGAAATAGACCATCCAGAAGTGCAAATAATTTCCAGGTTAATAGACGGTGATTATCCTAATTATCAGGAAATAATACCCAAAAATTATTCCACTCAATTGGTAATAAATAAAGATGAATTAATAAGGCAAATAAAAACAGCCAGCCTTTTTGTTGATAAAAACAATGAAATTAAAATAAGCGTTAATCCTGAGAATAAAGAGATTGAAATTAGGGTTCAAAACCCTGATATTGGAGAGAATATTTCCAATTTACAAGCGAAAATAAAAGGAGAAAAAATTGAGATTTCTTTCAACTGGAGATTTTTATTGGATGGTTTAATGAGCATCAAGTCAGACCAGGTTTTTATAGGACTAAATGGGGAAGAAGGGCCAGCCCTTATGAAATCAACAAAAGAAGAGGATTACCTTTATGTTGTTATGCCTGTTAAAATCAGTTAGTTTTTAATTTCTTCAAAATGTTCCGCTCTTTAAGTTTTTATTTAAAGGAAAAAATAAATAAAATTGAAAAAAATCCACGTTTTTTGAATATTAAAACCAAAAACGAACTTCTTGGTTTTTTAAATGATGAAATAAAAAAGGGAATAACGAATATTTATTTTGATTCCCCAAGATCAACTCTTTTTATTGAAGTTGTAAATCCAATTTTCGCCCAGGAAATAAAAAACAAAGAGGAAGAGATAAGGGAAAAAATAAACAAGAAACTCACTTCCTTAGGTTTTGTCAAAAAAATAATCTTTAAATTTTCGAAATAATCCTACTTATAGTAATCGTTTATGCCCTGTTCCCAAAGCAGATATTGGGGGTCATTTGCGGAATAAACGGGTTCTTCTGATTGAGGTTTATTTTTATCAACATAATAAAGGATAGAGTGATAGGGTCTTTCTACTATTCCATTTAAAACCGGTTTATTTGTGGTAATTGGGTTTGGTTTTTGGAAATATCCGGGAGTGTAGTATTGGAAGGCATTTTCCATAAAAGAGTGCCAAATAGCGCCTGCTGTTAAAACCGCTAATTTTGATGCCATTGGCGAGCTGTTATTGTTCCCGACCCAGGCGCAAGTTACTAAATTATCTGAATAACCAATAGCCCATTCATCTTTGTAGTTTTGGGTTGTGCCAGTTTTTGCAGCTATTTCATATTTTTCAAAATAAAGATTTGAATTTAAGCCAAATATAGGCGAGCGCGCCTTATTATCAGAAAGTATATCATTGATAATTCTGGCGACTTGGGTTGATAAAACTCTTTTTAGTTGGGGGTTTTTATTTTCTTCAATAATATTTCCCGAAGAGTCTTCTATTTTTAAAATAGGAGTTAAGGGAGCTTTTAAGCCATCTTGTGAGAAAACTCCATAAGCCAAGGCCATTTCAATTGGCTTAACCTCTCCTCCACCCAAAACAAGAGATAGGCCGTAAAAACTAGTTGGTTGAGTGAGTGTTGTTATGCCCATTTTTTGAGCAGTATTGATTGATTCCTGGACGCCGGCCAAATAAAGGACCTTTACTGACGGGACATTAAGCGATTGGGCCAAGGCCTGTCGCATAGTTATCGGTCCCCTGAATTTTCCATCATAATTTTGAGGTGCGTATGGTTTTGAACCCCAAACCCCGAAGTTCGTGGGGACATCAAAAATAATAGAATCCAGCGTAAATCCTTTCTCAAAAGCAGTGGCATAAACAAACGGCTTAAAAGCAGACCCTGGTTGCCTTTTTCTTAAGACAACATTGTCTTGGGGTTCAAATAAGCAATTAGACCCAGAAATACAGTTTTCCGGATATGATTCTCCAAAATAATCCTTTGAACCAACCATTGCCAAAATTTCGCCATTCTTGGGATTTAAAGAAACCAAGGCAGCATTGTAAGCGCCAAACTCTTCATAAATACCAGATTTTTCAGCTACGAACTTTTCCGCTGTTTCTTGCAGTCGCCAGTCCAAAGAAGTATAAACTTTTAATCCGTTTTGTTTCAAAAATTCCTCACCGAATTTAGGAATTAGATATTCATTAATAATATACATTACAAAATGAGGCGCTTTTATATCTGTTGTCGGCAAATAAAATTTAATTTCCTCATTTTTAGCTTTTTCCAATTCCTCGTCATTGATATATCCGTATAAATTCATTCTTTTTAAAACCCAATCCTTTCTTTTTAACAATTCTTGTTTATTGGGGCCATTGGGTGAGTAATATGTAGGTGCCTGGATAAGAGAGGCAAGAATAGCCGATTCTGCCAAAGACAACTCCTCGGTTTTTTTATGGAAATAACCCAGGCTTGCTGCTTCAACCCCGTATAAATTTCCCCCTAAAGGAATTTGATTTAAATAAAATTCCAATATTTTTTCTTTGGGATATCTTCGTTCCAATTCTAGGGTTAAAACAAGCTCTTTTATTTTTCTTTCCAATGTTTTTTCTGTAGTCAAAAAAGAGCTGCGAATCAATTGTTGGGAAATAGTTGACGCTCCCCTTATAATTCTACCTTCTTTCGCGCTCTCAAAAAGAACCCCGGCTAAAGCCCATAAATCAACCCCTTTATGCTTGTAAAAATTAGCATCTTCAGTAACAATTACAGCTTGTCTTAAATAAAGGGGCATTTTTTCAAAAGAAATGACAGTTCTTTTTTCTTGGCTGTATAAATTATACAAAAGGACGGTTCCGGCGCGGTCGTATATTTTTGTTGATTCAATAAATGATTTTTCCGTAAATCTTTCAGGCTTCGGAAAATCCCTGATGTAATAAAAGAAAATGCCTAAAAAAAATAAAAAAACGCAGGCAACAAGGACCAGCAAAAACCACAGAAAAGTTGAAATAATATTGTAATTTTTTCTTTTTGAAAAAAACAACTTCATTTTTTGATAAATTTAATTAATATTTTCCTTTTATTTTCTGAAATGTGAGAAAATTTTAAAATAAGCAGATTTTTTATTTTATTTTTATATTTTAAAACAATTTTGGGCCACTCAATAACCACTAAAATATTTTTTTTATTGATAAATTTTTCTATGTCAAGCGTCCTGGCTTCTTTAAATTTTTTTAATCTGTAGCAGTCTAAATGAATCAATTGGATACCCCCCCTACCCTTGTGTTTTTTTAAAATAACAAAAGTCGGGCTGTTTATTTTTTTTATCCCCAAAAAATTTCCTAAACCCTGGACAAAAGTTGTTTTTCCAGAGCCAAGTTCTCCTTCCAAAAAAATAACTAAACCCTGTTTTTTTATCAAGGGTAGGTATTTTTTTAAGAGATTTCGGGAAATTTTCCAGGTTTTTTTAATTGAATCGCTTATTTCAAAAACATTGCCTTCCTTCATATAAATACATAAATATTGTAGAATATGTTTAACAAATAAACAAACCAAAATGGAGAAAAAAGAAATCACCGAAGTTTTTGAAATAAGCGATGAAGCAAGCAAGGAGATTGGCAAAAGTTTAAAAAATATTGCCGGGGTGAAAGGTTTTTTGGAGAAACAGGATGATACCAACATTACTGGTTTTTTAGAAGCGCTTTTTTTATCTGCTCTTGGGGTTGATGCCTCTGATATTCACATTTAGTCATTAAAAGGAAAAGCAAAAATACGTCTTAGAATTGACGGGGTTTTACAAGACGTGATTTTTATTAATTTTGTGCTTTATCAAAAAACACTTTCCCGCATTAAACTTCTTTCGGGGTTAAAATTAAATGTAGAGGATAGGGCTCAAGACGGCCGTTTTTCTTTGCTTTTTAATAAAAAGGAAAAAATTGAAATCAGAACCTCAACCCTACCCTCAGAGGAGGGTGAATCAATCGTGATGCGTATTCTAAATCCCAAAAATATAATTGAGATAGAGGAATTGGGGCTTAGAGAGGATTTATTCAGGATTTTTAATGAGCAGATAAAAAAACCGTTTGGTATGATTGTGGTTACTGGGCCAACTGGTTCTGGCAAAACCACAACTCTCTATGCTTTTTTGAAAAGAATTCAAAATCCGGATATTAAAATAATAACCATTGAAGACCCAATTGAATATCACCTTGAAGGAATTTCTCAAACCCAAGTAGAGCCGGAAAAGGGGTATACCTTTGACAGTGGTTTAAGGGCAATAATGAGACAAGACCCTGATGTTATATTGGTTGGTGAAATCAGAGATTTGGAAACATCAAACACAGCTGTTCAGGCATCTTTAACTGGCCACTTGGTTCTAACCACGCTTCACACCAATGATGCCTCGGGCGCTGTTGCCAGGTTTGTTGATTTGGGGGTAAGGCCAGTTTCTCTTGGTCCTGCTCTAAGAATGGTTGTGGCCCAGAGATTAGTCAGAAAAGTTTGCCAAAAATGCAGTAAAAAAAGACAACTTACCAAAGAAGAGGTCAGTTCTTTTAAAAAAGAACTCGCTGGTTTAAAACTAAAAAATATCCCTGAAATAAGCGCCAAAACAAAAATTTCTGAAGCAGGGGGTTGTGATGAGTGCAATCTCACGGGATATAAAGGAAGGGTTGGGGTTTTTGAGGTTTTATTAATAGACGATGATTTGGAAAAGTTAATTTTTGAAAAAGCTGCCAGTTTAGAAATCAAAAAAGCAGCGGTAAAAAAAGGAATGGTTTCTCTTTATCAAGACGGCTTGATAAAGGTTCTGGAAAATAAAACAACCCTTGATGAGGTTAATCGGGTTGCCAGCCAAAGGTAAAAAAATGAGGGAAGAACTTATTAAAAAAAATTCTTTAAACAAAGAAGAAGAAATTATTGAGAATACCCTGAGGCCAAAATCTTGGGAAGATTATATTGGCCAGGAAAAAATAAAAACAAATTTGAAAGTTATTATCGAGGCAGCCAAAAAAAGAGGCGAAATTGGTTGTGAGCATCTTTTATTTTACGGCGGCAGCGGGCTGGGGAAAACAACATTAGCTGGAATTGCGGCCAAAGAATTGGGCGGTAATTTCAGAATCACCTCAGGCACAGCCATAAAAAAAACAGGGGATTTGGCAGCAATTTTATCCAATTTAAACCCAGGGGACATTCTTTTTATAGATGAAATTCACAGGTTAAACAAACTAATTGAAGAATTTTTATATCCAGCAATTGAAGATTTTAAAATTCATTTGGTTTTAGGAAAGGGACTTATGGCAAAAACAATGGAAATAAATTTGCCGAAATTTACCCTAATGGGCGCAACAACCAGAATTGCTTTGGTTTCTTCTCCTTTGAGGGCGAGGTTTGGCGCCACGTTCCAACTAAACTATTATTTATTGGAAGACCTTGAAAAAATAATAAAACGTTCAGCTGAGTTGCTACAAATAATAATTGACGACGAGGCGGTGAAACAAATCGCGATTGCTTAAAGATTCACTCCGCGGGTTGCCAATCGTTTATTAAAAAGAGTTAGAGATTTTGTTCAGGTCAAGGACAATAAAAATCATATTAATAAAAAAGACGCTGAGAAGGCCCTGGGTTTTTTAGAGGTTGATGACGTGGGATTGGAACCAGGAGACAGGAAAATTTTGGAGGTTTTAATAGAAAAATTTGGCGGGGGTCCGGTAGGATTAAAATCATTAGCAGCAGCTGCTAATGAAGAAGAGGATACAATTTTGGAAATTTACGAACCCTATTTACTGAGATTGGGTTTTTTGCAAAGAACACCAAAAGGGAGAATTGTTTCTTCTTTAGCCTATAAGCACCTTAATAAAAAAGAGAAAAATGCCAAAAAGCTTTTATAGGTTTTTTCTGATAAGTTTTTTTATTTTTCTCTTGTTTTTTATTACAGGAGTCAATAAAATTCAAGCCCAAGAAGGCAGTTTTTTAATCGTTGAGGTTCAAATAGCTGGCGATGATTCGGATTTTGATTATATAAAAATTTATAACCCCTTTAACGAAGAAAAAGATGTTAGCGGTTTTAAACTAAGAAAAAGAACATCAACAGGTACTGAAAGTTCAATCAGGGTTTTACCCACAGGCACGAAAATAAAAGCCAAAGATTTTATTATTTGGGCCAATAAAAAATACTCTGTCCAGATTGGCGCTACTTTAGAAAGCACATCAACATTGTCAAAAAATAATAGCATTGCTTTTTTTAATAAAGAAGAAGTTCTAATAGACGCTTTGGCTTGGGGGGAATCAACAAATCCTTTTGCGGAGAGTCAGTCCTTTTCAAAAAACCCGGACAAAAATCAACAACTTGCCAGGAAACAAACAGCAGGAGTTTATGTTGATACCAACAACAACCAAAACGATTTTTATCTAAAAGGCGCAGAAGTGTCGGAAGAGCCAGCGGAAGAAAATGAACAAAATAATGAAGGTCAAATTTCAACAGAAAGTGGCTTTAATTTTAGTGATTTGCCCCCTGGGAATAAGCCGCCAATTGCTAATGCTGGCCAAGATTTTGTTGCCTTAGTTGGTCAGGTGCTGGAATTTGATGGAAGTAATAGTTACGAGCCGGAAAACCAAAAAATTTCTTTTTTGTGGAATTTTGGTGATGGGAAAACATCTGAAGAAATTAAACCCAAACATATATATGATTTTCCGGGCAATTATCAAGTTGTTTTAGAGGTTAGCGATGGCAACAAAAGTTCTGTTGATGATTTAAAAGCAACAATTTTTCCAACAGGGATTATTATAAGCGAAATTTTTCCAAATCCAGAAAGCAGTGATAAGGGCAAAGAATGGATTGAGATTTATAATAACAATAACCAAATCGTTGATATTTCTGGTTTTGGAATTTTCTCAAAATCAAGTAAATTTATCTTTCCGCAAAATTCTTTTATTTTTGGAAAGCAATTTCTGGCCATTAAGCCCAGTTTTTCTTTAACCAACAAAGAAGGTGAGGTTGAGTTTGTTTATCCTAATAACTGGCGAATCCAAAAAATAAACTATTCTGAAGCCAAAGAAGGACAAAGTTTGGTGTTCTTTAATAATGATTTTTATTTTTCAAACATTCCAACGCCAGGACAAAAAAATATAATGGGCTTTGAAGATGGGAAAATTAAACAACTTGGCGATGAAAATAAGGTAAGAAGTTTTAATGTCAAAGAAATTAATTCTCAAGCCCTGTTAAAAGAATTTGATTTGAGTAGTGTTAATTCAGGTTTAGTAATAGTTCAAAATCAAGACTTGGCGGCAAATAATGTCCAGGGGAACAGTTCTTCAAATTTTCCCGAAAATAATATAGAATCTTGGATAAAAGCCCAAATAGGGAATATTAAAACAAAGGATTTATTAATTTTAGTATTTCCAACCATTCTTGGTTTATTGGTTTTTGTTTTTTTCTTTTTTAAACGCATTAATTATTAGATTATGTCAGGCCATAGTCATTGGAGTTCAATAAAACATAAAAAAGGCAGAGCAGATGAAAAAAGAAGTAAGGATTTTGCCAAATTAAGCAAAATTATTGAAGTTGCTGCCAGAAATGGTGCAGACCCTGATTTAAATCAAAAACTGGCAATAGCGATCGAGAAAGCCAGGAGTTTTAATATGCCTGCTGATAACATAGAGAGGGCGATAAAAAAAGGAAGCGGCCAAACAGAAGCAGAAAAACTTGAAGAATTTACATATGAGGGCTATGGGCCTGCTGGAATTGCTGTCATTATCGAAACAATCACAGACAATAAAAACAGGACTGTTAATGAATTAAAGCATATTTTTACCCAATTCGGGGGAAAATTAGCAGAAACAGGAGCTGTGAAATGGATGTTTGAAAGAAGGGGGGTTATTAGTTTAAATTTGGAGCAAGAGATTTTAAGGGGTCTTTCTGACGAGCAAAAAAAGGAAAAATTGGAATTACTTGCTATTGAATCAGGGGCAGATAATATCCAATGGTTTGAAAACAAATTTGATATTTATGTTGGTATTGATAATATAAGAAAAGTTCGGGGAGATTTGGAGAAAAATGGGCTTAAGGTTGAGGAGATATCTTTAGATTGGGTTCCAAACAATTATCAAAGTGTTGCTGAAGAAGAAAAAGAAAAAATTGAGAATTTTTTTGAAGCTTTGGATGAAAATGATTCTGTTCAAGAAATTTATTCTAATTTAAGGTAAAAAAATGATTATTTTGGGTATAGACCCAGGAATTGCCCGGATTGGCTACGGAGTAATAAAAGTTTTCCCTGCAAAAAAGAATTTTAAAGAAAAAATAAAATTCTTAAATTGCGGAGTTGTTGAAACTGACAAAAAAATTGGCCAAAGCAAAAGGCTTTTAATTCTGGAAAAGGAGATAACAAAATTGCTGAAACAATTTAATCCGGACAGGGCAGTGTTGGAGAAATTATTTTTTTTCAAAAACCAAAAAACAGCCATAGAGGTCAGCCAGGCAATAGGAGTTATAAAACTGGCCATAGAAAGAAAAAAAATCCCAATTATTGAATTTACGCCTCTTCAGGTTAAAATGATGATTACAGGGTACGGACAAGCGGAAAAAAAACAAGTTCAAGAAATGGTTGTAAAAATTTTAGCTCTAAAAAAAGCGCCAAAATTGGATGATGCTGTTGACGCTTTGGCTCTAGCAATATCTTTGGTTGATTAGAATTTTATAAACCTTGACAATTAAAATCAGGTTTTTATAATAAACCTGTTTAAGAAAAAAGGTCGCTTTTGTTTAAAAATTAGGCAAATAACCATGTTATACGAATACAAAGAAGATTTATACTTAACTAATCAAGAGGGTGAAGAAGAAGGAGAAGAGGGAGAAGAGGGAGAAGAAATTGATACAGATTCGGATACTGCTGATGTTGATACTGATACTGATGCAGGCACCAAAGAGGAAGATACTGATGACACTGATTTTGAAGATGAAAATTGGTAAAAAGTAAAACTAAAAACACCCCCAGCCATTGGCCGGGGGTGTTTTTAGTTGCCCTTAATTCTTAAAAATTTTCTTTTTCCAACCTGAATCAAAATTTCATTTCTTATATCAATTTCTTTTTTCCAATCATTACTGATTTTACCGTCTATTTTCATTCCGTTTTGTCCAATAATCCTTCTGGCCTCGCTTTTTGAATTCACCAACCCTGATTTGAATAATAATTCCACCGCTGGCATTTTTTTGCCAGAAATTTTCTTTGTTTCTATTTTTTCAGGCAATTTTTTTTCTTTAAAAATTGTAGAGAAATTTTTCTGCGCTTTTTGGGCTAAATTTTCGCCGTGGTACATTTTTACTAACTCAAAGGCGAGTTTTTCTTTGGCTATTTTGGGATTTAATCTTTTCTCTCGGATTTGTTTTTTGTAATTTTCAATTTCATCAAGCGGTATTTTTGTCGCTAAACGCATATAATCAAAAATCAAATCATCCTTCATTGACATTATTTTTCCATACTGGTCGTCAGCAGAATCGGTTGTGTTAATTACATTCCCCCAAGAAGTTGACATTTTTCTTCCGTCTAGGCCCAAAAGCATTTCAAAAATCATAATATCTTGCGGTTTTTGGCCAAGCATTTTTTGGATTTCTCTGCCAACAACTAAATTAAATAATTGGTCATTGCCGCCTATTTCCAAATCAGCTTTAATTATAAATGAGTCATAGCCCTGAAAAATAGGGTACAAAATTTCATGGACTCCAATTGGTTTTTGTTGTTCCCACCTTTCTTTAAAATTCTTTCTTTGTATCATTTGTTGGGCTGTAAAACCCATTGTCAATTTTAAGAGTTCTTTGACGTTCATTTTATCAAACCAAGTGTTATTGTAGTTGAATTCTGTTTTTTTTAAATCCAAAATTTGCCCAAGCTGTTTTTCGTAGTTTTTCATATTTTCCTTGATTTCTTGAACGGTCAGTGGTTTCCTCATCGCCTGTTTATCAGAGGCATCGCCAATTTGGGCAGTAAAACTCCCGGTTATTAAAACTATCTTATGACCCAATTCCTGGAATTCCTTTAATTTCCACAAAGAAATGGCCCTGCCAATATGAAACTTAGAGCCAGTTGGGTCAATGCCGTGTTTAATTATAAGCTGTTTTCCAGATTTTAATTTTGCCAAAAGTGATTTCTCATCAATAATTCTTTCAACTCCCCTGGATAGCAGCTCCTTTATTCTTTTTTCGTCGGTGATAATTTTCATTAAATTATGATAATATTTTTTTAGCCAGAATAAAAGTGTTTTGTGGTCCGTCTTCGCCCTTGAGGGCTTCGGCGAGACAAAGTAAAATAAAACAATGGAAAAAGAAAAATTTATTATCATTGATTCTAATGCCTTGGTTCACAGGGCATTCCACGCTTTGCCGGAATTATCAACCAGGGCCGGAACGCAAATAAATGCTGTTTATGGTTTCCTTTTAGTTTTACTTAAAATTATTCAGGATTTGAAACCTAATTATTTGGCAGCAACCTTTGATTTGGCAGGGCCGACTTTTAGACATGAAAGCTACAGGGAGTATAAAGCAAAGAGAATAAAAGCTCCTGACAACCTATACCAGCAAATTCCAATAATCAAGGAATTTTTGCAGTCATTGAAAATTCCTATTTTTGAGAAACAAGGATTTGAGGCAGATGACGTTATTGGGACAATTTCCAAAAAAGTTCCTCAAAAACAAAGTTATCCTGAAATCCAAACAATTATACTTACCGGCGATTTGGATACTCTTCAGCTAATTAATAAACAGACCAGGGTTTACACATTTAAAAAAGGCATAAAAGATTCGGTAATTTATGATGCGGAAAAAGTGAAGGAACGCTTTGGATTGGAGCCAGACCAAATGCCTGATTTTAGGGCCCTCAAAGGCGATCCTTCTGACAATATTCCGGGCGTGCCAGGAATCGGCGAAAAAATTGCCAGTGAATTAATAAAAGAATTCGGTAATATAGAAAATTTATATTTTCAAATAGAAAACAAAACCCCTGATAGCGGTTTAATCAGGGAAAAAATAAAAAAACTTTTAATTCAGCACAAGGACCAGGCATTTTTCAGCAAAGTTTTAAGTTCAATTCGGCTGGACGTTCCTGTTGATTTTAAAATAAAAGATTGTAAATGGGAGGGCTTTGGGGAGGAATTTTTAGCCAATTTAAAAAAATATGAGTTTTTCAAAATTTTATCAACAATTCAAGGTGAAACAAAAAAAAGTGAATTATTAGAAAATCAAATAGAAAAACTTTTTCAAGACGAGGTTTTTTCAGAGCAAATTTACAAACTAGAAAAAGACCTAATTCCAGTGATTGAAAAAATGAGCAATAATGGGATAAAAATTGATTTAAAAAAATTAAAGGAGCTGAACGGTTGGTTTGAGGAAAAAATAGAAGAAACCTCAAAAGAAATATACAAAGAGAGTGGCGAAAAATTCAATATCAATTCACCTTCGCAAATTGCCGATATCTTGTTCACCAAATTGAAAATTCCCAAAGCCAAAGTCAAAAAAACGCCCAAAGGGGAAATTTCAACCGCTTTTTCTGAACTAGATAAGATAAAAAACACCCACCCAGTTATTCCTTTGATTATCAAACACAGGGAATTGTCAAAAATCAAAAGCAGCGTTGTTGAAAACCTTATAAAACTGGTTGACGACGAGAACAGAATTCATCCTAATTTCAACCAATTGGGCACGGTTAGCGGCAGATTGTCTTGCAATCAACCCAATCTCCAAAATATACCCAAAAAAGGAAAATTGGCCGCGGCCATCAGAAAATGTTTTATAAGCGAAAAGGGATTTGATTTATTTTCTTTTGATTATTCACAAATGGAGTTGAGGGTTTGCGCTTATTTGAGTAATGACAAAAAAATGAAAAAGTATTTTGAGGAAGAGAAAGATATTCACAAAATAACCGCTTCTTTGATATTTGAGAAAAAGGAAGCAGAGGTGACAAGTAAAGAAAGAGAAGTCGGAAAAAGATTGAATTTTTCCGTTATTTATGGGATGGGGCCCTATGGTTTTAGCGAAGCAACTGGCTATTCAATTGAAGAAGCAACCGAATATATTGCGATTTTTTACCAGCAATTTTCAGGAGTAAGCGCTTTTAAACAAAAGGTGATAGAAGAACTGGAAAAAAATAAATTTGTTCAGACCCTTTTTGGCAGAAAAAGATTTTTTCCAGAGATGGAAGGTTCTTTAAATTTCAGGGAAAAAGAAAAAGTTATAAGAATGGCCTTTAATCACGTAATTCAAGGAACAGCGGCTGATATTATCAAAACAGCAATGGTAAAAATAGCGCCATTTTTTTCAGATGATGTAAGATTAGTCCTTCAAATACATGATGAGCTGATTTTTGAAATAAAAAACAACAAAGAAAAATGTGCTTCTAAAATTAAAAAAATTATGGAGTCGATTTTTGAGATGACAAAGGTTGAGATTGAAAAAGGCCCTAATTTAGGTGAATTAAAAGAATATTATGCCTGAGTTGCCGGAAGTTGAAACAACAATCAGGGGTTTAAAAAAACATATTTTGCGCCAAAAAATAAAAAATGTTTTTTCAGACGCCCCAAAACTTGTCAAAAAACCTAATAATTTCGGAGTTTTCAAAAATAAAATCATCGGTAAGATAATTGAAGGGGTAAAAAGAAGAGGAAAGAACATTTTGATTGTTTTGGATAATAATTCTGTTATTTTGGTCCACCAGAAAATTTCAGGGCATCTTTTAATCGGCAAATGGAATTTAAAAAACTGGCAACCAGAACCAAAAGGCCCGCTTTCAGAACCAATAAACAGATTTATTCATTTTTTAATTGTTTTTGAGTCAAGTTTAATGCTTGCTTTATCTGACGTCAGAAAATTTGCCAAAATTGAGTTGTGGGAAAGTGCTGAAGAACTGGAAAATTCAAAAGAATTCAAAAGTTTGGGCCCAGAACCGCTTGATAAAAATTTTACCTTTAATAAATTTAAAAAAAGATTGGCAAATAAAAAGGGGCTAATAAAAAAGATTTTAATGGACCAAACAATTATTGCCGGAATCGGAAATATTTACTCAGACGAAATTTTATGGAGAGCAAAAGTCAGCCCCTTTAAAAAAACCAATCTTTTAAATGATAAAGAATTAAAAGATATTTACAAATGCACAAAGACAGTTCTTAAAAAGGCGATTGAGTTGAAGGGCGAGAGTTTTTCCGATTACAGAACCCCAGAAGGTAAAAAA
>Ga0233423_10000706_pt1 | contig 17091 bp, 14 predicted proteins | sample Watercolumn_Mata_FD_180713 | JGI IMG/M metagenome (GOLD analysis project Ga0233423, IMG submission 180713) | Freshwater microbial communities from Lake Matano, South Sulawesi, Indonesia - Watercolumn_Matano_2014_112_MG | ecosystem: Environmental > Aquatic > Freshwater > Lake | place: Indonesia...
GCGCCGCCCATTGCGTACGGTCTCTGTCCGCAAATACCCGTGCAGCAGCCCATTGACGCGTGGGAGACAGTGGCCGACGAGATGGGCGATGCCCGTACACAGCGCGGCGGGATAGATATAAATGAGCGCAAAATGCAGGAGGAACTCCCCGAGACGGCTGGTGAGCAGCCCGAGATGGCCGGAGGCACAGAAAATCCCGGAGATATTGCCGAGGCCTCTGACACCAGACAATTTAAATTTATGCCAACGACAAAATTACAATATCTTTCAGAAGACCAAATAAAAAGATATCTTGACGATTTTATGACCTGGGCGCGCGCCAACCTTAAGGATATCCTCAAATGATTTATCGCTTTTTCATTGCTGCCACCATCTGCGCCACTCTTTCATCTCCATATCTTTCACCTGCCTCTGCTGCCACCAGCCTCGAAGGCAGCATCAAACACCAGGAAGTCATCGAACCCCTCCTCGAAGGCGCCAAACCCGGCCGCGATTTTAGCAACACGCGCGTCAAGCAGAGCGGCGATCAGACCTGGGTGCGCATCCCCAATTGGCTCGCCGGCAACTGGATGTCGCTCAGCGCCTTGAGGACATTTAGATACGATGAGGCGCAGGCTGCGACCGACTCGTCCTCGCAGATCCTGCAGATCAAATCCCGCGAAAACTACGGCCTCCAGGCCGACGGTAAGGCCGACATCTGGACTCTCACCGAAGTCGGCGAACCCGTCATCACCAAAGAAGAAGCCACCGTCGATGGAGACCATGGCGCCGCCAAAAAGCAGACGATCAATACCTACACCTACGTCAAAAATGACTTTGCGCACGCCGATGGCGACAAGGTCACGATCAAGGCGGTATCGATAGAGGTGCGCGTGGATGCTGCCACCAATCAGATCACCAATGTGGTGACGCATAAGGTAGAGCGGCAGCTGGTTTATCTTGGCGACGATCGCTTTGTGAGCAGCAATGACGATCGGGCATTTGATAGTGATGGTTTTCCTTTGTATCGGCAAAAGACGACTTGCGTCTATCGGCGCCTGGCGGCATTTAAAGGTGATGAGGCAGGGCTGCGCTCCAAATATGGTGCGGCGTTTGAAAAATACCTCGAAAAAATCGGGAGGCTCGATCTAAAAAATGCCAAATAGTGCGCGTGGATGGCGAGCTTTTTGTGCCGTGATGCTAGCGGCGGTGTCGATACCGTGCGCGGTGCTGCCTGCGCGCGCCATCGATGCGATCGCCGAAGCCTACTTGCAACAAGGCAAGCGCAGCTATGACCGCGGGGATTATGCGGCGGCGGCGAGGCTATTTAACAAGGCCGCGCGCGATGCCGAAAACACCTACAACAACAAGCTCTACGTCGCTGCCATCTACCACAATGCCGCCCAGGCCTACAGCAAGCTGGCCGACGTCAACGGCAGCTATACCGATATCAAGGATGATGACTTGACGGTCAAGTTTTTGCAGTCGCGGCTGAGGGATTTTGGTGATCCTGAGGAGTTTGGCCACGATAAGGTCAATGTGGATGAGACCGACCTGGAGCTGCAGGGGCGCAAGCTGATCAATCGCAGCAAGCCGATGGCTGGCTCTGCCGAAAGCCGCATGAAAATGCAATGGATCGCCGTGCACTACCTGCGGTTAGCGCTCGAGATCAAGGAGACGGCGGCGGGTGCGGGCTCGGTCGAGGTGGCCAACTCGATGGAGGCGCTGGCGCTGCTCTATGAGAAATCCAATGCGCGGTTGGATGAGGCGGAGGCGTTGATGCGCAAGGCGCTGGCCATCAAGGAGGCGGCGCTCGGCAAGACGTCGGCGGAGCTGGCGATCACGTTATATAACCTGGGGATGGTCATGAAAACCTCGGCGGCTGGTCATGATGATCAAGGTGCGCGGGAGGGGAAATTGCGTGAGGCAGTAGATTGCTATAAGCGGGCGCTGAGTGTGCTGGGAGCTAATAAGTTGGGCAAGAGTCGGCTGGCTGGAAAGTGTTATGCCGATTTGTCGATTATTCATTGGGGGCCGGCGTTGCGGGACTGGAAAGCGAGTTGTGCGGAGTTTGCCAGCGCTTACGATATTTTTGCTCTGGACTCGGCGCATAGGTCGGATTTTGCGGCGTTTAGGCAGAGTCATAGTCTGATAGCGGCAAATGCGGCTGAGATGGCCGTTCAAACATTTTTGGCAGCCAAAAATAAAAAGGGCGTGACTGCTGCGCAATTGGCTGCTTTAAAGCAAAAGGCCAAGGCTGCGGCATCGAGAGCGGGGCTGATGTAGATGGTTAGCCTCAAGTGGGTTATTTCTGGTCTGGTTTGCTTGTCTGCAAGTTTTGCGTCGACGTTGCCAGCCTATGCTGAAACTCTCCAGGGCAACGTTCAGCTAGACGAATCGTTGCCATCACTGGACAAATCATTTGCACCTGGTGAGATTTTTGATGTGGCGGTGACGGAAAAGTCTAAAGGGACAGTGACTTTTTACAAGATTCCGACCTGGATGGCAGGCCTTTGGAAAAGCGAGAAAGCCAGAACGACCTCATTTTTGAACTATCAGGGCACCTCCAATGTTGACCTCGGTGAAGATTACATTGCCAGGTCAGTCGGAAGATTTGGCGATATTTTGGATCGGGGCGGGCAGATCTGGAATCTAAGCCACGTCAATTATTGGAGCAAGACTGAATACGCCGACCACTGTGGCTATAGCCTCGTGAGTGATTTTGCAGTGGTGCAGTTTTCGGATAAGACTTGCACCACAAGCGACAAGAGCCTTGTAATCATGGTTGATAACGCTACCGGCAAGATCATCAGCACGCAGCAAAGAGAGACGGTTGTTTTTCATCAGTATCAATCGCCGACGATTTACAAGTCTACGAGTACGCACAAGTCATTTGATTGGAAAGGCAGTCCATTGTGTCTTGTCACCAATGAGTCCTATGAGACGAGAGTGGCGCCTTTTTCTAATCGTGCGGGCGAGCAAGTCAATGGTGTCAAAATGAGTAAGCTATTTGCGGATTTTTTGAGGGAGAAGGGGCTGGCGAGCCTGGTGCCGCTGGATGCGAAGAGTCTGGATGCGTTGTTGAGGTGAAAGCGTATTTGTAATTAGCATGGAGGTGTTTTTGATAAAGACTTTAGATGAACTAAGGAAGATGGCTGATGAAGATCTTATTGGTGGGATATGTATTGACACCTCCGTCTTTGTTCATTATGGATTGAATCTGGAGACTAGTTGGTTTGGGAGGCTTAAACAGTTTAATCATGAGGGTCGCCCAAAGATCTATTTCCCTGATGTCTTGCGAAGCGAATATATCAAAAAGATGGCAGAGAGTTTTCAGACGCTTAAGTCCAGTTGTAATACTTTGGTAAAAAGCGCAAAGAAGTTACAAATAGATTTGGATCAATGGGCATCTGGTATATTTTCTATTGATAGTTATGAATTTGCTAATTCTCGGTTTTCGAAATTCGCTAGCCAAGTGGGTGTAATTGATTTACCCTGTGCTGATAATGTAACTGCGGTTTTTAATCGATATTTTCTGAGTAAACCACCTTTTGAGCGGAATGAGGGTAAGAAAAATGAATTTCCAGATGCTTTCATTCTGCAAACTTTAGAAGATTTCTGTAAGTTTAAAGGTTCTGTTTTTTTATTGATTAGCGAAGATTCCGGTTGGATTGAATTTTGCAAATCAAGTAATAATCTAATTTGTGTGCAGAGTATCTCTGATGCACTTTCGTGTTTTCAGCTGGAGAGCGCTTTGCATATACAAGATGTTTTTAATCGAGATTTTGAAAAAGATACCAATACCTTTTTAATGGAGCAGATTAAAGCCCTTTTTAAAGATGAGCTCGAAAATGTGTCTTTTACTCTGAGCGCAGTTCCACCTGACGGTGTGCTTCTGGATGCGCATTTTTTGGCTGTTTCTATCCAGAGCCTGTGCGTTCAGCCAGAAGAAGGTGATCTTTTTAGGGTGGCTGACCTAGAGGTTTCTGATCGAATAAATGTGTATCTGCAATGCTTTTTAAAAGCGGAACTAAATATTGAGTTTGATGTGGCCTTTAGCGTTTATAACTCCACGGAGAGAGAACAATACGTGCTGGATTCCAGAAGGCTCTTTATTAAAAGAGAAGAAGTTTTTGAATCGATGATCAACATAAGCAGCCCGCCAATATTTGATAATTTGCCAAAAGGGATGCGCGTGGTCGATTTAGGCTTGGATGATAATTATGTTCGGGTAGATGTAGGTCGAATTGATTTGGGAGAAGATTTTGATTCCGATAGTTATTAAGGATGCAACGTTGTGCTTCCGTATAATTTTCGGGCAATAGTCAGGTGGCTCCTTGTGCGACGATAGAACTGGAGCGAATCATGACCGGGGGAAGGAAACCATTAGCCTTCTGTCGAGAGTTTGAAGACAATGTAGTCAGGCGGGCGACAATAAGTGCAAGACGGACAACCTCTGTTACTCTAAGGAAATCGAAAGCTACAGAAATGATCACTGCAAAGTAATTGCCCCTATTGGAAATATGGCATGAATGTAATATCGGAAAGCCCTACTTCTTATGTTAGTATTGGGCTATATTGCAATTAAACTTGCGCTGCGAGAGTTTTTTTGACCTGCCCCCAAAAGTTGGTCCAATCTAAAAGTTGACAGCTGACAATCCCCAAACCTAGACTTGGATCTAGAAGGAGCGCCAGCCATGAAGAAAAGTCGATTTTCAGAAGATCAGATCGTTTCCATTCTCAAGGAGGCCGATGCAGGCATTGGCATTTCAGAGTTGTGTCGCAAATATGGTGTCACCAATCAAACCGTTTACCGATGGCGATCCAAATACGGTGGCATGCAGGTTGGCGATGTCCGCAAGATGAAGACGTTGGAGGAAGAGAACGCCACACTGAAGCGCCTTTTAGGTCAAAAAGAACTCGAGATTACAGCTATGAAAGCAGTGCTCGAAAAAAAGTGGTAACGCTCGATCAGAGCAGAGAAGCGGTTAGCATCATGAAATCCGCCGGTCTGAGCGAGCGAAGATCCTGTAAATTGTTGAAACTAGGCAGATCTACTGCCAGATATATTGCTCATCCAAGAGATGATTCCGAGCTCAGAAAGGCAATTTTGGAGACTGCTCATGCGCGTCGCCGGTTTGGCTACAGGAGAGTTCACACGCATATCTGTATTGACGGCGTCAACCACAAGCGCCTTTATCGAATCTATACCGAAGAAGATTTGAAGGCGCGAACTAGAAAATCAAAAAAGAAAATCGTGGTGACGCGTTGTCCAATGGTGGTCGCTGATTCGCCAAATATCAGCTGGTCGATGGATTTTACTTCGGATAGTTTGTGCAATGGTCGACGGTTTCGCACCTTGAATGTTATCGACGATTGTACTCGCGAGAGCCTGGGCATCGAAGCTGGATTCAGCCTTCCTAGTCACCGCGTAATACGGGTGCTCGATTATTTGGTTTTGTTGAATGGGAAACCTAAGCAAATCACTTGTGACAATGGTCCTGAGTTTAGGGCTAGCAAGACGCAAGAATGGGCAGAAAAAATGGGAATTAAGCTCAACTTTATCCAGCCTGGAAAGCCAATGCAGAATGCCTTCATCGAGTCCTTCAACGGGAAATTTCGAGATGAGTGCTTAAATGAGAACCTGTTTTTTGATTTGTCAGAAGCGAAGAGGAAAATTGAGCATTGGAGGGAAGATTACAATACAGAAAGACCGCATAGTTCGCTGGGATATCAAACTCCATCCCAATTCAAAGCCGCACTGATGAAACAAGCTGGATAACTTTATGAATGGATCAGTTTTTGGGGAGCAGGACAGCACCTCCGCCTGAGCGCACGAAATAGGTGTGTTTGCCAGATTACTGCTTCGGTCGCTTGGTCGTCTCGACCGGCCTGCTGAAATTGATATGACGAAGGCGCGCGTGTGCTGCTGCTGCTGCCGTCTTTCGCCTGCCTTCGCTCACCGGGCGAGTCAAGACAGGTTGCAGAAGATTCTCGATTTAGTTAGACCTATTTTTCTTGAAGTTTTCCGCCTGTTCAAAAATCTCTTTATACACCTCATCCCGATCTATCGGCGGATAATCATGCTGTGCCAACAGAATTATCAGGTCTGCCTTCAATTCAGCCTTGATATCGTCACGCTTGCTCCAATCTGTGTATTTGGATTTGTCATCAACGACGCGCTTGACTTCCCTGGCTAAGACAATAAGTCTGTCTTCTGGGTATTCGAATTCGTACTTGAAAGCCAGCTGCTTGAGGATGTCGTAAAACGCCTTCTCCTCAAAATCAATACCAAGATCGGCACCAGAAGTGCGCTCCTTCTTCAAGGCATTGTAGAGGTCGATAATTTCGTTTGTGAAATCTTCGAGGACTTCGCCTCGCAATACATCTTGCTCTGAGCGGTCGTTATACCTATCTACTAAAGCCTGGAAACGCTTAGAAAAATCGATGCCTTTAATTTTGTTGACGCTTCTAAATTCTCCAATAGCTTTGGCCAAAAGCTGTTGGAGCAGCTTTATTTTGGTATTTGGAAGTTTTATCTTTTCTATTTTGGCAAGGTAATTCTCATCGAATAGATCGATTTCTGGCTCCTGCTCTGCCCCCATTTTGAATAACTCTTCTACACCATCGCTTCTCAGTGCATCAGCTATCATCTGGCGCACTCGGGCATTCATTTGGGCTGTGTCCGGAGCGTCTCCTTTTGTCAGCTTCAGAAGGACCGCTCGGACCGCAATGTAAAAGTGAATATTGTCTCTTTCGCTCGCCGTTATAGACTCGCTTCCACAACAGATATCATATGCAGCTTTCAACCTCCGCACCAGAGCCATAAATCTTTGCTCTGTCTTTTCCGTCGACTGAACAAATTCGACAGCCATGTTTAAACACTCAAGTTGCTGCAAAGGCGAGCCGGAAAAATAGGAACTGCTGTCGAACTTGTGAAAAAGCTTGGACAACAAATCGAGATGATCTTTCACAACCACAATAGATTGATTTATTTCCTCGATGTTCTGCACGTCTGCCTTTGAGTAATGGGCTAGAGCCAGGTTCATCTGTTTCTTAATGCCGATATAGTCAACTACAAGGCCTTTTTCCTTCGTTTCAAACCGTCTGTTTACCCTAGAAATAGTTTGGATAAGATTGTGTCGTTGGATTGGTTTGTCGATGTAAATTGTATCGAGGAACGGAACGTCGAAACCCGTTGTCCACATGTCGACGACGATAGCTATCTTGAAGTTTGACTTGGCATTTTTGAACTGGCGGTCGAGTTCCTTCCGGTACTCCTTGTTCCCTAGGAGGCTATACAAATCAGCATGGTCGTCCTTGCTTCGGGTCATTACCATTTTGATTTTTTCAATTGGTTTAATATCCTTCTTCTCTTTGTCTGAAAGCGTAGCTCCTTCTTCGCATGCACGTACTTCTGCCCAATCGGGACGCAAAGCGACAATTTCTTTGTACAAAGCGTAAGCAATCGGACGCGTGCTAGAAACGAAGATAGCTTTTCCCTTTGTGGTAGCGCCTTCCTGAATGCGACGTTCATAGTGTTTTACGAAGTCTGCAGCGAGAGACTTCAATCGGTCTGGATCGCCAAGGATGGCGTTCATTTGAGCGTTCGCCTTTTTGCTTTCCTCTATTTGATATTCGTTTGCACCTTCACGAGCGCATTGCTCATAGTACTCTTCTATTTCATGAAGCTTCTTGTTGTCTAGGAGCACGCGAGCAGCACGGCCTTCATACACGATTCTGACTGTTATTCCATCCCTGACTGACTCTGTCATAGTGTAAGAATCGACAACGTCACCGAAAACGTCTATGGTCGGATCTATTGGCGTGCCGGTAAAGCCGACGTATGTGGCATTCGGCAAGGAATCGTGAAGGTACTTAGCGAAACCGTAGCTGCGAACCACCCCCTTTTCTGTCACACGAATCTTCTGGTCGAGATTTATTTGACTACGATGGGCCTCGTCAGAAATACAGATGATGTTTTGCCTATCCGAGAGGAGTTGCGTATCTTCTGTGAATTTGTGGATTGTTGTGAGAAATACGCCGCCGCTGTCTCTTCCTTTTAGTTCCGCTCGCAATTGTGCTCGGTTCTCAACACTAATTACATGCTCATCCCCAAGAAATGTTTTTGAATTTTCAAAGAGTCCGGACAGTTGATCGTCCAAATCAGTGCGGTCAGTGATAAGCACTATAGTAGGACTAGAAAACTCCACACTCTTCATTAAGAGCCTAGCAAGGAAGAGCATGGTGTAACTCTTGCCACATCCAGTTGCACCAAAGTATGTGCCACCTTTTCCATCTCCGAGCGGACGCTGGCGTTGCCGAATGTTTTGAAAGAGTTTTCTTGCCGCATAAAACTGCGGGTACCGGCAAACTATTTTCTCCTGCTTTTTCGAGACGTCAGGGAAATAAATGAAATTTTGGATGATGCTTCTTAAACGTGAGCGGTCGAATGCCCCCTCGAGCATCGTATACAGCGAGTTGATGCCATCACGGCCAATTGATTCGGTTCCATCTACTTTCCGCCAAGCATAAAAGAATTCGTAAGGAGCAAATTGTGAGCCAAGTTTGTTATTTGCTCCATCACTGATAACGCAAAACGCATTAAACTTCAGAAGTTCAGGAATATCTCGTCGGTAACGTACGGTTATCTGCGTGAACGCGTCGTGTATTGTGCACTTTTCTCGAATCGCGCTCTTGAATTCGAAAAGGACCAGCGGCATTCCATTGATGTATAAAATGCAGTCTGGTATGCGCTTTTCGTAGCCGATAACTTCAAGCTGATTTACAAGCCGGTAGATGTTATCGTCGGCTTCAGAATAGTCGATAAGGTGAATAAAGAGATCTTTTGCAGTTGGATCTTCCCGCTTGAGCGTGAAGCCGTCCGATACCATCCGCATGATCGCTTTATTGGTGTCATACAGATCAGTGGCGGAAAATGCTTCGAGGCGCCGAATAACTGATTCAATTTCGTTTCCTGTTATGGCATCCTTGCTGTACCGCTTTCGCAGGTAATCGCGAAGGTCATCTAGCAGAAGAACGTCAGAGGGACCAGGGCGGGATATGTCTAACCCGGGAGTATGCGGAATCTCCAGCTTTCCCAGAAGCTCAATTATGGCGTTTTCCAGTTGCTCTTCCGTGAATTTCATCCAACCGGCTCCAGCTCTCTCGTTGCAAGTCCTGCCAGCAGGATGTTTTGAAGTTCAGATAGGTACCAAATCTGCTGAGTCAGATTTTCCTTGAGTTGAATTAAGGGTCGAACCAACTGTTCAAAGCGACGCAATACATCGCCGGGCGGAAGAATTATGACGTGATTTTCGATGTCCGTCTTAGTGAGAGCTTGCCTCGTGGATCCGCCCTCGCTAATTCCCAGCAGCCTGGACTTGTGTTCCCGCGAGCATAACGCGCACAGAATGTAAGCTGAAGCGTCAGGAGTTTTTGGTCTGATGATTGCGACGTGCTGATTCACTCTCGCCGGAAGAATCGATTTGGGCACCGAGCAGCATCGTGCGACAGAAATACCCGTGATGTTCAGCAAGACGTCCGATTTTTGCAGTGAGACGCTTTCTAGGCGCTTCGCCTGAGCGTTGTCGAGAAAAGCAAGGTTCTCGTACGAAAAGTTGAAGTCGATTACGTTCTGGCTGCGTACGAGAGCGATTCCCGACTCCTTATAGCTCGTCTTTCCTCCGGTGGGTGTTGATCCGCTACCGATTTTCGAGGTCAGTTTCTCCAACGGCGTTAAGGTCCAGCCATCTGGAATGTTGCCGAATTCGATGGACCCGGAGTCAACCAAAGTGACGTTCTCATGACCCGGGAACCTAAAATCGATAAACCACTCCTGATACAGAGCACGTGCCAAGGACTCCAGTTGTCCATTCAGCTGCTCATTTAAAGCGATTCGCGTCGCCATGACGTTGTACTCTCGAACAATCTCTTTCTGAAGCGTCAGAGAAGGAACCGGTAGCTCAACGTCTGACATATCCTCCCAATCGAAGAGTTCTCGCACGCTCCCGTGCGACATGTAGCGAGCATATCGATCAAATTCAGGACGCCGAAACCACATCATTAGATATTCGGGATCCAGCAAATTAGGATCGATAATCTCAAAAACGGTGTATGCCTGCGACACCAACCCCGAGTCGAGATGGTCGAGCATGGCAATGCCGATCTTGTCTCCTCGACGGGATGTGTCGGGCACGTATGTAAATTGGTTCCGTCGAACGACCTTGTACTTCGCAAAATCCGTCCCGACAGTGTTGGCGATTGACTCGATAAAGACTTTCTGCGTCGAAACACCGAGCAGGTTATCTGTCTTGCATTCGTCGTTGCGAATGTCGACTTCGCGGATATATGGTCCGAGTTTCCTATAGTTTGATTTCATATCCTAAATCTTTAAAGACATTCAAAAGTTGTTGCCTGCCGCTTTGTTCCTTTTGCAATAGTTCTGTAATGCGGGCTTGCAGTTCAGTCATTTTCTGGTCGAAATCAATATTTTCATCGCGATTGATGAATTCAATGTATTTGCTTGGAACTAGCGAGTAGTTCTTTGCGCGCACTTCTTCTATTGATGCGGAGTAACAGAACTCGGCAATGTTGCTGTAATTGCCTTCCACGGATTGCCATGCGTGGTATGTCCCGGCAATCCGTTTGATATCCTCTTCTGAAAACGAGACAAACTTCTTCTCGAACGGTTCTCCCCACTGTCTTAAATCCATGAACAAAATATCGTCCTGTCTATTTCGGAAGTGACGTGCGAGGTCGGCGTGCTGGACAGTCTGTTCAGTCTTGTTTTTATTGAGAATCCAAAGTGTGACGCTGATGTCCGTTGTGTAAAACATGCTCCGAGGCAAGATGGCAACACATTCAATCAGCCGATTTTCGATCAGCTTTTGACGTATCGCTTTTTCAGGTCCCTCTCCCGATAGCGCTCCATTAGCCAGTAGAAAACCGGCAACGCCGTTCTCGGAAAGCTTCGACAGCATGTGCAGTATCCACGCATAGTTGGCATTGCTCGGCGGAGGAACTTCATATCCACTCCAGCGAGGATCGTCTGTTAGCTCGTTGTCGGTCCTCCAGTCCTTAAGGTTGAATGGAGGGTTTGCCATGATGAAGTCAGCCTTGAGATCTTGGTGAAGGTCCTTGCTGAATGTGTCGGCTGCAAACTCGCCTAAATTTGCGGAAATTCCCCGGATAGCCAAATTCATCTTGCCGAGCTTGTAGGTTGTCGTCGTTTGCTCTTGCCCATAAATTGAAATGTCTTTCTTGTTGCCCTTATGGCTGTCGACGAACTTGATTGATTGAACGAACATGCCTCCGGAGCCGCAGCACGGATCATAAATTTTGCCTTTGTAAGGCTCAATGAGTTCTGCTATCAGATTGACGATCGATTTCGGAGTGTAGAATTCGCCCTTGCCTTTTCCTTCCGCCAAAGCGAATTTGCTCAAGAAGTATTCGTACACCCGTCCGACAATGTCGTTCTGCTTGTCTTGGAGCGTGTGAATATTATTGATGGTATCTATGAGGGCAGCCAGCTTGCTAACGTCAAGGCTCAAACGAGAAAAGTAATTGTCCGGCAACGCGCCCTTCAGTGATTTATTGTTTTTCTCAATGGTATAGAGCGCTGTATCTATCTTCAACGCAATGTCGTTTTGTTTGGCTTGTTGCTTGATGTAGCTCCAGCGTGATTCTGGGGGCAGGTAGAATACATTCTTCATGGTGTAGAACTCGACCATGTCTGTATACTTTTCCTTGCCTTCAGCAATGAGCTCGCTGCGGCGCTGCTCGAACATGTCGCTTATGAATTTGAGGAAGATCAGGCTCAGCACAACGTGCTTATATTCCGAGGGTTCGACAGAACCTCGCAGTTTATTTGCAGAATCCCAGAGGGATTCCTCGATACTTTTTGCTTTCTTTGAGACGGCCATTGCGACTCTCGAACCTTCCATGCCAGCGTGTACGACTCAGAATTCTAACGCATGAGAGTCATATGGGTTGGTTTCTTAGCATCCGTTCCGGTTTTACGCGGTCGTTCCTATTCTTTCCCCGGTGATCCATCGGTGCTCCGAGGTTAAGAAAGTCCCCCAAAAAGAAAACCGCCTTTCGGCGGAAACTTAGATGGTGGGCGAGGTGGGACTTGAACCCACACGTATTGCTACACTAGATCCTAAGTCTAGCGCGTCTGCCATTCCGCCACTCGCCCGTATTGGAAGACTCCGATTCTACCACGATACCGGCAAACCTAAGTCAAGAGTATGGTCGCCCTCTTTATCCGGCACGTCAGCCGCCACACGGTGCATCACCAGATACGCATCAGCCAGGTCGGTCGCCACCCGTCGAGTATCGGTATTTTCGCGCGCCCAGAGGAGCTTACCGATCGCCATTTGCAGCGCATCGCGGTCGCTCGCCACAAAAGCCGCCTTGTTGGATTGGTCGGCCATGGTCATTTCGGCCTCGGCCACGAGCCCGTCGTAATAGGAGTCGGGCACATTAAGCTCTCGCATCGCCTTTTGCAGATCTTTCATGGTTTCCCACATCGCGTTGGGGTAGCCTTTCCCCAAAGCTAGATAGGTGCCTGGCAGGCGCGCCATCGTCCAGGGTCCCCCGTCGCTCCTCTGGCCCAGCACCTCATACTTCAACCCACCATTGACCTCGGCCATTTTCCACTTATACCGTCCACCGACGTACTGCATCACCGCCCCATACTGTTTGTTGGTCTCCAGTACGATCTCCTGCTCCGTGGGCTGCGTCCCCCTTGGCACCGTATGAACCATGAGCGTGTGAAAGGCGCGGCGGCGGATTTCGGGGTTTTCGCAGAGTCTGCCGCCCAACTTAAAAGGCAGCCCCGCGGGAGTCGTAAAAAATCTAAAAGCCACTATCCCATCGGGCACCGGCTGTTGGCGTGTGTCCTGCTGGGAGAGGATTTCTAGTTTGCGGCAAGTCGCATCGAGATTGGGCAGGTAATGCTTGTCAAAGTAATGCGCGATCTCGGCCGCCACTTTAGCATCGCGCGGCACGTAAGGCGCATCGATCTGCTGGCCAGAGTGCTGGATTAAAGCAGTACCGCCGACAAAAAGCCCCGCACCCGCCAGGAGCGCCAGGCCATATGCGATCGCGCGCGGCCCCCTCATTGCCCTTTATCGCTGCCAAGCGCCGCATCGATGCCGTCCAGTGTCGCGTAAGCGTCGGCGAGGCTGGTGGCGACCTCACGCGAATGCTCCTTTTGCCGCGCATAAAGCAGCTGGAGGATGGCCTTTTGGATGGCGGGCGCGTCTGTGGCGTCGTAGCTTTGCTTTTCTTGGGTGGCGGCAATGATCTTGGAGGAGGCAGCGACCAGGTCCGCAGAGGTGGTCCCAGCGTCAACGGTCTTGATGTAGGCGGTGAGCTCGGGGTTGTCTTTGGAGGCGGCGTCCTGGCCTGGCGCCTGGGCGATTTTCCAATGCCATTGGCGGTTGGTAAATTGCAGAGTGGCTTTGTAGTGGCTGGAGGGCACGAGCTGGATGGCCGAGTCGGACGGTTTGTCCGCATGTTTTATCGTGTGCAGCAGGAGGGTGGTAAAGGCGGGGCTGACCAGGGCGTAGTCGTTGTAATGACTGGCCTTGAGGGCAAATGGGAGGCCTGTAGCGTCGGTTTTAAAATCAAAGGCCACCAGACCGGGGGTTGCGGCCTCTGTGCGAATGTCGTGATAGGTAAGGAGGTCGAGCTTTGAGATCGTAGCGTCGTCTAGCGGCTTGTCGTCGCTGGTAAAAAAGTTTTGGTTGAGGGTTTGGATTTCTGGATCTTCAAATCTGTATATGCCGGGATTGCCGTTAGGGGCGTGGGCAAATTGCTCTGTAAAGCTCATCAGGCGCCAGGCGATGCCGCCGAGGAGGAGGGTAAAGCCTGCGATGATGCCGATTTTGTAGGGGGTGATTTTGAGGGGCATGGTTTTTGTTTTGATGGAGGGCTTTGTGATGGTTTTTGGGCTGTAGTGAAAAAGTGCTGTTTTGGCTAAATTACCAACCACTTTTGAAAATTTGGGTCTGCAAACCTCCTGGATTCGTGGCTGAAAATCTCTGCAATTTCTAACTGAGACTGTGGATGCTTGCGAGCTGTGGGTTTTGGGACGGTTTGAAAAATCAAAAAATTACCAACGTTTTGGTGGCTATGTGTGATGATTGATCTTGGTTTCCAATTGATCCACCCAATGAAACTGCGCACTCGTGCGCCCAATCAGAAAGATGCACGCCCACAGTGTAAGCAGGGCCATGAGAAATTTTTGCGCAAAGCCATATGGAGGAGGCGCATTGTTTGGGGCAATCGCCATGTTGAGACGATTTATTTTGTGCTGCACAAATACAAGGATGATCGCCTTGATGTAGACAAACCCCAATTCGACTAAAGGCTCTGCATCAGCAATAACACTCATTATCGTTGATATCAAATACAGTGCGGCGCAAATGATCGCAAAAAAGTTGGCAGCGTGCCCGGCTTCACTAGCGCGCCGCTCAAATGTTTTGAGGAGCTTAAACATCGAGATCGGGATAAACGCCGAGTATAAGGCCTGACCGGGCCAGCCTTTGCCGGGGATGGATAGCCGCTTATAGTGCGAAAATGCCCAGAACACATCATAAATACCGCATGTAGCAATGCTAAAAATTGCGGTCGCATACAAGCCGCGCGGCATGCCGATTGGCTCTGTCGATTGAGGCGCCTGATTTGGTGTGGTGTCGTCCTGCATAGCTTATTTTGACTTGATCGCGGGGATCGTCTTATGCAACAGTAGGTTGGTTCGAGCTGACTTATCCTGGTCCATGCCGGCTTCTTTGCGGATTTCGGGATCGGTCAATCCATAGATTAGCAAGCCCAAATAGCCCATGATGATCACCCCAAATACCGACATGAGCACCTTTTGCGCCGTGTTATACGGCTTGAGGCCCCAGGCATAGGGATGCACCGCGCGATTTATTTTGTTGATGCGATTTTGAGTTACTAGTAAAATCACAAATTGAATCAGGCCAGCAAGTGCACCAATAAGGGTATGATCCAACCTGTTAAATGCCGTCAGCAGAAAATATGCGATACCACATGGGATGGCATACATTTTGATCGGATGATTTGCCTCGACGGCTTTGGTCTCGATCTTTTTAATGATCTCGTGCAATGACACCGGAAGGAAAACGCCATAGACAAAATGTCCGATCTTGCCTTTACCAGGCAGGCTCAGAGCTTTGCAGTTGTAATAGGCCCAAAAGATACTGTAATAGCCGCAAGTGACGAAGTACAGCACTGTAAACATGACCAGCCCCACCGGATTGCCGATGGTGGGATTAGACTCCGCATATGTGGTCGGCTGCTCCACTGGCTGCGCATCCGTAACCTCTGGGGAGGCGATACTCTCGGATGCTGCGTGGGGCGCAAAATTTTCTTCCATTTCTTCCTTCAATTGGGTAACTCTATGGGGCTGAAACAGCGTGACTGGTAGAGTTTAGCATCCGGTTAGATGGTTGTCTTAGTTTTGGGCTGAGGGGCGCGGTCAGTCGTCCTCTTTACACGCGCAATCATCAAAATGTTTTAGTTCAAGCAAAGAAATAACTGGTGTCGGTATAAAAAAGTTGCCCATAATGCCTGGCATCAATGTCATTTGGAGTCTGCCATCATCTTTTTTTATATGCACTTCCGGATCCGCGGTGGCTAATTTATACACATAAGGATCTCCATCTATATCATTTTGCGGACGAGCTCCAGCAAGGCTCATGTGGCTGATGTCTGTCAGGGTAGGTGTCATCCACTGACCGATTATCTTGATCTGGCCGTTTGGAGATGTTAAGAAAATCGGTCCGTTGCGCCATTTATCCTCTGGCTTTTCGATTTGATCACCAATGAGATATCGAGACAATCCAGACTTTTGTACGTAAGCTACAGCGACCTGTTCTTTGGTTGGGGCTGGTGGCAACAGGTCTTTGCTAATCCGAGAGATCTGTTCACCCTGCGGTTGCAATTTTTCTTTTGACTCCAGAGCCGCAATCGTATCGTCCAGATAATCTAAACTATTTGAAAAAACAAAGATATTGCCCAGCTGTTTGACATACGAAAATGTTTCTCTTGCATACTTTTCGTATTCGATTTCTGCATCGTAGGCAATTTCAAAATATTTCTTTCTTTCTATTTCTTTTCTGTCTTTACCGTTGCGACATGAAAGGCTTTGCAGAGCGCTGCGGTAAACCGCGGGATTAGCATTAGTCGCATCAAACTGCAAGATAGTCACCACATCAAACGGGCTGCCGTTGTTGCGAATATGACTGGCATAGGCTCTTGCGCTGACACTTGTGATTTGCGTGTCCTCTGGGACCTTGTCTAGGATTGCCGACATTGCGGTCGGGATAGCTAAAGCGGCCAGTAGTCGATGCGTCTGCGGACTATCGCCCTGGCGATGTCGCAACTCTTGTTTAGCGTATTGCAAAACGCGCGGTGATGGCGGCAAAATGCCCGATAGCATGCTCTTGATCGGTTTTATTATATCTGCGTCACCCTTATAGCCTGCATAGACTGTGGCATTGGCTGGCAAATAGCCGAGCAAATCAGTAAGAGCATAATCTTGGTTGTTGCTCGAGCCTTGAACTGCGTTTATCTCGGGTGTTTTCTCAAAGGATATTTTGCTTCGGTAATTGGATTTGATTTTTGCTACCAGCTTACGATGTTCATCATCGTGGGGCTCAACATGTTTTGAGACTATCGCATTTGCATCGCGATATTTGCCTGTCATGAGAGCGGCGTCTATCCTCTGCGCTTTACCAACGTTTGGCCGCTTGACTGATTTGAATGCCGCCTTGGTCAGATATGCATCAGCCAGTGATCGATCCAGGACGGCCGATCCTTTGATGGTCCTGGCATAGAGTAAAGCACCGCATTGCGCGCCTATCATTTCATTTGAAATGGGTTTGGCATTTTCATCTAAATGCATCGCAAAATTGATGCGATTTGCAAAATCTATCCAGGCTCCAAAATCTTGCGGATCTTGGTCGATGGCTTTGCACGCGACTTTTATCCTTTCGCGCGTGGCTTTATTGTCGGGATCTTTTGCAAAATCCGCCAGAATAGCATAGAGGCTGGTAGAACTACCCATGGGCGTCCTGG
>Ga0233423_10000707_pt1 | contig 17050 bp, 15 predicted proteins | sample Watercolumn_Mata_FD_180713 | JGI IMG/M metagenome (GOLD analysis project Ga0233423, IMG submission 180713) | Freshwater microbial communities from Lake Matano, South Sulawesi, Indonesia - Watercolumn_Matano_2014_112_MG | ecosystem: Environmental > Aquatic > Freshwater > Lake | place: Indonesia...
ATCATGCGTGATACCGGTGCAACCATTCCGGGTGGATATATTATCCGGCTCTTCCAAAGAGTACCGCATGCGCCCCCGGGTTATCGTGAACGTGGCAATGAGCGCCGACGGCAAGCTCTCGACTTCCGAACGCCGGCAGGTGAAGATTTCCGGATCTGCGGATTTCGCCCGTGTCGATGCGCTCAAGGCCGCAGGCGATGCGGTCATGGTCGGGATCGGCACGGTGACAGCGGATGATCCCTCCCTGACAATAAAATCGGAGGCAAACCGGAAGATAAGGATCGCTGCGGGAAAGCCGGAGCACCCGGTCAGGGTCGTTGTCGACAGCACTGCCCGGATCCCGCTTTCGGCCTCCATTCTCCACAAGGGCAGCGGGGTGCGTGTTGTTGCGGTTTCTGAACAGGCGGATCCCGGCAGGGTGGCTGAACTGAAAAAGTTCGCAACCATAATTACCGCCGGCAGTAAGTCCGTGAATCTTTCAGCCCTGCTGGAACGGCTCTCGGAGATGGGGATTTCGCAGCTGATGGTGGAAGGCGGCGGGACGCTGATCGCCGGGCTCTTTGCTGCTTCGCTCGTAGACGAGCTCTATACATTTATTGGCAACATGATCATCGGGGGCAGTGATGCGCCGACGCTGTCGGACGGGGCAGGCTGGATCAAGGAATCGGAATTCCCCCGCCTGACCCTTCTTGAAGCCACGAGGATCGACGACGGCATCCTGCTGCACTGGAGCGTAAATCGGAAATAAGATTTTTTACAGGTACGCCGTAAAAAAAATCGTCCTGGAAAAGTTAACCGAATTAACCCCGGGTCTTGTACGGAACAAGCTGGTCGATGATCTTGTATTCCTTACCGGATTTCATCACGGCAGTGACCTCGACCCGGTCTGTACCGTTCGTCCCCTCTAGCTCAAGGGTTTCGCCCATAATGGGCCTGAGCACTCCGGTAACAACGGAACCATCGGGCCGGGTGAGCCTGACATCGATCCTGGATACAAAGTTCAGCCCTTTCCCGCCGTTGAATGTTGAAATGACGGTGGTCGAATAGGTTCCTCCCTTCTCGACAGATACGGTGATCGCCTCGTTCGAGGGGATCGTAACTGTCGGCCCCGGCACCAGCGAACCGGCAGTTGTCGTTGGAACTGCGGTCGTGGCAACTTCTGTTGTCGGGACCGGTGTCGCTATGGTTGTTGGTGCCGGGGTGGCGGGTTTGCCGCCGATCCCTGCACACCCTGCAGCAAGGATGAGGGCTGTCAAGAGAATAACAGGAATACCAACTGATGTTTTCATGATTTATCGTTAGCGCCTGTTGACTATTTGAGAATTGTGAAAGGGTTGCGGCAGACGCAATAATTTTTCGGATCCCGGACAGGACTGGCTTAAAAACCTAAATGCTGATGAGATCCCAAAGTCCAGATACCTGTTACGCAGATCGCAGTTGTTGTGCTTGCCGCTGTCTTCATCCTGATCGCGGTCCGGCAGGTCGGAAGGTTCACGTTCGCCATCTGGCAGGTGATGCTCTTTGGAGCTCTTGCAGTCTTGATTACCGGCCAGATCGCTCCTGCAGATGCCCTTCGCTCCATCAACATCGATGTCATGGTCTTTTTATTCGGGATGTTCATTGTCGGCGAGGCACTTGTTGCTGGCGGTTACCTCGAATGTATCGCGCATCGTTTCTTCAGGTTTGCAAAAACCCCGCATGAACTCGTTGTTCTCTTTGTTCTCGCAACCGCACTGCTGTCGGTATTTTTAATGAACGATACGCTCGCGATTATCGGCACGCCGCTAACTCTGGCGCTTGCCCGGCGGCACGGGCTCTCGCCGAAACTGATGCTGCTCTCGCTTGCTGTTGCTGTCACGACCGGAAGTGCGGTGAGCCCGATCGGCAATCCCCAGAACCTGCTTGTGGCAACTGCGACAGGTATGCCATCGCCGTTTGCAACCTTTGCATGGTATCTCCTTATCCCGACGCTGTTCAGCCTGCTTCTCGCCATCCTCTTCCTACGGCTTTTCTTTTCATCTGAGTTTACGTCGCGTCCGCTCGAACCCGGCCCGCCGGTCTCCTGCGACAGCCGGTCCATGCGAATATGCCAGTGCTCGCTTGCAATTATTTTCCTGCTAATCGGGGTAAAAACCACAACCTCTCTCCTGGGTCTTGGCCAGTTCATATCCCTCCCGGTGATTGCGGTCTGTGCTGCGGCTCCGGTCCTTATCTTTTCCAGGAACCGTCTTTATATCCTGAAAAGGATTGACTGGTACACGCTCGTCTTCTTTGCAGCGATGTTCGTTTTAATGGCAAGCGTCTGGCAGACCGGGTTCTTCCAGGGATTCGTTGACAACAGCGCAGCTGCAACAGTGCCGGTGGTCCTTGCAACCAGCATCATTGTCTGCCAGTTCATCTCCAACGTGCCGTTTGTCGCGCTCTACCTCCCGCTGCTCCAGCAGGCAGGCGGTTCGGCAGTCAGCTTTGCCGCGCTCGCGGCCGGGAGCACGATTGCCGGCAACTTCACCATCCTTGGCGCGGCAAGCAATGTGATCATAATCCAGAACGCGGAGAAGCAGGGCGAGACGGTAACATTTTCGGAATTTGCAAAAATCGGCATACCCCTGACCCTGGTCCAGGCGTCAGTGTACTGGATCTGGCTCAGTCTGTTCTGACGGATCTTTCCTGTAAAACCAGCATCCTACTGTGTGCGGTCATTTAAAAAAAGAGAACGGTGGAGAAGCCAGATACCGCGGAAAAAATGACACCTGAAAAATGGTTACCTCAGCTGGGTAACAGTTCCTCCGTTTAAGTATTATCTCTCTGCCGGGCACGTTCCCAGCCATTGAAAACGATCCCTTCGATAACAGGGTTATCCAGCAGGTTGCAGAGCAGACCTTCTATGATGACCGGTTCTCTCCCTTTCGATTTCAGCCGCACAGTCAAAGGCTTGACGGATTTGGGGGCTGCGAGCAGTTCATTCATGACAACTTTTGCTTTTTCAAGATCGTCCGGGTAGATAAAGTCCCATATGGGAGTCCCGATCGATTCCAGAAATGAGTATCCCGTGATCCGTTCGAAGGTAGTGCTTACACCGCTTAAGTTCCCGCCGGACTTGAGCACTATTGTCAGATCGGCAGCATTCTCGATAATAGACCTGAGGTACTCATCGTTTACCCGCAGCTGTTCCTCATCCTTCTTCCTGCGGGTGATGTCCCGGGAAAAGACGGCTAGCTTTTTTACTGTCCCGTCACTGTCAAAGATCGGTGCGACGTAGTTATCGTACCACTTGCCCTCGAATTCCTCCTCAAACCGGGAGGCCCGCTCTTTCTGCAGGATCAGATCGAAGTGCATCAGTCTCGGGGGGTAAAGTTTGTCTGAGAGGTATTGGATGATTGGAGTTCCCAGAACCTCATCCACCGGCTTTTTCAGCCTGCGCGCCATCGCCTCGTTAAGCGCAAGGAACTTCCCGTCTTTGTCGAGGAGGAAGAGCGCGTCCGATGTGGCATTCAGAAGCGCCCTGATGGACTCTTCTTTTTCCAGGACTTTTTCTTCCATCCGGTGTTTGTATAAGGCCATCTCGATATTTGACTTCACCTCGCTCTCGCTGAACGGTTTGATGACATAGCCGTACGGTTCCGTGGTCTTTGCTCTTTCAAGGATATTGTCGGTAGCAAATGCAGTAAGGTAGATGACCGGAATCCGTATCCGTTTGCGGATCTCTTCCGCGGCCTCGATCCCGGTCATCGGGCCGGCCAGCATGATATCCATGAGGATGATATCCGGCCTCAGCTCGTCGGCTTTCTGCACGGCTGCTGCACCGGTGGGGACAACTTCCGGTACATCATACCCCATCCCGATAAGACTGGTCTGGATATCTACAGCTGTTATCGCTTCATCCTCAACAACGAGCACTCTTGTTTTTTTTGTCATGGTATCCTCTTTCACGCTGCAGGGAACCGGATCCTGAACAACGTACCGCCCCCTCTCTCAATTTCCAGCGAACCCTGAACCTGCTTAACAAGCGTATCGACAAGCTGCAGGCCGAGCGTATCGGTTTTTTCCAGATCGATCCCTTCCGGGAGCCCTACGCCATTATCTGCGACAATAAAGATATAGTTGTCTCCTTCCTTGTGGATGTCGATCCGGATCTGCCCGGCCCTGCCGTCAGGGAATGCATACTTCAGCGCATTGGAGAGCAGTTCGTTCAGCATAAGGCTTACAGGGATCGCCTGGTCGATGGTAAAAAGGATTTTATCCGCATCGACCGTCACCTGGATCAGGCCGGGATCCACGTTGTAGGTCTGGAACAAATAGCCTGCCATTTTCCTGATATATTCCGAATAATCGATGCTTGACAGGGTCCTGGACTGGTACAGTTTTTCATGGATAAGGGCGATCGAACGGACCCTGTTCATGCCTACCCGCATGATCTCCCTGACTCTCTCGTCTTTCACCTGTTTCGCCTGGAGGTTTAGGAGGCTTGAGATAACCTGCAGGTTGTTCTTGACCCTGTGGTGGATCTCCTTGAGCATGACCTCCTTCTCCTGCAGGGAGGCCGAGAGCTGGCTCTGCATTTTCTCACGTTCGGTGATGTCCCTTAAAATGCCGTGGTATCCGTTGAACGTGCCATCCGGCAGGAAGAACGGGCCGGCGTTGGCCTCGACAGTCCCCCGCTCCCCGGTCTTTGTGAAAATCGAGAGCACAAAGCCGGTGACCGGCCTGTGCAGGTTAAAAGTTTCGAGAAAATGCGTGCGATCCTCAGGAACGATGAGTTCAAGGCCGTTCTTTCCGATCAGTTCCTCCGGTGTATACCCGAGGAGGTCAAGGACACTCGGGCTGCAGTATATGATCTTTCCCTCCGTATTGATCTCGAAGACAATGTCCATTATGTGTTCGACCAGTCCGCGATACATCTCCTCGCTCTCCTTGAGCGCGGCCATGACCTGCTGGCGTTTCTTTATCTCCTCCTGCAGTTGCTCGTTCAGCGTTTCGAGCGCCTCGGTGCGTTTCCGGACGCGGGTCTCCAGCTCTTCGTTTATCTTCTGGAGTGCCCTTTCAGCCTCGACCCGTTTGCTGATATCGGTGAAACTTTCCAGCAGGTGCTTTTTTCCGTTCAGGAGGATGGGAACGACCGTCTTTAGGATCGGTATCCTCTCACCATCTGCTTTTATCAGAATGCGCTCTTTGTTGTCCACATCCTGCCCCAGATCGGTGATCGGGCAGTTGCCTTCTTCGGCCGGGCAGATGAACCGGTGACAGATCTTCCCGACAATAGTGTCCCTGTCAGCCCCGATGAGATTTACCGCTGCAGGATTTACATCAACGATCGTATGGGCCTCCGGATCGATGATCATGAGTCCTGTCTGTACCGAATTGAAGATCGTCTTTAGGTAATCCTCGCTGTCCTTCAGCTCGTTCTCAATCCGCTTGCGATCGGTGATATTCCGCAGCGTGCCTTCGATACCGGTTGGTCGCCCGTGACTGTCACGGACCAGGTGGCAGTTGACGGATACATTCAGAAGCTCCCCGGCCTTGTTTGTCAGGATGATTTCGTAATCCTGCACCGGGCCGCCCCCGCTCAGCTTTTTGAGGAGCCCGGCCCTCTGCTCCGGGAATGGATAAAGGCCGAGGACCGGCCTGCCGATGATCTCGACCGGTGAAAACCCGGTCATCTTCATGCAGGAGGGGGAGACGTTGGTGATGATGCCGTTCATGTCGGTCTGGTAATAGAGATCGTCGAACGAATTGAAGATGGCCCGGTATTTCTCCTCGCTCTTTTTCAGTTCTGCCTCGGCGTTCTTACGGCCCGTGATATCGATCACGGTCAGGATCCCCGCAGTCTTTTCCCGGAAGGTTATGGTGCCGGCCGTGAGATCGATCCAGCGGACTTCCCCGTCCTTCCGTATAATCCGTATCTCGAGCTGCCGCGGGGCCCTGACTTCGTCCCTCATGCGTGCCCGCCCGAAACTTTTCACCAGTTCGCGGTAATCCGGGTGGACAATATCCCAGAAGTTCATCGACAGGATCTCATCCTTTGAGTACCCGCTCAAAACCTCCGCCGCGTGGTTAGCATACACCCAGCGGGCGTTCTGGTAGATCACGATGGCCGCGGATGTCGTCTCCGCAAGCGCCCGGAATTTCTCCTCGCTTTCGGTAAGGAGGATCTCCATCCATTTGCGTTCGGTGATGTCTCGGTCAATGCCCCGGTATCCCTTTACTTCGCCCCTGCTGTTGAGGATGGGGACGCCGCGGGTCTCAAGGACAATGATACGGCCGTCCTTCCGTATGTTCCTGTTCTCCAGTTTCTCGATAGGTTTTTTGTCTCTCACGCAGTCAGAGAAGTACTTTGCTATCTTTTCGGCCTCCTCTTTTGGCATGAAGGAGAACGGGGTCTTTCCTATGATCTCGGCTGGTTCGTAACCAAGTATGTTCCTGGCATTGGGGCTAACGTAGGTGTAGGTTCCTGTCGCGTCCACTTCCCATACAAGATCGCTGATGCTCTCGACCAGGTTCCGGTACCGCTTCTCGCTCTCCCAGAGCTGCTGACTGCTGCGGGCCACTTCCCTGAACAGTTTCCGGAGCTCTTCTTCCGTTGCAGTAAGTTCCTTGTTGGCAGCGCTCAGTTCCTCCTGTATCCGTTTGCGCTCCGAGATGTCCCGGACAATCGAGATCATGCCGGTCGGGTTCCCGTTTCCGTCCCGGAGGAGGGCAGCATTGATCTCGGCCCAGAAGAGTGTCCCGTCTTTCCTCATGAGCTGGTATTCATGGGGCAAGTCATGCGTCCCGTCAATAACACTCCTGAGGTTCCGGCGGGCATCCTCATGGTATTCGGGAACGATCCAGTCAAATACGGATTTGCCGATAACCTCGTCCGGTGATGTCAGCCCGAATATTCCAAGTCCTCTCTGCGAGACAGCCGTAATCGTACCCTTAAGGTCGGTGATCGTAATCTCGTCCGGGGAGGTGTTGAAGAGGATTTCAAGGGTCCTTGCATCAAAGGACTGTGGCGCCGTGCCCTGTTTTTTCTGTGCGGCCTTTGTAATGAGTCCCGCCAGCCGCTCAAATTCCCTGTCAGGCTTTTTTCCCTTAAGAATAAAGGAGTCGGCGCCGAGGTTCAGCGCATCGATTGCAACGGTTCCACTGCCAGTCTCAGAGAAGAAGATGAAAGGCGTCGTATCGCCGCGTTCCCGGAGAGACCGCAGGAACTCTGTCCCGTTTCTGTCCGGAAGATCATACGCGCTTACGATGGCATCGAATTTTTCCTGTATCAGAAGATCCAGAGCTTCTTTTACAGATGTTACGGTCTTTACAGTCAACCCGCCGTGCTGACTGAAGTAGTGCTGAGCGGCTTTGAGCAGTGCTGTGTCGCTGTCAACGTGAAGAATGGAGGTCATGGCAGGCCACAATAATAAGGATCAAAAGAGATTTCTGGTTTCATCTACGTTAGTTAAAATTCGGTGCATTAAATAATTTCTCATCTCTGTACTTTTCCGGTGAAGGTTTTAATGAAGACACATCATCGATGACAATAACTCTGGATCCCGGCGGAACCCGGGTTATTTACTGACAGACAAGTCTATACAAGAAGATGGGCTAATACAACATCACCGGAAAACAGAGGATTTTGCGATGGTCGAGTACGAACCCCCGAAACATGAGGAGAAGTCAGACAGGAAGCGCGAGGAGCTCAAGGGCAGGGTGATCCTTTTAAAGGATCTCGTCGGCTATGCGGACGGGACGGTAGCAAGCCGGATGATCATCTCGCGGAAGGCAGGGAACATTACGCTGTTTTCGTTCGATGAGAACGAGGGGCTCTCGGAACACACCGCGCCGTACGATGCCGTGGTCACGATACTCGAAGGCGAGTGCGAGGTCTGGGTCGCGGGAACGACATACCGGATGAAGGAAGGAGATACGATCATCTTCCCGGCAAACGTGCCGCATGCCCTCTCCGCGATCACGAAGTTCAAGATGAGCCTTACGATGATCCGGGAGTGACCTATTCTATTACCAGATAATCTAATAGACGGATTACTGGTTTTCATACGGTATCAGTACAAACAAGATCCATCCCAGCAGGATAAGACTGGCAATAATAAAGATCACCAAAAAATCTGCAAAACTATTGGAGATAATAATAGGATTACATATGATGACAACATCCAACCGATAGTTCCCGGAGTAGATTTTCCGGTAATATAGAAAAGGTAAAGGGTGATTAAAATTATGAGAGAGAGACATGCAAGCCAGAATGCAAGCCTGTGTCGGCGATAAAAGATCGCGCCATTAACCAGAATATCGGATCCATAGTCACGATCGGTCTGCCGTGCCATACCAATTTGGTTTGAAAACCATGGATACACTAGAGCAATTACAAACGGTGCTATTGATAGAAGGAGAAATAAATCCGTTGTTAACGTCAATGAGAGAAACCTGACTGGGCTGTAAAGATACTGGATAAATGCCAGCACCTCAAGGTAAATGAAATAGAATATGTACCAAAGAATTATTGAACGGTAACCGCTTTTGAACAGGAAATATATGTCTCCATTTTTTCTCAGGCATTTTGTTTCATAGATACCATACAACACAACAATGCCGATCCCAATAGATGCAAACATAACCGGAATATAGAAAAGTTCAGGTCCATTTACAGGAAAGACAATGACCAGTAGCGAGATCAGGAGAAGGATGATAATGCCGGACCGTAAGAAGATCGAGAGCGCCTTGCTGTTCTGCATAGTATGCCCGTTATATAACGGTAGCCCTGAACCCCCTTAAAAGATGGCAAGTACTGGACCTCTGCATGATCTTGGTGTGCTGATAGATGATCCAGATGCAAACGGTGGCACTGCTACGCTGTGAAACACCGGCGTTATCTTTTCACGTGCCGGAACCGTACTGTTTCATGTACGCATCAACGTCGGACTTTGTCACGCCTTTCACTTCGAGCACTGTCATCCCGCCGACCCTGGCCGTGACATCGTATGTTTTGGTAAACAACCCTTCTTTCCCCAGCAGGTAGGTGTGCTCGACAACCGAGACGCCGGCGAGCAGCCCTCCTGCGGTGTACGACCTCGTACCTGTCTCGACGCAGCCACAGGACAGTGTGACAGTCATAAGAAGCAGTACGAGCAATAATGGGATCCATTTCATACCGGGTCCTCCTGTAAGAGTGTGTTTCTGTTCCCGCCTTGTATTAATCATGAGCGATCCGGTTTTTTCTTTAAACCATCATCCTTTTGCCCAGATCAAAACCCGTGATAATTTTTTCCGGCATGCCAACCGAATTTAACATACATAACGACAAAAGAAATTATCAGGGGGCAGAAGGCCATGGGAGGCGATGACAAGGACGGGTATTATTGCTCCATATGCGGAGGCATCCCGCCCGATAAGATCAAGACGAAGATGATCCCAGTGGACGGGAAGGATACCGGTATCGACCAGCTGGACTGGATCCTTGCGGAAGTAAAAAAATTAAATCTCACAAACGACGCCGCGATCACGGAGGAGCTCTTAAAGCGCACGATGGCGCTCAACTACGTGCCGACAAAGAAGAAGGAGGCGTACGGGGCGGCCCTGCTCGCTGAGTACCGGAAATTTTTACAGGAATCCGGCTGAAATTTTTTTCATCAGATTTTCTCTTGAAAAAAATCAGGCGTCATTGAATTATTATGCCGCCTAAACACCGGATTTTCCCGATAATCTCCTTCTTAGATAGTGCAAAATTGCGATCCCGAAAATACCCGTGACAGGTAAGATACCTGTGACAGGTCAGATACCCGGCGCAGGGGAAGGCGCACGGTTTCGCGTCCAGAAACGGGAAGCTACTCGCCGGTGAGATGGCAGGGCTCCTGACCCTCCCATCTGGCCCTGAGGGAACCCTTGATCTAAATCTTGCCCCGTTTGGAAAAAGAAGCCCTGAAATCGTTTGAAATTTTATTAATATTTTCCACTATTATGCATCATCTCTTTCCAGTGGAAGTGGTGTTGATTCCGACAAAGAATATTTAATTATTCGCGTATTTTCCAAAAAGAAGCGTTTAAACCGGAATAAAACCTGCCAATATAGCAGCGTTTTAAGCCTTCCCCGGATCTGAGTTTAACAGTGATAAGTTTTTTAGCTAAACGCCAACAGAAGCCCTCCAGTGCCCTGTTCTCAGGGTGTCCGGATCATGGGGTTTAAAACGCGTATTTCGGCAAAATAACCTCGTATAGGGAGATTCTGCCATTGCAGGATATCAGGCCCCCCTGCCGGCCGGCCTGCACGGCCGGTACTGTCAGGATAATTCCTGTTTTGCGTGCCTGAAATTTTTTTAAAATTTTTGTCTGCCGGTTTTTTTCCAAAAAAAAAAAATTCTGCGTGGGAAATTATTCTAAATTTTTTTTAAAAACTCCGGCACAAATTGCTGCCGGAATATTTCCCGGCCGTAAAAAATCTCTCATAAAAATCCGGCACGCATTTTCCCGGGGAATTTCCAGACGTTTCACGATGTCCGGAACTGCGTACCCGGGGTTTTTTATACGAGCAGGGTTCACCATGCATTGTGTTGTTTACATGACCGCAACCCCCTATCCCCTTCGCGTTGCAGCTGCCGTGATTCTCGGTATCATCACGGGCGGAATTTTCTTCTTCATTGTTGCACTGATAGCCGGTGCCGTCAACGACATGGCCAAAACGAACCTCCCTGTCTCGACAAATGTCGCGGAAAACATCTTCAGCGCGATCCTGCTCATCGCCCTTGTCGTCATCTGCGTTGCCGTGTTTTACCGGAAGGTCGCAACCACCCCGCCATCGGAGGGCGCAGGGGAGCCCGGCCCTGCCGGCATTTCCGAAGACGAGCTGGAAGACTGACCCTGTATGGAGAAGAACCCGCTGCTCGTCCAGCACCTCACTGCTTCGGATTACCAGCTGGTGCCTTTCACGACAGTGATCCTTCCGCTCGGATCGCTGGAGAGTCACGGGCCGCACCTGCCGTTTGCGACCGATACGCTCACAGCATATTTCCTCGCACTCGAAGTCGCCGCGAAGGTGCCGGGGGTCCGCGTGCTGCCGCCGCTCAGCTACGGCATGAGCGAACACTACAAGGAGTTCCCGTTCACGGTCTCGCTCCGGCCCGAGACCGAGACCGCGGTGATTTCCGACATCCTCGAATCGGTGTACCGCGAAGGGATCCGGCACGTCTTTATCATGAACGGCCATGACGGGAACATCCCGTCGCTTGAGATCGCCGCACGGAAGGCCAAGGTCGCGCACCCGGACCTGATGATCGTGGGCCTCGACGCGTGGTGGAACATGATCGGGCCGCTGCTGCCCAAGGACTTCTTTACGGTCTGGAACGGTCTCGGCCACGGCGGCGAGGGCGAGCTCTCCATCGCGCTCGCACTCTTCCCTGAGCTCTGCGAGCCGGAACACGCGAAGGGCGTCGTCCCGGACCTCCCCGAAAACCTCGATGTCAAATGGCGCTTCTCAGAGATCACCAACACCGGCGCATCGGGCGATCCCACCAAGGCCTCACAGGAGAAGGGGTTCAAAATGAAAGAGGTGCTGGTCAACGCGATTGTTGCGGCCTTACAGAAACTGGACGCGTGCGGCTGGGACCACCGGTCGCCGGAAGTGAAGCAGGGGAATAAGGGTGGGACGCGGTAGGCGTTCGGGGAAATTCCGGTGATTTTTTGATCGCGTATCGTGGATTGCTGGCCCTGATGCTTGTGATGGTAGCAGTGCTGCTGGCGGCTGGATGTGGTGAGCGCACTAATAATTTTCAGGGAAATACAACACTAAATCCAACAACTTCCGGTTTGGAATCATCCACCGCTAAGATCAGCGGTTTTAGTCCGGCTGAAGATAAGATTGCTGCCCTTCAATCATATCGGAATAACCTGACCCCCACTCGAAGAAAAATTCCAGAAAGAATTTTGACGCTCATAGATCCGAATTATCCGACGGCCGGAATGACTCCGGAACAAACTAGAAGTATTATGATTTCATTAAACCAGATAATTCCTGCAGACCAAGCAAAAAAAGTATTCAATATATCAAATGGAACAGGCCAGCCCATCGGTGATCAGATCCATCTTATTATTTATCTTCGACCAACCGCAAATTTGAAGGTTATCGATCCGTTAGTAACCGCAGTTATAATTCGAAATGAAGAGTATCACGCCGTATCAGCTTGGGTTGAAATTAATAATATTGAAAAATTGGCTTCGATCGATGATGTGACTAGAATCGAGTTAAATTCTCCACCGGAACATTCCTAATCTTGCTTAATCCATCCACCCCTTCCTCACCCAATCCTCGTAATCAGCCTGCCTCATCTCCCTGTTCTTCTCGACAATCGTCCTGAAATATCCCCGGTTCTCCGCGAGGATCTTCTCCTGCGTGGGATCGGAGAAACCGTCCCGGATTGCGCCTACCAGTTTCTTCCCGAGCGCCTGGGCCTCCGGTTCCTTCGCATCGATCGCCCCGGCTTCACCCTGCGTCGCGATGCCGATGCTCCCGACCGCAATCACGCCGAGATAGTTGAGCACGTGGTTCAGGTACGCAGCCACTTCGTCCGCGCCGGAATCGTACGCGGGCACACCGGTCTAACTGACGATGATCGATGACACCCCGCAATCCGTCTTGCCGGCAAGGTCTGTCACGCAGACACTGAACGAATAGGTTCCCACTGCCGGTGCCGTACCGGTGAGGACTCCGTCCAGTCCGATTATCATGCCCATCGGAGGAGCTCCTCCGCCGGCAAATGTTCCGGAACTGAAGTGGTAGGGAGGGGTGCCGCCTGTTGCATCCGCTATCTGCGTGCTGCAGGATTCACCGGGACAGCAGGCACCGGTGAGTGGGATCAGGGTGGGTTTGCCCTCTCCTACGGTACCGGATGACGGCGTCATGGTCGGGGTTACCCTCCTGAATTCACAGGTGCCTTCCTCAGGATTATAGTGGGAACCCGGATAATTCGTCTCGCAGTATTCATAGTAGTTGATGCGTGGGGTCGTTTCCTGAATCCTGCCGAACTGTGCGGTGACGGTCTTGTCCTTGTTCATGGTTACGGTGCAGGCACCCGCACCGGAGCATGACCCGGACCACCCGATGAACCGGACATTCCCGCCGTACATTACCCCAACGTCTACAGATGTTCCATAGGGGAATTTCAGGACGCACTGTCCCCCGGAGCAGGACTGCTCAAGTGCGTCCGGGGACCAGCCGATTGTTGTCCCTTCCATGTCTATCGCGGATACGTCACCGGACAGGATGACGGTAAGGCGCATGTCCGGTCCGGAAGTCGCTTTTGTCGTTGGCGTCGTTGTACTTGTCGTTGTTGGCAGTATCGTGGGTGTCGTTACAGGTAGTGTCGTGGCTGGCGAAGGTATCGGGGATGGCATCTGGGTTGCGGAGGTCGTTGCGATTGTGGGGGGATTCTGGATGAATCGCGGCGGGTAGGAGTATGTAATAGGGGGCTGGTTATAGCTGGGTGTTGACATGAAGTCAAAAATTTTTGTCGGATATTTGCCTGCTCTTCCCGGGAGATCGGCCCATTCACTGCAGGTTGCGTACCCGTATTTGTCAAAACAGCGCTGGTTGCACTGGAGATGGCAGGTGTCCCAGATGTGGGTATACTGGTTCCTCTCGCACCAGTCGTAACACGAATCATGTTCCTGGCATCCCGTATGCGTCGGACACGTGATAACCCCGTAGTACCAGCATGTTCCGGTATTTTCACGGTTCGGGAGAACGATCTCACTCTGCTCCTTGCATCGTCCGGTCGGGCAGTCGGGGCCACATGCTCCCCGGCACTCCGCCCCGGAGCTGAAACCTGCGTCTCGCAACCGCGGTGCCCCGCTGAGACCGATGGGACAGCCGTTATTGTCATAGTAACCCGGGGTGAAGGTGGTATCGGCAACGTTATCCGGTATCATGAACGGGGGGGTGGTCAGGTCAACATGGACGCCCTGCCCGGTCCCGGCCACGTTCCAGTCGTTAAAAAAATTTGTGCCTGTTCCCTCAGCACATGCAACAGGGGTTAGCATCGCGAGGCCGGCAGCAAGGAAGGCGAGGGCGATAAGGGAGTACAGCGATCCTCCGGAAAAAGGAACTGTAGTGTTTGGCATCGCTTATCCCCCCTTCCGTACAAATATCAGCGAGAAGTCATCGGTATGCAGGGTATCGGCAATTGAATCGTAGGTGAGCGGAGGGCTCACAACCCCTTTTGCAGAGAGGAGATGGTAGCGGTTCTCTGCAACCTTCTCCCACCGCCCGGTCGCATAATCGCCTGTAGCCGGGTACCGGAGTGTTGCCATGCCGTTTGCATCGAACTGCATCTGCAGGCCTGCCGGCTCCACGCTCCACGTGCCGATGATGGGGTCGGCCTGGGTACTAAAAACCCAGAATACGAGGATTGCACCTGTAATAATGAGTATGAGAACGAGAATTCCAATGATTATGATCTTTTTCCTTTTTGATTGTGGCGGATTCACAATGGCCGGCGGCGCAGGATTTCCTGCGGCATCGGCGACTTGTATGGGCTGAACAGATTCGGGTTGCAGTTTCCCTTCCTCCAAGACAACACCTTCCCCTGAGTTCCTGATGTACATGCTTAGGAGAAAATCTTAACCAAAGGTTTGGCGTTTATTGGTCGCTCTCTTCGGGTATTACACGAGCCAGCCCATCTTTTCCCACCATTCGTATTCTTTGGTGCGCCAATCCCTGTTTTCGATAACAATCTTCCTGAAATATCCCCGGTTCTCCGCAAGGATCTTTTCCTGCACAGGATCGGAGAAACCGTCCAAGATCGCGCCGGAAAGTTTCTTCCCGATCGCCCGTGCCTCCGGTTCCTTCGCATCGATCGCCGCGGTCTCTCCCTGCGTCTCAATGCCGATGCTCCCGACCGCAATCACGCCGAGATAGTTGAGCACGTGATTCAGGTATAAGGCCACCTCGTCCGCACCGGAATCGTACGTGGTCACGACAGCGCACCCGTATTTGCCGGTCAGCACCTGGTAGTGGATCGCGTCGGCCAGCCGGTCGAAGAAGACCTTCATCTGGCCGGTCACGTTGTCGATGTACACGGGCGACGCAAAGACGATCCCATCGGCCTCCCGCATCCGCGCAAGGATTCCTGTGACGTCGTCGTCATTCACGCAGACGCCGTTGATGCTGCAGGCCTCGCAGGCCGTGCATGGCGTGATGCGGAGGTCCGCGAGATCGATAATTTCTGTCTCAGCACCGGCCTCCGTTGCGCCATCCAGCACGAAGGAGGCGAGCCTCCGCGTAATGCTCCGGACCGTGCGGGGGCTCCCGTTGAGTGCGAGGATCTTCATGCGGTCTCCTTTTATTGCGTCATGAATATCGGCATGCCCTGTTATTTATCATGTTCTCAACATCCCTGCCGCCTCCACAATAAATAAGAGAGCGCTGAAAAGACATACGACTAGATGAGACGACTGATCCGGAGGAACCCATGGGAGAGCCAGAGAAGAAGAAAGCCGAGCTGAAGATAACCGGCATGCACTGCGCGACCTGCGCGATCAACATCGAGGAGTCGTTGTCGAAGCTTAAGGATGTCTCACAGGCCCAGGTGAACCTCGGCACAGACAGCGCCCGCGTGGAGTTCGATCCGGAAAAAGTGAAGCTTTCAGATCTCGAGAAGGCTGTAAAAGACGCCGGCTACGACGTGATCAACCGGCAGGCGATGATCAAGGTCGGCGGGATGGTCTGCGCGACCTGCGTGGAGACGATCGAGGCTGCGCTCAGGGCGCTCCCCGGTGTCGCGGCAGCGAATGTCAACCTCGGGACCGAGAAGGCCTACGTGACCTACAACGAGAGCATCACCTCTCTTGCCGACATGAAGAAGGCGATCGAGGACGCGGGCTACCAGTACCTCGGCCTCGCTGAGGAGCTGACCGAGGAGCAGGAGCAGAAGATCCGGGCAAAGGACCTGCACGAAAAGTTCCTCAGGTTCACGATCGGGTTTGCCGTCTCCATCCCCCTGATGATCGCGATGTGGGTCCCTCTCCCCATCCCCATGCACACGCTCGAGTACGTGATGCTCGTTGTCGCGACGCCGGTCTTCGTCTATGTCTCCTACCCGATCTTCCGCGCCGCACGGATCGCGCTCTCCCACCGGATGCTGAACATGGATGTCATGTACGCGATGGGCATCGGCGTCTCGTACGTGGCCTCGGTCATGGGCACGTTTGGAATCGTCCTCACCCACGAGTTCATGTTCTACGACACCGCGATCATGCTCGCCTCGTTCCTGATGCTCGGGCGGTATCTCGAGGCCCGGGCAAAAGGGCGGACATCGGACGCGATCAGGAAACTGATCGGGCTCAAACCGAAGACCGCGATCATCATCCGGGACGGCAATGAATCGGAGATCCCGGTCGAGAATGTTGCAGTCGGCGATGTCGTGATCGTCAGGCCCGGCGGGAAGGTGCCGGTGGACGGCGAGGTTGTCGCGGGCGAGAGCTATGTTGACGAGGCGATGATAACCGGCGAGCCGGTCCCGCCCCTGAAAGCGAAGGGGAGCCGGGTCGTTGCCGGCACTATCAGCCAGAACGGTGTCCTGTCCGTGAAGGCAACGAAGGTAGGGAAAGAGACGGTGCTTTCCCAGATCATCCGGCTCGTTGAGGAGGCGCAGGGCAGCAAGCCGCCGGTCCAGCGGATCGCGGACGTGGCGGTGACCTATTTCATCCCGGCCGTCCTTGCGATTGCGATCATCTCGTTCCTTGTCTGGTACTTAGTCCTTGGCAGCACGCTCCTCTTCGCGCTGACAGCACTCATCTCCGTGCTCGTGGTCGCCTGCCCGTGTGCGCTCGGACTCGCGACCCCGACAGCGGTTACCGTAGGTGTCGGGCGTGGGGCGGAGCTCGGCATCCTGATCCGGAACGGCGAGGCGCTCGAGTTCGCCGAGAAGGTCACGACCGTTGCGGTCGACAAGACCGGGACGCTGACGAAAGGAAAGCCGGAGGTGACCGATCTCGTGCCGGCCGGAATTACGGAAGAAACGCTTCTTGCGTTCGCCGCGGCAGTTGAGAAGAACTCGGCCAACCCGCTTGC